>Ga0170475_125633333_pt1 | contig 10062 bp, 7 predicted proteins | sample Soicark_Litter_5_FD_111474 | JGI IMG/M metagenome (GOLD analysis project Ga0170475, IMG submission 111474) | Avena fatua rhizosphere microbial communities from Hopland, California, USA. Combined Assembly of 48 SPs | reverse complement strand
CACGACTGTAGGCCAGCGTTCGCGCAGGGTGGGAATGCTGCCCCACCGGGCCAGAGCGCGGAGGCGTTCGCTCGGCTCACGTGCAGTCACAGTCGCAGGCCGCGCAATCCGGCGCGTCCCCCACGCCCGGCCCTGCCCGTCGACTTGCGCCGTCGTCTGGTTCCGACTGATGTGCGACGTCCATCGGCGTGGTGGCGGCCCCAAGGGGTCGTTTCCTTTCACCGACACGCCCCACAGGCCCCCTCCCGTCACGTGCTTAGCCGCCAGCCACCCGCAGCAAGACGCCCGGTCGAGGAAGGTTCGGAAGGCGAGGCTATGGTCGATGTCATCAATCACGACCGCCCCACCGGGCCGCGTGTGCGCCCATGCCGATTTGAGCTCGAAGCGCTGATTGCGGCCGGTGTGCAGACTGTCGTGTATGAAGAGGTCGATCTCCTCGAGTTCCGCCAAGAGAGGCGGGAGCTGTTCCCGGCTGGTCCCGCTGCGAAGTGTCCAGCGGTACCGGAGGTGGTGCGGTACAGCCGCGCCGATTTGCGGGTGCAGAGCTGAGTCGACCGCTGGGAGATCGATACTCCACAGCCTTCCCTTCCTGTTGCGCTCCAGCCCCTCGAGGATGACTCGACTCGTGAGACCGTGGGCGACCCCCGTCTCCACCACTCGTTCAGGTCGTAGGTGGGCAACAATGCACCATATGGCCTCGGCGAATGCTCGGTCACCGTCGTTCCACCCACCGTAGGAGAGCATGCCCACTCGCATGCCCGCGGTGCGCAACTCGGTTGTAGTACTCGTCCAGATCTGCTCGAAGCCGTCGGCTTCCTGGCACGGCCACGGTTGGCCCAAAGCTTCGTGCAGGTGCGGTGGCCAATCCGCCACCGACTCGTAGAGCTCACTGACGGTTGACGTCAGGCGGGTGAGCTGTCGCAGGTCCCGCCTCCGGTCGCGCCGTCCCCGGAGCCGTTCGAGCCCCTGCCGGGGATGACCGATCATGGAGTGCGTCGCCCGCAGCTTGTAGCGGAAGGTCATGAGCCAGCCTCATGGTGGTCTGTGGACCCGCAGCTCGCTTCGTTGGCGTGTGCCGCACGATCACCTCGCCGCCGCAGCGCGGCCATGCGCTTGACGGAACGTGTGCCAAGGCTTCTCGGCGGGATGTGACGGACCGCGCCGAGGGTGAGACCGATGCCGATCAGCAACCACCCCTCCAGCTCACTGCCGTGCTTCACGACCGCCTTCGCCTGCCTCGCCCATGCCGAGCCGTCGAGTCCTGATCTCGAGAGGATCTGCTCGCCGACGAGGTGAAGAGCGAACGACAGCGCCAAGAGGGCGAGCCCGAACCAGAGAATTCGCGCTTCGGAGCGCGGTAGCCTGCGGGTGATCCGCAAGAGGCAGACGAAGGCGCCGACGAGGAGCGGGGCGTATACGACCAGGTAGTGCGGGATGTGATCGTGCAGCCGAAGGACTTTGTCGAGCGCGATGAACGTCAGCAGCGGTGGCGCGCCCATTATCGCGGGCGTTCTCGGTCGGAGGTGGATCAGGGCCAACCAGGACGCCGCCGCGGCCGCCGCAGCCGAGACGTCCCCGACGGCGCCGAAGATCCCGCCGTCCATGCTGGAGTCCAGGGGACCGGTCCCGAGATCGAGGGCGTAGTTCAAAAGCTGGGTGAAGCCGCCGGTGGCGACGATCAGCAGAGAACCGGTGACCGCCCTCGTCAAGCGACGGTCTTCCGGCTGCCCGTGCAGTTCGGTGGACGTTCGCGACGTGCTCACGACAACGCCTCCGCGTCTTCGATGGCCAGGATCCGCGGCGGCAACTCCCGCGCTGCCGCGGTACCGAGGCGCCGGGAAGGTCGACGCCCCCGACCTACCAGGCGGTCGACGACGGTCAGGTACCGGGTCGCCTGGTGCTCCCACGCCAGCTGATCTCGTACCCGGTCCCGACCGGCCCGACCCAGCTCCGCCCGCTGGTCCGGGTCATCCAGCAACGCGATGAGCGCGCGTGCCAGAGCCGGAACGTCCCTGGAGGGAGCGAACAGGCCTGCGCCCGTTCCGATCGTCCTCGTTTCCGGCAGGTCGAATGAGACGAAGGCAACACCGAAGGCCATGTACTCGAAGATCTTGACCGGAGACACGTCGCCCTGCAAGGACGCGTCGATGCCGAGGTCGGCACTGGCGAGGTACGTGAACACGGTGCTTTCCGGAACCCAGCCGGTGAAGGAAACCCAGGGGTCCAGTCCCAGCTGTGTCGACAGCGCCTGCGCCTCCTCGAGGCACTCGCCGTTGCCGAGGAAGACGAACCCGACGTCCTTCCTCCCCAGGTCGTGGACGGCGTGCTCGACGGTTCTCAATGCAAGATCGACGCGGTCCTGCCGCCCCATCTTGCCGATCCAGCAGCAGAGGAACGAGAACTCGCCCTTGAGGGATGCATCGGGTGTCGTGCCGAGCACGCGGTCGTGCACGGGGCCGTTCAAGACCAGCGTGGCCCGGTCCGGGGCCGCGCCTGCGGCGATCAGCCGGGCCTTCTGGTAATCGTTGGTGCAGATCGCCTCGTCCGCGGCCCGCTGCGTTCGGCGCTCGAGCCACCGCAAGAACGATGTGACGGCGGGAAGTGGGCGCTCCTGGCGAAGCGCGAACAGCTCCGGCATCAGGTCTCGCTGGTCGACGAGAACTGCCGCGCCGAGCAACTTGTGCAGCCGCGCGATGGGAAAGTAGATGTCCGGCGGCTGACAGAGCTGGAGCACGTCGAATCGGTCACCGAGTCGAGCCTTGATGGAGAGCAGCGTCGCCCAAGCGAAGGAAACGGCGTACTCGCGAACGTAGCCCAGTAGGCCCTCGGGTTCCGGCGGAGCGGGGTACTCGAGCACCGTCAAACCGGGCCGCTCGTAGTAGGCCTCGTTCGCTGGATCTGACTTCGTGACGACCGAGACGCGGTAACCCGCCGTGAGCAGGTCCTGGACCTGCTTGCGCACCCGGATGTCCTCGCCGAGGGCGACGTTCTCGACCACTATCAGCACGTGAGGTGCGGTTGCGCGATCAGACCCGGATCGGGAGCGTTCGGAAGTCCCAGGACTCCCCAGGACGTGAGCAGAGCGCGTCGGCGGTGTGGCGGTTCGGATGCGCGCCTCACCTGCCGCAGGCCCCTCCACCCGCCAGCCGTTGTCCGTCTCGCGGATGACCGACGCGGCTCGGCGCCGCCACCAGCAGGCCACCTCACGAGGCAGTGCCCGCCACACGGTGTCGTCGTCGCGGAACTCGTTGAGCAGGCGACTCCACGCCCCGAGGAGCGATGGGTTCATGGCGTAGTCCGGATGGGTGAGGACGAGCGCCATTCCACCCCGGTCGCGGAGGTGCCGCGCTTTGTCGATCCACACGTCCCCGTCGGTCTGCCCGAGGATGGCGAAAAGCGTGTGATCCTGGGGCAGCGTGATGGGCAACTCGACCTGTTCCTGGTTGAAGAAGGGCAGATAGCTGCAGCACCCACCCGGCTGCGGCTCGTACGGATCGGTGTCCGGATAGGACGAGTCGTAATCGAAACCGAGCTCGGGCATCCACTCCCAGACGCGGTGCGTGGCCGGTGAGCGGAACCCGACGGCGCCCCACTGCTCCGCATACGCGCGGATGGACGGCAGCCGCTGTTCGAAGATCTTGCGCGGACCCAGGTCGCGCCCATCGTGTCGCAGCCCGTGCACGCCGATCTCGCAGCCTTCCTCGCGGAGGCGCCGCAACACCGACGGGTCGACCGCGTATCGCTCCGGCACGAAATTCCACGACGAGCGGTATCCGGCCAGACGCTCCGGCTCACGGAGGAGATGGACGTTGCGGTGCCCGATTTCCGTGTCCACGTCGTGAGTCAGCACCAGGGCCCACGACCGGTCACCCGGCCACATACCGAGATGGGTAACCGGGTCTCCGCGCAACTCGGCGAGGACACCGAGAAGCCAGAGATAGAGGTCGTGCAGGCTGTCCTCGACCGGCCAGCGCGGGAACGCGCACGAGGCCTGCCTGGGGCGAACGCGCGCCGGAGCGCCAGCTGGGCCTTCCGGGGGGTGCCGGGTTTGATGAGGTAGTAGCCGCGGAGGAGCAGACCCCTCGCGACCGCCGCACTCGGCGGCTGCGTCAGCTCGTGATAGCGCTCGGACCAGGAATTCCGCATCACCTCGTCCATGTCGAACGGCAGGAAGACGTTGCCGTCCCGGTCCCGCCAGACGGAGGAAACGTGTGAGCCCTTCCCGTCGCGCACCGCCCGGATAGGCCGCCAGTCGGTGCCGATGCGGGGCAACCACTGCATGGCCCAGGCATCCGGCGCGACGTGCCCCGCGATCCAGGAATCCTCCATTCGATAGAGACCGGCAGGACAGGAGTGCCCGAGCTTCGCTCCTGCCTGAAATCTCATCCACGTGAGGACGCGTGCGGGGCGGCCGCCGCAGGAGCGGCTGCGGAGCTGCCCCAGAAATGGCAGGGAGTCCGCGGTCGTCCCCGCGTGTGCCGAGGCCACCTCGTACGGCACCCCCTGGTAGTCGAGGAAGGTGAACGGGTGCGAGGTCTGGAACATCGTCACAGCCCTCGCCGCACGGCTAGATAAGGCAGCAGGGCGCACTCGTACAGGCCCGGGAGGGGATCGCGCAAGGAGAAGACCGCTTCGGCGTCGACCCTGCGAAGCGACGACAGGTACTCGCGCAGCGCCAAGGTGCCGCGCTTGAGATCGCGCACGGCGTTCGGGACATCGGTCGCCAACCGCACCCAATGCACCCCGCTGGCCGCCTGGAACGGCGACACCCGTTCCCCGACCTGGTCTCTAAACAGCAAGTAGGGGAAGTCCACCCCAGCCGCCGACCCCAAAGTGTGGTAGCCCCACGTCCGGGCGTTGAAATCCAATAGCTTGTACACCCCATCGCGGGGGTCCAGCTTGTACTCGAGTTCGACCAAGCCGTAATAGTCGACGTGTGAGAGGAACCGCACCGACGGTTCGGTCAACTCGTCTGCATCAATGGTTTCGACGAACGTGCTCGATCTCCCGATTTCGCTGGGATGCTGCCGGTGCCTTATGACGGTCATGCTGGCCAGGGCGGTACCGTCCTTGAACAGGGCGCAGAAGGCGCGCTGGTTCCCGCCGCCGCCCGGGATCATCTCCTGGACGAGGAGCTCACCGTCCACGCCGACGATGGACGTTGCCCGGCGGAAGATCCGAACGAGGTCCTCCCTGTTGTCGACCCGCCATCCCTTCACGCCGGTGGCATAGAAGAGATGCTCCTTGATCGCAGGTTTCACGATGAGAGGAACAGTCGTGTCGACGTCGACGAGATCGGCTTCACTGCGGGGGAACCAGGTGCGGGGAATGGGTATCGAGAGCTTCTCGGCGAGGCGGTACGTACGACGTTTGTCCCAGGCTTGCTCGATGCACTCCCAAGCAGGCGTGGGTACCCGGAAGGGGCCCTCAAGCTCCTCTCGGTGGGCGGCGAGGATGGCCACCGTCTCGTCCCTGGTGGGATACAGGACCCAGCCGTCCAGGCCGAATCGTCGCCGGGCGACGTCCAGCGCGCCCAGTGTTCCCTCCGCGGTGCGCAGTTCCCTGACCCGCAATCGATGCGTGCTGAACCGCGAGACGCCGGCAATCGATCGCTCGTCGTCGACCACGCACAGGGGGATGCCGTGGCGGCCGAGGCTGCGGACGATGCCCAGGCCCTGGTAGTCGCCCCCGAGGACCACCGCCCCGACCGATCTGCCCGGCTGCGGCGGTCGGACCCTCCGGGAAGGGACGGGCATCGTCTTCATGCGACCTGCCTCACCGCGCGCGGTGTCGAGCCCGGGCCCCGTCGACGGTCCGAGCTTGAGATCACCTGGGCCAAGGATTGCCCCGCGTACCAACCGCCTGCCACGAAACGCATGATCGGCCCGAAGCTCCACGCAGCAGGGGCGCCAACGATGTGGAGGCCGGGCACCGAGGTCTCCATTCCGCGGCGCAGTACCGGGTATCCGCCGACACGCTGGAGCCGGTTCGACAGGGAGGGCGGCAGGAAGGGATAGCGCGTGACGTCGACCCGATAACCGGTTCCGAAGAGCACGTGATCGACGGCCAGGTCGTCCCCTGTGGAAAGCTGGGCGTGCACCTCGTCACCGCTCACGGTGAGACCGTGAACGGTCGAGGCGAGGTGGATGGGTATGTCGACGAGCCGGGGTTGGAGCCAGGCTGCGCCTGCAGGCCGGATCGACCGATGGGCCACCGGCTCCTGCAGCACCCGCCGCGGCAGTCGGCGGAAGAGATCCGGCACGGCCACCAGCCGGGACAAGCCCATCGGACCGACGTCGGTCGGGGCGTAGACCAGGGGAGCCCACTTTCCGAGCATCCGGTGGTACCTGCCCCCGTGCAGCCAGGTGAGATGGTCCTTGCGGACTGCGATCTGAACGTGAGCGCCAGCCTCGTGGAGAAGCGCGGCGGATTCCAGAGCGCTTTGCCCGCCACCCACCACGAGGACGCGGCGACCACCGAACCGCGCAGGCTCGCGGTGGTCGCCGGTGTGCGAGGCGAACTCGCCGGGCAGGTCCGCGCTGACCGGAGGTCGGTAGGCGAACGGTGCGATGCCTGCCGCGACGACGACCCGGCGAACCCGTAAGGAGTCACCGTCGTTGAGGTGGAGGCGGAAGCCTTGGCCGTCGGTCGTCAGGCGCTCCACGGCGCGCCGGTCGACGTCGGGCGCTACCTGTCGCTGCACCCAGGCGCCGTACTCGAGGAAGCGCTCCAAGCTGATCGGCTTGCCGAACCGAGCACCCGTTTCTGTGCAGTACGCGTCGAGCGACAGCTGGCCCTGGTACTCGGCGATGCACGTCGCCGTCCAGTTGGACCGCAGCAGCATCCCGGTGGGCATCGTGTGCCAGAAGGACATGGGGTCGCCCACGACGTGCACGTCCACGCCTGCGCGCCGCAGGTGGGCAGTTGCGGCAAGCCCGTGCGGTCCGGCACCGAGTACAGCGACATTCACGGCTTCCATGTGTTCTCCCCTTGTTCGGGGCCCAGCGATGACGCCGTCCATGGGCGCCATGCGGGTGGGCCAGTGCGACGAGTGATACGGCGCTGGGACCTTCGGCTACGGGGTTCGCCCTCATCGCGCGTCGCCATGCGGTATCAGTACGACGAACGCCGTCCGGACGAGAATCCACAGGTCGAGCAGGAGGCACGTCCGGCGCACGTACTCCACGTCGAGGTCGAGCGCCTGGGTCATGGTCAGCCGGTTTCGTCCACTGACCTGCCACAACCCGGTGATGCCCGGGGGCACGGTCAGACGTTGCCGGTGGACGGGACCGAGCATCTCGATCTCCCACGGCAGCATCGGGCGTGGTCCGACCAGGGACATCTCCCCGCGCACGACGTTGAACAGTTGCGGGAGCTCGTCGAGGCTCGTCCTCCGCAGGATCGCACCCAGGCGTGTCACCCGCGGATCGTCGGTGAGCTTGTAGAAGCCGCCCCGCGCGGTGCTACTGCCTTCGGGTTCGGCCAGGAGCTTCGCGACGTACTCGCGGTGCAGTCGGTCGCTGGATCCCGTCCACATCGTCCGGAACTTGTACATCCGAAACACCCGTCCGTACCGACCCACTCGGGTCTGGCGGAACAGGACCGGTCCGGGGGAGGTCAACCGGACCAGCAGCGCCACCAGGAGGAGCACGGGGGAGAGCAGGACCAGGCAGAGCAGGCCGACGACGAGGTCGAAGGCTCGCTTGGCCACATAACGACCGTCGAAGCCCCGCCCGGTGCTCGCGGCGTTGTCAGCGTGCAATGCCGATCACCACCTCGGCGAGCGCGTTGTGCAGCGCGTCGCACACCCGACCGACCTGGGCTTCGGTCATGTGCGGGAACAGGGGCAGCGACACGACGTGGTCCGCCGCGGCCTCGGCCACCGGTAGCGGTCCGTCGGCATACCGGCGGAACGGTTCTTGGCGGTGGCACGGCACGGGGTAATGAACGGCCGTATCGACGCCACGGCGGGCCAGATCGGACCTCAGGGCGTCCCGGTTCGGTACGAGGGCCACGGCGAGATGGGGCGCGGGAACGGCCCCGGCGGGCTGTGCCACCATGCCGCCCGGTCCCCCTGCGGTGGCCAGCCTGTACCTCGCCATCACGTTGCGGCGGGCCGCGTTCCACCGCTCCAGGTGCCGCAGCTTGGCCGTCAGCACCGCCGCCTGGATCGTGTCCATCCTGCTGTTCGTGCCGACCACACCGTGCAGGTGGGGTCGTCCGGGCTGCCTCCCGTGGTTTCGCAGGGACCGCAGCTTCCGGTCGATGGTGGGGTCTGAGGTGACGCCCGCCCCGGCGTCGCCGAAGGCCCCGAGATTCTTGCTGGGGTAGAAGCTGAAGCACCCGGCCAGACCGAGCGAGCCTGCCCGTTGGCCACGCCAGCTGGCGCCGTGCGCCTGCGCCGCATCCTCAACGACAGCGAGACCAGCTGCCCGCGCGACCCGTCCGACGGCGTCCATGTCGGCCGTCTGGCCGTACATGTGGACGACGACGACCGCTGCGGTGCGGTGGGTGACCGCGGCAAGGAGGGTGTCCGGCGTGATCAGCAGGGTGTCGGGATGAACATCGGCGAAGCGCGGCGTCGCCCCCGCGAGGACGACGGCCTCAACGGTCGCGACGAAGGTGTTGGCGGGCACGACGACCTCGTCTCCCGGGCCGATGTCGAGCGCCCGCAGCGTCAGGGTGAGAGCGTCGGTGCCGTTCCCCACGCCGACGGCGTGTTCGACACCGCAGAAGTCGGCCCACGCCTGTTCGAACCGCTCCACCGCCGCACCGTCGATGAATTCGCTGTTGGCGAGCAGCGAGGTCCACGCGCCGTCGACGTCCCCACGCACTTCCCTCGTCATCGGGCCGAGGTCCACGAAGGGCACGTGTGCGGCCGCTGTCACAGCGTGTCCTGGGCCAGCGAGGCGACGCTCAGCGCTGTGCCAGCATCGGGGTAGAGGGTCGTCCGCGCCAATGGGGCCGGGCTCGGTGGCCGGTGGCGCCCGCGCACCTCGGCGAGTTCTACCCGCCGTCCCTCCCGCAGCGCCAGCTGGAGCGCTTCGAGTACTTCTACGACCGCCAAGCCGTTCCACCCATCCGTGTGCGGGCGGTCGCCGTTCAACACACACCGGACGAAATGGCGGTCCTGGACGGCGAGTGGCTCATGGGCGGCGAGGAAGGGCACGGTGATGTCGCCGTAGCGGTAGGAGAACGGCGCTTGCGTGAGGTCTTCGGAGTCCGTGCCCGGGTCGACGCCCTTGTCGTGGATCCGGACCCGGTCCTCGGCAGCGAGGTCGTCGTAGACGGCCATCTTCCGACTGCCGACCAACGTCATCCGGCGCACCTTGCACGGGTCGAGCCAGCTCACGTGGATGTTGGCCGACAACTGCACGTCCTCGTAGAAGAGCCTGAGGTAGGCGACGTCTTCGAAGCGTCGGTGCGCGTGCCGCGAGCCCCAGGCCTCTACGGCGTCGGGGCCTCGGCCTACAACGTGGTTGATGATGGAGATGTCGTGCGGCGCGAGATCCGTGACCACGTTGACGTCGCTCTGGTAGAGCCCGAGGTTCAGGCGCGCCGAGTCGATGTAGTAGATGTCGCCGAGCTCACCGCGCTGGACGAGCTCCCGGAGCTTCCACACCGCGGCGTTGTACTCGAAGGTGTGGCCTGCGAGCAGTACGCAGCCTGCTTCCTCGGCCGCGGCGATCAGCCTCAGGCCGTCCGCGCTGCTGGTGGCGAACGGCTTCTCGATCAGCACGTGCTTGCCTGCGGCGAGGGCGCGGAGCGCCAAGGAAACGTGGGACGTGGGTGGTGTGGCCACCACGACGGCGTCCACGAACGGGAGCGCGTTCTGCACCGTCGTGCACTCCCGGGTGCCCGGGAACGCCCGGCCGAGGGCACGCAGCCGGTCGTGCCTGCCGTCGACGTGCACGACCTCGTCCACTTCCTCGAGGGAGTGGAATACCCGAGCGTGCTTGGAGCCCCAGTAGCCGCAACCGATTACGGCAACGCGCAAGCCCATGTCGCGTCCTCTGTCCCGGGCCCGGATCGCCGAGCCGTTCAGGTCCCGCTCTCCCTGTG
>Ga0170475_117879918_pt1 | contig 10065 bp, 11 predicted proteins | sample Soicark_Litter_5_FD_111474 | JGI IMG/M metagenome (GOLD analysis project Ga0170475, IMG submission 111474) | Avena fatua rhizosphere microbial communities from Hopland, California, USA. Combined Assembly of 48 SPs | reverse complement strand
CCTCACCAGAGAACAATTTCAACGCCAAGCAAGATGCCAGTCCGCAGGCCGACGATGACACGAGGTGACGAGGCAACGGGATCAAAACATCCCATGCATCCACCCCGGCACCTCGAACGCATGCGAAGAAGCCAGCGCGGCCCGCAGCCGCCCCCGTTGCGCCCCCTCATCCACCGCACGGCAAGCATGGTCCACACGCTCCGCATCGGTGGCCGACCTCGGGGTCGCAAGCCATTTGCGATGCCTTGCCACCGCAAGCGTCACATCGGCCATGTCCAGGTGCACGAGCCACAGCCGGATGTCTTCCTGCACCGCAAAGGCCTCGACGGCGAAGTGAAAGCCCGGACCCCAGGTGGCCGGCCTGGACACGAGCGCCGGCTTGCGGCACGCCGGGTTCGGCACGAGGTGGCGACGTTGCTGCGTGATCGGGCGCGACGGGTCCAGTGGCGCATCTTCGGCCGGGTCCATGACGAGGTCGACCGCCTGGCCCGGCTCGACGATGCGCGGGGGCCCCATGTCCGCGGCCAACCGGGCCACGAACGCGTCGAATCCGTCCTCGGGCACCAGGAGTTCGTCGGCATCGACGTGAATCACCCAGCGGTACTGAGACAACAGGAACCGTTGGAAATGGTTGCAGAACTGCGCGATGTTGGCTTGGTCCGTGGCCCCGCGCGGCAGGCGGATGACCTGCGTGTCCGGTGACAGCACCTCGCGCACGCGAGGCTCCGAACCATGGTCGATCACGTAGAGCTGCGCGTGTGGAACGAACTTCGCATAGTGACGCTCCCACAACTGTGCCATCACTGGGTCGTTGTAGACGTGCGTGCAGGCTGCCAGCAGCCCCGGACGCGCATAGGGCGCTGTTCCGTAGCCGGGCAAGGCCATCGACGCGAAATCGACGAGCGGCGCGAAGAACGACTGATGGAAGAGGAGCGGCTCGGCGACGAGGTGCACCTTTCCGGCGCGGTCGGTCACCACGACGTGCAGGGCGACATCCCGGTGTTCGACGAGGGCCCGCTCGAAGCCGAACGCTGCGTCACCCAACCGCAGCCGGCCTGCGTCGTCCACGCCGGTGACATCCAGCCGATGGCTTCGGCCCGGCATCACGAGCACGAGCCGGTGAACGGCGACGTCGAAGCCCGGCCAGTCCAGTCTCAGGGCGACCTCGCGGTCAGGTCCGATGCGGTGTGCGATGGCCATGCGCGTTCAAGGTTCAAAGCGTGAACCCCGCATTGTGCGACGCATGGCGCACGCCGTCAGGCCGGTCGCAACTTGAAAACGTACTGGAATGGCACGGCGTCGGCGGCCGCCTGCTCCGGGTCGAACCCGCCGGCCACGGCAAAGCCGCGGATCGCCTGCAGAATGGCTTCCTGCTGCGGCGCGGGTGCCAGGTTGCGTGTCAGGCCCTGCTCGATTTGCCAACCGGCGCCCTGGAACATCTCCACCAGGGTCATGCGGGTGAACCAGCGAATGTGCGTGCGGTCGAGCAGTCCGGAGTCCTCGTACCGGAAGTTGCCGGATGCAAGGCGCCACTGCACGCTCCAATGCTGCGCGTTCGGCACGCAGGCGAGCAGCGTGCCGTCCGAGTCGATGGCCGTGCGGATGCGGCGCAGCAGCAGCCAGGGGTCGCGCAGGTGCTCGAGGCAGTCGCCGAAGATCCAGCAGTCGCTCGGAAAAAGGCCGTCCCAGCGGGCCGGTTCGATCTTTTCGATGTCGCAGGCGAATGCCTCGGTGCAGTGCGCCGCGGCGACCTGGGCGTAGTCAGGATCGATGTCGATGCCGACGTACTCCGTCGAAGGCGACCGCTGCCGCACCACGCGGGCCAGCGCCCCTTGCATGCAACCCACTTCGACGATGCGCCGGGATGCCGATGGCACGAGCGACAGCAGCTCGGCGTTGACGATGTCGTGGGCAGGCGTTTGTTTCATGGGCAGATGATCCGTGCGTGACAAATGGAGCGGCGAACCAGTAGATCTCGGATGCGGCTGGAGCGAAGCGCCGAAAAGCAGATCGGGAACCCGCCAGATCAGGCGGCCTGTGCACCGGCCGCGAACCTCGCCCGGATGTCACTGTAGGCCCGCATGTACTCCGGGAACCCGGTCTTCAGGAAGGCGGTCTTCAACGCATCGCTGAGCACGGCCTCGTGCGGGAACTGGCGGAACCGGGTCATCGACCAGCCGAACCCGAACGGGTCGGCCGCCTTGACCCGCCAGCGGGGGTCGGTGGACAACAGCAACGACGCCAGCCGCTCCTGGATGAACACCTTGCGTTGCGCAGCGTTCGGGTACGTCGTGGGCACCGTGCAACGCGCTTTCAAGACCGAATCGGGCCCTTCGCACAGGGCGAAGAACTGCTCGGCGAGGGCGAGCCACTCGCGCCAGAACGCCGGACGGGCCACGAAGTAGTTAGAGAACACCACTCGGCTGGAATCCATCACCATCGTGCGAACCGGCCACGAATGACCGATCGACGCGAGAAAGCCCTCCACCGCGTCCATCAGGCCAGGATCGAACGCCTCGCCTTGCTCGAACACGTTCAGGAAAAAGGCCCCCATGTCCGGCTGCGGGGAGAACAAAACCACATCATGGTCTGGTGCGGCGGCCCGCACGAAATCCGTGACCTGGACATGCGACAGCTGGGTCTTGGCGCCGAACTTCGGCGAGAAGAACCCGTAGAACGCGTTGTCGTCCAGCACCTCGGAGCGCAGATAACACCGGATCGGCCAGTACTCGTACCAATCGGGCCGCGGGTTGTCGGTGTTGTCGAGCACGCGGTAGCCCGGCTCGATCGCCGCCCGCGTCGCCTGCGAATAAGCAATCTGGTACAGGTGCACCGGCGGCTGAGCCGCCTTGGCGTCCAGCAAGGGTTCGGTCATGGCGCTCATTGCAGGCGAGACAGCACGCCAAGGCCGAGCGACCACATCAGCGCGGTGGCCTGCTGGCCGTCGTACAACGCGTTCACGTAGGCGACGCGGAGGTTGTAGTGTTCGCTCTCGGCCGACATCACGTCGAACAGCGAGCGGCGGCCGAGTTGCTGCCACTGCTGCAGCGTGAAATTTCGCACCTGGTTGCTGTCGCGCACGACCTCGATGGTGCGGCGGGCGCGGTCGAACGACGCCGCGGCCTGCTCATGCACCTCGGCCATGCGGAATTTGCGCGCCTCGAGCGCATCCGCCCGCTGCAACCGGGCGGCATCGGCGCGCTTGCGCGCAGCGCTCGCACTGTAGTCGTTCCCGGCGTTGTAAAGCGGGATGTTGAACGTGACCCCGGCGAAATAGGACGACTGGTTGTCCACACCCTTGACCTTCGAACCGGTGAGCGAAACCCCCACTTGGGGGCGCTGGCCCGCCACGACCGATTTCGCAAAGCGGTCGCTCGCCTCGGCTTGGGCTGCGAGCTGCGCGATCTCGTTCGAGCGCTCGGCCTCCTCCAGCAGTGCAGACAGGTCCGGCAGGCCGAGCAGGCCGTTGGGGATGGCGTCATCTGTTGGCAGCGCCTCGCCCACGAACCGCCTGAGCCGCACTTCGATCTGCTTGACCGCCGAGATGGTCTGCACGCGCGACAGCTCCGCCTGCTGCTGCTGCTTGCGCGCCTGCACGAGTTCGCTCGCACGGCCCTTGTCGGCCGACACGATGGTCTCCAGGGCCTGCACGAGGCAGCTCATCTTGCGGGCGAACTGCTGGTACACCTGCGCCTGCACGCGATATCGGCCGCGTTCGAGCACCAGCGATACGGTCTGCAGGCCGATTTGTTCCTCGGCGCTGAGTTCACCCAGGCGAGCGGCTTCGGCCAGTTGGCTGCGCCATTCCGCGAGGCGATCGATGCGGCCACCGTCATACAACGGCATCGTGACCGACAAGGTGGCTCGGCCTTGGTTACCGGCCTGATCGGGGTACCCGGGGGTCGAGACGTCGGTCCGGCCCAGCGTGCCACCCAGGTTCGCCAAAGGCCAGCCAGCCACGCGGGCTTCGTTGGCATCTTCCGCTGCGGCCTCGGCCAGCAGCTTGGCGGCACCAATGCCGTGGTTGCGGCGAACGGCCTCGCGGACGAGCTCATGGATGTTCATGCGGGGCGCCGTCGATTCCGTGGGCACCGCCTCCACCCCGGTGCCGATGCGCGACTCGATCGTCTGCTCGTCGAGGCAGCGGGCCATCGCGGGCCAAGCCAGGCAGGCAGCCGCCAACACGCTGCACAGGCGCATAAGGCGTGACGAGGATCGGTTCATGAGGGCACTCCGTGCTGTCAGAAACCGCATGTGCGGCTTGACCGACAGTGGACCGCAGCCGGTTCTGCGGCGATGGCCAGATTAGGTAGGGAGAAGTGTCCTAGTTTCCACAGCCGTGTCGCTGATGCACGGTGAACACCACCGTGGAATCCGGATCGAGAACCTCCTCGCCTGTCGCTCGCAGTCGATAGTGCCGGGCGTAGCGGGACTGATGGCACGCGCGTCCGGCGGAAGGTTGGCACTTGGCGATGGGTGGCTGCCGGCTTGACTCATGAGCACAAGCCATCCAAAACTTCCGCGAAGGCAGGCATATCTTCGTGCAGTGTTCCTGACACAGGCATTGCCTCCCACGAAGCCTTCGAACCGATGAACAAATGCATGGCCACGGTCAAAGATGACGAGTCTTCAAGCAACCCCACTGGAACCCAGAAATACAACGTACCAAGGAGCGGGTTTGGCACCGGAGAACCACACCGACCGCAAAAATCAGAACGAAACCCGGAGGGCTTCGCATACGACGAAATGAGATCCCGTCCTGCTTGCCAAACAAGTTGTTCGCTTCGGACAACGAACGCAGCATTCGACGCCGATCCGCTTTGCTTTCGACAGAGCGAACAGTGACATTGGTACAGCTTTCGAGGTGGATCACGCACCTCGAATTGAATACTGCCGCAAAGACAGCTACCTCGCAGGACGTTTGACATGAGCAGCCATTGCAAGCGGGTGAAGCCCGCCAGAAAATATTGGTTGGATGGAAGGAACGATCAGGTTACCGCTGGCGGATAAGACAAGCCCCCTGAGTGCAACCGTGCTCAGTCCTGGCATCGTATTCAACACCTTTCCGTTTCGCTGACTCCAGGATCGCCATGCCGGTACGATTGGCCTGCGCCTCCAGTGCTTGGCATTTGGCCGCAGGGCGGAGATTTCCGATCAAGCGATCCACCTCGTTTGCCGCTTCAACTGCGATTGCCTTGTGCCCTTGTTCATGCGTCAGCAGCGCCGGGAAGTACCTGCCAAACTCCGTGGCCCCCTCCGACGTGCTCGATACGATTCGCGGTAGCGTCATCCTGACGGACAAGTTGGTCGTGACCGAGGTGATGCTGCACAAGCCCGCCGCTGATGTGTTCCATCTGAAACTCCAGCGAATATCCCAGCCCGTGTAGGCGTGAAATGTACGACCCATTTCACGAACTGGGGATGCAGCATTGAGCGCATTCAATAACGAAGTCCCCGCCAATTGGCGGACTTCATACCACTCGCGATTTTCCTTCTCGATGACGCTGCCCAGCGAAGGCAAGGCGAAGCCCGTGAAGGCGGTAAGCAAAAGCAATCGAACCCTCCAGCGGCAATGCGCTTGCTTCCTCGCACAGTGTTCCCGAGAGCCTGATGTTCGACATGAGAGGCGACCACTTTGCCGGGCGACACTCCTCCCGATGGAGATAGGGCTCGGCATCAGACGACTTGGCCGAGACGAATCGATGACAGGTACATCGCCGATGGCGAACGCAGCGATGACGCTGATGAGCACGAAGACCAGAGCAAAGAGGGCTGCCTCGGGGTTTTTGTAGACCTTGGCTTCCAAGGTTCCTTTCAGTGAATCGAGTATGACGTGGGATCAACGCGACCTGCGGCAAGAGGAACATCGAAAACCGGGAATCGGTCACTACTCTGGTAAAAAACGGGAATTCGTTCCCAGATGACTGGAACACCTCTTCGCCTTGGCGCCTGCTTGCAAGATGTTGAAATGAAGAGGTATTGTCATTTCCGGGTCAGGCCGTTGTACCCCGAGGCTTCCGAGCAATGTGGATTGCCACGATGCCCAGCGACAAGCGCTCGAACGAGATTTGCTCGAACCCCATCCCTGCAATTTCGGCAGCCAGTCCTTCAGCAGTGGGGAATTCCTCGATGCCCTTCAAAAGGTATCGATACGCCGAAGCATCCCCACCCGTGGAGATCCACCCGATCAATGGCATGCAAAATGTCATGTAGCGAAGGTAGACGTGGTGCAGCCATGGCCATGGAATGTTGGACGCCTCCAACGTGATGAGGCGGCCGCCCGGTCGCAGCACCCGGTAAGCCTCGCGAAGAATCAGATGACGCTCGCAGATCTTGAGCCCGAGCGAAATGGAATAGAGATCGACGCTCGCAGCAGGAACGCTCGGCATGGCATGCGCGTCCAGCAATTCGAACTCTACCGATGCACCCAATGCCGATGCCCGCCTCTGCCCGATCGCCAGCATTCGGGCGCTGACATCAGACGCAACGATTTTCTGGTGCGATTGCAGCCGCCCGCGACGAGCCACTCGCAGGACCACATCGCCCGTTCCAGCTGCCGCATCATGCAGGTCAGCCCACGATTCCTGTGCAATGAGCGTGGCGACGCGGCGCTTCCAGAGCCGGTGAATACCAAAGCTGAACAGATCACACAACAAGGCATACCGCGAGGCGATGCGCCCGAAGACATCGTCTGCATCAGCGTGAAAGTTCGCCGCATTTGCTGGGGTTTCGTCGATAGGCATGTGGCTGGGAATCGTTCAAGTCGCTCTCATTGGACAACACAAGCACAAGCAGCGCCGGACTCGCCGGCCGCGATTTCGCGCAAACCGCTGATCATCACGCAATTGACCAGCGGCATGAACGGCGTTGCAGCCCAGTGTCACGCCATGACCAACAACAAAATCAAAACAGGAACAACCAGCTTCACAATCGCGAGGTAGCCGACCCCGGCTCCCGTTGCAATGAGAAGGGACTTCCTCCAGGGCTTGCGCGGGAAGGAGTCTCCATACCTCTGTTTGACGCGCTTGACTTGGACTCTCGCCGAGCTGAAGTACCAAGCCAGCAGGTAGACGAGCCCGGCCAGGGGCCCGATGTAGAACCCGACGATGCCAAGAAAGGCAAGGAAGGCGAGAAAGGCGAGGAGCCCGAGACCCACGTAAAACCAGCTCATCGATGCGCGGGCCCTCTCGTGCTCGCCCAGTGCCCGCCAGTTCAGTGCGTGCAGGTAAGCCCCGAACACTGGGGTGAACAGCAAACTCCAACTGGCAGCCGCATTCGGGCACCACAACGCCACCCCGGGTTCGACTTTCGCGTCCTTCACTTCACTCACAAAGCCCTCCAAGGGGCTCCGGTCGGTTCGCCGGCCGGGGTGGGCAGAAACGAGCGCGCGTCATTTGTGCACGTGTTCCCATGGAATCAGGGCAGCACTGAGGCGTTCGTTCGGTGCGGCGCAACGGCGAGTACCGACGTCTTGAATCGCGCGATGACATCGAGGAGCGTCGATGCCTGCACCTTGAGGCTTTCCGCGGCAGCCACACCTTGTTCGACCAGTGCAGCATTCTGTTGGGTTCCTTGGTCGATGGAGGCCACGGCCTGGTTGACCTGAACGATCCACGCGCTCTGTTCATGGGTCGATGCACTGATCTCCGCCACCAGGTCGGTCACTCGGCGCACCTGCGACAAGATGTCGGTCATCGTGCGGCCCGCTTCACCGACCAGGGTGCTGCCCGCCTCCACTGTCGCGACGCTCACGCCGATCAGCGACTTGATTTCCTTGGCGGCATCGGCCGCGCGCTTCGCAAGCGTGCACACTTCCGTGGCCACGACGGCGAAGCCGCGGCCCTGCTCGCCGGCCCGCGCTGCTTCAACCGCCGCGTTCAGCGCCAGGATGTTGGTCTGGAACGCGATGCCGTCGATGACGCCGATGATGTCGCTGATCTTCTTGCTGGACTGGCTGATCTGGTCCATCGTCTGCACCACGCGCTGAACCACGTCGCCACCTTGTCCGGCCACCTCCGAGGCTGAGTTCGCCAGCTGATTGGCCTGGCGAGGCTGTCCGCACTCAATTGCACGGTCGTGGTCATTTGCTGCATGGACGAGGCCGTCTCCTGCAGTGCGTTGGCCTGCTGCTCCGTGCGGTGGGACAAGTTCTGGTTTCCAGAGGAAATGTCGCGCGCCGCGGTTGCCATGCCGTCGGCCGATTGCCGCACGCCACACACCATCTCGGACAGGTTCGTGTTCATGCGCCGAGCGCGGCGAGCAGCTGGCCGGTTTCGTCGTTGCGGTCGACGACGATGGTCGAGCGCAGGTCGCCGGCCGCCACCGCTTCGGCGAGTTCGACAGCGCGATTGAGCGGCCGAGTGACGGCATTGCTGAGCAGCCAACCCATGGCCATGGCGGCCGCAGCCGCCAAGACGCAAGCGACGACCATGAAATTGCGGTCGCTTTCGAATGCAAGCTATGCCTGCTCGACGGCACGGTGAGACAACGCCTGTTCGTATTCAACATAAGCCGCCACGGTGCCCAGCAGCGACGCGAGCAGCGGCCGGCATTCCGAATTCATCTTGGAGACGGCCTCCTCCCGGTTGCCCTCCAGCGCAAGGCCCACGATCTTCAGCGCCACCGGCCCGTAGCTGCGCTCGACGGACTCCATCTGCGCCATGAGCTCGCGGTCGCGCCCGGTGACGGCCGGATCTTTGTCGATGGCCGACCGCAGTGCCGCCATGGATGCCTGCATGCTGTCATGTGCCTTTGTCACGGCCTGCTTTTCCGTGTCGCGATCGGCCGGCGTGCTCACCAGCACCAGATTGCGCGCCGCAATTGCGCGCGCGTTGGCCGCGCCTCGAACGGCGATGACGAGGCGCTCACGCTGTGCGACGCCGCTGAGGTAGTCCTCGAATCGATCGTTCGATTTGCTCAGCGAATGCAATGCCAGCGCCGAGACCACTGCGGCCATCGCGGCGCAGCCCAGCATCAACTTCGACTTGACCCTGACGTCCGTCCATTTCATGCGATCCCTCCCTGGGAACGGAAAGCGCTCGTCGGCGCGGGTTCATCAAGATCGGTTGATTTGGCGCGCCCTTGAGGGGCGGTTGGCGAGGAACAAGGATTCCTCGTCCCGTGCTTCAGACGGATGAAGATGAGAAAACGATCCACGTCCAAAAAAGAGTAACCAGAAACCCAAGCGCGAAGTAGCCGACCATGCCACCTGTCGCAATGAGAAGGTACGTCCCCCATGGCTTGCGCGGGAAGAAGGCTCCATACCTCTCTTCGACGTACTTGGCTTGGACTCTCGCCGAACTGAAGTACCAAGCCAGCACATGGATGATCCCGGCCAGGAGAGCGATGTCCCCGTCCAAGACGCCAAGCAAAAAATACAAGGGGAGCAGCCCGAGACCCACGTAAAACCACTTCGTCGATGCGCGAGCCCGGTCGTGCTCGCCCAGTGCCCGCCAGTTCAGTGCGTGCAGGTGGGCCCCGAACGCTGGGGTGAACAGCAAACTCCAACTTGCAGCCGCATTCGGGTTCCACAACGCCACCCCGGTTTGGAGGCTCGTTTCCTTCGCTTCACTCACAAAGACATCCTCACGGGCAGTTGACTTGACGACAATCGTCCTTCTATTGTGCCGCCCCACGCGGCCGCATCGCTAACGTTCTTTGAAAGCCTCACGCGACTTCAGCATCGGCCGCAACATGAAATCGAGCACCGACCGCTCCCCGGTCCGCACCTCCACCGTGCCCGTCATGCCGGGCAGCACCGGCAACGGCTTGCTGCCTTGCTTCAGCGTGGATTTTTCGCCGCGCACCAGCACGCGGTAGTAGGTCTGGTCGGGCGATGCGCCTTTGTCGGTCTCGCCGAGTGCGTCGGGGCTGATGTACTCGATCTTGCCCTTCACGCCCCCATAGGTCGTGTAGTCGTACGCGGCCAGCTTGACTTCGACAGCCTGTCCCACGCGCACGAAGCCGATGTCTTTCGGTTTGATGCGCGCCTCCACCAGCACGCGGGAACTGAGGGGCACGATTTCCATGATGGGCGCCCCGGGGCTGATGACGCCGCCGATGGTG
>Ga0170475_105053935_pt1 | contig 10067 bp, 10 predicted proteins | sample Soicark_Litter_5_FD_111474 | JGI IMG/M metagenome (GOLD analysis project Ga0170475, IMG submission 111474) | Avena fatua rhizosphere microbial communities from Hopland, California, USA. Combined Assembly of 48 SPs | reverse complement strand
GTACCAGCGGAGTTGGATCTATGGCCATCCAGCTTGCCAAACAGGCCGGAGCATGGGTGATTGCCACGACTGGCAGTGAGGCAAAGACCAACGAGCTGCGCCGTTTAGGTGTTGATATGGTTGTGAACTACAAAGAACAGAGCGTTGGTCAGGCCGTTCATAGTATCAGCGGGGTTAATCTCGTCTTAGAGCTTGTTGGAGCTACCTTGCAGGAGAGCATAGAAGCCTGTGCCAACGAGGGCCGTGTCGTCTTAATTGGCAACCTGGGCGGGCAAAAATCCACTGTTGACACGCAAGCCTGGCGTCTCAAACGTGTCAATGTGTTGGGCGGTGGCGTGATGCACACGACTCCAGAAAACGAATGGCAGGTCTTAAACTTAATTGCTCGCAAGACCATTCAGCCCCTGATCGCTGAAGTGCTGCCCGTAGAGCGGGCGGCGGAAGCCCACCGCAAGCTAGCTAACCACGAAGTTATAGGAAAGATCGTCCTGGTACATGAGAAATAGGCGAGTCCTTTAAATAGCTGGACGTTTTGTGGATTTCTTGCGTCCTGACAGACACTATGTTATACTTCCAGACTAGCGGAGAGAGCATCCGCCAAAGAGTAAACAACAAGATAAATACACACGCTCTTGGATCGGTGAACGCCCTGGTATACCTCGACGCTGGTAGGGGTTAGGTGGAGTTTCGTTTCACCTTATGGCCGTTGGGTACCTTTCCACCAATAAGACAAGAGCGGCGGACAAAAAGGGAGGTCTTTTTTGGCAAATATTATCTCAATGAAACAGCTTCTTGAAGCTGGTGTCCATTTTGGGCACCAGACGCGCCGTTGGAATCCGAAGATGCAGCAGTTCATCTTCATGGATCGTAACGGAATCCACATTATTGATCTTCAGCAGACGGTAACTCGTCTGAACGACGCATATAAGTTTGTGGAGCAGCTTGCCGCCGACGGTGGCACGATCCTTTTTGTAGGAACAAAGAAACAGGCCCAGGAGGCGGTGGCTGAAGAGGCCCGTCGTTGTGGCATGTACTTTGTCAATCAGCGTTGGCTGGGTGGTATGCTTACAAACTTCCAGACCATTCAATCCCGCATTCGCTACCTGCGTGATCTTGAAACCCGGCGTGACCGTGGGGACTTTGAGCGCTTGCCCAAGAAAGAAGTCCAGCATTTGCAGGATGACATGACGCGCCTGGAGCGCACCCTGGGCGGTATTAAAGATATGCGTCGCCTACCGAACGCAATCTTTATTGTGGATACCCGGAAAGAACGGACTGCTGTGCTGGAGGCACGTCGTCTGGAAATCCCGATAATTGCCCTGGCAGATACCAACTGTGATCCCGATGAGATGGATTACCCCATCCCAGCTAATGACGATGCTATTCGTGCTGTTCGCTTATTATGTGCCAAAGTAGCCGATGCTGTGATCGAAGGCCGTCGCTTGCACGAAGCGATTCAGAAGGACGAAGATCCTCAGGAAGATGGCGGGTCTATAGAGATTTCCATACCTGAAGAGGTTCCTTCAGCGACCCCAGAAGTGTTGCCAGTCAAGGCTGAAGAGAGCAGCGAAAGCCCTGAGGCTGCTGTGGAGCCCGAACTAGCTGTGAAAGACGCGCACTAGAACACAAAGCACTGGAAGGCGGGAGAGCGGGCTATCCTGAAGAGGACTTTCTGGCCCTTCTCCCGCCTCATTATGTCAATTTATCGCCGGATAGAAGTATACTGTGTAGCGGTGAGAATTACCGCATCATATTCCAATCATTTTGTCAAGCACTCAGAACCCAGATTTCATGGTCAGAGACGATGTACTTTCCAGTGGGTCCTGAGTATGATATGCCGTGAGATTGAGGAGAACAGATCATGGAGTATACTGCCGCAGACGTAAAGAAGTTGCGTGAGCAGACCAATGCAACATTTGCCGATTGTAAAAATGCCCTGACTGAAGCGACCGCCTGGAATGAGGCCCTGAGTATCCTTGAAGCCAGGAGTGACCGCAAGGCTGATAAAATGATCGCTGCTGGACGTGAGACAAAGCAAGGTGGCGTTTTCTCATATGTTCATCATAATAACAGTGTGGGCGTTCTTCTGGAACTGAACTGTAGCACCGACTTTGTGGCGCGCAGTGAAGGTTTCCAGGCACTGGCTCGCGATCTGGCCTTGCAGATTGCTGGTGTTGCACCAAAGTACACCAACTTTGAAGACGTTCCTGCTGAGATTGTTGAAGAAGAGCGCCGGAAGATTCTGGAGGACCCTGGAATTGAGCGTGTTCCTGAGGCAAGGCGCGAAGACTTCATCAGCGGTAAACTCAAGAAGGCTTTTGGAGAGCAGGTGCTGATGATGCAGCCTTTTATTAAGGACGAAGCTGTAACAATTGGTGAGCTTGTGCGTAAAGTCATCGCCGAGACTGGTGAAAACATCGTCGTGCGGCGTTATAGCCGTTTCGCTTTAGGTGAATAGCCAGGGATACCGCTCGCGGCTATCCTTCAAATGGCAGGGCGATCGAGTGTAGAGCAATGGTCGCCCTGGTTCTTACGCATGGGAGTGTCACAGGTTATGTCTCAAGAGGTTTCATCCCTGAGGTATCAGCGTATTCTGCTTAAACTGAGTGGTGAGGCACTTTGCCCACGCAAAGGTTCCGGCATTGACGCAGACACAGTTCGACGGATCTCTGGTGAGGTCAAACGGGTTTACGACCTGGGTGTACAGGTTGCAGTGGTCGTCGGGGGAGGAAATATCTGGCGTGGGGCAGATGCAGCCGCAACAGGTGTTGATCGTGGAACCGCCGACTATGTTGGTATGCTTGCTACTGTTATGAACTCGTTGGTAATGCAGGATGCTATGGAAAAGCTTGGCATGGTTACTCGGGTGCAGACCGCGATCGAGATGCCTCCGGTAGCCGAGCCATTTATTCGTCGTCGTGCCTTGCGTCATTTAGAGAAGGGTCGTGCGGTGATTCTTGCCGCTGGCAGTGGCAACCCTTTTTTCACCACAGATACTGCAGCAGCTCTGCGTGCTGTTGAACTCAATGCTCAAGTTTTGCTCAAGGCAACTAAAGTAGATGGCGTCTACACAGATGATCCCATGCGTAATCCACAGGCCCAGAAGTTCGAGGAATTGAGCTACATGCGGGCCCTGAATATGGGGCTGAAAGTTATGGACAGTACTGCGCTTTCGCTTTGCAAGGATAATCATTTACCAATTGTGGTTTTTAATCTGAATGATGAAGGCGCTCTTGAAGCCATTGTTCGCGGTCAGAAATATGGTACACTTGTCCACGATATTGAAGAACCCCAGTGGAGTGCGAGTCGTTGAAGCGAGAATCCAGTCGGTTTCAGCTTGATTGGATCGTATATTGCAAAGACTGGGGCACCTCAGGTGCCCTCATAAAGGGAATAGAACTATGGTAGATGATATTTTTGGGGATGCAGAGAGGCGTATGCAGAAGGCGATAGAGGTTCTGAAGCAGGATCTCGCCGCTATTCGCACTGGCCGTGCCAGTTCCGCGCTGCTCGACCGCATTACAGTCGATTACTATGGTACACCGACGCCTATCAATCAGGTTGCTACAATTTCTGTGCCGGAGGCGCGTATGCTGGTCATCCAGCCCTGGGATCGCAAGCTCCTGGTAGATATTGAGAAGGCGATTCAAAAGTCAGATCTGGGAATTAACCCTACGAATGATGGTCAGGTTATTCGCCTTACTATTCCCTCGCTCAATGAGGAACGCCGCCGGGATATGGTCAAGACAGTCCATAAGAAATTGGATGAGCATAAGGTAGCGATTCGCAATATTCGTCGTGATGCTCACGATAAATTGCGTGAACGCGAGAAGAAGAAAGAGATTTCCGAGGACGAGCTGAAACGCAATACTGAACGTTTGCAGAAGCTCACCGATCGTTTCGTTGATGAGATGGATAAGATCGGCAAAACCAAGGAACAGGAGATTCTGGAGGTCTAACTTGACCAGGCTACAAGGTCTTTTCTCCTCTTCACAGGGAAAAGAAAAAACGCAGGCGCAAACCACGGCAGAGCGGGACTCTGCCTCAGAGCCAAAGACCCCGCCCCGCCATCTGGCGATTATTATGGATGGCAATGGCCGCTGGGCGACCAAACGCCACCTGCCTCGCATGGCAGGCCATAAGGCTGGAGTAGATGCTCTGAAGCGTGTGGTCGAATGCGCACGCGACGAGCATATCAAGATGTTGAGTGTCTATGTTTTCTCCACAGAAAACTGGCGTCGTCCCAAGCTTGAGGTGGATGGTCTGATGCGCTTACTCTGGGAAACTCTTCGCCTGGAGTTGGCAAAGCTGCATAAAGATGGGGTGCGTCTGCGTCACCTTGGGCGTTTGTATGATCTCTCTCCTGAGATTCAGCGCGCGATACTCGATTCAGTGGAGTTGACGAAAAATAACACGGTCATCGATGTAAACGTTTGCTTCAATTATGGCGGGCGTGCTGAACTGGTTGATGCAATGCGTCAGATCATTGCCGATGGGCATGATCCTGAGGCTGTCAGCGAAGAACTTATTAGCTCTTATCTCTATACTCGCGATCTACCCGATCCCGATATGGTGATCCGTACAGCCGGCGAGATGCGCGTCAGTAATTTTTTGCTCTGGCAGTCCGCCTATAGCGAGTATTATTCAACTCAAACGCTCTGGCCAGATTTTGGCCGCGAAGAACTGCTGGCCGCTCTGGAGAGCTTTTATAAGCGGCAGAGACGTTTTGGGGGACTTTCGGCTTCGTAAATCGAGATGCCGGGGCACTCCACTTTAAAGATTGCCCTGGCTAGATGCGTACCTCTTGGGGCGCAACCAGGGGTGTGTGTGCAACAGGCAAGCGAACAAAATCAACAAATAAATGAACCAGAGAAGGCCAGCAGACAATGGTCTCGTTCTGTCGGCCTGAGGGTTCTTACAGCTGTGGTAGGCCTCCCTATTGTCTTCGGTCTGGTCTGGATGGGCGGCTGGTGGGTTTTTGCTGGTGCTACCCTGGCAGTTATGCTGGGTACCTATGAGCTGTATACCATGATGCTTCATGCAGGACACCGCCCCCTTATTCTGGTGAGCTTTGCGCTTTCTTTGCTCTTTATGATTGCTGCAATGTTGCCACAACAACGTCTGCTTCTGCTTGAAATTGGTGTCAGCGCGACTTTACTGATCTCGTTCCCTTTACTCTTTTTACGTAAACGCCTGGAAGGAGCGCTGCTTGATTGGTCGCTTACGATCGCTATTGCTCTCTATCTTGGCTGGCCGCTGAGTCTTCTGCCACTATTACGTGGCAGCGAGATAGGAGTGAGTGAAGGTTTCTGGTGGCTGTTTACCCTGTTTGGGGGCGTGTGGGGGTTTGATACTGGTGCCTTCTTCGCCGGTCATTTTTTTGGCAGACACAAACTGGCTCCGCGTATCAGCCCGGCAAAGAGTTGGGAAGGCGTTGCAGGCGGCCTGATTTTCTCGGTACTGGCAGCAATCCTTGGTACGACGCTTCCTATGGGTGTACCCTGGTATCTGGCAGTTGTGCTGGGACTGTTGATAGGTATCGCTGCTACATTAGGCGATCTCTCAGAATCGTTGATTAAGCGCCAGACTGATGTGAAGGACAGTGGGCAGGTTTTGCCCGGTCATGGGGGAATTCTCGACCGCCTGGATAGTCTGGCGTTCGGGGTACTCGTTATTTATATTTTTGCACAGCTTATTGGTAAATTGTAGACTGGACGCATAAAGAGGAACAGCAGAGATTTCAACTTGCAAGACCTCGGTGAAACATGCAAATAGGTACAATGAAGCCGACTCGAAGCATGCCATTGTGGTACAATCAATAGAGAAAGAGTTGTGTACCGTCTGACAAGACAATGAACAAACCGTTCACAAAATTCTTGGAAGAAATGGCAGATTATAGTCCTGCTGTTGAGTATAGATAAGAATGGCTGAATTTCCTAAAAAGATTGTTTTACTGGGAAGCACTGGATCGGTTGGCCAGCAAACGCTGGATGTCGTACGTTGTTTCCCGGATCATTTTCGCATTGTGGCCCTGGCTGCCCGCCAAAATGTGGCGCTACTGGCTGCCCAGGCCCGCGAATTTCATGTACCGGTCACTGCCTGTTTTGCCGAGTCTCCTGAAATTGCTCAGACCGCACGTGCGGCTCTGCCAGAAGTTTTGTTAGGAGAACAGGGATTACTGGAGGTGGCGACGCTGCCTGAGGCTGACATTGTTGTTGTTGCGACTTCGGGTTTAGTCGGACTGGACCCTACCCTGGCCGCGATTCGCGCAGGTAAAACGATCGCCCTGGCGAATAAAGAGACGCTGGTCATGGGGGGGCACCTGGTAATGAAGGAGGCCCGGCGCGCAGGTGTTTCTATTCTGCCTGTTGATAGCGAGCATAGCGCGCTCTGGCAGTGCCTGCGCGGTGAGGCAATTACTGAAGTACGCCGCTTGATTGTTACTGCTTCTGGTGGTCCTTTCCGTAATTCCACCCTTGAAGAAATTCGGCATGTAACAGTGCAACAGGCTCTGGCACATCCTACGTGGCAGATGGGATCGAAGATCACTATCGATTCAGCAACATTGATGAATAAGGGCCTTGAGGTGATCGAGGCTCACTGGCTTTTTGCCATTCCTTATGAAAATATTGATGTGGTCGTTCAACCAGAAAGCATTATTCATTCGATGGTTGAATATGTGGACGGCTCAATAAAGATGCAGGCCAGTTTACCTACTATGCATTTGCCTATTCTCAATGCGCTTAGCTATCCCGCACGCCTTGATACCCAGGGTACAGGCTTGCTCAGGGAGTTACGCTGGCGAGATGTAGCTCATTTACATTTTGAGGAACTTGATCTTGCGCGTTTTCCCTGCTTTCGCCTGGCCCGCGAAGCTGCAGCTCGTGGTGATACCTATCCTGGTGTACTGGTTGGCGCTGATGAAGAGGCTGTAGCACTCTTTTTGGCAGATAAAATCGGTTTACTAGATATAGCAACACTTATTGAAGCAGTTCTAGGGCAGCATCGGGCTGTGAGTGACCCGGATGTTCCTGCTATTCTAGACGCTTGTGCCTGGGCGCGCCAGACCGCGCAGACAGTGTATAAGCAGAGTTATGCGAGGAAAAAAGAATGAATAACTGGTACTTACTGGCGGCGATTCCTGTGTTTGGTATCTGTGTACTGATCCATGAGTTAGGGCACTTTCTGACCGCAAAGTGGGCAGGTATTCGCGTTGAAGAATTTGGTCTGGGTCTGCCTCCTCGTCTGGTTGGTTTTCGCAAGCGTGCAGGTCGGGGATGGGAGGTTATCTGGTTTGGCGGCATGAGCAAAGCAGAGGATGTTTATGGTGATGGGAAGCAATCGCCTTTTAGCGGTGCCAGTGGGGGGCCGAGCTCTCCTACAACGGTTCCTCCCGAGCAACATCGTACAATCTATTCAATTAACTTTCTGCCAATCGGTGGTTTTGTGCGTATGCCCGGTGAGAACGGTGACATTAATGACGAGAGTGGCACATACGATTCCGGCAGTTTTGCAGCCAAGTCTGCTGGCAAACGAATCATTGTTCTGATAGCTGGCGTGACTATGAATATTGTCCTGGCTATGGTCCTCTTTATGTTTGCTTATGGCGTAGGTCAGCCAGTTACTCTTCCTCAGGTTGGCAAAGTGGTGCCAGGCTCACCGGCAGCGCTCGCTGGTCTGAAAGCTGGAGATACCTTTGTTTCGGTTAATGGACAGAGCGTCAAAGAGTTCACCGATGTGCAAACGATCACAACCCAGTTGATCAATCAGCATAGTAGCGACCAGACCGTAGCAATCCCAGTTGTCGTACGCCATGCTGGTCAGCAGTCAACGTTTTCCACCGTTGTGAATGCTCGTGTGCATCCACCCAAGAATGAAGGGGCGATGGGCATTGAGAGAACAACGCAGGTAACAATCGTAAAATATCCTTTCTGGGAAGCCCCTGTGCGAGGCGTTGGAGAGACATTTAACGTAACCGGTCAGTTTCTTAGCACAATAGGTCAGATGATTTCTGGCGCAATTAAGCCGCAGATTTCTGGTCCGGTAGGCATTGTACAGTTTACTGGTGAGGTAGCTCAAACCATTCCTACGATTGGTTTGTGGCCTATTCTCAGCCTGACAGCTATTCTTAATATCAATCTGGCAATAGTAAACATTTTGCCCTTCCCTGCGTTGGATGGTGGACGTATCTTCTTAATTCTAGTCGAATTGTTACGTGGTGGTAAGCGTCTCAAGCCTGAGGTTGAGGGAATCATAAATCTGGCTGGCATGGCAATTCTTTTGACACTTATGGTGATTATCACAGTAAGTGATGTTTTGCATTGGAATGGTTAAGGAAAGCAAGATCTAACCAGGGATCTGCCAATCTGATAGAGATTTTTAGCGAATCAGATCGCTGATAAAGAGATAAATTGGAGCTAAGCTAAACATATGCGACGGAAAACCCGGCAAATTCATGTTGGTAATCTGGTTATCGGGGGTGATGCGCCAATCATCGTGCAGTCGATGACTACCACCTATACCCGTGATATAAAGAGCACGATTGCTCAGATTCATCGCCTGGAAGAAGTTGGATGTGAAATGGTACGTGTGGCCGTACCTGAGGAGGAAGATGCGCTGGCTATTGGTGAGATCAAGCGGGGCATTTCAATTCCCCTGGTTGCCGACATTCACTATAAGCACTCATTGGCATTAGAGGCAATTAAGCAGGGAGTTGACTGTATCCGTATTAATCCCGGCAATCTGATTAATGGTCGCCAATCCCTGGAAGAGATCGTGCGGGCCTGTAAAGAGCGAAGAGTAGCTATGCGTATTGGGGTCAACTCTGGCTCAATTGATGCTCTCGACCAGCGTGGACAAATGGAACGTATTCAGGTACGTTTACGTGAGGATGGTACGCTTGAACGCTCTGATCCTGCTGAAGCACGTCGACGTGAGCGGGAGCGGCTGGCAGAGCGTATGGTAAACAAGGCCCTGGAATATATTAGCTGGTGCGAGGAATTAGACTTCCATGAGATCAAGGTTTCTTTGAAGTCATCGAGTCCTCTGACCGCTGTAGAAGCCTATAGCCGCTTCTCCGCACGTTCAGATTATCCAATCCACCTGGGCATTACCGAAGCCGGGACGATAGTAACGGGGTCAGTGAAATCCGCTGTAGGCCTGGGACTGCTTCTGTCTCAAGGTATTGGTGATACTCTGCGGGTCAGCTTGAGTGCTGAGCCGGAGGAAGAGATTCCTGTGGCCTATGAGATTCTGCGTTCGCTCGAACTGCGCAATCGCGGTGTGACCTTTGTTTCTTGCCCCTCGTGTGGTCGTGTAGAGATCGACGTAGTCAGTATAGCCAACGAAGTCGAAAAACGCTTATCTAAGATCCAGACTCCCATTCAGGTTGCTGTTATGGGGTGTGTGGTGAACGGTCCTGGCGAATCGCGTGATGCCGATGTAGGCCTGGCTGGAGGCAAGGGACGCGGCGTGATCTTCCGTAAAGGCAAGCAGGTTCGGACAGTGCCAGAGGATCAATTTCTGGATGCCGTGCTCAAAGAGGTTGCCAGCCTTTTGCCCGAGCACGAAGCTCGCCTGATTTATCCTGAAGGCGGGATCAAAGAGACTGCTGGTGTTCATCGTACACGTGATGAAGGGATTGGTCGTATTCTGACCGTCAAATAGTCAGGAACAGCTAAAAGAGACGAGAGAGCTATAAAAAAACAGCTTCCCTCGTCTTTTCTTATGCCATGCGGCCAGGTGAGCGAAAGCGCTCCAGAGCGTTCCTGGCCGTTTTTCAACAGTTTGCAAACAAAATGTGTTCAGGATGCTGGTGTTGAGCGCCTGGCTCTTATTCTTTGGATGAAGACAACTGTGAGGAAAATTGCCAGAGCAGCTACCAGAATACCTAGCGTCCACTGTGGGGTATTGAGTGGCAAGGTTGGTATCCACGAGGGAAGTTCTTTTGAACGTGTACTGTCTATAACGGTGGTGGGCGAGGTACCATAAGGAGCCAGGCGAATCACCCCGGTCTTACTAATGCCCAGATCATAAGAGATCTGCTTTTCAGGTGCGTCAAGGCTGAG
>Ga0170475_113446912_pt1 | contig 10068 bp, 11 predicted proteins | sample Soicark_Litter_5_FD_111474 | JGI IMG/M metagenome (GOLD analysis project Ga0170475, IMG submission 111474) | Avena fatua rhizosphere microbial communities from Hopland, California, USA. Combined Assembly of 48 SPs | reverse complement strand
GTCGGGATAGTCAAGCGAACGGCTGTCTCTGTATCCCATTGTCTTGTCAGCACTTAGGCGGCCGGAAATGTGTCGTGTACGCCGATTCTCGCTCGAAGGATCACTCGAATGACGGGCAGTTTCCGGCCCGTTTACGAACCATTTGGGGAAAGCGGCGAGTTCGAGGTTGTGGCTGCGGCGAGTGAAATCGCGGAGGGGACGGTGTTGCAGCGGGTGCGGAGCTCGGGTGACGCGGTCTGTCTCGTTCGCCACAACGGAGAGATCTCGGCGTTGAGCGACATCTGCACTCATCAGCATTTTTCGATGTCGTTGGGCGATCTCATCGGAGACGGGACTCTACAGTGCGCCTGGCACGGCGCGCGTTACGACTGCCGGACCGGCGAGGTAAAGCAGGTGCCGGCGACGAGTCCGCTGCCGGTCTTTCAGGTTCGTCTCGAGGACGGCCAGATCCTCGTCGGGCCGCGCTGCAAGAGAGTGGGTGCGCAATACGAACCGTCGACGGTGCGGGTCCCGTGAACCTCTACAGGAATGCGCGTTCCGGTGAACTGACAGTGCGCGCGGATTTTCCGCTGCTCGCGAATAACCCGGGGCTGCACTACCTGGACTCCGCCGCGACATCGCAGAAGCCCACCGTGGTACTCGATGCTCTGCGCGACTTCTACGAGACGGCCAACGCCAACCCCCATCGGGGTGCGTACTCGCTGTCGGTGCGCGCGACCGAGTGCTACCACCAGGCGCGGACACGCATCGCGCAGTTCCTTGGCGTCGCAGATTCCGATTGTCTGATTTTCACTCGCGGAACGACCGAAGGATTGAATCTCGTAGCGAGCTCGTGGGGACTGGCGAACGTGGGCAGCGGCGACGAGATCGTGGTGACCGCGATGGATCACCACGCCAACTTCGTCCCGTGGCAGGTGCTCGCCATGAGAACGGGCGCAAGATTCCGCGTGTGCGAACTGACTGGCGACGGAAGGATCGATCTCGATTCGCTTCGTGCCGCGCTCAACGCAAAGACGAGAATCGTCGCATTCAGCCATGTCTCGAATGCGCTCGGCACGATCAATCCGCTTGGGGAGATCGTGCGAATGGTTCGCGAAAGAAGCGACGCGATTGTCGTTTGTGACGGAGCCCAGAGTGCGCCGCATTTTCCCGTGTCGTTCGACTCCCTGGGGATCGATTTCTATGCGTTCAGCGGACACAAAATGCTGGGGCCGATGGGAATCGGCGGACTGATCGGCAGGCGCGCGATGCTCGAGGAGATGCCGCCTTATCAGACCGGGGGTGACATGATCGAGTTCGTGCACGATGACCGGACGACCTGGAATGTTCTGCCACACAAGTTCGAAGCCGGAACACCGAACGCCGCAAACGCGGTAGGGCTGGCGGCGGCCGTGGAGTATCTGGACAACATCGGAATGGATCGGGTCATAGGGCACGAGCGCTCGCTGATGCTGCAGGCCCAGGAACGCCTCTCGGCCATCGACGGTCTGCACGTGTACGGCCCCCCACCCGCCGAGCGCAGCGGGGTCCTCTCATTCACGATGAACGACGTGCATCCACACGATCTCGCTACGATTCTCGATGGCGAGGGGGTATGCATCCGCGCCGGCCATCACTGCGCACAACCTTTGATGCGCCGGCTGGACGTCCCGGCGACCGCTCGCGCCTCGTTTTACATCTATAACAACGAAGGCGATATCGACGCGCTGGTCACGGGGATCAACAAGGCTCGCGAGATATTCGGGTATGTCCCTGCCTAGAAGCTCCGCGGAAATCTCGGCGCTGTATCAGGAAATGATCCTCGATCACTACCGGCGCCCGCGCAACAAGGGCGTTCTGGAGAACGCCGACGCCAGCGTCGAGATGAAGAATCCGCTCTGCGGCGACGAGATCGCGCTGCAGCTCCAGTTCGATGGCAACGAGATCAAGGATTTGAAGTTTTCGGGCCGTGGCTGCTCCATCTCGCAGGCGTCCGCATCGATGATGACGCAGCTGCTAAAGGGAAAGAGCAAAGAAGAGATCGGCGCGATCCGAACGCAATTCCGCGATCTGATGCTCGGGGTGCCCTCAGCCGAAGACGAGAGCAGGCTTGGGTCACTGCGCGCACTGTCCGGTGTCGCCCGCTTCCCAGCGAGAGTGAAATGCGCACTGCTCGCGTGGAACGCCCTGGAGACGGCTCTCGCTGACTCTGAGTGAAACGCCGGACGTCGCAACCCCTACTCCGAGAACAAACCAACCGTAGCAATCGAGGTTATCGTGATCGAAGAAGGCCAACAGTTGCCGAAGTTCTCACTGCCGGCTGACGACGGGAACGTCGTTACGGCTGATTCGCTGCGCGGCAAGAACACGGTTTTGTATTTCTATCCGAAAGACGACACCTCCGGATGCACGAAGGAAGCGTGCGATTTCCGCGACGCGTTTCCACGGTTCGGGAAAACGAATGCGCAGGTGATTGGAGTGAGCCCGGACGACGTCGAGTCGCACCGGAAATTCAAGAAGAAGTATCAGCTGCCGTTCCAGTTACTCGCGGACGAAGCGCACAAGCTCGCGGAGGCGCTAGGCGTCTGGAAAGAGAAATCGATGTACGGCAAGAAGTACATGGGAGTCGAGCGCACGACAATTCTGGTCGATCGCAGCGGCCGGGTCGCGCGCATCTTCCCCAAAGTGCGCGTGCCGGGTCACGTCGAGGAAGTGGAAGCCGCTCTGCGCGACCTCGATCAGAAATAGCTAGGGTTTCGAGGGCGACAATCCGGGCATCGGCTCGTCAGCGGTCGGACCATAAATCGAAGGAACCGGGACGTCGATGAGTCGCAGATACACCGTAAGCTGTCCGCGGTGATGCACGAGGTGATTGATCGTCTGCCGCACGATCACGGCGCGTGGGGCAGTGAAGAAAACCTGGTCCCCTCTCTTCAACGACCAGTTGACGCCGTAGTCGGAGTCCTTCGCCGCGGCGATAGCCTGCCGCGCCTCTCTGACGTTGCGGTCGAATGTCTTGAGGAGATCCTCAGTCTTCTCGTTGGAGTATCCAGGATAGCCGGCGAGATTCAGCGACGTCTGAGTGATCGCGTTGGTGATCCAACCGGGCATTCCAGATACGAGCTGGGTGAGGTGCGCCAGCGAAAAGGATTTCGGGTGCGGCTTGAACGGGCCCTTATCGGTCGGGACTCTCTCGATCACCCGGCGAGTAGATGCCATTTCCTGATCGAACTCCGGCAGCAACGCATCGGCAATGCTCATACGCTCTCCATCGGCTCAGTTCGGGTTCCGGCCTGCCCGGCGGGCGGGCGATGTCCCATAGGCCGCGTGGGCGTCGACGAAAAATCAGCTTGATGGCGACGCCGTTCGGAGGCAATCTATTCGTTACGACGACGAGGATGCTGAATGTCTGAAGGACCAATCGAGGCGCAACTGCTCGATCTCGAAAAGCAGTACTGGACCGCCATCATGAACAGGGATGTACAGGCGGCGATGCGCCTGACTGATGATCCGTGCATCGTCACGGGCGCTCAGGGTGTCGGACGAATCAGTCAGAAGGCTTTCGCCGACATGCTTCAGGCGGGAGGATGGACGCTGCATAGTTTCGACCTCAGCGAGGTTCAGGTGCGTGTGCTCAGCGAGGACGTCGCGGTCCTGGCGTACAAGGTGAAGGAAACGATGACAGTCGAAGGCAAGCCGCTCACCCTCGAGGCGTCTGATTCATCGACGTGGGTGAAGCGAGATGGGAATTGGGTTTGTGCACTCCACACCGAGGCGCTGATCGGCGACCCTTTCGGCCGGGATCGCCGTCCCCCACCACCGAAGAACGTTTGACCATCGTGGCGTAGAGGAATTTCGCGCACGGAAATTGATTGCTGAGCGGATGACCAAACCACTAATCCGCCATGACAGCCCCGACCTATTCGCCGACACGCCCCGATCTGCTGCCCCGCGACAATTTCAGAAGTGTTCTCGCCGCATTGATCGCGCTCCTCACCGTTGGCGGCTGGGTAAACGCGCTGGGCAAAACGCCGTTGCGCGACGCGCTCCACGCCCAGACGCGACTGTGGTGGATCGAGCAGATCGTCGGGATCGCGCTGGCCCTGGTCTGCGTGGCCATCATCATGCGCCGCCGCGCATTCCTCGAGGCGGCCTTCTGGCTGACGATCTACTCCACGCTGTTTGATGTGATGCGCTGGATCTTCGAATTCATCGATGGCCAGCTGAGGATCCCGATTGCGCTGGTTCTGTATCTCCTTTTCATGTGGCGGCTGGTAATTACGCGCAGGCAGGTCGATGCACGGTGGGCGCCGGCGGTTGAACCCCCGCCTGCTTAGCGGGTGTCTAATAGACCTCAGGAGTAGTGGCATCCTGACGTTACGAGGGATAATTATTTAATCAGGCGGCATACCTCACTCGTTCATCGTGCTGTCATACGACTTACGCCGGATTTTCTGACCCTAGCTCGCGCCTGAACGCTCGAGACCAGACAGCTACGCTCGGTGTCTGGCTGGCGATAGGGTTTGTCGTATCCCTGCTATGCGCGCCCACTTCCGGGGCGCAGCCACTCGCCCGGCCGGAGTCGAGGGACCGGCAGATGCGTGCGGACTCCGCCGAGATCGCGAAGCACGCGAGAAACCTGCAGGCTGCATTCGAGCACCGTCGCCGGCAGCTCCTGCCAAGGTTTTACGCGGGGACCGCGGATCACTGCCTCATCGTCGGCCGGTTCTGCGAATGGCATCCGCGGTTCAGTAAGGATTACGTCGTCCCTGGCGAAGGAAAGGACATCGTCAGGGCGCGAACCGAGATGCTGCGCGATCTCGAGAAAGCGTCCGACGCACTTCCTGGCGACGACTGGATCGCCGGCCAGCGGATCCGCTACCTGCTGGAAGCCCGCGACACGTCCGCGGTTTCGGTCGCCCGAGCGTGTCGCGGGAGCAGGTGGTGGTGCGATGCCCTCCTCGGGATGTCACTGCACGTGCGCGGCGACTACGCCGCGGCGGACAGCGCCTTCGGCGTCGCGCTGGACAGCATGCCGGTGGAGACCCGCTGTCACTGGCTCAACCTTCGGCCGCTGCTCGACGACGACATTCGCGGGACGTACAGCAAAATGTCGTGCGAGGAGCGCGCCGCGGCTGACGCCCGTATCTGGTGGGTATCCGACCCGCTCTTCATGGTTCCGGGCAACGAGCGACGCACGGAGCACTTCTCCCGGGTTCTGCACACCGTGCTTCAGCAGAACTCTGTGAACACCTACGGCTTGAATTGGGGCGGCGATCTGGCTGAGCTGATTCTGCGCTTCGGGTGGGCCGAGAAGTGGACGCAGGAACCTGCGCACTCTTTGTATCCGGAATCGAAGCCGACCATAACCGGGCATGAGCGGGAGCCAGGCTACCATTTCTTTCTCACTCAAAGGCCGCCGGACAGCGTGTCTCTGATCGCGGATTCGGTCTTCGACATCTACCAATTCCCGCCACGCGAGCAGTACTCGCCGACCTACGCGCGCGGATTCGAGAACCTCGACGCACAGGTAGCTCGTTTTCGGCGCGGCGACTCGACCAGAATCGTGGCTGCGTACAACGTGAAGGGCGATACCATATTCGGGAACACCAAGTTCGCCGCTGCACTCGTGGCAACGGGAGATACGGGCGCCGTTCAGTCGAAAACGGAAGTGGCCGAGTCGCCGTTGAGGAACGTGATGACGATCACAACCGCGCTCAAGGAGCAGGTCGTCGGCGTCGAGCTTCTGGCCAGGGACAGCTCGGGTGCGGCGCGGTGGAGATCCGGTTTCTCCGAGATACCGCTTGACTCCGGTCGGATCAGCGTGTCCGACCTCCTATTCGTGGACGGTGCGCCGGCGCTTCCAGTGGACCTGGCCGAGGCGACCGAGCGCGCGCACGGCGGCACCAAATTCAGTCGCAACACAAAGATCGGCCTTTTCTGGGAGCTTTACGGAAAAGCGCCGGCTGATAGCGCAGTGCCGATCTCACTCACGATCACTCGCGTGCAGGAAAGCTTTATGAGGCGCACTTTTCGGGCGCTGCGTATCGTGCCGAAACCGATGCCACTCAACATCAGGTGGCAGGAAAACGGCGCAGCGGGTGTGTTGTCGGCGAGATCCATAGTGCTCGATCTGTCGGCCATACCGGCGGGGAAGTACGCGGTGAAGCTGCAGGTTGGCGACGATCCGAACGCATCGTCGTCGCGCGTCATCGAGGTGAAATAGCGCGCAGCTCGTCGATGCGCTTCCGGATGAATCACTGGCGACATCGACTTTTCACGAGGTTGTCCCTTTCATGATTCCGTTCCGGATTCGCACAGCCTTCTCGCTGGCTCCGGGGATGGTCGAAACCTGGGTAAAGGTGCGGGAGAACAGTCGCACGGGCAGCTGGAGAGAGACCGTCTGACCGCCTCGGCGAACTACCAGTGGAAGCGTCGTCAGCGAGGTGCCCGCGTAGTGCTCGCGAAACGCATCGAAAGAATCGTCATTGGTGATGGCGACATCGCCGATCGAGACGAGCCTGTCTCCCACTCTTAGTCCGCTGGCCTCCGCGGCCCCTCCAGGACCGATAGCCGTGATGCTGACGCCGTTCGCATCCGTGGCAGTGGAAACTCCCAGACGCGGCTCGCGAATGGTGTCTATGCGACTTTGAAGGCCTGCCAGGCGCATCACTGAATCCGTCGGCAGCGGTTCCCTTCCGTCTACATACCTGCGGGCAAAGTCGGTGAACGATCTGCCGCCGGCGGCGCGGCCAACCTCTCCCCACCAATCGGCGCTGGTAAAGCCACGCCCGCGTTTGAAGGTGTTGTTGTAGAGGGTGCGCATGACGTGGTCGAGCGACGAGTGGTTGTCGCTCGCGTCGCGGATCATGATGTCCAGGAGGAATCCGATCAGCGCGCCCTTGGGGTAGTACAATCCGCCGCTGCCGTCAGTCGGAGCGATCCAGGGCGAGAGCGAGGCATCGCTGACAGCGATTCCAGGCGCGCTGACAGTCTGCGCGATAAACCCACCGATGCCGTTGAAGAACGCGGCACTGTCGCTGGTGCCGCCGCGAATCAACCCAAGCTCGCCGTAGTAATCCGTTACCCCCTCACTTACCCATAGCCACGTCGTCGGCTGAGCGTCGTCATAGCGGTAAGGAACCATATCCGCTGGACGTAAACGCTTCACGTTCCACGCGTGAACGCTTCGTGCGAATAAAGTCCGGGGAGATAGCCGGCATCGAGCTGTGAGGTCAGCACCTCGTCGACTTGCGAGCTCTGGTGCTCGAGTCCGCCACCATTCACTACCGTGTCCGACCTCTGAAAGAGGGTGTAATTCCGGAACGGCGCCTCGCCGAACACCGCGGTGTGAGCTGGAAAGATTTTCTGCAGCCAAGCGAAGGTGCGATCTCTGCGCGCCGTAGTCAGGCTCGCCGCCGGATAAAAGGCGAGGCGAATCCACTTTCCGCCTACCTGGGTGCTATCGAATCCGAACCTGCCGACGTAGAAGGGCATGTCGGTGAGATCATGATAGTTGGACGCCTTGAAGCTGTTCGGCGCCCCCGCCGGATCCATTCCTGTAGCGATTCTCCACGAAGGTTCGGTTTTCACCCTGACCTGCGCCGGCCAGTCGAACCCTCGGCCTGCGGGATACAGAAAGAGATTGGTTCCATTGAAGAACGCGAAGTTGGGCGCGGTCCACGCAACTGCTCGATCGACGGCATCGGCCAGGTACCTGAAGGAGACGCGCACCGTGCCCGCGGAGCGCGGACTGATCTCCCATGTCTGGTAATCCAGTTTCCTCCAGGCCAGGGGCGCGCCATCGGACTCGGCTGCGAACTGCGACACGCGTCTCGCGAACCACAGGAGCACGTAGTGGCCGGGCGACCAGGCAGGAAGCGCCAGCACTACCGGCGCAGTTCCATTCACGTGAAAGGTCATCGACACGCCCAGCTGTCGCCGTCCGACCGCGGATGAATCCGCCGTGATCTCGTATCGAACGTCGGTGATTGGAGCCGACGTGCGCGGCGCTTGCGCGAGGAGGGATGCGGCGGAAACGAAGGCGAGACTCACGGATATTACAAGGCGATGCATCAATCCTCCATGGAAATCATGTCACGCGTTGACCGTTGCGCGCTGAACTTCGGATCGGTCGAACGGTATGATACGTTAGCTTCCCATTTTACCGACGGAAACGCAACGACGTGAAGATAAAACTGGCGACGCTCGTCGCTCTTGTCTCGCTACTACCGAGCGCGGCTTTCGCCCAAGCGGCTACACTCAGCGCGACGCCTGACGCTCCGCAACCTGGAGCTGTCGTACGCCTCACCCTCGCAACGCCCGCAAACGCCGATTCAGTGGTTTCGGTGCGCGGCGCCTTGGCGGGGGAGCCGCTGCATTTCATCAGAGTCGCCGCGAGATCATGGCATGCGATCGGCGGAGTCCCTGTCGACTCCGAGGGGAGTCTGCAGGCGAACGCGGTACTTCAGCACGCGTCGGGTCGCAGCGAGATCGTGCGGGTGCGGTTCACACTGCCGAAGATCCCGCCTCCATCCAGTGAGCCCCTGGCCGTCGACAGCAGCTTCACGCGGCCAATGGATGCCGCGACGATCGCGCGAATCAATCGCGAAAACGCGAGGGCGAGGGATGTGGGAGAGCACGCGCACGACCACCCGGCGATGTGGACGCAATCTTTTCTCAGGCCGAGGGAATCTGTGATCACGAGTCAATTCGGGTCGGGGAGGCTGTTCAATGGCACTCTCACGACTCGTCACCTTGGCGTCGATTTTCGCGGCGCCACCGGCGAGCAGGTGCGCGCTGCGAACCGCGGAGTGGTGGCACTGGTCGACAGGTTCGTGCTTGCTGGTAACGTCGTCTATATCGACCACGGTGGCGGGGTGGTGACGTCGTACTTCCATCTGAGCAAGACGCTTGTCGCGCCTGGAGACACGGTGAAGCGCGGACAGGTCATAGGACTGGTTGGGAACACAGGCCGCGTTACTGGTCCGCATCTGCACTGGGCGGCGCGTTACGGGGCGAATACGGTGAATCCGCTCGACCTGCTGTCGATCGGCAAGGATTGGTACAGCGCGGCAGCTCGGCGCTAAAGAAGATCTGTCGGCCGCCCATGCAGTGCGCGCCACGCGGCCAGACGGTCGTCGAGAACCGGGACGAGCCGGTCGAAGTTCTCCCAGGTATTCGCGACGTGATACAGTGTCGGCAGATCGCCGCATAGCACGCGGTCGTAGTCGTTGGCGTAAGCGTTGGTCTCGTAATATGAGCGAGTGAACTCCTGGCCCTCGGGTGTCAGCAACTCGTCGAAGAACTTTTCGTCGAGCTTGGTGATGAGCAGGTCGCGGCCGGTGACCTCGCGAGTCACCACCCACTCGTAAGTATCACCGGCGTGCTGGCGGAGCTCGTCGCTGGTGAGATTTCGCAGCATCGCCCACGCGATGTACATCCCGATGTGGGTCGCGCCGTTCTCGGGCGGCAGTTCGGGAGGGTAGTTGCCGCCATAATGCCAGTCGGCACGATCGATGTTAGCCAATGGTCTCCTGGTGAACTGAAAGGTCCAACTGAAAGGTCCAAAAGACTGCAACTGAACGGGTGCGAGCAGTGAGCAAGTAAAGTTGCGAGGCGCGGAGTTCACTACGTCGGGACGTACTTCCTTGGCGTGACGGCTACGGGCCTGTGCCATGAAAGGCGCTAAAGACGTCCCGACGTCGTGAACTTCGCTGCTCACGCCATTAGTTGCTCGCTGCTCGCACCCGTTCAGTTGCAGTTGCTCACTGCTCGCACCCGTTCAGTTGCAGTTAGCTGAGACGGTGAGTCTCACCCTCCCAGTATGAGCTTCGCCCCCGCCACGATCAATACGAGGGACAGCAACTGCCGCAGTACGGGCGCGGGCGCGCGGTTACTTCCGTAGCTGGCGCCGATCCATCCGCCGATCACTGCCGTGACTCCCCAGAGCGGAATGTTCGCGGGAAGCTGAGCGACGCTGGAGAAATGTCCAAGCAAACCGGCTACGGAATTCACCAGAATGAAAGGAGCGGCAACCGCAGAGGTGGCTCGGGTTTCTGACCATCCCATGTAGAGAAGCAGCGGACT
>Ga0170475_102337903_pt1 | contig 10068 bp, 8 predicted proteins | sample Soicark_Litter_5_FD_111474 | JGI IMG/M metagenome (GOLD analysis project Ga0170475, IMG submission 111474) | Avena fatua rhizosphere microbial communities from Hopland, California, USA. Combined Assembly of 48 SPs | reverse complement strand
GCCCGGTAAAAAAAGTGTGCCAAAGCTGGTGCGGCTCCGCGCTGCTGCAAAACGAGAAACTGGTCGGCCAGATTCTGGATGCGGTAGTGGGGGCGGTTGATGTGCCGGTCACACTGAAGTTTCTTACCGGCTGGAATCGGCAAAACAGGAATGCGTTGAACATCGCCCGGATGGCCCAGGCAAGCGGTATCGCGATGCTGACCTTGCATGGCCGCACACGCGCCGATGGCTATGGCGGCAGCGCGGAATACGAGACGATCGCGGCGGTCAAGGCTGCAGTATCGATTCCAGTGGTAGCTAATGGCGATATCACGACACCCGAGAAGGCAAAATTCGTACTGGATGCGACCAAGGCCGATGCCGTGATGATCGGCCGCGCTGCGCAGGGGCGGCCCTGGATCTGTCGCGAGATCGATCATTTCCTGCGCACCGGCGAATGTCTGCCCAGTCCAATGGTGGCGGAAGTGCGGGCGCTGATGGATGAGCATTTGCGCGCACACTATGCGTTTTATGGCGAGTTCATGGGTGTACGCACCGCGCGCAAGCACATTGGCTGGTATGTGCGCGATTTGCCTGGTGGCGAAGCGTTTCGACAAATGATGAACCGGCTGGAGAGCTGCGAAGAGCAACTGGTCGCAGTAGATACCTTCTTTGAATTGCAGTCGGCCTATGGCGAGCGGTTACAATACGGCTTGGCGGAACAGCCGCTGGCAGCCTGATCTTTAAAATATACGTAGTTAGAAATATTAGCCCAATCCCCGCACAGCATGAGCAAAGACAATATCCAGGACGTCGTCAAAAAAAGCCTTGAAAGATATTTCAAGGACTTGGGCGAACAGCAACCATCCAACGTCTACGAAATGGTGGTCTTTACGGTTGAAAAACCCATTCTCGAAGCAGTAATGGCACGGGCTGACGGCAACCAGTCGCAAGCGGCCGAAATGCTGGGCATGAATCGCAATACATTACGCAAGAAACTGCAACAGCACGGACTGTTGTGAGGAGACGCATTTCCCGCTTGATCGCCGGCGCATGACCGGGAAATGCATAAGGTAAAAGCAGTGATGCGGCATCCTGTCGGCTTTACTGTTTTTACCTTATCAATCACCTCTGGCATTGTTCATCATGATCAAACAAGCTCTTATTTCCGTCTCCGACAAAACCGGCGTGCTTGATTTCGCGCGAGCGCTTTCCGCGATGGGCGTCAATATCCTTTCCACCGGCGGCACCGCCAAACTGCTGGCAGACAATGGCGTCAAGGTCACCGAGGTGGCCGATTACACCGGTTTTCCGGAAATGCTGGATGGGCGTGTTAAAACCCTGCACCCGAAAGTGCACGGCGGCATTCTGGCGCGCCGCGATTTCCCTGAGCATGTCGCCGCGCTGGAAAAGCATGGCATTCCAACCATCGACATGGTGGTGGTCAACCTGTACCCGTTCCAGCAAACCGTCGCCAAGGACCAGTGCTCTTTGGAAGATGCCATTGAAAACATCGACATCGGCGGCCCGACCATGTTGCGCTCGTCAGCCAAGAATCATAAGGATGTGGTCGTCATTTGCGATCCGGTCGATTACAGTCGTGTGCTGGACGAACTGAAAGCCGGCAATGGTGAAGTCAGTTACGACACCAGGTTTTCACTCGCGAAAAAAGTATTTGCGCACACTGCGCAGTACGACGGCGCCATCACCAATTATCTGACCAGCCTGGGCGAAGACAAACAGCATGCAACACGCAGCGGCTATCCGCAAACGCTGAATTTGCATTTCGAAAAAGTGCAGGAAATGCGCTACGGCGAAAACCCGCATCAATCGGCCGCGTTTTATCGCGACTTGGCACCGTTTGACGGCGCGCTTGCCAACTACACGCAGTTGCAAGGCAAGGAGCTGTCGTACAACAATATCGGTGACGCCGATGCGGCATGGGAATGCGTGAAGACGTTCGATGAAACCGCATGCGTGATCGTCAAGCACGCCAATCCGTGTGGCGTTGCGCTCGGCGCGACGCCGCTGGAAGCGTACGGCAAGGCGCTGCAAACCGATCCGACTTCGGCATTTGGCGGCATCATCGCATTCAATCGCGAACTCGACGGCAAGGCAGCCGAGGCAGTGTCCAGGCAATTCGTCGAAGTGCTGATTGCGCCATCCTTTACGGCGGAAGCCAAACAGGTTTTTGCTGCGAAACAGAATGTGCGTTTGTTGCAGATTCCGCTCGGCGGCGGTCTCAATGGGCATGATGTCAAGCGCGTCGGCGGCGTCTTGCTGGTGCAATCGCCGGATGCGAAGAATGTTGCGCTGGCAGAGTTGAAAGTGGTGAGCAAGAAGCAGCCGACGCCACAGCAATTGCAAGACATGATGTTTGCATGGCGCGTGGCGAAATTCGTGAAATCGAATGCAATCGTGTTCTGCGGCAACGGCATGACGTTGGGGGTCGGTGCGGGTCAAATGAGCCGGGTCGATTCGGCGCGTATCGCATCGATCAAGGCGCAAAATGCCGGTTTGTCGCTGGCCGGTTCGGCAGTAGCATCCGATGCATTCTTCCCGTTTCGCGATGGTCTGGATGTCGTGGTGGCAGCGGGCGCGACCTGCGTGATTCAGCCGGGCGGCTCGATGCGCGATCAGGAAGTGATCGATGCGGCCGATGAGCAAGGCGTGGTGATGCTGCTCACCAGCACGCGGCATTTCCGGCATTAAACCTTTGCCGCTGGGGCGATACCAATGAAAATCCTCGGCATCGATCCCGGCTTGCGCACTACCGGCTTTGGCGTCATCCACAAGAAAGGCAACAAGCTTACCTACATCGCCTCCGGTACCATCAAGACGGCCGATGCGGACTTGCCGCAACGCTTGAAGACCATCCTCGCCGGCGTTGCCGAAATCATCCGCACTTATGCCCCGGATTGCGCTGCAATTGAAAAAGTATTTGTCAACGTCAATCCGCAATCGACGCTTTTGCTGGGGCAAGCGCGCGGGGCGGCGATTTGCGCATTGGTGAGCGCCGATCTGGCGGTGGCAGAATACACCGCACTGCAAGTCAAGCAGGCTGTGGTCGGACACGGCAAGGCGCACAAGCAGCAAGTGCAGGACATGGTGCAGCGATTGCTGCTGTTATCCGGCATGCCGGGTACCGATGCTGCCGATGCATTGGGTGTCGCGATTTGCCATGCGCATAGCGGCGATGCGTTGGCAGCGCTTGGGGCGCTTGCGCCCAACTTGGCGAAAAAAGGGGTGCGCGTGCGTGGCGGACGCTTGATCGGCTAGCGGCTTGGAGCGGATTTCCCCTAAGACATCAAGGGGCGTCCCCTATGCGAATGCAATGGGGCGGCTTATTCATGCTTTTCGGCTTTGCGCGCCGCAATTTCAAAAATATTGTGCCAGTACGCATCGCGTCCCCGCAACACGGCCCATGCGCTGGAGGCCAGATAGGCAAACGGAAACACAATTCCCCAGCGCGCCGCTTGGCCTACATGCGCTAATTCATGCGTCAGGATTTGCCTAGTCAGCGCCTGCCGGTCGGCGACCACGATATGGCCGATTGCCATGGCGGCCATTGCACCGAACGGATGCCTTGCCAACAAGTAATCGGCGAACGGTCCGCATATCAACAGTGCCGGCGTCGATTCTCGCACCAGGTAGACATGTCCGCGCCACACGAGAATCGGAAGCGCAAGAATGATTCCAATGAGCGTCAACGGCAATGCCCAACACACGCCAAGAAGCGTGACGCTCCAATACAGCGGGCGAGGCAAGGGTTTTTGATGCTGGGCTTTATGGCCGCGTAGAGGCATTGTCCTGTCGGGTTGTCCTGTATGATTCAAACAAATATTTTGAAGGTCATTCCCACATGATAGGCCGTCTTTCCGGAATTTTGCTTGAGAAAAATCCACCGCAACTATTGGTGGATTGCAATGGTGTCGGCTATGAAGTCGATGTGCCGATGAGTACATTTTACAATCTGCCCGGCCTGGGCGAAAAAGTCGTGTTGTTGACGCATCTCGCGGTGCGCGAAGATGCGCAGTTGTTGTATGGCTTCGGCACGGCCGAGGAACGTAACGTGTTTAAACAACTCATCAAGATATCCGGTGTCGGGGCACGTACTGCATTGTCGATCCTCTCCGGCATGTCGGTGCCGGATTTGTCGCAGGCAATTACTTTGCAAGAAGCAGGACGGCTCACCAAAGTGCCGGGCATCGGCAAAAAAACCGCAGAGCGGCTGTTACTGGAATTGAAGGGAAAACTGGGGGCCGATCTGGGTGCTGTCGGCGGTGCCCTGCCCAGCGATGCGACTTCCGATATCTTGAATGCGTTGGCGGCGCTCGGCTATTCTGATAAAGAGGCGGTGCTGGCGTTGAAGCAGGTGACGGCAGGCGCTGGCGTATCGGAGGGCATCAAACTGGCGCTGAAGGCGTTGTCCAAGGCATAAGGAACGTGCACGAAATAACTTCCCGATTTGGCTCACGCTTGACGGGCACATTGCTGCGTTGCCCGCTGCTGGCAGCAGGGCTTTCACTGTCCCACGAAATCCCTGCTTTACCGTCTTGCATTGCATTCCGCTACGGATGCCAAATTACCTGACTTATGACTGCGCGGCCCCTGATTCGCCGCCAATGAGGAGTTGAATTCATGAGTATCCAGACCGACAATTTCACCGAGCAACGCATTATTGCAGCGACGCCCGCTTCACCGAATGAAGAGGCGATCGAGCGCGCATTGCGGCCCAAGCAACTCGGCGAATACGTGGGGCAGCAAAAGATCCACAGCCAACTCGAAATTTTCATCACTGCGGCGCGTCAGCGGCGTGAAGCACTCGACCACACCTTGCTGTTTGGTCCGCCGGGGCTCGGTAAAACCACCTTGGCGCATATCATCGCGCGTGAAATGGGCGTTAATTTGCGCCAGACTTCCGGCCCGGTGCTGGAGCGTGCAGGCGATCTCGCTGCGCTATTGACCAATCTCGAAGCCAACGATGTGCTGTTCATCGATGAGATTCATCGGTTGTCGCCCGTGGTTGAAGAAATCCTGTATCCGGCGCTGGAAGACTACCAAATCGATATCATGATCGGCGAAGGACCCGCCGCGCGCTCGGTACGGCTTGATTTGCAGCCGTTTACGCTGGTCGGCGCCACCACGCGCGCCGGTATGCTGACCAATCCACTGCGCGACCGCTTCGGCATTGTTGCGCGACTGGAATTTTATACCCCGGAAGAGCTCGCCAGAATCGTTACGCGCAGCGCCGCCTTGCTGCATGCGCCTATCGTCGACGATGGGGCGTTCGAGATCGCCAAGCGCAGCCGCGGCACGCCGCGTATCGCGAACCGTTTGCTGCGCCGTGTGCGCGATTATGCGGAAGTCAAAGGGGATGGCCGTATCACAAAGGCCATGGCCGATGCCGCATTGGTGATGCTGGATGTCGATCCAGTCGGATTCGATCTCATGGACCGCAAATTGCTGGAAGCGGTATTGTTCAAATTTAATGGCGGTCCGGTGGGGCTCGATAATTTGGCTGCCGCGATCGGCGAAGAGCGCGACACGATTGAAGATGTGCTGGAGCCTTACCTGATTCAGCAAGGTTTTTTGCAACGCACGCCGCGCGGTCGCATTGCAACGCCGTCGGCTTACATGCACTTTGGCGTCGCTGCGCCACGCAATGGACCGAACGGCGAATTATGGGATGTGCCGCCGGCGTAATTTGGTTAGCGGCTATGCGTTTCGTCCCCAGCTTGGGATCTCATGTCGTGGATAAGATCAAAACTCTTCCCACTCGCTGCCGGCAGCGGCGACGGGCGCATGCGCCACACGTTTGAGCGGTTTCACGTTCATTGCCGGACGCGTGGCGTTGCCGGCAGCGGCGGGCAGAGAGGAGGCTGCTGCCTTTGCAATCGCAGCCGGACTGCTTGTCACCTTCAAGGGCGCGCCGGCAGCCGCATGCATGCCGTCGAGCTTGAACACGCTGACCACTTGTGACAGGTTGTTGGCCTGATCTTGCATGGATTGTGAGGCGGCGGCGGCTTCTTCCACCAGCGCGGCATTTTGCTGCGTAACCTCGTCCATCTGCGTGATGGCCTGGTTGATCTGTTCGATGCCGGAAGTCTGTTCCTGGCTGGCTGCGGTGATCTCGCTGATGATGTCGGATACCCGTTTGACGCTCTCGACGATTTCGTTCATGGTTTCGCCCGCCTGATCGACCAGTTTGGTGCCGGCATCGACTTTTTCCACCGAATCGCCGATCAAGGCTTTGATTTCCTTTGCCGCACTGGCCGAGCGCTGCGCCAGGTTGCGCACTTCAGAAGCCACCACCGCAAAGCCGCGCCCCTGTTCGCCGGCACGCGCAGCTTCCACCGCAGCGTTCAACGCAAGGATGTTGGTCTGGAACGCGATGCCGTCGATGACGCCGATGATCTCGACAATCTTTCTGGCCGACTCATTGATTGAGCCCATCGTATCGACCACTTGCGACACGACCGCGCCGCCCTTGAGGGCAACTTCGGAGGCGGATACTGCCAGTTGATTGGCTTGCCGCGCATTGTCGGCATTCTGCTTGACGGTGGATGTCAGTTCTTCCATCGACGATGCGGTTTCTTCCAACGAGCTGGCCTGTTCTTCGGTGCGGGAGGACAGATCAAGGTTGCCGGAGGCGATCTGGCTTGATGCGGACGAGATGGTGTCGGTACCGTTGCGCACTTCGCCGACGATGCGCACCAGGCTGTCGTTCATGTCCTTCAGCGCTTGCAGCAACTGGCCGCTCTCGTCCTTGCTGGTCACTTCGATACGGCTGCTCAGATCGCCAGCGGCCACTGTCCTGGCAACGTTGACGGCATCTATCAAAGGCTTGGCCACGATACGCGCGACGAGCAAGGCCAAGCCAAAGCCCAGCGTCACCGCAGCAACCAGCACCACGATGATCCATAGGCGCGAATTGGCGTACAGCACATCGCCCTGATGGCTCGCTTCCTTGCCACCCTCGACGTTCAAGTTCACCAGCTTGAGCAAGTCATTGCTGGTCGCATCGAATTGCTTTTGCGATTCACCGCGCATCAGTGTCCTTGCCTCATCGTTTTTGTTGGCGCGCGACAGATCAAGCAGTTTTTTATGCTCGGCGAGATAATCATCCCAGTTCTTTTTGAATGCGTCGTAAATCCTCTGCTCCTCGGGCGAGGAGATAATTTTTTCATACTCGACGCGGTTTTTTTCAAACGCCGCCATGACCTTTGCCATGTCTTGCTCATACTTGGCCCTGTCTTTCTCATCGGTGGACAAGATATGCTGCAACTCGGCGATGCGGAAGTCGGAAGTATTGGTGTTCATGTCCGACGTGGCACGCACGCTGGGCATCCAGTTGATCTCCATCTCGGTCGAGGTCTGATTGACCTTGGCTAATTCAATAACCGAAAACACGCCAAGAAACATTGTCAGCGACAACACAGCCAGAAACGCAACAATCAGTTTCGCGGAAATTTTCAAGTTGTAAAACCAGTTCATTTTCAGCTCCATTTGAGTCTGTTTTTAGTGAGTAACTACGATTGAGGCTTGCGTTATCAGGCTTACGGAGCATTCTACTCGCCATTAATCTTTCTTGGTGGCAAGATAATCAATATGTGTCGAGATGTGCACACGAAAGGTGTTGAGGGCGTTGCTTGATGAATGCGGAATCGATGCGTTGCGTGCGGTTACAACTTCTTTCGCTTGCCACAATTTTTAGGGCGGCTTCATGCAATTGCCCTGTTTCATTGCACCCTATACTTCCAATAAAGCATTGAACAGAGTAACGTTAACGAGGAGAATCATTACCGCTTTGGGCTACGCAAAAAATGGGCGCAAGGATAAATGAATCGAAAATGATTCCGCCATTCCGCCGCCAAGGCACCCGCCCCATTCAAGGAGATAGCATGCTGGAAGTTGCAGCAGATCACATCAGACATGTGCATTCAGTTGTGCAAGGCACATTGACGTCTGATGAAGCTGTGATCGACAGTCCGATTACCCGCTCCTGGATTCGGTGCCTCAATGAATATCGTTTGGACCCCGACAACCGTGACGATCTTCTCATTGTCAGCCGTACCGAACTTGAAGAGCGCCAGGAACGCCTCTCCGATGTGCTGGTAGTTGCAAAAAAAGAGATGGCAAATCTTTATCAGCAATTGGCTGGATCGGGATACGCCATCATGCTGGCGGACTGCGATGGCGTAGTGTTGAATTATTTATGCGATCCGGCCTTCACCCACGCGGCATCGGCATCGGGCTTGCGGCAAGGCGCAGTATGGACAGAACGCTATCAGGGTACGAACGGCATGGGCACGTGCCTGCTCGAAAAAGCGCCGATTGCGATCCATAAAAACGAACATTTTCTGGCGCGTCATATCAGCATCAGTTCATCGGCAGCTCCCATTTTCAATCATCGTGGCGAGGTCGTTGCCGTACTGGACGCCTCCAGCGAATCGCGTAGCAACCGTCAGCACATTCTTGCATTGATCAACATGTCGGTGCAGATGGTTGAAAATCGCGTGTTCCAGCACCAGTTCCGTCACGAATGCCTGGTGCGTTTTCATAGCCGGCCCGAATTCGTCGGTACGCTCAGCGAAGGCGCAATCGCTTTCAATCCTGCCGGCACCGTCCTTGGCGCGACGCGCAATGCCCTGTTTCAGCTTGGCTTGTGCACGCCTGCCGACATTTACGGCCGCAACATTGCCGAACTCTTTAATGTCCCGTTGGCTGGGCTGATCGAGAGCAGCATTAAAAAAGCGTTCCATCCAACGCCGATTTTTGAAGTGCAGGGAGGCGGGCGCTTTTTCGCGGTGGCCTGCGCCCCCGAATCGTCCGGCCGCGAAGCGCGGCCCCAGGCGCTGGTGCGCGGCTCACGCAAGGAAGTCGAATCGCTGGAAGATCGGCGCACGCCTCTCGACGATCTGGGATTCGGCGATAAGATCATGCGCCATAACATCCAGGCAGCAAAGCGCGTGCTGGAACGCGACGTTCCCATTTTGCTTTACGGTGAAACCGGAACAGGCAAGGAAATGTTTGCCAAGGCAATCCATTTTTCCGGCAGTCGCGCCAACAAACCTTTTGTCGCCATCAACTGCGCGTCGATCCCCGAGTCGCTGATAGAAAGCGAGTTGTTTGGCTACAAGCCCGGCGCATTTACGGGCGCCAGCCGGGACGGGCAGCGCGGCAAGATTTTTCAAGCCAATGGCGGCACACTCTTTCTCGACGAAATCGGCGACATGCCGATTCTGCTGCAGGCGCGGCTATTGCGCACGCTCGAAGAACGTGAAGTGCTGCCACTCGGTAGCGAAACCCCGATCAAGGTGGATATTCGCATCATCAGCGCGACCCATTGCGATTTACCGAAAAAGATCGAGAAAAATGAATTCCGTGAAGACCTTTATTATCGTTTGCAGGGCGTCACCATTTCGCTGCCGTCGCTAAGGGAGCGCGCGGACCGACACAAGCTGATTGCCCATTTGCTGGCGAAAGAATGCAGCGAAGACAAAAATGTTGAAATGGATAAAAATCTGCTTGAGGTTTTTGACCGCTATCGCTGGCCGGGCAATCTCCGCCAACTACGCAATGTCCTGCGCACGATGATTGCGTTGCGCGAATCCGACGTATTGACAATCAATGATCTGCCGCCGGATTTTGTCAACGCGGCTGGATTGTGCAAAACATATGACGCACCGCCGGTTGAGCAACTGGAAAAGCTGAATCCTCTTGAGTCTGCGCAGCGAGAGGCGCTGATCCATGAGTTGAAGCAAAGCCGTTGGAACATCTCGACAGTGGCGAAAAAACTCAAGATGAGCCGCAACACCCTCTACCGCAGAATACAGCGCTTGAATATCAAGGGACGCAACAAGGATGTCGTTGATTGAGATTCATTAAGGCGACTTCCGGGAAAGAACATACCCGCTGACGCCATTGGCGGGCGCGCTGCCGCGTTGCCCGTCGCATTGTGTAACCCGTTACACGGCGCTCCGGGCGCCTTGCATCGCATCCCGCTAGAGCGGTTTGCGTGTCAGTGTGAGGGTAGCGAAGCGGTCTGCTGTGTTGATCGGAGGTGAGTGCAAGGGTGGAGCAGGG
>Ga0170475_102733031_pt1 | contig 10069 bp, 6 predicted proteins | sample Soicark_Litter_5_FD_111474 | JGI IMG/M metagenome (GOLD analysis project Ga0170475, IMG submission 111474) | Avena fatua rhizosphere microbial communities from Hopland, California, USA. Combined Assembly of 48 SPs | reverse complement strand
TGGTCACCAATGTCGCCGGGCTGCTCGTCGGAGCGATCGAAACAGCCTCACAGGCGATCGTCAACGCGACCGAACAAATCTTGCTTCGACCGGAGATCAAAGCGCGTGCGATTGAGGCTGCGGGTCTCGACGATCCGGAAGAGTTCGATTCGATTGTGTGGGAGGCGCTCCGCTTCAACCCCATGACGGCGCTCGTCCAGCGCATCGCGGCCGAGGAAACCGTGCTCGCCCCCGGGGGCGATTACGCGACTAGGGTGCCCGCGGGACGCGTCGTTGCCGTAGGAATTGGGTCGGCGATGTTTGATCCGGCTTTGTTCGCCGATCCTGACGAATTCAAGGCGCGCGACCGACTTGCCTATCTTCACATGGGGTTCGGGCAGCACATCTGCCTTGGACAGTATGTCGGATACGCCATGATCCCCGAGACCGTCCGACAAATCATGCGACTGCGCGGCATTCACCTGCTGGAAAACAACGGCAGCAAAGTCGACGATCTAGGCGGCCCGTTCGCCGAGCGCTTCGTCCTCGGTGTCACTCCTGCGCCGGCCGATGCCTGAGGGTTCAATCCTCGGCAGGCGCGATACCAGTCGAGACGGACTTCGTAACAAATTCGAAGCCTTCGTCCTGTCGCACGGTCCGCAAATCTGGAAATTCGTCAACGGCTGGCGGTGGCTCGCGCGGATTGCAAACCGCGCGATCGTATCGAACGCCGCCCTCAAAGCGCCGACGCGGCCGTTGCGGCTGACGACAAAGGCCGATTACCCCTCCTGGTCGTCGCTGACCGACAAGACCTATTTCGCCCGCTACTTGCCCCCGCGCGATCTTCCGCGGTTGCCGCCACTGGAAGCGCTCGAACGCCTGTACATGACACGACCGTCCGGACCGAGATTATCGCGCCGCTCGACTCTGCTTTTCCCGAGTTTCGCCCAATGGTTCACCGACGGGTTCCTCATGACCGACCCGAACGACAGCCGCAAAACGACCTGCAACCACCAGATCGACCTCTCGCAGCTTTACGGATTGAACGTTACGGTCGAGGCCCAGCTGCGCGAACGCAGCGAGGCGCGGGGCCGCCGCGGCCGGCTCATTTCGGAGATGGTCAACGGCGAGGAATGGGCCCCCCGCCTGTTCCACTCCGACGGGACGCGCAACCCGCGATTTGCCGCCGTTCCCGATCCCGTGAAGATGCCCGACACGTTGCCGCTAGAGCGCAAGGCGACGATTTTTGCTTTCGGCGGCGAGCGCGCCAACGCGACCGTCTTCACGGCAGCAATAAACACGCTGTTCCTTCGCGAGCATAACCGGCTCTGCGCCGAGATCGAAAAGGCCAATCCGAACTTCGACGACGAGCGCCTGTTCCAGACAGCCCGGGCGGTCAATGTCGTCCAGCTGATCAAGGTCGTGGTTGAGGAATATATCAACCACATCACGCCCTTCTGGTTCAAGCTGCTGGCCGACCCTACGACCTCCTACAAGTCGATCTGGAACCGCGAGAACTGGATCCCGGTGGAATTTAATCTGCTCTACCGCTGGCACAGCCTGGTACCCGAGGTCACTAATTGGCGCGGCGCGGACTTCCCGATGGCCGACGCGCGCTTTGGCAACGCGCCGATGATTCGCGACGGGCTCGGCGCGGCGCTCGACGCGGCGAGCACGTCTGCCGCCTGGCAAGTCGGCCTATTCAATACGGCCGGAATGCTGCGAACGGTGGAAACAGCAAGCATCAAGCAAGGGCGCGTCAATCGTTTAGCCAGTTACAATGATTATCGCGAGTTGATGAAATATCCGCGCTTGACTCGGTTCGAGCAGATCAGCGGGGATCCGGATGTCGTCGGAGCCCTGCGCGATCTTTATGGAAACGTGGACGAAGTGGAGTTCTTCGTCGGTCTTTTTGCCGAGGATGCGCACGAGCGCTCGGCGGTGCCGCGGCTGATGGGCCGGATGGTCGCCGCCGATGCTTTCTCGCACGCGCTCACCAATCCATTGCTGGCTCCGAAGATCTTCCATGAAGACACCTTCACGCCAATCGGCTGGGCGTCGATTGGCGCCACCTCCACGCTGGCCGACATTGCGGACCGCAATCTACCCAACGGTGCCGGCGCATGGCGGATCTGCATGGACCACCCCGAGCACCATTCCGTCGCTTGACGGCTAAGCCGCGGCCGTTTTGTCGATACCCCAAGATCGGCCCGGATAGGCGGCCCAGCTCCTGAGCGGTCTTGCGTGAGCCGTAGCCGCGAAGGGCTGGGTTTCCAATAAGCCCCGCGGCGAGCAAGGTTGCGGACAAGCCTACCCGTTAACATTCCGCTCCGGGGCCATATTCATGTATAAGGAGCTGCTCGGATCGGGGAGAGGCCATGAATCCTCGTTTCACCCACTGTGCCAGAGCAATCATGGCTGCTGTTGTCCTCTCGATGCCTGAGGCGCAGTCGGGGTCGAAGCCCGCTCCTACGCGGGACGGGCCTATCACCAACATAGACGTGAGACTGGGGGCCAAAATCGCAGCCTTGGTGGGGGGCATGGTCTTCTGCGCTCGATCATCTGCGGCGGCGGCGTTGTCGGAGGTGCCTAGGACGTCATTGTCGGGTCCGCTGATCTGGAGGAAGCTTTATTGAACAAGACTTCTAAGCCACGCACCTAAAACAGCGAAGGGAGAGTCGACATGCCGGCGACCATCAAGCTGGGCGACACCGGAGACGACGTGAGGAGACTTCAACGGGTGTTCGCCCGCACGAAAGTCCTGGGACCCGAAAGCGTCAACGGGGTCTTCGGACCGGAGACGGACCAGGCCGTGAGAGACTTCCAGCAGGCCGAGGGGCTGGTGTCGGACGGCATCGTCGGACCGGCCACATGGAGCCAGCTGCACCCGTACCGCGAGGCATCACCGATGCTCCAGGCCGGGTCCGTTGGGCCGGTGGTCGCCATGCTCCAGAATGTGCTCAAGACCGGATTCGGCTACTCGGGCCCAATCGACGGCATCTTCGGCCCTGCTACCATGACGGTCGTGAGTCAGTACCAGACGAACGCGGGGCTCTCGGTCAGCGGGACCATGGACGAACGGACTTGGATGGAACCAGCCGGCGCCGCAGGTGCAACGCTCGAAAGCCTCTCAGGTCTGATACTTTGACGAGTGTCACAGAGTGCGTCGCGCGGCGCACTTAGCGTGGATCGAACCCAGAAAGCCTCAACCGCACCAGCTGGTCGGCCGACAGGCGTGTCATGCCGGACCGATGAAGCTCTTGCACGTAGGTCGGCGTGACGCCGTGGATCGCCATCGACACGAGATCGTCGGCGGAGAGGCCGCGATAGCCTAGCGCCGCCAGCTGGCGAATGTAGTCGGCGGAAACACCGTGGATTGCCATCGAGACAACGTCGTCGCTCCGTAGCTTGCCGCCTTCGAGCTGGACGAAAGTCTGCGCCAGCTCGGGCCGAACGCCGTGGATCGCCATCGACACGAGGTCGTCCGCGGTCACATTGCGGAACTCGGGTCCGATTGCCGCCATCTGACGCACGAATTCCGGCTTCACGCCGTGGATGCGCAAGGCCACCAGGTCCGAAGGCTGGATCTGGTGCAATGCAGGACCGATCGCCGCCATCTGTCGGATATAGTCAGGGTCGACGCCGTGGATCTTGAAGGCGACAAGATCGCCAGCCGAAAGCCGGTAGCCCAATCCGCCGAGTTCCCTGACGTAAGACGCCGTTACGCCGTGGATGCCCATGGCAGTCAGCTGCTCTATGTTGGGACGCGCGAAGCCGTTCTTGTCGAGCGCGTCGATGAGATCGCGTCCAACACCGCTCATGGTCAGGGAGTAGGACTGATGCGGGCTCGGCCGCGCGATCCCCCGCGCTTCGAGGAACGTGGTGAAGCCTGGGTCGGGCGTGAAATTGCACACGCCCGAACCCCGGCCGCCGCCTGCGCTGCCACTGCAATCGAGACGGCCCGCCTCTTTCACCAGTGCGAAACGGACAGCCTGCGAACCGCCCGCTAGTTGAATAGCCGTCAGGCCCTGAAGCTCGGCCAACGATCGATCGTTCGACCAGGTGCTGCGGCTATTTGCGCTCCAGCGGCTGTCGATCGTCAGTTGCAGGTGGTTACCCGTCCGCTGGCTCTCGATCGACCAGTTGATAGACTGTGGCTGCTGGGCAGCGGCGGGGACCGATTCCACCATGAAAGCGGCGGTCACCGCAGGCGCAAACACAGCAGCCGCGCCCGCGATGACCAGCTTGCGCCAGGTGAAGGGGACTCGACCTGGCACAACTCGAACACTCGCAATCATCACTCGTACCTCAGTGCGTAGATTGGGTTGGCCCGTGCGACCCTGACCGCGTGACCGACGACGGTCGCGATCGCGATGCCCAGTGCGATGGCAGCCGCAATGACGAAAGGCAGGGGCGTGAGCGCGATCCGCTGGTCGAAACCGTTCAGCCAATCGCGCATCATCCACCAGGCAATCGGCCAGGCGATGATGTTCGCGATGATGACAGGGCGACTGAACTGCCAGACCAGCAGTTGCACAATGTCGCGTGTGCGGGCGCCGAGCACCTTGCGAATTCCGATCTCCTTGGTCCGCCGTTCGGCAGTGAACGCGGCGAGACCGAACAGGCCGAGGCAACCGATGACGACGGCGAGAAGCGAGAATGCGGCGAAGATCTGCGCCCGGGCGTCTTCCTTCTTGTAGAGGTCGCCCATGATGTCTTCGCTGAACTTCGCGTTGAACGGCACATCGCTAGTGTTCATTTTCCACTGCCGCTCGATTGCCGCTTTCACGGTCACCGGATCGCCGTTGTAGCGGACCATCATCCAGCCTGGGCCGGTCCTGACCTTGTGGAACATGATCGGCTCGATGGGAGTGCGAACGGTACGGAAGCGGGAGTCGCCGACGACGCCGATGATGGTAATATTCGTCATCCCGTTCTCGTCGCCGAAGAACTCCGTCCTCGTCACTTTCCCGATCGCGTCCTCGGGCGTTTTGAAGCCCAGCTTGCGCGCGGCATATTCGTTGATAACGACGTTGATGCCGCGCTGCGAGAGCGCCTTCTCGACAGCCTTGTCCTCCGGATAAGGAATGGTGCTGTCGTCCGCAGGTCGGTTCGCATCGAACCAGCGCCCAGCGAGCAGCTTCAGTCCCATCGCGTTGAGATAATCTACGCCGATGTTGTACTGTCCGATCAGCACCTGCTTGTTGCTGCCGGGCGGCAGGATGAAGGTGTTGCTGGCGTTGTCGGTGGCGACGCCGATGTCGGTCAGCGCAGCAGCGGTGACGCCGGGGATCCGTCGAACCTGCTCGACGATGACCTCGGCTTTTGGCCACAACTGCGCGCGACCGAGCTCTTCGACCTGCAGGATGTGGTCGCGCTTGTATCCGGGATCGACGGTGCGGGCGTAAACCGTCTGCCCGTAGATCACCGCCGTACAGACGATGAGGCCGATTGAAACGGCAAACTGAAGCACGACGAGCGCCTGGCGAAGCCGGCCGGAACCCGGCGTTTCCGCCGCGGACCTGTTTGCTTTCAGGACCTGAGCCGGCTGGAAGCGCGACAGGAAAAAGGCGGGGTAGAGTCCGCTGACGATACCGACCAGAAGTGCCAGCCCGACGGCGGGCAGAAGCACGCCTTCAGTGCCGAAGTAGCTCAGCGCGATGTCGGCATCGAGAAAGGCGGCGAAGGGCCTCACCAGAAGCTCGACGAGGGCGAGCGCCAGCAACATCGACACCGCAGCTATCAGTATCGATTCGCTGACGAACTGCACGATCAGCTGCCTGCGCGTGGCGCCGAGCACCTTGCGCAGCGCGACTTCGCGAGCGCGTTGGCTGGCGCGGGCCGTTGCCAAATTGGTGAAGTTCACCACGGCCATTCCAAGGATCAGCATCGCGATAATCGCGAAGGTCGTGATCGAGCGCCGGTCGTTGCCGGGCGTCATCGTGCTGTCCTGCGCCTTGCCCAGGTGGACGTCCGCTAAGTTGATGAAGTGCCAGTCCTCGTCGGTGCCCTGGTTGTACATCACGCTGCCATTGGGCTCATCAGGGATGTTGCGCTTCTCCCACGCGGGCATCTGCGCTTCGAGCTGGCGGACGTCCGTGCCCGGCTTCATTTTGAGGTATACCCAGCCAGACTGGCAGCCCCAGCACTTGGTTAGGAAGTTCGGATTGTCCGCGTTGAAGGCCGGAAAATCGAGCCGCATGATCGCGTTGAACTTCATGCTCGAATTCTTCGGCAGGTCCTTGATGACGCCGGTGATCTTGAAGTCCCGCTTTACGCCGCGCGAGATGACGGTGAGCGTCTGCCCGACGACGCGATCTGTTCCGAAGACCTTCGTCGCCTCGCTTTGCGTGAGGACTGCCGTTTGCGGCGCCGGAAGAGTCGTGCCGGCAACCAGCGGGAGGCTGACGACCTTCAGGAAGTCGTCGTCGGTGAACATGTAATTTTTCGTCGAAGTGACTTGGCCGTCCTTCACGAGAACTGGGCCGTTGTCCTGGATGTAGGCCGCAGATTCCACCTGCGGAAAGTCCTTCTTAACGCGGTCCTTCGCGACATAGGCGGACATCTGCATGAAGGATGGGACGCCGTCGGACGGATGGGGATACCAGGCCTGCAGCTGATACGTATCCTGAACGTCCGGAAGCCACTTATCGTAGCTTTGCTCGTACCGGATGTAGAGCAGGATGAGGATGCATGCCGCCATCCCGATCGCGAGGCCGGCGATGTTGATGATCGAGTAAGTCTTGCTTTTCGCAAGAGCCCTGACCGCCACCGTCCAATAGTTCCGCCACATGGCACCTGTCCTCGATAAGTTCAGCTCAGACGAACGCGTCACTCATACCTCAATGCATGGATCGGATTGGCGCGTGCGACCCTCACGGCGTGACCGACAACCGTCGCAATCGCGATGCCGAGGGCGATTGCTGCTGCAATCACGAACGGGATCGGCGTGAGCGTGATCCGCTGGTCGAAGCCATTCAGCCAGTCGCGCATCAGCCACCAAGCGACCGGCCAGGCGATGATGTTAGCGATGATGACCGGTCGGCTGAACTGCCAAACCAGCAGCCGCACGATGTCCTGCGTGCGGGCGCCAAGCACCTTGCGAATGCCGATCTCCTTGGTCCGGCGCTCAGCCGTAAAGGCGGCGAGCCCAAACAGCCCGAGGCAACCGATGATCACTGCGAGCAATGCGAAGGCGGCGAAGATCTGCGCGCGGGAGTCCTCGGCCTTGTACAGTTCGCGGATGATGTCCTCGCTGAACTTCGCCTGGAACGGCACGTCATTGGAGATCTGCCTCCACTGCCGCTGGATCGCACCCTCGACCGTCGCCGGATCTCCGCGGTAGCGGATGATCATCCAGGCGGGCCCTTTCTTAACGTTCATGAACATGATCGGGTCAATCGGCGTCCGGACCGTGCGGAAGCGCGAGTCACCGACGACACCGATGATGGTGATGTTCACGACGCCGGTGCCCGGTTCGAAGAGCTCGCTCTTCACGACCTTGCCAACCGCATCCTGCGGCGATTTGAAGCCGAGTTTCTTCGCCGCATATTCGTTGATGACGACGTTCACGCCACGGTTCGCGAGCGCGATCTCCTGTTCCTTCTGGATTGGGAAATCGAGCGTCATGTCGTCGGCAGGCCGGGCAGGATCGAACCATCGCCCCGCCACGAGCTTGAGGCCCATTGCATCCTTAAAGCCTTCACTCACGCCATACTGGCCAATGTTGACCTGCTTGTTGCTTCCCGGCGGGATGAGGCCCGTGTTGCTGTTGTTGTCAGTCGCGACGCCGATGTCCGTGAGGCCGACGGCGACCACGCCCGGAATCCGCTTCATTTGCTCGACGATCATCTCCGCCTTGGGCAGGAGCTGGTAGCGGTTGAGGTCAGTGACCTGCACGATGTGGTCCCGCTTGTAGCCGGGATCGACCGACCTTGCGTACACGGTCTGTCCGTAAATCACGGCCGTGCAGATGATGAGGCCGATGGAAACGGCGAACTGGCCGATGACGAGGATGGTGCGGAGCCGCCCGGAGCCCGGCGTTTCCGCGGCGGAGCGATTGGCTTTCAGCACCTGCGCCGGGTGAAAGCGGGACAGGAAGAAGGCCGGGTAGAGGCCGCTAATGATGCCGACGAGCAGGGTCAGCCCGATCGCCGGAAGAAGAACGCCGCCGGAACCGAAGTATCTGAGGCTCAGGTCTGCATCGAGGAAGGCGGCGAACGGACGCACCAGCAGCTCCACGAGCGTCAACGCCAGCAACATGGCGACCGCGGAGATCAGGATGGACTCGGCAACGAACTGCACGATCAGCTGCCTGCGCGTCGCGCCGAGCACTTTGCGCAACGCGACTTCGCGGGCGCGCTGGCTAGCTCGGGCCGTGGCGAGGTTCGTGAAGTTCACCACCGCCATGCCGAGGATCAGCACCGCGATGATCGCAAACGTAGCGATCGAGCGCCGGTCGTTGCCAGGCGTCATCGTACCGCCCTGGGCCTTGCCGAGGTGAATGTCCTTCATGTTGACGAAGTGCCAGTCCTCGTCGGTGACGGGATTATAGTTGACCGACCCATTTGGCTGATCGGGGATGTTGCGCTTCTCCCAAGCGGGCATCTGCGCTTCGAGCGCTTTGACGTCGGTGCCGGGCTTGAGCTTCAGCCAGACCCAACCGGATTGGCAGCTCCAGCAGGTCAGGAACTGCGGCTCCTGCGCGAAGAAGCTGTTGAAGTCCATGCGCAGGATCGCATTCACCTTCATGCTTGAATTCTTCGGCACGTCCTTGATCACGCCGGTGATCTTGAAGTCCCGCTTCACCCCTTTCGAGATGACGGTCAGTGTTTTGCCGACGACCTGGTCGGTGCCATATCGGTTCCTGGCTTCGGTCTGGGTGAGGACCGCCGTCTGCGCAGCAGGAAGCGTCGACCCGGCAGCCAGCGGAAGATTGACGACCTTCAGGAAATCGTCGTCCGATATCAGGTAGTTCTTGGTCGGGGATGCCTGACCGTCCTTGTAGAAGACGGGTTCGCTGCCGAGCGCGTATACGGCGTTCGTGACCTGCGGGAAGTCCTTCTTGATCCGGTCCTTGGTGATGTAGCCCGACATCTGCAGGAAGGTCGGCTCGCCGTCCTGCGGATGCGGATACCAAGCCTGGAGCTGGTAGGTGTTGTCCACGTCTGGGAGCCACGCATCGTAGCTCTGCTCATAGTGGATGTAGAGCAGGATCATGATGCACGCTGCCATGCCGATGGCGAGACCGGCAATGTTGATGACCGAATAGGTGCGGCTCTTCGCGAGCGCCCGAACCGCTACCGTCCAATAGTTCCGCCACATGGCTGCTGTTCCCTGCAAAGTCGTGGACTTCCGCTACGCTGACTGAGGCATCCGAAATTAGGCTGCGCGCCGACGCTCCTGGAGAATCCGGCCGTCGAGCATGTTGACGACACGGCTTGCGAAGTCGGCGTGGGAGGGCGAGTGCGTGACCATCACGATGGTCGAGCCTTCCTGATTGAGCTGGCGAAGCATGCGCATGACTTCTTCGCCGTGCGCGGTATCCAGGTTGCCAGTCGGCTCGTCGGCGAGAATGAGCTTGGGCTCGCCGACCAGCGCGCGTGCAACCGCCACGCGCTGCTGCTGACCGCCGGAAAGCTGCGTCGGGCGATGCTTGGCGCGGTGAGCGATGCCGACCTTGTCGAGCACGCGCTCGACGCGGGCGCGGCGCTCCGAGACTGGGACGTCGTGATAGAGAAGCGCCAGCTCCACATTCTCGCGAACCGTCAGCTCGTCGACCAGATTGAAGCTCTGGAAGATGAAACCGATGTTGGCCTTGCGCGTCTCGGCGAGCTGGGACTCGCTCAGGCCTGCGACCTCGTGTCCGTTGAAGACGTAGGAGCCGCCGGTCGGGCTATCGAGCATGCCCATGACGTTGAGCAGGGTCGATTTGCCGCAGCCCGAGGGCCCCATGATCGCGACGAACTCGCCGTCGGCGATGTCGAGGTCGATCTTGTCGAGCGCCGTCGTCTCGACGGTGTCGGTGCGGTAGACCCGCGACAATTCACGCATGCTCAGCATAGGTCGGCTCCTTCGGTCATGAGGCGAG
>Ga0170475_112200186_pt1 | contig 10070 bp, 8 predicted proteins | sample Soicark_Litter_5_FD_111474 | JGI IMG/M metagenome (GOLD analysis project Ga0170475, IMG submission 111474) | Avena fatua rhizosphere microbial communities from Hopland, California, USA. Combined Assembly of 48 SPs | reverse complement strand
TTAGCCCGGCCCAGCTGGCCAGCTGCTCCGGCCCGGGGAACCCAGCCACTGCCGGCGCTTTGGCTCACTGGTGGTGGTGGACCGAACGTCGGCTGACGTTGACCCAAATGCCACGCCCCTACGATGGACACCGATCTCGATCCTTAGACCGGCTTCTCCTTCTGCCGCAGGAGGAGTATGCCTGGGTACAGACGTCAACGAGGCAAATATCATCTAGGCGGCACTAGTGCCAGCACGCGACCGCACACTGTATCTGAGTACATCAATCTGCCGACGGGCCACTAACGGTGGACTTACGAAGCCGTGTCACGCTAGCAGATGATGGTGGGGCCAATCTCGGAGCTCTCAACGCCTTGTCAACTGCGGGATCAATTGTCTCGGGCGGGCCGAGCGCCTTCAAATGAACTTTAGCGAACGCCCGACCTGACGAGTCGGAGACGTGCGTGGGAACTCCCCATATTTTGGCAGGCCATCGTGCCGGCGCGGCCATAACGAGGAGCAATCCAACCACAGCCAACGCGAGAATGTCGAAGTGATCGAGTGCCGGGAGTAGCTTGTGCAGCGAGATTTGACGTCTGCCCCGATTCGTGACGAACGACGAGCACATCGGCTCGAGCTTTTGGGCCAATTCTCACTCGTTGATCAAAAGGGAGAGCCTGTAGCCCTGCCTCTAAATGCCCAACGCTTGGTAGCGTTTATGGCGTTCCATCCGCGTGGTGTTCTACGGGGATATGTGGCCGGCTCCCTATGGCCCGAAAGTACTCAGGAGCGGGCCCTCGCAAGCCTCCGGTACAGTCTTTGGCAGCTTCGTCACGCGAGCGTACATGCTATAAATGGAACGCGGACCGATCTCCAACTCGTGCCGAGTCTTCGAGTCGACCTTCACGACGCTCTCGCCAGCGTTCATCGCCTGCTGGATCGCAACGTCTCCTGTTCCGACGACGACCTGCTAATCGAACAACTTACCAAGGAGCTCCTTCCGTCGTGGTCGAGGGACGAGTGGGTAATACTCGAGCGCGAGCGTCTACGCCAGCTTTGTCTCCGAGGATTGGAGGCGATTTGTGAACGATTATTGTCGGCGGGCCGCGTACAGGAGGCACTCGCGGCCGCATTGGCCGCCGTCCGCGAGGAGCCACTTCGCGAGAGCGCCCAACGCGCCCTAATTTCGGCATATACCGCCGAAGGCAATCAGATTGACGCCCGCCGACAATATCAATCCTACCAGCGGCTCCTTCTGAAAGAACTCGGGCTTGAACCCTCGCCGCACATGCGAGTGTTGGCGGCAGCCCTCAGGATTCCAGTCGCACAAGATTCGCCTCGGCGCGCATCAGGTGCCGGTAGGGACAGATGGCGCTTGCGCTAACTTGCTGCAGTTGATCGCCGAGCCGAAGCCGAATTTTTGCTGTCATTTGAAGCTGAGCTGAAGCTGAATTGACCGAGCTGAATCTGAATTGGACTGCCGGGCCCTAGTAGTCCGGTCGTGTCGCTCGACCGGCGACGGCCGCCCGCCGGAGCAGGTGCCGGCGGCCATTCGGACCCAATTCCACGAAGGGGGAGGAGAAGACATCCCACTACCGGCCGACAGCGACCATATAAACGACCTCACTTTGGCCACTTCCGGCTGCAAAGCCCAGCAATTCGTTGGCCTTATCATCGATGAATGCGGTGACGCAGCAAGAGCGCAAACTCCGCGCGGTCGCAACGAGGTGAAGGTTCTGGGCGATGTGGCCAGCCTCTAGCAAGACAACTCTGTAGCCGCGCTCCAAGTACTTCACCTGGTTCCGTTCGAACGTGGCGGCAAGCAGGAACACGACCGATGCGCGATCAATCGGCAGCCCACCGCGTGCAGGGCGGCTAGACGGCGCGTCAGCCCGATCACGAGGACCGCTGACGGGTATAAGCGCGTGCCTCAGCGGGTCGTAGCGATACACGCCCCGGGATAGGCCTACTACCCTGCGGGCAGAAATAAACAGATCAATCGGATGAAGTCCACCACCGGACGGAGCGGCGCGGAGCGCGATATCACTACCGTCTCTGGTCTTAGCCCACTTCGTAACGCCCCCGCCGAAGTAGAGTAGTGCACTAACATCCTGCAAGCTGAGCTCACTTGCGCCGAACTCGCGGCGAGATCGGCGCCGCAATATTGCTTCCTCGATCGTAATAGTCCGCATCGACCGAATGTCCGGCAATGACTGCCTCAAATCGACGACATCCGGTTCATCGTACGGTGCCGTGACGGCCAGCCTTACATCGCCGGCCGAGTAGGATGGATCGACTGCGTCACCGACGCCGAAGTGCTCATGTACCTTGGTATTTTCGTGGAGCACTCGGGAGAGTCTACGCGTTGCGGAGGCCTTGCCTGTACTCGAAGATGCCGTGCAGTAGCGGCAATAGGGATCTTTCATCACGCGCCACGAGGAAATGTCGACCCGACCGGGGCCGAGAAGGTGGTACTCAAGTGCCCGCCCCCAGACTGACTTCACGGGTGCTCCTCGTAGCGATGCACCTAGGATTGCCCTAACGTTCTCCAATACCAGCCTCGGGAACGACGTCGCGTCGGTCGCCCCCGCCCACGGCTGTTCCTCGTTACCCAAAAGAGCGACGGCTTCGGGACCGGTGCGTTCGTCCATCCGGAATGCACTGTTCTTGTCAAGAATCTCTCCCATGGAGAAGCATCGCACACATGGAGTCGAGCGACCCCTGACCCATGGGCCGACCCGGACGGTGGTCGGGCTCAGAAAAGTACATGGAACTAGTGGGCTTTCCCATCTCAAGGTCAAGGCATTAACCTCGGTAAGCAATCGCACGGAGTCGCCATCCAAGCCTCCCTCCGCAATACTGATGATGCAGCAATCCCTGCCTGCTTTCCGTTGTTTTTCTAAGAATCCTCCCAGACTTGAGATCGAATACATGACCGGGCCGTCAAAGTGGTCGCTCGACGACCGGCGGCTGATGTCCAGAAGATCAAGGTAGGCGACCGTATAACTCATCATCTCACCTCGGGGATGGTTTCATCTAGATGCCGAATAAAACGCTCTAACAACTCAAGGCGAGCGGCCTCCAGATCACTAACTGCGAATTGTGTTATAGACCGCGCTACCATCGCCGGATCGGGACTAAAGCAATTCAGTTCTGCAAGATATTCTAGACGTGCCAAACCCTGCGGGGAGAGAAGCATGCTCTCGAGATTCTTCAGCTTTCGAACGGCTCCGTCGAACAAAATGGACTCAAGTTCTGCCGCACTGAGGCCGGCTACGATTTCTGCTACGCGACGGCCGATGGTACTCGTAAAGGCGACATCGCCGACCGGTGGAACCGTCACGAACGCTACGAAGGACTGCGTTTTCCATGGATAATCAAAAAAATTGAACGAGTAGATCGCATTTCCGCCCTGGCGCAATCCCTGAAACAAGGGGGACCGGTACGCTGATAGGCCCGAGAGTAATACAGATGTGCAGTTGTAGTAAGTACGCAACGGCCAGCCGTCCATGAATAACTCGGGCGGACGGCCTGATTGGCGGCGACGCAGCGCCGAGTAGGCTTCAGTACGTTCCGACTGTCGAGCGGAGTCAGCGCCGGCTTTTGTCGGCGTCCACCTCGGTGCCGCCTTCGCTCTATCGTGTCTACGTTCTGTCAGATGATCGGCGAAATCGCGCAAGAATGGCCGGCGCTCGACTCGAGCCACCGGATCGCTCGCGGCCCAGGCCCGCTGGAAGTCTGGCCAGTTGGCCGGTACCCGCCCTGCACTTCTTAGCGGCTCCGGATGGGTTTGGTCCTCAACCGACAACGCCCGTAACTCGTCCCGGAAGAGCTCTTCCGTGACCCCGTCCAGGTGCACAACGGCTCTCAACAGGCCCCGCGCGGCGACCTTCTCTACCTCATCCGGTGGCGCAACGAAGCGGATCGAAATTTGGTTCCGCCGGAGCCTTCCGGTGAGGTCTGCCATCAAAGGCGCGGCTAAGAAACATCGTCCCATGAGGTGTTCCGCCATATGTGCCAAGTGGAAAGCCGGAGGCGAAGGTAGGCGTCTACCAATCGACACCGAGATGGCGACCTGCTCAAGCTCGCTAGGGTCGAACTCAATTGTCATCTTCACATTCCGGTCCGGGCGCACCCTTCTTCTGCGCCTCCAGAAGCGCAAGGATAGCCATCATCGTGCAGTGACGCGACTGACGGTCGTTGCACCAGGGATGCGTCCAGCGTCCCGTCTCAGGCTGAGACCTAAGAATTGCGCCGATGAGGGCAGAAAATTCCGCGTCGCGGTGATCGCATATTGAAAGGCATAAGGCAAACTCCGCGCACAGGTCCACCCATTGATAGCGGATGATCAGATGCGTGTGTTCTTTAATGAAGAGCAGGCTCAAATCCATCGAGTCTAGGTCCACAGGTTCTCGACGGAACGTCCCCGTTGCGAACAGGATCACGTGGGTATGGTAGTAACATTCATCGATCAGGCCGTTGGTCCCCCACAGGCCGTCGATGACTGGGATGGCCTCACAATGTTCGGGTGCCTGCAAACCCATTTCGCTAAAGTTGTAGTCAAAGCAAAAGTTGTACAATGGCGAAATCTCGTACAATTCCTGCGCATTATCCATGAAATGCTGATGGACAGTACTAATGTACGCTCGTGTTGCCGCACTATCCGGCCGACACAGCCACAGCAGGTGCGCGAGCATTAGAGCACCCATCGACTGATCGCACCAACCAAGAGGTTCGCCTACATGGGGTGCACGGAGGCGGGTCTGCACATCCGTTCCAAGGGCGATGTCCAAGCGCTGGTCGAGGGCCTTAGCCCACGTGGCGGCATCATCAGCATCCTGAGCTCCGTGACGCAGGAGCATCATCTTGAAGAACCACGCCTCGTCTGCCAGTTGAATGATGTCACCCAGCGGCGTGGGGTTGCTGGCAAGCCATGCCATACCCCGACTTACGGAGTGATGAATATTGGCGCTCAGCATTCTTGAGCTCCCGCCGCAAAGTGATGAGGCCATGGGCAGACTCGGGGGCGCGAATGATTGACGGCCAAATGCGAGGCCGTGAGAGAAGTCCGCACAGGATCCAACTGTACAATGCCGTTGACAATCATGCGATCGCGCTCGTCGGTCGCGCCAACGACCCAAATCCCTGGCAAAAGCGCTGGATTATCCTCTAGTAGAAGGTCAGAAATTACAATGGGGCTGCGTGGGCCGACACGAAAGATCTCGACCGCGTGGATACCAGCCGCGTTGTACCCAACCTTTACCTGAGTTTCTGCCTCGAGCTTCTGAATCTCGATGGTGAGCCTGAGCACACGCCGACCTTGCTCGTCGAACCCTTCGCTCAAGGATGCATGACCTAGTGCGAGTGGTGATACAAATTTGTCTTGAAAAACCGGCGCGTACGGTTCGACTCTCCCGCGCCGGTCATAAGTCAGGACGGTGCAGGAAAGGATGTAATCCTCATCGTCGTGCACCGTGATGTTGAAGTAGCCACGTTTCTGGCCGTTCATCGCGATAAGAATCTCGCTAGTCCCGGTGGGATGGGATGGATGCAGTACCAAGCCGGTCTCGCGGATTTCCGGAAGCAACGGGAAAGAATATTTGTGCTTGACGGCGAAGGGGGCGGTGAGGCCCTTCAGGTAAGTCGTGTAGCGAACCTGGATGACCCGATCTGAGCGCAGCTTGGCTGTCAATGCGCTGTCCATGCCGCTAGTCCTCGCGGTGAGGCTCGGGCTAATAACGTACTTGGCGGTAGCTTCTTCGATAGTCCGGCCAACGAACGCCTCTTTGCGCATCAACTTGCTGACTAGGAAAGCGTGAGCGCTATTGATGGGGCACCTCCTGAGAATCGGTGCAGGACGACTCGGCTGCTGACTAGCTTGACCAATTATGAGCGGACTGTGATCACAATGTCCATATCAACATGTCAGTCGGAGACGACGGCTTCACCGACTGCGCCGTCTGGACCGTGTGCGCGGAGTGTGAACGTTCCAAATGGCAGGTTGACCCGGAAGGTACCGTCTGGTCCGGTCACAAGTGCGATCTCCGGCATAGGTACAGTCGCGTCAACGATGCCGACGCCGGCCCCCGCGACTGGCATCCCAGCTTCATCAATGACATGGCCGAGGCGCGTCACGCAGACGGCCTTTCGGTAGTTTGATTCGGCACTTCCTGGGAGCGGTCTCGCTGCTGGTGGACCGAGTGCCGGCTGCCCCCGGATTGTTGACGAACGCCGGATTGTTGGCGAACGCTCAGAAGCTCTGAGCGAAGGAGGTTCAGTAGCCTATCCTGGTCTGCGTCGTCGAGGTAGTCCTCCTCGTAGGTGGGTGTATGCGCCGAGTTCTCCGGTCGGCCGCCGTCGTCGGCAACCCATTGTTCAATTTGTTCGAGCACGTCGCGAGTGATCCGCGGCGCGGAGTTGGCCGTGATGCCTAAGTTCGACGGCGTGCCGCTGAGGCCGTAGGCATGGATGCCAACTACGCTTGGTGGAGCACCGTCTACGTCGGCGATCCAGGCTGGCCCTCCGCTTTCACCCGCGTAACTGTCGACGTCGTAGTAGATTCGACGTTCGGTTACGCGCAGAACCCGGTTTCGATGAGTATACAATTCGTTGCCGCCACCAAGGTCCGCTGGATAACCGGACACATTAATCTGGTAGTCTCGAAGCTCCTCGGCTGACAGGGCAGCCGCGGCGAACCATCCCACTGTGTTGCCGATCTCTTCTTGGAGATGAACGCACCCGATATCGTAGTCGGGATCACCATCCTGCACCCAAAGGTCCGTGGAGGAGAAGCTTCGAGAAGTTGTCCGACCGAACGGCTCGTCAGATCCATTACGGCCTGGAATAGCGACGATCTCCGTGGCCCAACCGGCGAAAAACTCGTGACTGAACACGCAGTGCCCGGCGGTGATGACCGTTCGGGGGCCTACAAGCCAACCTGTACCAATCACGCCAGAACCTAAAGCTCCGCGCATCTGCAGCGAGCAAATCTTGCGCCATGGAGTGAGATCTGTGTCTAGAACGCGTTGGCGCTCGTCGCGTCCAATGACGCTCTCATATGGGCCAACAGTATGAAACAACTCTAGTGGGTCACTGCGTCCCTTTCCCACTAGATAGCGAGTCGATCGAGATGGTTCATCGGGCCATTCGCCGCTGCTGCCCGGAGTCCGGATGGATGCTGGTGCTACTTCTTGCCCCAGCGATGGGGGATTGCTAATAGATTGTAGCTGCCTGACTAGCATTAGTCCTCCACTTATACATTCACCGGCGTCACGTAGATCTCAGTTCCGCTGCTCGGATGAAGCACTATATGCACAGCTGGGGTGATCTCGCGATCGGGACTTGGGCGTACGCGAAAACGCTGCAGGACCCTGGCGATTATCGTATAGGCTGTCAGTTGGCCCATCCGTCGGCCCAGACACACGTGTCGTCCTCCACCAAACGGAAAGTAGGCGAACTTCGGCATGTGCGCGGTAGACCGGCCTTCCCAGCGTTCGGGGACGAATTCGTCGGGCTGTTCGAACAATCGATGGTCGCGATGGACCGTGTACTGGCAGGCCAACATACATGATCCCTTCGGCAGCCGAACGCCGTTCAACTCGAACGCGCGCGCCGAGGCTCGAAGGATTCCCCAGGTCGGCGGGTACAGACGCAAGGCCTCGGCGAATGATGCACGTAGGTAGGGCATCCTATTGAGATCCGGAACGTCCGGCGGGCGGGCGCCGGCAATTTGCGCGACCTCATGATGGAGGCGTTCCTGAACTACTCCGTGTCTTGCGATCAGGAGAAACGTCCAGGCCAATGCTGTAGCCGTTGATTCGAAGCCAGCGATTATGTGAGCCAACACGTCGTCACACGCCTGCTCCATCGTCCGCCCGCCACGTTCGAAATCTGGTTGGCTCAACAGGAGTGTGACCAGGTCATCATTGCGTGCCATGTGTGCCGATAGTACGCGTTTCACACTTCCTCGTAGACCATCGACAGCATCCATGAATCGCCGCTCTATCGCCTCGTCTTCGTCGGTCCCCGGCGGCGACGTCTCTCTCAGCTGGATGTGTTCCATCACTTCTGTGAGGGCTGCCATAAAGGCCCAATTATCGAATCCCTCTCCGACGCTGCACAAGCTGTGCATGATAGATGACAAAGTGATGAATCGCATTTCCTGCAAAATGTCTATTGTGTTCCCGGCCGGCCAACTTTTCAGTCGATCTTCGGTGACTCTCGAGACAATTTGTGCATGCTTCCGAACTCGCGAAGACCCCATAAGGGAGGCAGTACGCCCGCGGGACTGCAGCCAATCCTCGCCGTCGCTGGTAAGAATGCTGTCGCCGAGCAACCGCCTCCAGAGGTCCATTTTCGGCTTGAAGAAGATCTGTTCTCGATCGGTCAGAACTGCTTCAATGGCTGCGGGCTGGTTTAGTATGATAAATGGAAAACGTCCTAGCGACAGCCTTGTAAGCCGCTGCTGGTCGCCTTCCAGTGCCGCCCGCCTCATGAGGCCAAGCAGGTCATGCTGAATTTCCTGGAAGTGGTCGCTATGCGGATTGGTGTTGCTCACGCAGGGTATTTGCGTCCAACGCATTTCAGGCTCTTACGTCACGGGAGAGGATGTGGGAAGGAGTTCGCTGAGACGGTCATGCCACGCCGGTTCGCCGCCGCGAGGGCCCGCGTCTGAGCCCGAGGGCGGAAGCGATAAGCACCTTCGAGGGCGTAGAGGCCCGGCACAACTACACGCGCGACCACGCCTCCCCTGTCCCGCAGCGATGCGGTGCTCATGTCCACTGCGTACGGCGTAAATCCCCTGTTCTGCAAGGCTGCGACTGTTCCATCGAGGTCGAGTCGTTCGCTATTGTCAGCAGCGGGGATGGAGACAATGTCCCTGACGTTCAGGAATTCACCATTCTTCGACAAGTATCGTTCTAAGACTTCGGGAAACAGCGAATAGAATACTGCACTGTGCTTAAACGACTGAACCTCCGAGAAGCTTCCTTGGAAACTCCAAGTGGAGAACTGCTGTTGACATAGGCAGCGTACATAGGGGACTCCCTGAAGCGCCTCCAGTACGGCCTTCTCCAGCGCATCTCCAAGCGAGCCCCTGCAGGCGGCCCCAACAGCCAGCAGCTGCTTTGGTCCGTCTTGGAACCTAATGAAGGCCATACATGTCGGAAGTTCAAGATCGGAGGTGATATCGTAAGCATAGAGCTCAGAACGGTCAGCCTTGCCGGCACGGCGCATCAGGGAGAATGGTAGGCCGGTGGATGAGTCAACCTTCTTGGCGGGAAGACCCCAATTCCACGCCAACGCGAGGGCGTCGCGCTCGATTACCTCCCATAAAGCGGATTGATAGGCGTGCTTCCGGTTGAAGCCGAACGCTAATCCAGTAGTCGTCTGCGGCGTCAGTCGGGTTTCGCCTGTTTTGCGCCAGTACGGGAAGCACACCATCGGCCCCGGAAGGAGGCTAACTACGCCAGATGCGAGGTCAACTCCGGGGTACCATTTCGTGGCCGTCGTGCGCGAGAATGGCCGGCACGGAAATCCCGGTGAATTGTACTGTGCTTCCGAGAAGAGGCACCAGGTTTCTGGCCGGGGTGTATCGCTGGGGCAATCGTCCCACGGCCCGTAGACAAAGTGAGCATCCCTGCCGAACTGGGTGGCGTAGTATCGCTCGATCCCTTCGCCTGCTGCGGAGATCCAACTGGCCATTTCAGTGAATCCCGCGCCGCTACTATGAATATACCTGCTGAGCTGCCCCAAACTGCGGACCGCCGGTCCCGGCCAGCAAGTGTGGCAAGAGATGCTCGGATCTCCGTCCGCCAGGCGCACTCGGGGAACCCCGGCAAATATCTTGCCTTCTTCGATTATTTTGACCAGCGTGAGGTGCTGATCGGCGGGCGAAGAGCCGGAATCAGTGGACGAAGAACCCGCCTCTGGTCGATCCGCTCTAGTGTGGTCGACAGGAGGACCGTAGCTGTGTTGGGCGGCTTGAGGAGAATTGCTCACTTCTGGTTCTGCCACGATATTCTCCATCAAGCCGCGCCTTCCACATCTCGCTGTCCATCGCATCAGTTCATTGTCCCGAAGTGCACGGGGCG
>Ga0170475_101761029_pt1 | contig 10072 bp, 7 predicted proteins | sample Soicark_Litter_5_FD_111474 | JGI IMG/M metagenome (GOLD analysis project Ga0170475, IMG submission 111474) | Avena fatua rhizosphere microbial communities from Hopland, California, USA. Combined Assembly of 48 SPs | reverse complement strand
GCCAGGGTCTCGAAGCAGTATGGCGGCATTTACTCGTCGCACATCCGTGATGAAGGCGAGCACGTGTTCCAGGCAGTGGACGAAGCGATTCAAGTCGGCGTCGGCGCGGAGATCCCGGTCGACATCCTGCACATGAAGATCGCGCACCAGAAACTCTGGGGTCACGTCAACGAGATCATCGCCAAGGTGCAGCAGGCGCGCGACGCCGGACACAACGTGCAGGCGAACGTCTACCCCTATACCGCCGGCCAGAACAACCTGTCGTCCATCGTTCCGCCGTGGGCGCACGACGGCGGCCGCGAGAAAATGCTCGAACGACTGCGCGATCCGGCGATGCGCGCGCGCATGCACGACGAAGTCCTCAACGGGCTACCAAATTGGTACAACCACTATCTCGCCACCGGCGGCGGCTGGTCGGGCATGCTGCTCGTGTCGCTGCAGAACGAGCGCAACAAGCCGTTCCAGGGCCAGCGCATGAGCGACCTGATCAAGGCGCGCGGCGGAGATCCGGTCTACGTGCTCTTCGACGTGCTGGTGGAAGAAGGAGGCAGCGTCCCCACGGTGTTCTTCCATCACTCGGAGCAGGACATGCAACTGGTGTTGAAGCAGCCATGGACGTCAATCGGATCCGACGGCACCGCGGTCAATCCGGACGGACCGACCGGCCGCACGCATCCGCATCCGCGTTACTACGGCACGTTCCCTCGTGTGCTCGGGCGCTACGCTCGCGATCTGGCGGTCATCACGCTGCCCGATGCGGTCCGCAAGATGACGAGCCTCAACGCCGACAAGATCGGGTTGAAGGATCGCGGCAGACTGAAGGAAGGCAACTGGGCGGACGTGACCGTCTTCAACCCGGCGACGGTAATCGACAAAGCGACCTACGAGAACCCGCACCAGTTTCCGGTGGGCATCGAGTACGTCATCGTCAATGGCGTCCTCACCGTCGAGCGCGGCCGCCACACCGGTGCGCTCGCCGGCCGTGTCCTTTATGGTCCGGGAAAGAGATGATCAAACGCGAGTGAGGACTCCGATGCCCAAACATCGCAATGCTGCCTTCGTTCTCGTCTCTCAAACGTGGTGGTCAGCCGCAGCGCCCTTACTGGCCTCGAGCCCACGCAGCCCCGACGCGCCGCTGGTCCGGCTGCTGGGACCGCTGGTCAGTCAGGATGCGGCCGGCATCTGGCTCGGCGAGGTCCCCGCCAACCTCACGCAGCCAAAACGTGGATCACAGGTGATGATGTCGCTCTTGATTCCGTGGCACGAGGTCGTGGCGATGGGCGTGATCGAGCAGTCCACGGGGGTGAAGCCCGGTTTCGCCGCTCTGCCGGTTGACGCCGTCGCGGAACCGCAGCGGTAGCTCCAGCCCGGGTGAATTACGGCCGCTTCGGCGCCTGCGCGCGCGCCGTAGACGGCGGAACCTTCCCCTTGAGTCGGAGGTAGACGACCATGTTGCCGTAGTGCTCATTATTGTGCGTGGTGTTGAACATCAGCACCGCGCCGCGGGTCGTCACCGTCTTTGGGTTCATGCCGGGGAAGCCGTTCAGCGTCACCGCCTGAGTAAAGTCCGCGTCGGTGGTCGAGTCATAGATCCCATCGCAATATGCGAGCGCGTCCGCCATTCCCTTGACGAGCGCCGCCTTATCCGCGACGCCCTCGAAGTTGGTGGTCGTGGGCATCGCAGCGCCCTTGACCTGCGAGCAGAAGAAAAAATTCGCGTTGATCACGTGGCCGACGAGTTGCGCGTAGCTACGCACCGCCGCCGTTGGTTTGAAGCTGAAGTCCTCGGCCGGCATCACGTCGACCGCTTCGGCAATGTTCCGTCGAATGGTCGCGTGCATCGCCTTCGCGCTGGCGGCCAGCGACGACGACAGGAGCTTGTCGAATCCGCCGTCCGAGGTCTGCGCGTACGCGGCGCCGCACAGCGCGTGGATCACGATCACGAAGACAAGAGTCTGGCGCATGCGAATCATCCCCTCTCGTGGTCAAGCGGCGGCCCCATGGACCGTCGACGAGTACGGACGCTCAGGCTACCACGATCCGTATTTGCGTCGTCCGCTCCTACCGAGCGCTCTTTGCCGGGGTGATCACGATGTTGCGGTAGTCGACGGGTCCGTGATCGCCCTGGAGAAACAGCGGTCCAGGATCCGCTTCGACGCTATCGAGCGCACCGCCGGTGATCCCGGGAATCTCGCGGTTGCAGATGATCGTGGTGCCGTTGAGATCGTAGGTGATCATCCGGCCGACGAGCGTGACATCCATCGACTGCCACTCGCCGGCAGGACGCGCGACGCTTTCGCTGGGGGCGATGAACCCATACACGCCGCCGAGATGATGCGATGAGGGATCGAGACCGGCGGCGTCGTCGATTTGCAATTCATAGCGGCCGCGCAGGTACACGCCGCTGTTCGCCCCCTTCGGGACGCGGAATTCCATGTGCAGCTTGAAGTCATCGAATTTCTGATCGGTGGCGAGATTGGCGCCGCTCTTTGAATTCTGGAGGATGCCGGACACCGCGTTCCACGCGCTTTCAGCCCGCCCGACCGTGTGCCAACCATCAAGTGACTTGCCGTTGAAGAGCGTGATCGCCGTGCCCCAGACCGGCGCGCTGGCACGCCGCAGCGAGGGTGCACGCGTACCTGACCATGTCAGCTTCTGACCATCTCCCATCGTCGTCGAACCACTGATGCGATCGGCCTCGAGATGCCCCTCGAACGTGATGTCGTGCGGATCGCTCTCCCACTGCGGAGGGATGGCGAAGCGGAACGTGCCGTCCGCGAATTCGATCTTCGCGATCGGCCGCGCGCTGCCGCCGGAGCCGACGAATTGTCCCACCAGCGTGGCCCCTCCGGATCGTTCCACCTCGAGCCACGACGGCATCGTCTGTGTCCCGCGCTGCATGACGAGGTCCCATCGGCCCAGCAGGCCGTCAGACGCGGATCGCGACTGCGCGAGAGTTCCTGAATGCCCACCGGCCGCGAACAACAACAGGGCGCCGACGGCGACGCGAGAAATCATGATTCCCTCCTCCAGCCCACTCGTGTGCACGAAGGTCCCATCCTACGATAAATCGTAGTCCGACGAGAGCGACTGCACTGCGAACGAAGGCTCTGCAGTCAACGCGTTTTGTTCGCTTCGATCATCGCCGCCCATCGCTTGAGCGTCGCGTCGGGAAAGCTGGGAAAGCGGATCGGAAGCTTGACGCGCGAGTCTCGAGCGCCGAGCAGAACTCCGCTCGCAAGAAGTGTGGCCAAGCCGAGCGCCCACTGTCGGCTGTTCATGAACGTTCTCCGGTGAGTGGCAGCGAGATTCTATTCGCTTCGAACAGAGTCGCGTCGGAGCATTTGCGACAGTCCAATCGGCGACATGGAGGTCGATGACAGCCGTTGCGATGTCGCTGCCGGTCGCGGCCGCTCGCACAATCTGGCACGTCGATCCGGCGAATACACCATGACCCGGCGGCCAGGCGGGCTCCTGAAACGTCGGCGGAAGGCTCGCCCTCGTCATGCCGCCGGCCGCAAAAGCCGGCGAGCGGCTGCAGCGACAACCCGACCAGGTTCGTCAGCGCGGAGCGTGCCCATTACCAGGAGTGCCCGCACGTACGCGGGGTCGCGGCCCGACAGCGAGCAGGTCGCGGTGGCGACTTCCGGCGGGCATTCTTTCTCATTCCAATCGCGCAGCCCGTGGAACATGTCGAGCTCGGACTGGGTGTCAGCACCGACGCTGATTGGTGATGCCGACGGCGAGCTACCCTCCTGTCGTCGGCGGCGGGATTGAGTCAGCCACTGGATAGCAGCGACGCCGGCGAGAATCCATACCATCGGGTACGTCAATGGATTGTCGCCTTCGATCAGCGCGACGGCTATGAACATTGCAACGAAAAACAGATAGATCATCGGAGCACCTCCGTGTTTGGCACTGTGAGCTGGGCCGCCAGCGCGAGACGTTCGGCGCTGGACAGAGTAGCGAACGCAAATTCGTGGAGCAGAACCTGTTGCTGTTCCCATCGAAGCAGCAGACGTGAGCCGCTGCCTCGACTCACCGGACGCTCTTCGCCGAGCTTCTGCAGGAGCAGCAGCATGCGCGACACCGCCTCGCGCAGATGGTGCGTGAAACGATCCAGCAGGTCGCGAACGTCGTTATAGGTCGTGACGACGTGAGCGTCGCGCATACCGTCGAGCAGCGCTGTCAGACGCGGATCACGATCTGCGCCGGCTTTGACGTAAATGAGTAGCTCGCGATAGGGATTCTTCACGGCCTCGCGATATTCGAGCTCGGTCGGTTCGCTGTAGACCGACGCGAACAGCCCCACGTAAATCGGCGCGACACGAACCTTGTCCAGCATGACTGCCTGGACCCGCTTTGCCTGCGGCGGCCATTCCTCCGCGAGAACCGGATCGAGCGGCGGCAGACGGCGCACGTGCGCGGCGACGAGGTCGCGCTCGATCGCGAGCTCTGATTGCTTGCTGCTGATGAAGACAGGAATGCTCAGTTGCATGGCAGCCTCCGTGGGTCGCCGAACAGATAGAAGCCCGCCCAGAACACCGGATCCGATGTGTCCAGGCCGGGACAGAGCCGATTGTGCAGGCAGGCCTGCTGCACCTCGCGAAGCGCGTCCGCCCGTGACAGATGAGACAGCGCGGCGTAAAAGCGCTGCATGAAGGCCCCGGCGACGCGGTCGTCCGCCTCCCACAGCGATGCGAGCACGCTGTGCGCCCCGGCGCGGCACAGCGTCTCCGGCAGCGAGAAAATCCAGCGTCCGGGGACGACGAAATTGTCCGCAGACCAGCATGCTGAGAGCGTCACGTGCTCGAGGCTAGAGCCGTCGATCCGCCCGACGTCGGCGATGCTCAGGGTCGCCGCGTTTCCATCACTGCCGGCAAGCACGAGGCCGGTCGATTCAGGCTGATCCGACCGGAAGCGGCCGTGACAGGCGATGTGCACGACGGCCGCACCGCCGAGCGCCTCGGTTGCCGCAGTCTTCGCGGCTGCCGCACCGGTCAGGCGCTGGACCTCGAATCCCAGCCGCGAGAGGAGGTCACCAACAACTTCGACTTCGCGGGCCGCATGCGGCAGTTCGGGGTATTCCTGGAGCGGCTGGTTCGCCGCGAGGACAACTGCCGTCCGATGACTGCTGGCTGGAGGCACGCGAGCTCCGGTGTGGCCGAGGCTGATCGTGCAGCGTTCGACAAGCGGCGCGCCGTCGATCATCAGGGCCGCGAACGGATAGCCATGAAGCGCATCGTCTGGATGGATCCGCAACCGCTGCACGCCGGCGGGAAGACCGCGCACGATCTCCGCCAATCCGACAGCCAGAACATCCTGCTGGTGATCCCTCGAGGCGGTCGCGGGCGCGAGCATGCACTCGTGCCAGTGTTTGACCGATTGCCTCAGCGCAATCCGCGAGACCTTGAGCAGGTGCACGCGCGCAACACCGCGACTTCTCACGATTGCGACCAGCCGGTCAGGCAGTGCGCTGAACGTCAGATGTGCTTCCTCACGCGATTGACGCCACACGTCGAGCAGGCGGGTCGGACGAGTGGTCTCCAGCGATGCGCCAATCGCCGATCTCGCGAGCGCGCGCTTGCCGGCCTCGAGACGGTTCTCGACCGCAAGCGCATGTCGCCAACACTGGAGGGCTCGCCACCACCGCAGCGGCGCGAACCGCGAGCGTAGTTTGGCTTGCACGCCGACGGCGGCGTCGCTCAGTGACGCGATCGCCTCCTCTTCGGTGGTCCACTTGTTCAGAAGGAAAATGGCACGGGCGACTGGGTCCAGCGCTCCGGCGAGCTGCTGTAACGTGGAGTCTTCGTCGAGCACGGCGGCATCGACGTCGGTTTTCGAGGCTGCTCCACGTCGCACGATCCAGCCGGTGAGCCGACGCGCTTGCCAGAGATCGTGAAGAAGACCGGAGCGTTCGAGCGGGATCTTCAGCGCGGCAAGAATCGCGCTGGCACGAGCGTATTGTCCCTGGTAGTAGCCAAGGAGCGCATCGAGATACGCCATTCGCAGGTGCACGATTTCCGAGTCCGAAGCCGCGAACGTCTGGTTGATGGCCGTGAACATGCGTGCGGCAACGCCGAGGCGGCCTTCGCCGAGCGCAAGCTGGAAATCCAGAGCCCGTTGCTCGAACCACTCGAGGAAGTCCGAAGGCTGGCCGGCCGACTGCTCGATTCGGTCGACGGGGCTCACCAAGGCGGGCTGCTCGTCTTCGTTCTCCCACACGGAGGAAACCGAGTGCGACGCGTCATCGGCAAACGAGCGCGCGCGCAAATCGGCCATCGCGCGGAGCCGTGCGATCGAGGTAATGGCTGCGGCATCGAACTGGGTCGCGAGCGAGGCGGCACGATCGAGCATGTGTTCGGCGTTCGCCGTCTGGTTGATGAGAATCTGGAACGCCGCGAGGTTGCGCAGGCAGGCGATCTGCACACGCGCCGGCCACTGCGCCGCCTCAGCGACGGCGCGGCTCAATCCATCGAGCGCGGATCCGAACTCGCCTCGAAGCATCGCGAGCTTGGCTGATAGTTCGAGCCGCTGGAAGTGCAGCCCCGGATCGCGACGCGGATCGAGGCGGGTGGTGAGGTCGGTGAGCAGGTCGGAGCCGCGGGTCAGCTCGCCGGACTGCACCGCAGCGACGGCCTGAGCGAGCAGCAGCGGAGCTCGGTAGCGCTGCGCGAGTGGTGTGTCGCGGTCGGCGTGGATAATTCCGCGCCGCGCCGCCTGCATCGCGTCCCCATACTGGCCAAGCGTCGCACTGAGACGGGAGGCCGCAAGGTAGAACAGCGCAAACATGACCGCGCGATCGTCGGCGTCGGTTGCAGGCCACTGCACCGCCGCCTCCCATCGATCCAGCCACTCGGGTTCGAACTGAATCGCATCGATCTCGCCGAACCGCTCCGCTCGCGAATACATCAACCCGAGCGCGTGCGAGACCTGGCCATCCTGATGCGCGACCAGCGCGGCCTTGAGCGTTGCGTAGTCGTCGCCATAGCCGTTGCCCGCGGCCGCGCACAGGTCCGACATGACCGACAACGCCCAGATCGCCGCTGCCATGTGGCCGAGGAGCACCGACAGATCAGCAAACCGCTCCAGCACAACCACGTCCGCGGCGGAATGGCGGCCGGTCGCCTGCAGGCTGATGTGAATCCCCCGCTCGTATGCCTCGAAGGCGGCAGCCAGTTCCCCGTTCTTCCAGAGCTGTTCCGCCGCCTCGAGTGCGTCGACGACCGTCGGAGCGATGACGTTCATCGACGATCGCCGTCCTTCGGCACGACAATGTAGACCGCCTGCCCGTTCGGCGGACACTCGCTGTTGCGGGATGCGTAGACACCGTCGGCGCTATAGCAGTCGCTCGACCGGAAAGAACGCGCCGCACTCTGCGCGGCGCGGGCGGCGTTCGATGGCGAATCGACCCGGCGCAGCACCGTCGTATCGCCCTCTCCGTAAATCTTGGACGGACGGTAATACGCCACATCCGTGCGGGGGAGCCGGACGATGGTGGCCAGGTCGCCGTCGACGGCCTGATGCATCGTTCGCTGCACGTCGACCGACCAATCCAGGTTGCGCAGCTGTGGGGCGTCCTGCACATAATAAACAGGCGCACCGCTTCGGATCGCCTGGTCAACCGGCACCGGCTGCCCTTTGGGAATACTGCCTGACATGTGGTATTCGAGCGCGAGATGTTCGCCGTCGACGATCAACGCCGGCCGCCCGCCTGTTGGTGAAGCCTTCCAGTCTGTGGCCGCGCGCAGCATCTGCCAGTTCTCCGCCTCGCGGGGCGACGCGCTGCGTGCGATGCGGCGGGTCAGTTCCTTGTAGATCTGCTCTACGCTGCGCGCAGGTGCTCCCCTCGCCTGCTCGATCGTCCTGGCGGCCTCACTGAAATCCCCGGTATCGGCGAGTGCAATCGCGCGGCGCGACGCGATATCGGGGGTGGCGCCCCAGACCCGTTCCATTCGCGCGAGGTGTTCGGAGGCCTCGGCCGAGGAACCCTTGTGAATGAGGTCGTCGGCGTAGGCGAGATGGTTGCGATACGCCGCCTCCATTTCGGCGTGCGCTTTGAGCGGATCGCCGGCGATACGAATCGCGGCCTCGCCAATGGCGCGGCGGTCGATCAGATTCGCGAGCTCGTCGCCAGGCGTCTGCCCGGCGCGCGCGAGCCGGTCGAGCTCGCCGTATCGGCTGATCCCGACCTTCTCCTGCACCCACGCATCGTCGACCCACTGCATCTTCACGCTTCGGGCGTTTGGCTCGAAGCCGGCGACACGCGCCTGCCATTCGCCCTCGATCTTCGACGATACCTTTTGTTCTTCGGCGAAGCGCACCCAGCGCTCCGAGGCGCGCACGCGAGCGACGTAGCTGCCATCCGGCAAGCGCGTCGAGGCCATCACTTGTGAGTCGCGCGCGAGCGCCTCATCCATGCTGGAGCTGGCGCTCAACCGACGGCCGAGCGAGTAGCCGGCGTCCAGGTCTCGGCCCGCCCAACCTACCCGGAACCCGTTCGCGGTCCTGCCAATGTCGAGCGATCCGATCTGCGCATCGCCCACGAGCGCGCGGTACTCGAACCCGCCGCCACGCACCTGCAGCGTGCGCGCGATCGGCTGGTTGGCGAGCTCGCCGACGCGGCCGCGCAGGCGCATACTCGCCGCGGGCTTGATCGCGACCTCGTACCCCCTGATGGTTCGCGTGAAGTTGTATTCGACCCCTTCGAGCGTCTTGAATCCGTTGCCAACCGTCTCGCTGTAGCGGACGTTGGCACGCCGCAGGCCTTCAGCGACGCGCGTCGACAGAAGCGGACGTTCTGCAATCGTCGCGCGGCTCGCGAGCGAAACGCCGCCCATGAGGTAGTGACCTGGCTCTCCGAACTGCTCGAAACTCCGCGACACCAGGCGCGGCAGGGCCTCGGTGGTCACGCCGAACGTGCCGCGATTGAAAAATTTGATCGTGTCCCACTTCTGGAACCGCAGTTCGCCGTGACGCCGCACCCAGTCTGGAAACCAGTTGTCACGCGCCACGCTGACACTACCGAAATACGAGAGGGTCTTCAGATCGCTGTTCTGATGGAGCCAGCCGAGCACCACGCTCCACTTCATGATCTCGTTGAGCCGTTCGTACTCGGGCTCGAAGCGGGCCACCTCTTCGTAGTGATCGTCCCACCACCCCAGGAAGGACGCCGTCTGCGCGTTCGGAGCGGATTCTTCTCCCTGTTTCAGGCTGGTGGCCGACGCGGCATAAAGCCGGGTAGCGACGCGGGCGAACAACACTTCACGATCGGCAGTGATCTGAAACCCCTTGTTCTGAGGGCCGAACCACAGGCGCGTATGTCGCAGCTCGCCAAGTTCGGTCCGATAGACCGGTGACAATTTCACCCGGGTGAGCGGAACGAAATCTTCGATCGGCACTCGTCCCGCCGCGTCGCTGTAGTCCATCGCCCACAGCTTGGCGAGCAGATCGGTGTAAAAGAGGACCATGCCCGGTTCGGTGTACTGAAGGTCTCCGTCGTAGCGCGCCGCCTGAAGCGCGTACCGCTGCTCACACTGCTCAAAGAATTCTTCGCCGACTTTGCCGTCGAGCTTTTGAAGCGCTTCGAAGAAGAGGCGTGTGCTGCCATTGCGCAGGCCGCTAACTGCGGCGGCGACTTCCGCGTCCGGCAGAGCTCCCGCTACCACCACGGACCCGCGCAATCCAAGCGTCCGTGCGAGATCTTCATAGCCGGCGACGTCGCGAGTCGTCTGCACCGGACGACTACGGGCGGGATCGACGGGCAGCTTCGGAAGCCATGCTTCGACGAATGTGGCCATGTTCTGGTAGTCGTATGCGGGATCGAGGGAGAAGCCGAGCGAGTCGGTCGCGCCCTGCTTCTTCCGAAACGCCGCCACCTCCTCAGTCACTGCCGCCCGATCGGTCTCCAGCTCGCGTTCCAGGCGCGCCTTTTGCGCGTAGTCATACTTGTTGTAGGTGCGGTACTCCCAGCGGGTCTTCAGCTCCTGCTCTTTCTGTGCAACGAACTTCTCAAACGTTGCCGATGCCGCCGTCAGCCTCTGCTCGGCCTGCCACAGTGTGGCGACATCTT
>Ga0170475_100982651_pt1 | contig 10072 bp, 10 predicted proteins | sample Soicark_Litter_5_FD_111474 | JGI IMG/M metagenome (GOLD analysis project Ga0170475, IMG submission 111474) | Avena fatua rhizosphere microbial communities from Hopland, California, USA. Combined Assembly of 48 SPs | reverse complement strand
GTTCGAGCGTCACATAGGCAGTCGCACCCGACGCCCGGGCACCCGCGGCCTCGAGTGCAATCGTCTCGGCGTGCGGACCGCCTGCGCGCTCGTGCCAGCCCTCCCCGACCACGATCCCATCCTTGACGATGACACAGCCGACGCGAGGATTGGGAGTGGTGGTGTAGAGGCCGCGTTGCGCAAGCTCGAGGGCGCGGGCCATGTGGGGGCGATCAGCTTCCATGAACGTAATCAGACAGGTCAGGGTCTGTCCCCGACCTCATTCCGTCACTCGTTCGTTTCCTTCGCGCCCCTCGCGTCCTTCGCCGCCGCTTTTGGCGTGGGTTTCGGCGTCGGCCGCTGGACTTCCTTGATCGCATCCTGGAAATCGTCGACGCCCTGGAAGCTCCGGTAAACGGAGGCGAAGCGGATATAGGCGACCTGGTCGAGCCGTTTCAGCTCGCGCATGACCATCTCTCCGAGCCGGCGCGAGTCGATTTCGCGCTCGCCGAGCGCGAGCACGTCCTGCGTAATGGTCGCTATCGCCTCGTCGACGAGCTGTGTCGGCACAGGGCGCTTGTGCAGCGCCCGCATGAAACCGGTGCGCAATTTCTCGAGATCGAATTCGGCGCGGCTGCCGTCCTGTTTGACCACTTGCGGCATGCGCAGCTCGATCGTTTCATAGGTCGTGAAGCGCTTGCTGCATTTCGTGCAACGTCTGCGGCGCCGGATGCTTTCGCCATCTTCACTCACGCGCGAGTCGATGACCTGCGTATCCGAGCACTTGCAGAACGGGCACTTCATTCCCGGTCATCCATAGACGGGAAACCTGTCGCAGAGCTTCTTCACTTCCGTCGCTACCATTGCGATCGTACGCTCGTCCTGCGGCGCGTCCAGCACATCGCACATGTAGTTCGCGAGCGCTTCGGCTTCGAGCTCCTTCATGCCCCGCGTGGTCATCGCGGGCGAGCCGATGCGGATGCCGCTCGTGATGAACGGTTTCTGCGGATCGTGCGGCACCGAATTCTTGTTGACGGTGATGTGTGCTTTGCCGAGCGCCACTTCGGCCTCCCTTCCCGTCAGATTCTTGCTGCGCAGATCGATGAGAAAAAGGTGACACTCCGTTCGGCCGGAGACGACGCGATAGCCGCGCTCCTGCATGACCTTCGCCATGACGCGCGCGTTGTCGAGCACCTGCTCCTGATAGTTCTGAAACTCGCGCGTCGCCGCTTCCTTGAAGCACACCGCCTTCGCCGCAATCACGTGCATCAGAGGTCCACCTTGCAGGCCCGGGAAAAGCGCCGAGTTGAGCACTCGCTCATGCTGCGCGTTGGCCAGCACGAGGCCCCCGCGCGGGCCGCGCAGGGTCTTGTGGGTGGTGCTGGTGACGAAATCCGCGACACCGACGGGGCTTGGATAAAGCCCGGCCGCGATCAGGCCGGCGTAGTGCGCGATGTCCGCCATGAAGAGCGCACCGACGCGCTCCGCGATCGAGCGAAAACGCTTCCAGTCGATCACGAGCGAGTACGCCGATGCGCCTGCGATGATCAGCTTCGGCTTTTTTACGTGCGCAAGCTCCTCCACTTCAGCATAGTCGATCGCCTCGGTTTCAGGATGGAGTCCGTACGTCACTGCGTTGAAATAGCGGCCGCTGATGTTGACCTGCGCCCCGTGGGTCAGGTGGCCACCCGACCCGAGCGCCATGCCGAGAATCGTATCACCCGGATGCAGAGCGGCGAAGTAGACCGTCTGATTCGCCTGCGCGCCGGAGTGTGGCTGCACGTTCGCATAGCCCGCGCCGAAGAGCGCCTTCGCGCGATCGATCGCGAGCTGCTCGGCGATGTCGACGAATTCGCAGCCGCCGTAGTAGCGCTTTCCCGGATAGCCTTCGGCGTACTTGTTCGTGAGCACCGAGCCTTGCGCATGGAGCACGCGCGGGCTCGCGTAGTTCTCCGATGCGATAAGCTCGATGTGCTCTTCCTGGCGTCGATACTCCTGCTCGATCGCGCTCCAGATTTCCTTGTCATAGGTATCGAGTGTGTCCTTGAGGGAATACATGAGGGGCGCCGACCGTTGTAAACAGATGATTTTAACGCGAGGCGTGTCCGGCGGGACCGGAACTTGCCTACCACGCGCCGCCTCCAGCGAACCTGCACCGCCCCGCTATGTTCGCGACCACCCGAGCGACGTGCGGCTATTTGGGCTTGCCGCCGGCCACGGGTTTCCGCATCGAGTACACGAAATTGTCGAACGTATTCTCGGCGACGCGGAACCACAGGTACTGCTCTTCCCGGAACTTGAGCCAGGACTCATAAATCGTCTTGAATTCAGCGTTCTTGGACGCAAGCTCATCGTAGAGCTCGTGCGCGGCCTTGTAGCAGGCTTCCATGACCGGCCGTGGCAACGCGCGTAACTGTGCGCCCGCGTTGACGAGCCGGCGCAACGCCTCCGTGTTCTTCGCGTCGTAGCTTGCCAACATGTGAACGTTTGCCTCGGCACACGCGACGTCGAGCGCTTCCCGGTGCGCGGGGGGCAGCGATGCGAACTCTTTTGCGTTCACATAAACGGAGAGCATTGCAGAGCCCTCCCACCAGCCCGGGTAGTAGTAGAAGCGGGCGACCTTGTGAAAGCCGAGCTTCTCGTCATCGTACGGTCCCACCCATTCCGCCGCATCGATGGTGCCCTTCTCCAGGGCAGGATAGATGTCGGCGCCGCCGATCTGCTGCGGTACGACGCCGAGCCTGGCGAGGATCTGACCGGCGAGTCCGGCGACCCGCATCTTCAAGCCTTTCAGGTCCGCGACACTGTTGATTTCGCGCCGGTACCAGCCGGCCATCTGAGTGCCGGTGTTGCCAGCCGGGAACGTGACGATGTTGTACTGCCGGAACAGCTCGCGCATGAGCTGTGCGCCGCCACCGTAGTACATCCACGCGTTCTGCTGCCGCGCATTCATTCCGAACGGCAGGGCGGTATCGAAGGCAAGCGCCGGATTCTTGCCGACGTAGTAATAACTCGCGGTCTGACCGCACTCGACGGTGCCGTTCTGCACGGCGTCCAGCACCTGCAGCGCCGGCACGATCTCGCCGCCCGCGAACACCCGGATCTCGAAGCGGCCCTCCGTGAGTCGAGAGACGCGGTTCGCGATCATTTCCGCCGAGGCATAGAGCGTGTCGAGACTCTTCGGAAAGCTCGATGCCATGCGCCAGCGCGTTCGACCCTGCTGCGCCGGTGCGTCGTGCGCGAACACCCCCGTCGCGAGACCTGCGCCGGCGGAGCGCAGAAACTTTCTTCGTCGCATCTCAGTCACCGGCAATGGTCATGCGCTCGATGAGAATGGAGCCGCTCTGTCGCGAGCTGCGCCGCGAGATATCGTTTCCCACGGCGACGATCGCCGCCAGCATGTCCTTGAGATTCCCGGCAATCGTGATCTCCTGTACCGGGTAGGCAATTGCGCCATTCTCGACCCAGAAGCCCGCAGCACCCCGTGAATAGTCGCCGGTGACGGGGTTCACGCCCTGCCCCATGAGCTCGGTGACGAGCAGACCACGGTCCATCGTCTTCAGCAGCGCAGCGAAATCCTGGCCGGTGTCATGCATGATGAGATTGTGGTTGCCGCCCGCGTTCCCGGTCGATCTCAATCCGAGCTTGCGCGCCGAGTAGCTGCTGAGGAAATAGCCCTGCACGACGCCGTCGCGCACGATGTCGCGCACCTGAGTCGCCACGCCCTCCTCGTCGAACGGACTGCTCGCGAGACCCTTCGGTATGTCAGGCAGGTCTTCGATGTGAACGAACGGCGCGAACACCTGCTTGCCGACGCTGTCGAGCAGAAACGAGGATTTGCGATAAAGGCTCCCGCCGCTGACGGCGGAGACGAAATGACCGAGCAGGCTCGATGCGATCGGGGCCTCGAAGAGCACCGGCGCATGCGTGGTGGCAATCTTGCGCGCACCCACGCGGCCCGCCGCGCGCTCACCCGCCCTGCGGCCGACCGACTCGGGCGAAGGCAGCAGGAGTGGGTCGCGTGCCGTCTCGTACCAGTCGTCACGCTGCATCTCATCGCCCTGGCCCGCTATGAGCGAGCACCACAGTCCATGACGAGAGTTCGGATAACCGGCCAGGAATCCGAGCGAGTTGCCGTAGATGAAGTGCGATTCCTGCGTCGAGACCGTCGCGCCCTCGGAGTTGCCGATACTCGCGTCGACGGCAAAGCCGGCGTCTTCCGCGCTTTTCGCAAGCTCGATCGCACGCTCGACGGGCACATCCCACGGATGCCACAGATCCAGGTCGCGAATATCGCGTGCGAGGAGGTCGGGATCAGCAAGACCGGCGCAATCGTCGGGCGCGGTGAAGCTCGCGATCGACAATGCGGCATCGACGCTGTCGCGCACCGCCTGCGGCGAGAAATCGGAACTGCTCGCGTGACCGCGCTTCTGGCCGACGTAAATCGTGACGCCGATTCCCTTGTCGCGGTTGTATTCGATGGTCTCCACCTCACCGCGACGCACGGTAACGGTCTGACCGACGGCTTCACTCACCTCCGCCTCCGCCGCTGTGGCGCCACGCGACTTGGCGTAATCCAGAATGCTCGATGCAATGTCGCGCAGCTGCTCGGACGCGTAGGAGAAACGGGAGGAAGGCATTGTGAGATCGGGGACGAGTGACAGGTGGCGGAAGAACGCTATCGACAAGCTTGCGTCGGCGGTGAATGAGCGCGCCTCCACCGCTATCATAGCAGCTTGCCTGCAAACTCTTGGCCATGTCGGACGAGCTTCCCAGCAAGACTCAGCGCAAGCGTGAAATGCAAGAGCTCCAGGCGCTTGGAGAAGCGCTCGTGAAGTTGAACGACGAGCAGCTTGCCTCCATCGATCTCCCGGAGCGCCTGCTGGATGCCGTGCTGGACGCGCGCCGGGCCTCGAAGCATGAGGCGCGACGGCGGCAACTGCAGTTCATCGGCAAGATCATGCGAGCGGTTGACCCGGAGCCGATCCGGGAACGACTCGCCGCGTGGAAAGCGGTCTCCGCGCGGGAGACCGCACGTCTGCACCTGATCGAGCGCTGGCGGGCGCGTCTGCTCGAAGACGAGAATGCACTTACCGATCTCGTGCGCGAGCATCCGCACGCGGACGTACCGCGGCTGCGCACGCTGGTGCGCGGCGCGAGACAGGATCGCGAAGCGGGCCGCCGCCCAAGAACTTTCGCGCGCTGTTCCGGGCGCTGACCGAAACGGTTGCCGGCAAGCCGGAGCCGGGAGGTGATTCTTGACGCGTCAGTCGTGGCTCGTGGCAGCCCTGCGCTAACTATATACTGCGACGTCATGAGCACACCTGAAGAACTCATCATCGGTCTCGTCTCGATCAGCGACCGCGCATCCCAGGGCGTTTACAAAGACGAAGGCATCCCCGCCCTCGAGCAGTGGTTCGGGCTCGCACTGGCCGCGCCGCAATGGCGCACCATCACGCGCTTGATTCCGGACGAGCAGTCCGTCATCGAAGCCACGTTGCGCGCGCTGGTAGACGAAGAAGGCTGCCACCTCGTCCTGACCACCGGCGGCACAGGGCCTGCACTGCGCGACGTGACGCCGGAGGCGACGCTCGCTGTCGCCGACAAGGTGATGCCCGGGTTCGGCGAGCAGATGCGCCAGGTGAGTCTCAAGTTCGTGCCTACGGCCATCCTGTCGCGGCAGGTCGCGGTCGTCCGCAAACAAGCCCTGATCGTCAATCTGCCCGGTCAACCGAAGGCGATCAGAGAAACGCTCGAAGGACTCAAGGACGAGAACGGCAAGCCGGTCGTAAGTGGCATCTTCGCCGCCGTACCGTACTGTATAGATCTCATCGGTGGGCCCTATATGGAAACCAGGGAAGAGGTCGTGAAAGCCTTTCGTCCCAAATCAGCCATGCGCCCGAAATCCACGCCATGACAAGCGATCTGCTCGAATGCATCGAAATAGAAACAGGCAACGCGCCGCGCGCGAGCGTGATCTGGATGCACGGGTTGGGGGCCGACGGGAACGACTTCGTGCCCATCGTGCGCGAGCTGGAGCTCGCGGGTGCACCCGAGATCCGGTTCGTGTTTCCACATGCCCCGATGCGCCCGGTCTCGGTCAATAACGGCTACGTGATGCGCGCGTGGTACGACGTCAAATGGGGCGATCTCGAAGGTCGGACCAAGCAGGCGGACGAAACCGGCATACGTGAGTCCCAACGCGCAATCGAGCGACTGATCGACCGCGAAAACGAGCGCGGCATCGCGGGCGGCGACGTCGTTCTCGCCGGCTTTTCACAAGGCGGTGCGATGGCGCTGCAGACCGGCTTGCGCCATCGCGGGAAGCTCGCGGGCGTCATGGCGCTTTCCTGCTATCTGCCGCTCGCCGAAAGCGTCGACGCGGAGGCGGCGGCCGTCAATCGCGACACGCCGATTTTCATGGCGCACGGAGTGGACGATGCCGTGATCGCGCACGACATGGCGGCTCTGTCGCGCGATATTCTTTTGCAGCACGGCTATGCCGTCGAGTGGCATGAGTACCCGATGCCTCATAGCGTGTGCATCGAGGAGATCGGGCACATCGGCGCGTGGTTGCGACATGTCTTGAGGCGGTAGGAGGCGGCGCTCGCCTGAAGGCTCGGGCTTCGAACGTACTGGCTGAGGCCTTGCACATTTTGATGGAAATGCTCACCGACCGCGGAATGACTCGTTCGCGGGAGCACGCGGACGGCGGAGCAGTGCCTGCCGCGTGCGCGGGAGATCCCCTCCTTCCCGGCTTCAGCGCGCCCGCTGCTCCGCAGCCCGCTCACCGGAATGGGGTGGTTCTAAAGAAGGCTTGCCTCCGTAACCTCCTTGCCTTTCGGCGCATCCCGGCGGTTCGACACGCCGCTAAGCTAAACGGAGGATCTCGCTCAGGCGCGTGCTCGATCCTTATCCGCCGACACGGTTGGCGGTAAAGGGGCCGCCGTTCGCGCCACCCTTGACCGTTCCGTTGATCGTGTCCCCACTCACCTTGCCGGTGTATTGCGCGCCACCGGCAGTGAATGTGATCTCGTCACCGAGCACCACACCCTTGCTGACTTCCGCCGTGGTCTGGTCGCCCTTGTTCAAAGAGCCGGTAACGTTCTGGAAAGTTTGTTTGAGCACCAGCTCGCCCTCCGGCAATTTCCATTTGCCCTCGACTTTGGCTGGAACGATCCACAGATAAGCCGTGCAGTAAGCCGTGCAGCCCTCTTTTTCGCTCGCGTTCTGTGTCCGGTCGGCCTGCCAGTCACCCATCGTGAACGAATTCGACACGACCCGGGTGCCCGGTTTCATATCCAGAATCTTCGGCCGCAGCTTGAGGTTCAACTCAGGGAGCAGGAAAAGCGTAATCACCGTCGCCTGCGAGAAATCGGTCTGGAAGATGTCGCCGTTAATGAACTGCGCCTTCTCGCCCACGCCTTCTTTCTGCGCGTTGCGCTTAGACAGCTCGACCATTTTCGGGTTGTATTCGACGCCAGTGGCGCGCGCGCCGCGCTTCGCCGCGGTGATCACGGTGCGCCCGTCTCCCGAACCAAGATCCATCAGGTAATCGTTCGGTGTGAGCTTGGCGAGATCGAGCATCTTGTTCACCAGCGCCTGTGACGTTGGCACCCAGACGACGTCCTTGCCATCCTGCCCGACTGTCGGCTCGAACGCCTTCTCCTTCTTCGCCGGCGCAGACTGCGCCAATAGCGCACTGCTGAATGCCGCAAGCAACAGGGCCACGCAAACGTGGCGCGAAACCAATTTTGTTTTCATATGACGTCCTTCGTAAGCGTAATCGACATGCGCTGCGGGCGCACATCATAACGCATAGCGCGTGGGCTATTCGTCTCGGCCCGCGCTGAAGGCGAGCGCCGCCCCCATGCATGCGTGTCGGCGTAGCAATCGACACGCAAAAGGGAGAGGAGGCTACCGAGGGAAACCGTAGGTTGCCCTCTGTTCGTAGGGCGGCGAAGCCCGAGCCTTCACGCGATCGCCGGCCCCTAGTTCGTGCGGGCGATCTTGTAGCTCGCCCGGTCGTAGTCGTCGCCGCCGTCTATCAGGCGACTCGGTGTGAGCGTGTACGACTGGTCGCCGACTGCAAGCTGAACACCTAGCTTGGAATCGTAGCGTCCCGCGCGGCGAATGATCGCAACTTCGCCGTGGCTGTCAGGCCGCGTAGAAAGCAGCACGCCATGCTCTGTTTCGCCACCGCTTGCGCGCGAAAGCTCGACTGCCAGGACGGCGTGCGACAGCACTTCCATCCCGACGCGATACTGGCGCTGCTCGTCGCGCGCAACCCGCCGGATGATGGAAACACCCCAGCCGGTAGCGCCTTCGACCTGCACGCCGACCAATTCGCCGACGCGCAGCCAATCCGCCGCGGTCGCGGGCACGATCGCGCCATAGCCGTTCTCGCTTACGTTTTCCACCACCCAGCTCTCGGCCGTGCTCTCGGTGAAGTTGAGTGCGTCGCTCTCCTCGCGTTCGAGCTCGTCGAGCAACGCCAGATAGCCCGGCACCACAGTGATACGTCCGCTCCCGGCGCGGCGCTCGGAAGCGCGCGTCGGCGGATTCTCCGCCCAGTACAGCGCAAGATGTTTGAGTACGGTGAGCACGATCTCGACGGGATAAGGACGTCCGAGATAAAGATCCGTCGGCAACACGCCCGTCTTCTCCAGTGCGGCGATCGCGTCGGCGACTTTTTCCCGTGCCGCGCCGGGCCCGAAGTAATGCACGCCGAAAGTAAGACCGGGGCTGCCGAAAAGACGCGCAGGAGGACGATCGCCTTTAGGATCGAACGCGTACAGTGCGCCGGGGAAAGCATCGGAACGCAATATGAAAAAAACGGGATAATGTCTGTACCACGCGCTCGGCGACCTCCTGTCTCACAGGTGGAAGCACGTCGGCGCTTGCTGCCCATAGCATCAACGCCTTCAGATACTCCTGCTGCGCCGTTCCGTTGCCGTGCTGACCGGGATAGATCGCAACCGGTGCGTCGGCGAATTTCCCGCTCTCAGCGATCCCGTAGAGACTCGCGATGGAGGCCCACACGCGCGGTTCGAAACGGCCGTAGCGCAGCATGATCCACTTCAGTTCCTGCGCACGCCCGCGCAGCGCACGTGCGCATGCAACCGGAACCCATTTGCGGACCATCAACGCGCCGCTTGCGCCGCTCTCATACTGCTTCAGGAACCATGCATACGCATCCGCGAGCGCTTTCGCAAACCGCGCGCCGGCGGTCCACAGCTTGTTCTCGTGGAATTTCTGCTGGCGCGACATGCCCAGATAATCCTGAACAAGCCTGAGCTGAGGTGTTTTCGCGGCCGTATCGAGGGTGTCGACGAGCTCGTAAAGACGATCGAGCTTGAACGAATCGACGTCCACCACCGACTCGAGCCAGCCGGTAATGTCGCTGAGTGATTTCACGCTGTCGTTCGCAGGAAGCTCGGCCAGCATATCGCGCACCTGCCTGATATCGGCGAGCGGGTGATCCGCCTTACTTCCCACGATCCACTTCAGCACGCGAGCGTCTCCTGCATCCCGCTGAATTCAGGGCGATTTTAGATTGCGTGTCGAGTAACCGCCAGTGCGTAAAGTCGCACTCCGCGGGTGAGTGTCCGCGCGCGGCTTCTCAGCTTCTGTCCGCGCGCAGCTCGGACTGGCTCTCGATATACCGTCGCAGCAGACGGTTTTCCATGCCGGTTTCCAGGATGACCGCCTTCGCCACGTCGTGAAACGAGATGATGCCGACCAGCTTGTCGCCCTCCTTCACAGGCAGGTAGCGGATGTGCCGGTCCGTCATGATCTGCCGCAGGTCGTCGATCGTATCGGAGAGACGACCGCAGACGGGGTCAGGGTCCATGATCTCGCGCACCATGGTGCGGCTCAGGCTCGCTTGCGGCGCGTCGAGTGCGCGGAGCACTTCTCGAAACGTGAGCAAACCGGCCATGCCTGCTTCTTCGACAACAACCAGCGAGCCGATGTCCAGACGCACCATCAGGGGATGGCCGCGGACAAGGGCTGCGAGGCGTGGATGGTGTGAATAGCGCCGCCCTTGACGTTCAGGATGTCGCGGATGAGCATGGGCGCCTCCGTTTTACGC
>Ga0170475_121208520_pt1 | contig 10075 bp, 7 predicted proteins | sample Soicark_Litter_5_FD_111474 | JGI IMG/M metagenome (GOLD analysis project Ga0170475, IMG submission 111474) | Avena fatua rhizosphere microbial communities from Hopland, California, USA. Combined Assembly of 48 SPs | reverse complement strand
GTGAGCTTTCGCGGGTTCTGAAAACGCGGGCTGGGCAGGCTGTGACGAGGCTGACACCATTCCCCCGGAGATTGCGTCTTTGCCCACGTGCAATCGATACGGCACAATAAAACGGTCCTGCGGGCGTAATACTGACCGAGGCACGTCATGATTCGTCAGCACCCGCTTCTGCAACCGTACACGCCGTCGTCGGACGAGCCGTTCGACGAGGTCAAGGCTGCGCATCTGCTGAACCGCGCCGGCTTCGGCGGCCGCCCGGACGAAATCGAACGGGTGATGAAACTCGGGCCGCAGGACGCGGTCGACTGGCTGATGGATTTCCCCGACGCGCCGGCCGACGAGGAGAGCAAGACCGACCAGCCCGACCTCTCGCCCGTCGAGGGCTATCCGAAAAACTTCCGCGAGCTACGCGAGAAGCTGGCCAACAAGACGCCCGAGGAACGCAAGGCGCTTCAGCAGATGCTGATGCAGGCTAACCGCGAGGCGCTGGTGCAGGTCGTCGGCTGGTGGATGAAGCGGATGGCGTCGGGTCCGTTCCCGTTACAGGAAAAGCTCACGCTCTTCTGGCACGGCCACTTCACGACCAGCGCCAAGGACGAGCGCGCCGCGCTCTTGATGTGGCAGCAGAACGAGCTGCTCCGTCGCCAGAGCGCCGGCAACTTCCGCGAGTTTGTCCGCCAGATCTCGCGCGACCCGGCGATGCTGGATTACCTCAACAACCAGCAGAACAAAAAAGCGCATCCCAACGAGAACTACGCCCGCGAGCTGATGGAGCTGTTCACGCTCGGGATCGGCAATTACACCGAGGACGACATCAAGCAGGCCGCCCGCGCGCTCACGGGCTGGGGCCATGATGGGCAAGACTTCGTTTTCCGCCGGTTTGACCACGACGACGGCGAGAAGCAGTTCATGGGCCGTCGCGGCAACTTCGAGGGCGACGACGTCATCGACATCATCCTCGAGAACAAGGCGTGCGCGCCGTACATCGCGGGCAAGCTGTTCCGCTCGTTCGCCTACGACGTTCCGGAAGACGGCGTGGTCGAATCACTCGGCGCGCAGCTCCGCGACGCGAAGTGGGAGCTGCGGCCGGTGCTGCGCACGATCCTGACCAGCAAGGCGTTTTACCAGCCGCGCGCCGTCGGGGTGCAGATCAAGTCGCCGATCCAACTGGTCGTCGGCACGGTCCGTTTGCTGGACCTCGAATTCCCGCAGCCGCAGCGGCTGGCCAACCCGCTGAACCTGATGGGCCAGGTCCCGATGATGCCGCCGAACGTCAAAGGCTGGCCCGGCGGGCGGATGTGGATCAACACCAGCACGCTGTTCGTGCGATACAACACCGCGGTCTTCCTTGCCGGCGGGGCCATGCCCGACAGCGGCGACCGCCTCGGCAAGAGTTTCTTCGGCGGCAAGTTCAAGGGCCCGAGCCAGGATCGCGGCGACATCACCGGCAACTTCCGACCCAAGAACGCCGCCGGTTCGGCGGACGAGCTGGTCGATCAGTGGGTCGGGCGCCTGATCCAGCGGCCGATCGACGACGAGAAAAAATCCGTCCTGCGCGAAGCGTTGGGCGACGATCCGAATGCTGCTTCTGTGCGGAAGATGATTCAGCTCATCGTGTCGACGCCGGACTACCAGTTGTGCTGACCGAACGTAGCATGGGCGTCTCGCCCATGCCCAGAAGGAAACATGGGCGAGACGCCCATGCTACGCGAGCATGAACGACAACCTCTCCACCCGCCGCGTGTTCATTCAGAAGGGCATGACCCTGCTCGCCGTCGGCGCGACTATTCCGACGTTTCTCGATCAGACGGTGATGGCGCTGGCCAATCCGTTCGACACCGCGCGCACGCAGAAGGACTCCGGGAAGGACGGGAAGATACTCGTCGTCGTGCAGCTCTCGGGCGGCAATGACGGGCTCAACACCGTCGTGCCGTTCGGCGACGACGCGTATCACCGCGCGCGGCCGACCCTGGGGCATGACGATAAGAGCGTGCTGAAGATCGACGGCTACCTCGGCCTGCACCCGAACCTCGCGCCGGTGAAGAACCTCCTGGACAAGGGCGACATGGCGGTCGTGCAGGGCGTCGGTTATCCGAACCCGAACCGCTCGCACTTCCGCTCGATGGACATCTGGCAGAGCGGCCGCCCGGACCAGGAAGTGGTGACCACCGGCTGGCTCGGGCGGTTCTTCGACAACACCTGCGCCGGTTGCGACCCGCACGTGGGCGTGGCGATGGGCCAGCAGATGCCGCTGGCGATGCGCGGCGAGCGCGTCTCGCCGCTGTCGTTCGAGCGGCCGGAGTCGTACCGCTATACGGGCAAGGACGAGGGGCGGTACATGAAGTTGAACAAGATCGACCTCAATGCGTCGGACGCGCCGGCGGCGCCGTCGACGCAGCCGGTGGGGGTCGCGAAGCCGCAAGCGGCCGGCGCGAAGAAGAAGATCGAGGTTACGACGCCGAAGGAGCAGCTCGACTTCCTGCATCGCACCGCGATGGACGCGCAGGTCTCCAGCGACGACATCCTTCGCATGACGCGCGGGCACAATCCGACCGGCTATCCGCCCAACGAGTTCGGCAACGGCCTGCGCACGGTGGCGGCGATGATCAAGGGCGGGCTGCCGACGCGGGTGTATTACGTCAGCCTCGGCGGGTTCGACACGCACGCGCAGGAGCGAAACCGCCACGACCAGCTCATGACGCAGTTCGCCGCCGGCGTCAGCGCGTTCTGGAAGGACCTGGAAGACCAGCGCAACGCCGACCGCGTCATGGTCATGACCTTCAGCGAGTTCGGCCGGCGCGTCGAGCAGAACGCTTCGGGCGGCACCGACCACGGCGCCGCGGCGCCGATGTTCCTGTTCGGCAAGCACATCAAGCAGGGCGTGATCGGCGACCACCCGTCGCTCACGCAACTCGACCAGGGCGACCTGCACTACAAGATCGACTTCCGCAGCGTCTACGCGACGATCCTCCAGAACTGGCTCGAGACGCCGAGCAAGCCGATCCTCGGCCAGCAGTTTGCGCCACTGAACGTCGTCCGCGCCTGACGGCCGCAGCTTTCCTGATCGTTAGGTGGCACAGCCGCCCTCGGCTGTGCCACTTTCGTTGTCACGTCTTCGCAAATTCCGCGAAATGAACTTCTGCGGACGCCGTCTCTCTTGCGCGACGTAAGGGGTCACTTCGGACATCTCGAAAAGGGAGTTGGCTCATGTCTCGACATGCGCAAGCGCTGGAACCGCGCGTCCTGTTCGCCGCCGGTGATTTGGATGCGACGTTCGGAACGGCCGGCGTGGCCAACCGAGTCATCGGCAACGGCTCAGACCTTCAACTGCGCGACTGGGGTGTCACGCCCAGCGGCAAGGCCGTCGCGCTGGCGGGCGGCACGCTCACGCGGTTCACCGCCGGCGGCACCTTCGATCCCAGTTTTTTTGGCCAGAAGACCGTCAGCGGCCATCCGCGCGGTATCGACAGCGTGCGGGACATCGCGATCCAGCCGGACGGCCGCATCATCGTCGCCGGCCTCGACGACCGGCGCCGGGAAAGCTGATCCTGCTGCGGCTGAACGGCGCCGGCAAGTTGGACAAATCTTACGCCGGCGGCAAGGGCGTGCTGCGGCTCTCGGGTGCGCCGGCGATGACGCTGGAGTCGATGGCCGTGCAGGACGACGGCAAGGTGCTGTTGATCGGGGAGACCAACGCCGGGCCGAACCTCGGGCGCGTGCAGGTCACCCGCGTCAACAGCGATGGCACGCTGGACACGAAGTTCGGCCACACCGGCGTGTTCAGCAGCGGCCTCGGCGTCGACCTCGTCGACGCGAACAACCAGCCCACGCGGCCGCTGACGGCGCGCCGCGCCTCGCTCACCGCCGACGGGCACATCGTCGTCGTCGGCGACCACACGACGTTCGACACCGGCGGCCACATCACCAAGATCACGCCGTTCGTCTGCCGGACCTCGTCCAAAGGCGTGCTGGATCGAAGCTTCGCCGGCGGCGCGGGATTGAACGGCGTCGTCGAACCGCTGGCGGATCTGCCGGGCAACGCGCGGGTCATGATCAGCGATGTAGCAGCGGGCGGCGGCGGCGACTCCACGCTCATCACCACCAATGGCCCCGGCGGCGCGCAGCTCTACCAGTTGACGTCGTCCGGGTTGCTCGATCCGGGCTTCGGCAACGGCGGGGGCGTAGCGCTGCAAGCCGCGGCGACCGACGCACCGGTCACGCTGGCCCGGCAGTCCGACGGCCGAGTCCTCGCCGCCGCCGTCAACAAACTCTACCGCTTCGACACCGCCGGCCAGCCGGACCAATCGTTCGGCAACGGCTCCGGCGTGGCCACGGGCGCGAACGCCGGCGGCGAAGTGCGGCTGGGCCCGGACGGCTCGATCATGCAAGCCAGCACGCTCGACACGACGACCACCGCAGGCACGCCGCCGCAGCAGCAGGATCAGACGACGCTGCGCCTCACCCGCCGCTGGCGCGAGGAAGGCCCGGCTGCCTTGCTGTCGGTCAAGAACATCACCAAGCTGCCCAAGGGCGTCTTCAAGTTCACCGTCCAGTGGCGCGACGACGACGGCGTGATGGTGTCGAGCCTCAGCGACTACCACATCCGCGTCGAAGGCCCGGCCGACGAGAACGGTTCGCGCAACGCGATCAAGGCGAGGCTGCTGGGCATCACCCAGCCTGGCGACGGCACGGTCCGCACGGCCGTCTACCGCATCTCGGCGCCCGGCGGCACGTGGGAGAAAACCGACAACGGCACCTGGACCGTCCGGCTGCTCGGCTCGCGCGTCCGCGACATCAACTTCGCCGCCGCCAGCGGGCGGACGCTCGGTTCGTTCCTTGTGAAGTTGAAGAAGTAGTCAGCGGAAGCGGTTCGACCTCGTGCGACCAAACGTGCAATCTGTAGGGTCCGCTTCAGCGGACCGGCTATTCGTTTGAGCGCCATAACGAGAGTAACCGGTCCGCTGAAGCGGACCCTACATGACCAATTGGAAGTCGCGCGCGGGCGACAAATACGAAAGCCCGGAGGTCTTGCGACCTCCGGGTTTTCCCCTTGCGCATCGATCTGCGCATCGACTACTTCTTCGAGTTGGAACTGCTCTTCTTCGCCGGCGACTGCCGCTCGCTGGCGGTCGAGGCCCGGTCTTCTTCAGCCTGCGGGTTGCTCACGCTCATCACCTCGCCGTCCGGGCGGATGCGAATGGTGACGTTGCCGCCGGCGGCCTGCTGGTTGAGCTGGTAGAACTCCGAGTCCTCGCGGTACGCCGTCTGGATCCGCTCGCCGTTGAAATACTGGTCGATCGCCTGCGTGACCGGCGGCGGCAGCTCGCCCTTGTCCACCTGCTCGATCTGCGACAGGATTCGGCCGGCGTTGCTGACGGTGATCTTCTCGTCCTTGCCGTCGCTGCCCTTCATGTCGACGAGATAGAAACCTTCCTCGCCCGGCACCGAGTAAACGGATTCGACGTTCGCGTCTTTGACGTACTTCTTGGCGTAGTCCTGCGCCTTCTGCGCGTCGGCGCCGGTGGCCTTGTCCATGCCCTCGATCATGCCGTTGCTCTTGTTCTCGGCGGTGACCTTTTCGACGGTGCGGAGCCGGCCGACCGGGTCGAAGCGCAGGCGGAACGTCTGCTGCTTGCCGCCCTTGTTCGACGCGGTCTGGACATCGACGGCGTAGAACGTGGTTTGGAAGACGTCGACGTCGTTGGTGCTGCCCTTGAACAGCCCCGAGAGCGTGTCGCGCGCCGGCTGGCTCATCGCCTGGCCTTGGGTGGCGACGCGGGGCTTGCCCCACAGGACGAAATCGCCGTACTGCGTGATCTCCGCGGTGCTGTCGCCTTCCTTGGTGGTGACGCGGTAGTCCGAGACCTGCACGCCGTTGATCTGGCGGACGCCGGTCTTTTCGAGCTTGGCGTCGGGGTACTGCTCCTTCAGCGCCTGCTGAACTTCGTCGACGCTGCGCTGCTTCTTGGCGGCCTGCGCCGAGTCGGCGGTGAGCATGGTGCCCATACCGAAGGCGGCGAGGGCAGCGCTGGTGATCATCCAATTCCTGGTTCGAGTCATGGTCGAACTCCTTTCAATGAAGCTTCCGCGTACCGGGACGGCCGGGGCAGAGATAGAGTAGTCCTTGCACGCGTCCTCTGCCGCGCCCGGCAACGACCGGGGGAGTCATGTTGCACAAGACCCGCCGACGGCGCGAAGGTTAAAAACTCCGGCATCGGGAATGTGCTGGATACGGGGCCGCCACGGCGTACGTCGACGCCGCAGCGCGTGTGCGGGCCTAGAATTACTCACCAGCCGGCCGTCCGGCGTGTCCTTGTTTTTGCGTGGACGGTTCGGGCGATGACCGGTAGATTGAAACGCGGCTAAGACGTGGCAGCGATGACAAGTGAATGACGGTTCGGGCGCGGCGCGGCGCGCGGCAAGCAGTGCATGCCACGGGGTGGGTCAGTTTGCGAAGCAATGGTTATCGGTCCTCACCCGCACCCGCGGCGTCGCGTCGCACGCGCGGCGACGCCGGGCGATATGCGACATACTTGTGGTTTCACCGGCATCGGCATGCCGATGAGATGAGATTGGCGCAGTAACGTTTCGCGCGCCGCCGCTTCTTGAAGAAGAACGGGCGGCCCACCAGACAAGGGAAGACGTGGTCAGCGGCCAACGCTGAAGCAGACGCGAACTGACGTCGCGTCGGCGCCGTTTGTGCTCTTTGGAATTTCCGGCCGGTCCGTTGGGTCGGTCGTTCTCCCCACCGCCTCGCGACGTATCACGCAACCGCCTTTCCCCCAGGCGCGCCGCAATCCGCAATATTGCGAATCAGCCACGGGCGCGTCCGCGTTCCACTCGAAACTTTCGGTCGTCGCCAGGCGTGATGTTCATGCGCGAGCGCGGGCGCACTCGCCGCGGGAGAATGGGCCGTCGGAAGTCCCAGCGTTGATCGGGATCGGACGTAACTCGGAGTGAAACTGACATGGCCATCAGCAGCACCAGCAGCACGGGCAACAGCAGCAAGACCGGGGCGGGATCGTCGGCGTCGCTGGTCGGTCTGATCGACCGCAAGCTCGACGTCAACAAGTTCCGCGAACAGCACTGGGAGGGAACGTTCTGGGAGTACCTCGAGCAGGTCGCCGAGAACACCGCGATCGCGCGCAACGCGTTCCAGCGCGTGTACGACATGATCCTGTCGTACGGCTCGGAGAACTTCACACAGTTCAAGCAGGAGTACACCCGGTACAAGTTCTTCTCCGACCCGATCGACGGCGGCGCCGACGCGATCTTCGGCCTCGAGCGGCCGCTCACGCAGTTGGTCGACTTCTTCAAGTCGGCCGCGCAAGGGTACGGCACCGAGCGGCGCATCCTGCTGCTGCACGGCCCGGTCGGTTCGTCGAAATCCACCATCGCGCGCTTGCTGAAGAAGGGCCTGGAGCACTACAGCCGCATCGACAATGGCAAGTGCTACACCTACATGTGGCGCGTGCACCACAAAGGCCCCGGCGGCGACGAGGGCGAGCAGTACGTCGAATGCCCGATGCACGAAGAGCCGCTGCTGCTGATCCCCAAGGAGGCGCGGCAGGAAGTGCTCGACGCGCTGAACGAGAAGGCGCCGGAAGGCCGAAAGGTACGCCTCTACGGCGACATCTGCCCGTTCTGCCGCAAAATCCACGCCGACCTGATGGACCACTACGACGGCGACTGGAAGAAGACGATGGACCACGTGAAGGTCAAGCGTCTGATCCTGTCCGAAAAGGACCGCCGCGGCATCGGCACCTTCCAGCCCAAGGACGAGAAGAACCAGGACAGCACGGAGCTGACCGGCGACATCAACTACCGCAAGATTGCCGAGTACGGCAGCGATTCCGACCCGCGCGCGTTCAACTTCGACGGCGAGCTGAACATCGCCAACCGCGGCATCGTCGAGTTCATCGAAGTGCTGAAGCTCGACGTCGCGTTCCTGTACGACCTGTTGGGTGCGTCGCAGGAGCACATGATCAAGCCCAAGAAGTTCGCGCAGACCTACATCGACGAGGTGATCCTGGGGCACACCAACGAGCCCGAATACAAGAAGCTCCAGGGCAACGAGATGATGGAGGCGTTCCGCGACCGCACGATCAAGATCGACATCCCGTACAACATCCGCCTCGACGACGAGATCAAGATCTACATGAAGGACTTCGCTCCGGACAAGGTCCGCGGCATGCACATCGCGCCCCACACGATCGAGGTGGCCGCGATGTGGGCGGTCCTCACGCGCCTGGCCGAGCCGAAGAAGGCCGGCATCACCAAGCTCCAGAAGCTCAAGCTCTACAACGGCAAGAGCATTCCCGGCTTCACCGAGGACTCGATCAAGGAGCTCAAGGAAGAGGCGCCGCGTGAAGGCATGCAGGGCATCAGCCCGCGCTACATCCAGGACAAGATCAGCAACGCGCTGGTCAGTCACCAGGCGCAGGTGGAGAAGTCGATCAACCCGTTCATGGTGATGAACGAGCTGGAGGGCGGCCTGACGCACCACAGCCTGATCACCGACGAAGAGCTGAAGAAGGAATACAAGGAGATCCTCGCGGTCGTGCGCGAGGAGTACGAGGACATCCTCAAGGGCGAGGTGCAGCGCGCCATCAGCGCCGACGAGGACGCGATCAAGCGACTGGCCGCCAACTACATCGAGAACGTCCGCGCTTACACGCAGCACGAGCGCGTCCGGAATCGTTACACCGGCCGCGACGAGGAGCCGGACGACCGGCTGATGCGGTCGATCGAGGAAAAGATCGACATCCCGGAGAGCCGCAAGGACGACTTCCGCCAGGAGATCATGAACTACATTGGCGCACTGGCGCTCGATGGGAAGAAGTTCGAATACAACACGAATGCTCGTTTGCTGAAGGCGCTAGAGCTGAAGCTGTTCGAAGACCAGCGCGACACGATCAAGCTGAAGAACCTCGTGAGCAGCGTCGTCGACGACGAGACGCAGCAGAAGATCGACGTGGTGAAGCAGCGCCTGATCAAGTACTTCGGCTACAACGAGACCAGCGCCACCGACGTGCTGAACTACGTCGCGAGCATCTTCGCTCGGGGTGACAGCAAGCAGGACGAGTAATCACCCTTAGACGGCACCGCGCGGCAGCCAAGTGTCATCCTGAGCGGTACGCCGCGAAGGATCTCGGGATGGGGAGCAGCACGTTTTCCCTGCCCGAGATCCTTCGGCGAGTACGCCTCAGGATGACAAGTTTGGGTGGCACTGGCAGGCAATGAAAAGTCGGCGTTCCGGTTTCAGCCTCGTCCTGATCGGCCTGCTGGGCGCGGCGTTTTTCTGGCTGACGGACCCGAAGTATGGCGTGCGCTGGCTGAACTTGCGGCCGGGTGAAAACCCGATCGACGCCACCCACGACGCCGCCGTCGCGACGTACGTAGGATTGAGCGCGTGCGCCCTGATCGTGCTGATCGGCCTCGTATTGCTCGCGCGCCGAACGGCTTAGCATCGTGAGAGGACGGAGCCCAGCGGCTCCGCCGCGGGTTCTTCCGTTAAGAGTAGAGTCCGCTTTGTTCGCGTAACTCCATGGTCCTGAAGATCGAAAAAGACCACCAGCGTTTCCGGCAGATCGTCAAGGGACGGATCCGCGAGGACCTGCGCAAGTTCCTCACCAAGGGCGAGCTGATCGGCAAGGAGGGCAAGCACCTGATCAGCATCCCCGTGCGCGGGATCGACGTGCCGCACTTCCGCTACGGCGACAACTCCGGCGGCGTCGGCGCGGGCGACGGCAAGGAAGGCGACGTGGTCGGCAAGGGCCAGCCCGGCCAGGGCAAGGGCCAGGGCGGCACCGAGTCGGGCGCGCACATCATGGAGGTCGACCTCACGCTCGACGAGCTGGCCGACATCCTCGCCGAGGAGCTGAAGCTCCCGCGCATCGAGCCCAAGGGCAAACACCGCATCACCACGATCCGCGACAAGTATTCCAGCCTGCGCCGCGTCGGACCCGAGTCGCTGCGGCACTTCAAGCGCTCCTTCCGCGAAGCGCTGAAGCGGCAGATCATGCTCGGCGGCTACGATCCCGAAAACCCGGTCATCATCCCCGAGAAGAAGGAC
>Ga0170475_128141228_pt1 | contig 10076 bp, 2 predicted proteins | sample Soicark_Litter_5_FD_111474 | JGI IMG/M metagenome (GOLD analysis project Ga0170475, IMG submission 111474) | Avena fatua rhizosphere microbial communities from Hopland, California, USA. Combined Assembly of 48 SPs | reverse complement strand
TGAAAAATGAAAAATGAAAAAATACATTAAATCCAGAGAAGTGAAACGAAAAATGAAACGTAAAATGAAAAAAGAAATGAAAAAAGAAATGAAAAAATACGTTAAATCCAGATAAGTGAAACGAAAAATGAAACGTAAAATGAAAAAAGAAATGAAATTTTTCATATTTTACGCCTTACCAGTTACCAAACAAAGTACTGTGAGTTAATATTTTAAGCCTTACCAATTAGGCCTCGCCCCACGCTTAACGGGTTCCCCAACGTGGTAACCTCGCTAACATTTTCGGATTTGCCACAGGCGCAGGGAAGTGCTAGTCTTTACATTTATCACGAGACCCATTAAGCTGATATACTAAGAATAGCCTCTGGCTGGTCAGGTAAATATTAAATTATTTTATTTCTGATTAAAATTAAATTATTTTATTTATAATAAAAGCTTACTAACTAATAGTTATCTAATTTATAATAATAATAATAATAATAAATAACTAACTTTAACTACTGTCCCACCTCTCCTCCTGGAGTGCAGGGACATAGCGTAAAGAATTATTTTCGGTATTAGCCAGACGAACCCAAAGAGGGAGGAGTACAGGGAAATACTAAGTGCAGGGAAATTAGTACAGGGATACGGAGAAGGGAACCCTTCGCTCGCGCGACACACCCTTCTCCTAAGGCAAACAGGGCAAAGGGCAGGGAATAAAACTTTTCAAATTCTATCTTTAGCTAAAGCGACGGTTCCCTCGATAAATCTATTATGTAGGAAATTTCAGTCTCCCTTTCTTTAAGTTTTATTAACTTAAGTAATAATTATACTCCGCACTAATTGTTTTAATAGTATATTACATAGCAAAAAACTTCAGGCCAGTCATTAAATTTTTTCACCCTTTAATTAGGTTTTGAGCTGACACTTCTAGGCTTATATAAAACGAAAATTTACGTGGTTTTATTGATGGTGTTAACAGAATTAAGAAGAATGCGGAGGAATCAATTAACTCTTGTTGATTAACTCTTGCTAATATACTGGCGTTATATCATTTAGATATAAATTAAAATTAAAATTAAAATTAAAATTAAAAATGACTACTTATAACACATATACTACAGCGGTAGCAACGCAGGGAGAGCAATCTCAATATGAATTAATAAATTTAGATGTAGTAAATAGTAAAGTACGGTTTACTAGTGAAGAACTCACTAAAGTTAAAAGAGATTTCAGATATTTTAGCGCTGATTTATCAAAGGTTAATGGGGAAGCCATTAAAGTGGTACGGTCTAAGTTAGATAGTAAAATATTAGATATTTCATCTAATGACAAGGATAAAGATCTGTCAGTATTTATTAAAAAGTTTAACAGAAATATTATATCTAATAATCCAGATTATTTATTAAATGATAATAGTGAATTTTTCCTACTAAATTATCGCGGAGGATTTATAATTATCTTAGATAAAATTAATAATGTTATTGCTAATAAAAGATGTTTTAATAAAAAGGGAGTTTTATTAACTAAAGTTCAAGATACTTTATCTTCTAATGGTGAATTAAACAGAGAAGGAGAAGAATATAAAGCTGTCTTTATAGATACAGTTATAATTCATCTTGAAAGAAAAATTATAAATGAAGTTACAAATACCCCTACTAGATCAACTAACGATAAACCAGTATTTCAAGATACTAAGCAATCACCCCTAGCAAGTATACAAAGTGAACTTAACGCATCTAGTGTATCAAGCGGTGAAAGTATAGCGAAGCGTAGTGAGTCTAATGTATCTAGTGTGTCACTTGAACAAAGTGAACAAAGTATACATAGTGTAGAAAGTGTATCAAATACAGCACGCAATATAAATACAAATACAACAAGTAATATAAATACAACAAATAAGGGTTCCGTGGATAAAAAAGACTCACTGGATAAAGGTGAAGTAAAGAAAAATATAACAATAAAAATATTAAAAATATTAAAAACATTGGGTATTATTCGCTTATTTTATGAAGCCATAATTAGGTTGAATAAGAATATAGCATTTATAAAACAGTTTATTCAGCCCAGTAAAATTTTACCCAATCTTTATAATACAATATATAATAGAATAGAATGATCTCAATTAATGATTAACTTGTTAAAAAGAGTTGTTTATGTTAGTGCTGGTGGATTAGAGGCTGCGTCGTTAGGTTGGTTTATAAATAATCCAAAAAATTGAAGTATACCATCTATAGAAATTCAGCTACCACGTTGAGTGTCTAACACCACACAATCAATGGAAAATCAACTACCACGTTCAGAATCGAAAACCGCACAATCAACAAATATACAGGTTTCAGAAATTAATGTTGAAACCTTACCTGAAATTAATCCTATAACCTTATCTGAAATTAATCCTAAAACTTTACCAGAACTCAAACTCTTCACAGATACAGTCGATACAGGTAGAGAATTATATAAAGAAGGAGGATTAAGCGGTCAAGAAAGTAATTTACCAATTATCTTATTTGGAGCTGTAGTAATAGCAGTAATTATTTATATAGGTTGAAAACATGAGTTATTTAACGATTTTATACCTAAAAAAGGATTATTTAGCAATCTAATACCGAAACGTAATATCTCGCTGGATAATAATAATAATAATAATTCACCTTCAAACTTTAGAGATTCTGTGGACTCTTCGCAGAGTAAAGATTGATATGATATTGACACTATTAAGAAAATAGTTGACGATGGTAATCATACCTTAAAGGTAACACCATATAAGGATTCTGATTTACCCTTTTTCGAATTAGTATGTCCACAAAATAATCAAGGAGCAAAGTATGAGGAAATGGCAAAAACAAGAAATGATACTATAACAGAGTGTCAGGAGTTGTTACAAACAAGTAATAAAAAAGCAAATGACACTATAGCAGATTATGAACGAATGGTTCAACTAAATGATAGAAAGGTTAGCGAGATAAAAGCTGAATATGAACGAATGGCTCAAATTAATGATAAAGCAGCGAGCGATCAAATAATAGAGTACATGCGAATGTGACAAAAAGCTGATAAATTAGCAAGTGAAAAAATAACAGAGTATAAACAAATAGCAGAAACAAGCAAGCAAATAGCGGATGATAAAATAGCATTGTATGAACAAATGAAATCGGGAACATTTGATGATCTAAAAAAGTATAAACAAATGGCAATAGAAGCTAATAGTAAAATAGCAGAATATAAACATATGGCTCAAGAAGCTCAAGAAGCTGCTAGTGATAAAATAGCTGAATATAAACGTATGGCTCAAGAAACTCAAGAAGCTGCTAGTGACAAAATAGCTGAATATAAACGAATAGCTCAAGAAGCTAAAGATGCTCTAGAAGCTGCTGAAGACAGAATATCGGAATACAAGCGAATGACTGAAACAAGTGAAGAAGCAGCAGGATTAGAACGTCTGGCACGTGAACAGTTATTTTCTCGTATGAAGGAGATTTTAAGTGAGGATGGACACCGATGATCTACCGAGTTATTAAAAGAGGATGATTTATGGAATTATAATTATAATTATAAGTTAATTTGTCCAACTTCAGAACCGCCGAAGTCTAGTAGCAATCTTACACCCGAAAATATTCTTATTCATACTTCAAAACCGGAGGTTGAAGCATCTCTTCCTACTTCAGAACCGACGGAGTTTAGTAGTAAACGCTTACCAGAATATCTTATACCTAAAACTACTACAGAACATCTTATACCTAAAACTACTACAGAACCGCCGATGTTTAGTAGTAGTAGTAGTAGTAGTAAACGCTTACCTGAATATATTATACGTAATTGAAGTAAAAATCCAACTTCTTCTACTCCTACTTACAACTCTGTTTCTACTTCCACTTCAGATTTTAATTACAATTCAACAAAAGAACTTATTGATGCTTTACGTGCTGATTTGATTAGATTAAAAGGTGAGCCTGTAGTTAATATGGAAAATGTAGACGTTATAGTAGGAGATCTAGATAAACACGTAGAAATTTTAGCAAATTTATGAGATATTACCTAGAAATTTTAGCACCAATTTTTCTAATTAATTCATTAGTATGGCATATTATCTAGGATTAGTCCCCTAAAAGTTATACACTAAAATAGTAGGAGAAGGTTAATATTTTATATTTTATATTATATTTTATAAATTTATTAGTAAGATAACTGATTTATAACAGGTGTTGACAAAACGTGACTACACAAAAATGATATCAATTTGATGTAGTCATAAAATGTCAACTCTTGAAAAAGTATTATTTACTATTTAAATTTTCTTGTTAGTAATTTTAAAGGAATAAAATTAATTTATAAAATATATTATTTTGAAAATTTTGAAAATTACTAAATTTCTTGATGTAAATATTTAAATTTCTGACATTTTATTTTCATTGCGCTGAAATATATTGATTTGTTAAAAATAATAAACTCGAAAAAAAGTCGTTTTATTATTTTGTTCCTTGGCTTGAAATGTATTGATTTATTTAAAAAGAAACCAAAATAGTTTTAAGTTTTAAGGTTGATTCTATTGTAAAATTAATATTCATTTGTTATTTTGTTTTACTTTTTAATTTTATTACAGGTAAATAGATAGATTTGTTGAATTTTTATAAAAATTATAAAAGTTTTGTATCATTTTCATTAATCATTTCATTTTTCATTTCACTTCCTTAAATTATTCGTATTTTTTCATTTTCATTTTCAATTTTCATAAACTATTTTCATTGGGATTTGAATTTGAATAATCCCCTAGTATTTAAGCTAGGGGAAGGGTTGCATGGTGAACTTCGATATTTTATTAAAAAATGAAGACGTAAGGTTCGAATCCTTTCCAATCTATAGCCTATTTTGTATAGCTTATTTTTGTATAGGTTTACCGTATTGAAATCATAAGGTATTTCATACCTTATTAATTAGGATAAGGTTCGAATCCTTAGCCTTCTAGATTGGAATAGTTAATTTCATGATAATATATAATCAGTTATATTAAATACGAAATAGTAAGGTGCGATTCCTTACCAATCTATAGACATTTTCTTTAGACATTTTCATATAAATATTCATTAGACATAACGCTATAAATTATTTATTAAGTAGGTAGATCATAATCTTTCTGAACAAATTTTATTATGATAGGGTGGTTGTGGGAATTTAATTAATTAATATCGCGATTAATTAGTTAATTAGTTTACTCAGGGATGCATACATATGGGTAAACTAAAGATTGATAGGTATAATTTTATATTCACGTTCTCGTAATATGAAATAGTAAGGTTCAATTCCTTGCCAATTTATATTTGTTATCTAATAAGTTAAATTAAATAAAATTAATTTATTGGTTAAATTTAGTTCATTAAATTTATTGATTATTAAATTAGTTCGTTAAATTTGTTCATAGAATTTGTTCATTAAATTTGTTCATTAAATTTGTTTTATTAATTATTTATTTATTTTAAGCAAATACGACCGAGCAATCTGTAGTATTAAGTACTAGTTAGTATCTCGTGACTGTGGAGCGATAATCCCTGGTGGAGTGGCAGCTACCTCTCCCTTGAATGGAACCTTGATGTCTCAGATTCGAGTCCGGTGCGGTATGAATCAAGCGGAATGATACTCCCCGGGAGGTTAGTATAACGCTATATAATATTTATAGATAAAAAATGTCTAAAGTGAAATGTTTTAAAATGGGTATAGGTCTTGCTCTTGGTTTCGGTTTTATAAAAATAAGTATTGGAATTGGAATGGATATAACCGTTGGTAAAAATTTTGTGTTATTTATTATAAAATTACAATTTAAATATAATCAGGCGATTTACACTCTAAATAAGAAGATAAACCTGTGTTTAAGTAGATTTTTTATAATATTTAGTTTTGTAGCGTTATTGTTATTGTTTTCAAAATCTATTTCCTGTTCAGGTTATAGTGAATATTTATCCTCATTCGCTTGTTTTTATTCAAATAAAACTATTAAGAAAATTAAAACTAGTAAGAAAATTAAAGATAAACCTGTAGAAGATAAACCTGCAGAGGATAACTGAATAATGGAGGGATATTCAATAGAAAAAATTACTAAAGAAAGAGCTAAAGATAAAGTAAAAGAAGGTAAAGAAACAAAAGAAACAAAAGAAACAAAAGTAACTAAAGAAGCTGAAGAAAAATTGGTGAAAAAACAAAAAATTAATCCTCTATCTTGTAGTCAAAAAAGAAGTTATTTTACATCAACTAAAGTTAATAGTTTTAAAGATAATTCAATTGATAATTTATTAGAAGAAAAATCGGTTGAAATAAATCGTGATATAAATAGAAAAATAAACCTTAACGGTTTAGTTTTTAATAAATTAAATGATGAACTTTGAATTGATTCATCCGAAATTGATATTGATACTAAAGTTGTTTATAATTCAATTCAACAAATTTTATTAGATATTCAGAAAATAGATTCTAAAGGTTTTGTAAATAACAGTAATTTACAGGAATTACCAGTGATATCTCAATTCATTAATCATTTTACTGATAAAGAGGAATTTATTAAAGGAAATAAAGTTACTGAATCTTATAAATGAATAATTAATGTATTGATGGCTAGCCTTTATGAATATTCTTTAAAAATAATGTGTAAAATAGAGCAGGATTCTGTAATGGAGCAGGATTCTAAAAAGGAATCTGATTTAAAGGAATCTGATTTAATGGTTGATTTTGAAGTATTAATTAAAAATATTTTTAATCGAATAGATCCTTCTATTAGAATTAAATTACAGAAAAGAGGTATAAGCGTTATACAAAATATTTACACGGGGTTTGATACTGAATATAAAAATAAAGATGCTATGTTTAACGAATTAATATCAGTTCAATTGGCTGTTAATACTAAAACTTTATTAAAAGTACCTAAATATTCTGAATATGAATTATCTACTCTAGATACTCTAACAGGGGATGTTTATAAATTAAATAAAGATTCAGAACACTTTAAATTTAACATGGTAGAAAACAGTTTAAATAGAATTATTAAAGAAATAAGATATTTAAAATATAAAGAAAATGATGCTTCTATTTACGTTTTAATTAAAGGGTTAATGTTTTTAAATTATCCGTACTTTGAAAAAGATGATGCTTTTGTATTTTCTTTCCCTAGAAGTCCAGTACAACCTTTTATTTATTATAACGAAGGAAAAGGTTACAGTTTTAAAGATATGATAAATCAATCTAATTTAATTGGTGAACCTTATCTAAAAGGAGATTATGAAAGATTAACAGATTTATTAAATAAAATATCTAAAGAAATTCATTTTGACTTCGATTGAAAGGAAAAAGGATTAGAAATATTAAAAGTTATAGAAAGTAAAGAATTACCTCTAGAGTTAAATTTTAAGAAAATGACTCGTAGTTCGTTAAGGGGTGTAGGAAGCGATGATAAATTAAGTGTTACTAAAATACGTAATAATTATTTTATTGCTCATTTAACTAATGCAGATTTAAGTATAATGAATGATTTTGATACTCTTAAAGAAGAATTAAATATAGTAAATAAATCTTTTGTAACGTTAGGAAAACCGATAGTTATTGCTGGTTCTAAAAGAAATAAATCAGAAGTTAAAGAAGTTTCTAAAGATAAAGATAGTAAAGAAGTTAAAGAAATTAAAGGTTCAGAAACCACAGCTAAAGATAAAGATAAAGGTGAAGCTAAATCTAAAGTTGTTGTTGGTAGTTCTAATGTAATTATAAGAGATACTATGTTATTAGCTCCTCAAGGTTGTAGAAGTTTAGAAAAAATAGGAAGTTTGTACGGAGAAGATTTCAAAAAGGTAGATATTGCTAAAGATCTAAAAGAAGAACAAAAAGACAAGTTTACTAAAGATTTAACAAAAGAACAAAAAGAAAAAGTAGATCTAAATCAATATATAAAAGAAAACATGGATTTGTTATTAAAAGTAGATAAAGAATTATTTGATAGTTATGCTATAAAAGATGCGATAATACCTTTAATTCACGCTAGTTATATGGAAGATTTTAATTTTAAATTACAAGGGTTAGGAATTCCTTTAACACTTTCAAGTCTTGGTTCTACGTATGTTAAATATAAATGAAAATTAATGAGTTACAATGGTTATCAAATTAGTTCTAAGTATTTACTAGGAGATTCTTCAGCAACCCAAACTCCTAAAGGATTATTATCAACTTCACAAACTGGTTTAAAAATAGCTTATTTCATAGCGAATTACAAAGGAGGTAGAAATGAAGATTTTATGTATGGAGTAGATAACGAAACTAAATGATTCGATTATGATTTAACCAGTGCTTATACAACGGCCATGGCGGGGCTAGGAAATCCTGATTATAATAAAGGACGTATGATAACAATTAAACAATTGGAAAAAATGTCGTTTAACGAAATATTATATAGTTATATTATAATGAAAGTTAAGTTTAAATTTAAAGCGAAAACAAAATTTCCTTCAATACCGGTTCATATTGACGAAACAACAAGTATTTATCCTTTAGAAGGAGAAGCTATATTAACTGGAGCAGAGTATCTTCTAGCTAAATCTCAAAAATGCGAGTTAAAAATAAGTGATATTTATTATTTACCTTTCGAAAGAACTAGAAAAGAAAGAAAAATTATAAATCACCCTTTTAAAAGTATAATAAAAGAAATACAACTCAAAAGACGTCAATATCCTCCTAAAACCATCAATAATTTATTATATAAAGAGATGGGTAATAGTATTTACGGATCTACAGCTCGTGGTATAAGTAATAAAAAGAAATTTGATATAAAAACAGGAAGAACATTGAGAATGGAGAGTAGTGAATTATCTAATCCGATAATAGCTTCTTGAACAACAGCTTTTATAAGAAGTGTAATAGGAGAAAGTCTAGAAAAAATATCACAATTAAAAGGTAAAATAGTATCGGTGACTACTGACGGTTTTATTACAGATATTGAAAATTTAGAAAGAAAAATAATAGGTGGAAAAGCTTATTTTATAAATCAATTAAAACATCTTGAAAGAAAAATAATAAATGATAATAACTTTTTAGAGGAAGAGATTAATAACATAGAATTTAATAAACTTCGAAATTTAAATCTTATTTTAATAGAAAAAATACAGAAAGTAATAACACTATTAAATTGAGAAGGTGGTGATTCTTTATTAAAAGAATATAAAAAATTAAGATTAGATTTAAGTGGAGACGATACTGGATTAGAAATTAAAACAGAAGGAATCGGTATTATAGCTATAACAACTAGAGTACAAATAGGTAAAGGTTCTGGTATTAAAGCTACAACAGGTTTCCAAACTGGTAATTATACATTAGAAGAATTACATAATTTATTTAAAGAAACGTTGAAAAAAGAAGATAAATCTTTAGAATTTATACAATTTTCTTTAAGATCTGCTTTAGATATTTATAAAGAAGGCGGTCACGTGACACCTGTATATAAAGATCAAAAGTTTAGATTACAATACGACAATAAACGTTTAATTATAATACCTAAAGGTTATGAGGATACTATAGATTTTAGTAATATATTATTGGATAGTGTTCCAGTTCCTAATAAAGAATTTAGTAAAATTTTAAGATTTTTAAGTAAATTTCATAAACAAAGTATTTATAGTAAAGGGACAAGCGTATCTAGCGGTAATAAATATAAAAATTATATCGACTTAGCTGTAAGGAATTTTATAAAAGGTTTATTAAGTAACCCCCAGAAATATAATTTAAATACTGAAATAACAAGTTATTCAGAAATAATAGAATTTGTACAGGGTTACGACGATAAAATAAAAATATCTAAATCAAGTATATCTCATTTAAAAGGTAGAAAAATGATATTTAAAACGGTTCCACGTACTAAAGAAACATTAAAATTTGTTGATTACATAAAAACAAGATATAAAGACTTCAACGAGGAAGAATTCTTTAAAAAATAAGTAAGTAAGTAAAAGTTATTACTAGTTAGGTTAACTATTAATATGTTTGCTTAAAATTATATCCTTACTCAAATGCATCCAATGTATTAAAATAACATTGGTCATTTGGGTTGGGTAAGATTAGTAGTCAGTTGGTAC
>Ga0170475_104508578_pt1 | contig 10077 bp, 5 predicted proteins | sample Soicark_Litter_5_FD_111474 | JGI IMG/M metagenome (GOLD analysis project Ga0170475, IMG submission 111474) | Avena fatua rhizosphere microbial communities from Hopland, California, USA. Combined Assembly of 48 SPs | reverse complement strand
TGGCCTGCGGATCACCCAGGGCCACGACCACTCGCAACGTGCCGCCCAACCAGGCGGCATGGGCCGCCAATGGCATGCTGCAGCTGCCGCCGAGCGCCCGCGAGACGGCCCGCTCCGCGTGCACCGCCAGCCAGGTGTCCCGGTGAGCCAGCGTGGCGAGTTGCGCGCGCAATGCAGCGGCATCGGAACGCACCTCGATGCCAAGCGCGCCTTGGCCTGCGCACGGGATCATCTCGTGCACTTCGAACACCGAACGAATGCGGTTGGCAAGCCCCAGGCGCTTCAAACCGGCGGCGGCGAGCACGATGGCGTCGAACTGACCTTCATCGAGCTTGCGCAGACGCGTGTCGAGATTGCCCCGGAGAGGTTCGATCACCAGGTCAGGACGAAGCGCCTTCAACTGCACGACACGACGCAGGCTCGACGTTCCGACGCGGGCGCCGAGCGGCAACTCGGCCAGCATGGCGAACCGGTTGGAAACCAGCGCATCCCGCGGGTCCTCCCGTTCTAGCACGCAGGCCAGCACGAAGCCGTGAGGCAGGTCCATCGGCACGTCTTTCAGTGAATGAACGGCGAAGTGGGCGCGTCCTTCTGCGAGCGCCGTTTCGAGTTCCTTCACGAACAGCCCCTTGCCTCCCACCTTGGAGAGGCTTCGGTCGAGGATTTGGTCACCCCGGGTGGTCATGCCAAGCAGGTCAACGACGTGGCCCAGCCGCCGCTGCACCAGGTCTCGCACATGTTCAGCTTGCCAAAGCGCGAGGCGACTCTCACGCGTGGCGATCAGGAGGGGGGAATCTGGGGTGGACATCTTGAAATCGTAGCAGGCAGGCGGCCTTGCGCGTTTCGACGCACCCGATCAACCGCCAAGCGACGTTCAGAAGCAGAAGAACGGGCCTACGGGTAATTACCGAGGAACTGAGAACAAGATCGTTAACGCCGCCGAATCCGTGATGCAAGTGGCAAATTGCCTGAGGCTTTGTTTCCAAATGGGCGAGTTATGTAATGTCGTTTTCCAGTTATGCTGCTCCCAAGTGCTGGCCAGGCGTTCAGAGACGGTTCCAACAGCGCCATCACTTGGACAACCACTGGGACATTGTGTGGGCAAAAACCTAAAGATTTGGTCGTTTGCACTGTGCATCTTGGTTTTTTGCGCGGTCGTCGAGCAGGCGCAAGCCCAAATGCCTGATGGCGCAAAACCAGTTCGAGTCGGCCTGATTACGCCGTTGACCGGCGGCTCGAGTGATTTTGGTAATAGCACGCGCTTCGGCGCCGAACTGGCTGTCGCCGAAATCAACGAAGTAGGTGGCTATATGGGCCGCAAGTTCGAACTCATCGTGCGCGACGATGAATCAACCCCCGCAGCTGGGTTGAAAGCGGCCGAAGACCTGGTATTGAACGGCAAAGCCGATTTCACGTTGGGATTTTGCAATACGGGCGTCGCCATGAGCGCGCTTCATGTATTCCAGCAGAACAAGCATTTGTTGATGGTCCCCTGCGCGCAAGGGACCTCCATCACCACGAAGTATTCACCCGCAGATAGTTATGTTTTTCGCGTGGCCCCGCCCGATCTTCTGAATGCCAAGTTTCTCATTGCAGAAATCGTCGACCGCCGCAAGCTCAAGCGAGTCGCAATTTTTGCCGACAGCACTGGTTATGGCGAAGGCGGATTGAATGACCTGATTCGAGAACTTGATCTCCGCGGCTTGAAACCCGTTTACACGGCCCGTTTTCCGTTGGGCGTCACCACGTTGACCGAGGAAATGAAAACTGCAAAAACCGCGGGGGCGGAGGCCATCGTGGTTTACGCTGTCGGCCCTGAGCAGGCCACTGCTGCGAAAAGCCGATTGGCCGCCGGTGTGCAGGCCCCGTACTTTGCTCCCTGGCCTCTGTCTTTCCGCAGCGTCCTGGAAAATGCGGGTGCTCGCGCCATTGAAGGAACCATGATGGTTCAGACCATCGTGCAAGACAATCTCAATGAACGAAGGGCTTCATTCATCGCGCGCTATTTCAAACAGGGCAAGGAGCGCCGCTTCGGATCGCTCATTGCAGCAGCGCAGTCTTACGACGCAGTGCACATCATGTTGCGCGCGCTGCTGCAGACCAAAGGAGCGACTTCGGGGGACCTGCTGAAGAACGCGCTCGAGAACCTGCGCCCGTACAAGGGCGTCGTTACCAGTTACCTCCAGCCTTTCACGCGCGATGACCACGACGCGATCGGACTCACGATGCTTTGGCTTGGCGTGTGGCGCAACGGAAATATCGAATATTTTTATCCTGAAGACGCAAGGTCGGCGGGGGTCGTTCGCCGAAAAAATTTGTAGTAATTGACCGCCGAATTTCCCGGCCCGAATTTTCAAACGAGGAACACAAACCTCGGCAAGTGCAAATAGCCTAGGACACCACAAAACACCATGCGCACAAATATCTCCTTCAAACGCAAGATCTTGCTGATGGTGATTGCGGCAGTCGGCGGCGTGTTCCTAGTGTCGCTGCTGTCAGCCATACGGCTGCGGGCCGAAATCATCGAATCGAGGCGGACGGAACTTCGCGTTGCCGTCGAAGCCATGCACAGCATGGTTCTCAGCTTCAAGGAGCAAGCCAGGCTGGGCGCCTTGTCGGAAGAACAAGCCAAGAAGGCCGCCATCGAGGCGGTGCGCGGGGGGCGGTTCGGAGGGGACGGCGGCCGGGAGAACTACTTCTATATCTGGACCTTGCAGTCCGAAGGCGTGATGCACCCCATCAAGCCGGAGTGGGAGGGCAAGCCAATGAGCGGCAAGATCAAAGATGGCGACGGGGTCGATGTGATCACCTTGCTCGCCAAGTCGGTCGCCGCTGCGCCAGGACACCGCGTCTTCGTGGACACGAAATTTCCTCGTCCCGGCCAGAAGGAGGCCGTTCCCAAGCTGCAGTACGTCATGCAGGTGGATCAGTGGGGATGGTTCGTCGGCTCCGGCTTGTACACGGACGACATCCAGGGGTTGGTACGGGCGGAGCTCTTCAAGATGGCAGCCGTTGCGGCGGTCCTGCTGATCGCCCTGGGTGCGGGTGGATGGTGGATCGGCAGAAGCGTGCTTGGACAAGTCGGGGGAGAACCTTCGGCGGCGATTGCCACCATGCAAAAGGTCGCTCACGGGGATTTGACGGTAAACGTCGGCTCTGTGCCGGCCAACAGCATTTTGTCGGCGCTCGGGACCATGGTTTCCGACATCCGTGGAACGGTCATCCAGGTCAGGGAGGCCACGTCGAGCATGAACGTCGCCGCATCGGAAATCGCAACCGGCAACGCCGATCTTTCTCATCGCACGGAAACTTCCGCATCCAACCTCGAAGAAACCGCCAGTGCCCTGGAGGGGTTGACCGCTTCAGTGAAGCAGTCCGCCGACGCAGCGTCCCAGGCGAACGCACTTGCCGGAAAAGCCCATGCGATCGCGTCCAAGGGCAGCGAGGAGATGGATCGGCTGGTGGCAACGATGAATCAAATCAACGCTGCCTCCGAGCGGATCTCGGAAATCACAAGCGTCATCGATGGCATCTCTTTTCAAACGAACATTCTGGCCCTCAACGCTGCCGTGGAGGCAGCTCGAGCAGGAGAACATGGAAAAGGTTTTGCGGTCGTTGCTGCCGAGGTGCGAAGTCTCGCGCAGAGTTCCGCCGCAGCAGCCAAGGAGATTAAGAGCCTGATCGACAATTCCGTGGCGCAAGTGGCCACCGGTACGGAACTTGTATCGGGCGCCGGGCAGAACATGGGCGCGATCCTGAGCTCCGTATCCGAGGTTGCATCCGTCATCAGCAAAGTGACGGGAGCAGCTCGTGAGCAATCAGACGGCATCGCGCAAGTCAACGCGTCAATGATGGAACTCGATCGCTTGACCCAACAGAACGCTGCACTGGTCGAGGAATCCGCCGCGGCGGCTGAGAGCCTGAAGGCACAAGCGGTACGGTTAACTGATGTGGTCGGGGCGTTTTGCATATGAACGTGCCGAATCTGCGCGACGTTTCCGGCAAGCGCATAGCGCTTATCAATGGATTGCACATTCCATCCTGCCTGACATATACCTGTCCAACTCGGTGAATCGGCACGCGATTTCGTGGCCCTAGAATCACGGCTCTCTCTCACAAGGAAAGCCATGGCATCCCGCGCGAAAGCCGATCACCTCGACAAGAATGGCCCGTTGATCGAAGACATCCGACTGCTGGGCCGCATCCTCGGCGAAGTGATCCGGGAACAGGAAGGCAAGCCGGCCTTCGAACTCGTTGAACGCGTGCGGCAACTGTCAGTGGCTTATCGGCTCAAGAGCGACGTGCAAGCCGGCCGCGCGCTCGACCGGCTGCTGAAGAACCTCAGCAGCGACCAGACCGTCAGCGTCATCCGGGCGTTCAGCTACTTCTCTCATTTGGCCAACATCGCGGAAGACCGCCATCACGTGCGCCGCCGCGACCACCACGAGCGCCAGGGCCACTTGCAGGAAGGCTCCATCGCGATGACGTTCGAGCGCCTCGGCCAGGCGGACCTGCGCGCCACCGATGTGGCGAAAGTGCTGCGCCAAGCGTTCATCTCCCCGGTGCTGACTGCTCACCCGACCGAAGTGCAGCGCAAGAGCATCCTCGATGCCGAACGCGCCATCGCCGAACTGCTGCAGGCGCGCGACGCCGCGACCACCGAACGGGAAAAGGGCCAGAACGAACGGCTGCTGCGCGCCCGCGTAACGCAGCTGTGGCAGACCCGCATGTTGCGCTACACGAAGCTCACGGTCGCCGATGAAATCGAGAACGCGCTGAGCTACTACCAGTCGACCTTCCTCCGCCAGATCCCGAAGCTCTACGAGGAAATCGAGGAGTACCTGCCCGGGCAAGACCTCGGCACTTTCTTTCGCATGGGCAATTGGATCGGCGGCGACCGCGACGGCAACCCCAACGTCAGCGCCGACACACTGCGGATGGCGCTGCGCCGCCAGGCCGAGACCGCGCTGCGCTTCTACCTGACCGAGTTGCATGAGCTGGGTGCAGAACTGTCGCTGTCGCAGATGCTGAACCCGGTGAGCCCAGAGCTGCAGGCGCTGGCCGAACGCTCGCCCGACCAGAACGAACACCGTCAGGACGAACCGTACCGCCGCGCGCTGATCGGCGTGTATGCGCGCCTGGCCGCCACCTTGCACGAGCTGACCGGCACGGAGGCCTTGCGCCATGCGGTCGCACCGCAGAACCCATACAGGGATAGCGCCGAGTTCATCGCCGACCTGCAGGTCGTCAAGACCTCGCTGTTGGGCCACCACGGGCACGCGCTGCTGGGGCCGCGCCTGCTACCGCTGATCCGCGCCGCGCAGGTGTTCGGATTTCACCTCGCCACGGTAGACCTGCGCCAGAGCTCCGACAAGCACGAGGCCGTCGTGGCCGAACTGCTGAAGGTGGCCAGGCTCGAGGACGACTACAGCGCGCTCGACGAGACCGCCCGCCGCAACCTGCTCGTGGCACTGCTGCACGATGCCCGCCCGCTGCGCGTGCACGCAGCGGACTACAGCGATCACACCAGGGACGAACTGGCCATCTTCGAGACGGCCAAGGACATGTTGCTGCGCTACGGCCGCGAATCCCTGCGCCACTACATCATCTCGCACACCGAGGACGTGAGCGACCTGCTGGAAGTGCTGCTGCTGCTCAAGGAAGTGGGCCTGTTGCGCGGCACGCTCGACGATGGCGCCGTGACCGACCTGATCGTGTCCCCCCTGTTCGAGACCATCGGGGACCTGCGCCAAGCTGCTCCGATCATGCAGGCGTACTACGCCCTGCCCGGCATCGCCCCGATGATGAAGCGCTCCGGCAAGGAGCAAGACATCATGCTCGGCTACAGCGACAGCAACAAGGACGGTGGCTTCTTCACAAGCAACTGGGAGCTGTACCGCGCTGAGATCGCGCTCGTCGACTTGTTCGCCGGGCTGCGCGCCAACGACGGCATCACCCTGCGCCTGTTCCACGGCCGTGGCGGCACGGTGGGGCGCGGAGGCGGCCCAAGCTACCAGGCCATCCTCGCGCAGCCTCCAGGCACCGTCAACGGCCAGATCCGCCTCACCGAACAAGGCGAGGTGATCAATTCGAAGTATGCAAACCCTGAGATCGGACGCCGCAATCTCGAGACGCTCGTGGCCGCCACGCTGGAGGCGACGATGCTGCACCCCACACAGGCGGCGCCCAAGCGCTTCCTCGAGGTGGCCTCGCAGCTGAGCGATGCAAGCATGGCCGCGTACCGCAAGCTCGTGTACGACACCCCCGGCTTCACCGACTACTTCTTCTCGGCCACGCCCATCCGCGAGATCGCCGAACTGAACATCGGCTCACGCCCCGCCTCGCGCAAAGCCACGCGGGCCATCGAGGACCTGCGTGCCATTCCCTGGGGCTTCAGCTGGGGGCAGTGCCGCGTCGCGCTGCCAGGCTGGTGCGGCTTCGGTTCCGCCGTGCAGAACTTCCTGGGCAAGAACGAAGCCGATCGCAAGGAGCGCCTGACGGTGCTGCGCCGCATGCACAAGCAGTGGCCGTTCTTCCGCACACTGATGTCCAACCTCGACATGGTGGTCGCCAAGAGCGACCTGGCGATCGCGGCGCGGTACGCCGAGCTCGTCGAGGACAAGAAGCTGGGCAAGCGCATTTTCAAGGCCATCGAAGCGGAATGGCAGCGCACCAGCGAGGCGCTGACGTTGATCACCGGGGAAACTCGCCGGCTGGCGTCGAACCCGTCGCTCGCGCGGTCCATCGAGCATCGGTTCCCGTACCTGGACCCGCTGAACCACTTGCAGGTGGAACTGATGCGGCGCCACCGGCAGCGTGTCGAAGGTGATCCGCAGAACGAGCGGGTGCAGCGGGGGATTCACATCTCGATCAACGGCGTGGCAGCGGGGTTGAGAAACACAGGATGACGGCGGTGCGGTTGCCGTTGCACGACCGACGAACGCCCGACTAGCTGCCCAATCCTTCCCGACCGCTTGAACCCGGGCGTTCGGGGGGTGGGCGCGGAATAGGCGCCAGCGTTCTTGCAAAATGCCCAACGCGCGTATGGCGCAGAAGGTCAAATTGCAAAAGTTGTTCTGTCGCGCTCGATCAGTCCGATTACCAAGGCAGAGTAAAAGTGAGATTCACTGCAAGGGAGAGAGCGTTGATGCTTTCGCTCAAGGGCGTTGGGGTGACCGTGGTCGCTCGCTTGGAGCAGATTGGCATCTCTTCGCTGTCCCAGCTTGCCGAAGAGGACGCTGCGCGCGTGACAAAGCTGATTTCGCAGATGATGGGCTCGACTTGTTGGCACAACAGCCCTCAGGCCAGAACATCGATCCAAGCGATCATCGACTTGGCTCGCATCCAGAGCGATCTGGATTCGCCTTGAAGCACCCGGCGTCCAAGGCGAATGTGACGCGCTGCCACAGGCAGCAGCCCCTCGACCAGCCCGCCGCGCGCGGGGCTCCAAAGCCTGTGCTGCCTGCTGTCCGGCCAAGTCGCGCGTTGTGTTGATGCGCGGGCGGTTGCCACCGCGACACTGCGGCCAGGAGTTCCACCCTCGCGCGGTACAGTGCGACGCGCTACCGAGGCGCGACATTGGCTGCCGATTGATCTCTCCGTTCCTGGCCACGGGGCGAGGCCTGCACCGAGCTGATGCTCAGCAGTTGTGCCACCACCGCCACGGCAATCACCTCGGGCTCCTTGCCCTCGATGCCCGGCATGCCGATCGGGCATGTCATGCGAGTGATGACTTCAGTTGAAATGCCCCGTTGCTTGAAGCGGTGGGTGAATCGCTGCCGTTTGGTCCTGGACCCGATCAGTCCGAAGAAGGCGAAGTCCCCGCGGCGCAGGATGGCTTCGGCGATGCGTTCGTCAAGGTCATGGCGGTGGGTCAGCACCAGGTAGAACGCACCGGGCGGCGCGTTCGACACCTCGCCTTCCACCGCATCGACCGCCACTTGGCGGATGTGGTCAGGCGTGGGAATGAACGCATCGTCCCGCTCGTCGATCCAGTCGACCGAGACGTCAAGTGTGCCCAGCAGCCGGGCGATTGCCCGGCCGACGTGGCCGGCACCATACAGTTGCAAGTGAAAGCGTGGCTGCGCAGGCCAGTGTGCGAGGGCCTCGGCATCCAAGGGGCCAAAGGACAAGGTGACGGCGCCGCCGCAGCACTGTCCCAATGCCGGCCCCAGCGCCTGGTGGACCTGCAACGATTCGACGCGCCCCATGGCAAGCATGTCGCGTGCGGTGGCTACGGCTTGCAGTTCGAGGTGCCCGCCGCCGATGGTGCCCTCCGACACCTCCGCCGCCACGAGCATGCGTGTGCCGGCATCGCGTGGCACGGAGCCCCGGGCATCGGCCACCGTCACGAGCACTGCAGGCCGTGCGGCGGCGACCCAGCACGCGGCAATGTCCTTCAACATCCCGCCCGGACCGCGCCAATGGCCCGCAGGATGGCCTCAGGAGTGGCAGGCGCCTGCAGCGGCGGGTCCACCCGGTGCCCGCCCACGGCGGAGATGGCATCGCGGATCGCGAAGAACACCGAGAACGACAGCAACAGCGGCGGCTCACCCACGGCCTTGCTGCGGTGGATGGTGTCGGATGCGTTTTCGGCATCGCAGAGCTGCACGTTGAACACTGGCGGGCAGTCGTTGGCAGTGGGAATCTTGTAGGTGCTTGGCGCGTGCGTGGTCAGCAGGCCGGCCCGCGGCGATCCGTCGGCCGGGTGCCACACGAGTTCTTCCATGGTGAGCCAGCCCATGCCTTGAATGAATGCCCCTTCGATCTGGCCGATGTCGATGGCCGGGTTCAGCGAACGGCCCACGTCATGCAGCAGGTCGGCGCGCAGCAGCTTCCATTCGCCGGTCAGCGTGTCCACCACCACCTCGCTCACGGCCGCGCCGTAGGCAAAATAGAAAAACGGCTTGCCCTGCATGGTCTCCCGGTTCCAATGCAGGCCCGGCGTGGCGTAGAAACCGTCGGACCAGAGCTGCACGCGAGCGAAATAGGCCTGTTTGACCACCTCGGTGAACGGCATCGCCTGGCCGCCCACCCACACCGTGTCGTCAGCGAAGCGCACGTCGCTGCCTTGATGTCTGGCGCTGATGAAGGCGGCAAGCCGCTCCCGCACCCGACGTGCCGCATCCTGCGCGGCCTTGCCGTTGAGGTCCGCGCCGGTGGACGCCGCCGTGGCCGATGTGTTGGCCACCTTCTGGGTGTCGGTGGCCGTCACCCGCACGCGCTCGAAATTCACGCCGAGCTCGTGCGCCACCACCTGCGCCACCTTTGTGTTCAAGCCTTGGCCCATCTCGGTGCCGCCGTGGTTCACGAGGATGGAACCGTCGGCATACACGTGCACCAGCGCGCCCGCCTGATTCAAGTGGGCGACGTTGAACGAGATGCCGAACTTCACCGGCGTGAGCGCGAGGCCGCGCTTGAGCACCGGGCTTGTGGCGTTGGATGCGGCAATGGCTTTGCGCCGTGCACGGTAGTCGCTGCGTCCTTCCAACTGCGCCACGAGGGGCGCGATCTGGTTGTCCTCCACCGTCTGACCATACGGGGTGACGTTGCGCTCATCCACGCCGTAGAAGTTGGCGCGCCGCACGTCGAGCGGGTCCTTGCCGAGCCGGCGGGCGATGGTGTCGATGATGTATTCGATCGCGATGGCGCCCTGCGGCCCGCCGAATCCACGGAACGCAGTGTTCGATTGCGTGTTGGTCCGGGCAGAGTAGCCGTGGATGGCGACGTCAGGCAGCCAGTACGCGTTGTCGAAGTGGCACAGCGCGCGGGCCATCACCGGGGCGGACAAGTCGGCCGAATGGCCGGCGCGGGAGACCATGGTGATCTCGCTGCCGAGAATGCGACCGTCGTCGTCGAAGCCCACGTCGTACGCGTAATGGAAGCAATGGCGCCGGCCCGTGATGAGGAAGTCGTCATCACGATCGGGGCGCAGCTTCACCGGGCGGCCAAGGCGGCGTGCCGCAATGGCAGCGACACACGCGAACAGCGCCGACTGCGATTCCTTGCCGCCAAAACCGCCGCCCGTGCGCCGGCACACCACCTGTTCCTGGTTCGACGACAGGTTCAGCACGCGAG
>Ga0170475_101535201_pt1 | contig 10077 bp, 7 predicted proteins | sample Soicark_Litter_5_FD_111474 | JGI IMG/M metagenome (GOLD analysis project Ga0170475, IMG submission 111474) | Avena fatua rhizosphere microbial communities from Hopland, California, USA. Combined Assembly of 48 SPs | reverse complement strand
CGGCGTACACCTGGTCCAAATCGATCGACGATACCTGGGGACAGGCTGGAAAATTACGTGGGTTGTCGGAGTTCGATGCCCGGCACCGACTGGTGTACAGCTATATCTATGAGCTGCCCATTGGGGCGGGACGACGTTTGCTGGGCAACGCGCACGGAATCGGCAATTTATTGGTCGGTGGGTGGCAGCTTTCGGGTATTACCACGTTCCAGTCCGGCAGGCCGTTTAGCGTGACCACGAGCCAGGATATCAGCAACACGGGCGGCGGAGATCGACCGAACCTTATCGGCAATGCTAACCTGGCGGGTGGCGAGCGCTCCGTCGATCGTTGGTTTAACACGGCAGCCTTTCAGCTCGCGGACCGCGGCACTTTCGGGAATGCAGGACGTAATATCGTGACAGCACCCGGTCTTAACAATTGGGATCTATCTTTGGTGAAGAACGCACGGATCACGGAAGGAAAGAATGCTCAGTTCCGCGTCGAAGTATTCAACATTGCCAATCACCCGCAATTCGACAGACCGAATAGCGATGCCAGTTCAGCACAGTTTGGACAGATCTTCGCGACAACAGGCTTTTCCAGACAGATCCAGCTCGGATTGAAGCTGATCTATTAGCAGTCAGGACATAGCCGCGCAGCGGTGCGGCTATGTCCTGCTTCCAACCATCAATCAATAAAGGAACTTCAACCCGAATTGAATCTGTCGTGAAAACTGCGCCGTGAAAATCTTACCAAACTGCGGCGAGTTCACGACGTGATTCGGAAAATCGAAGTTCGGATGATTGGCGATATTGAAGAACTCCGCGCGGAATTGAACGCTCTTGGTCTCCGTAATACGGCTCTGCTTCATGAGCGAGGCATCGAGATTGTTGGTGCCCGGCCCTGTCAGTGTATTCCGACCCAGATTACCAAAGTTGCCCTTGGCAGGAATCGCAAAGGCGGCTGTATTGAACCAGCGATCTATCGAGCGTTGACTGCTGGGAAGCTCCGGATTCCCGACGAGATCGGGGCGATCAGTGCTGGATGCGCCGGTGTTGCTGTTGTCACCAGATATGGTCACGCCAAACGGGCGGCCACTCATGAGTGTCGAAATTCCCGACATCTCCCAACCGCTTACCAGCCAGTTGGTGAATCCCCGCGCATTCCCCAAAACACGATGACCGGACCCAAACGGCAATTGGTAGACATAGCTGATGACCAGCCGATGACGTGCATCCGCTGCCGATAGGCCGCGATCGCCGTGTAGATTGTAGCTATCCTGCGAGCCGATGTTTCCAGCCGACCCGCCATCTGTGGCGTAGTCAATGTTCTTGGACCAGGTGTAAGAACTCAGCAAGGTCAGCCCCTGCGAATATCGCTTTTCGACTCGCATTTGCAACGAATTGAAATTCCCGTTCCCGCCTGCCCCTGACAGGGCAATGGCGCCAAAGCCCTGATACGGCCGCCGAGAGGCTACGGAACCGGTTGGTGAAGGCAGCGGCTGATTGATATTCATGCTGTTGCCGTCATGTGTGGTCTTGTTGCCTACGTAACCGACATCAATCAAGAGATTGGATAACGCTTGATACTGGATCCCGAGATTGTACTGCTGCATGTACATGTTTGGCAGATGATACGGGATGCTCGCGGGAGAAACTGAGGCAGTCGCCAAAGCACCGGGGAAGGGATCCGATAGCGAGATATTCGGCGTGGTGGCATTAGCATTAAAGGTCTGGTTGACAAAAAACGGATAGTTCTTCCAACCGGGTGCCGCCAATAAAGGCTCTTGATAGTAAATTCCATAGCCGCTTCGCAATACTAAACGGTCATTGTCCATGAGCCGGTATGCCAGACCGAAACGTGGAGACACGTCGTTTTTGTCGTAAGTGACAAGATTCCGCCTTCCCAAATCGACCATCTTTATGGTCGACGCCAATTGAGCCAGTTCGGGATAGTAGTTATCCGGCCGGGAGATGTCCCGGCGCACGCTGGGTTGTCCTGAAATCTCAATGGTCCTTGTTTCGGGATTAAAACTGCTCCACCTGTCGTTGGCGCCGATCGGGGGAGCATTCACATCATAACGAAGACCAAGGTTGAAAGTCAGACGAGGCGTGATCTTCCAATCATCCTGCAAAAAAAAGGAATAAACCCACACGGCATGGGGCTGGCGGCTGTCCCCCAGCGCTCTTGAAGTCTGATTGGGATACCCCAGCAACAGGTCTGCCATCGAGTTTCCCGAATACTGTCCGGTGAACCGATAGATGCCCAGGGTGGAACCGTTGTTCAAACGATTGCTCTGCAGCCACTGAATATCGGTGCCGAATTTCATGGTGTGGCTGCCCTTGGTCCGGGTCACGTTGCCAACCAATTGATAGGCGTTGTCCTGCCGGTCCGTCGGTAGACCGCTCTTGCCTAACGGATCAAACCCCGTGGGGTAAAACGCGGGAAAGCCAAAATCGATCGGCTCCTTGCTTGTGCCCGGAATGCCCAGTTTTGCGGGAATGTTCTCTCCCGATGTGTGGTGTTCCTCGAAGCGCGACTGCGTATAACGATTGTACCCAAGACGAAATTCTGACACGAAGGTGGGGTTGAACACGTGCGAATCCACGATCGATATACTGGTCGAAGTCTGATCGTCGAGCCGGCCATAACCTGGGAGATTTGTGATGCCGTTATACAAGTCGAATGGATCGACTTCAGAGTCGTTATTGAAAGAGTAACGACCAAATATGTTGTTGTGATCCGAAAATCGATGATCAACTCGGCCCGTGACCTGGTCGGTGTTTCGGCGATCGACTGGTGTGGACACAAAGTTTCGGGTTGGATCGTTCAAGTTCGGCTTAGGATAAAACCGGGCGACCGTCTGCCCTATGGGGTTAATGCGATTCTGAGGGATGATGTTACCGGGAAATGCTATGCCTGTCAGTGGATCACGAATTGGCGTGGCCAGCTGCGAAAAATCGCCGTTCACCATGGCCTCGGTCGGTGTTGATGCCGTCCTGGTAATCGACTGCCGCAAACGCAAGCCTTCGTAGTTAAAGAAGAAAAATGAACGGTCCCGTTTGATAGGACCGCCGATCGTGCCACCAAAATTATTCCGCTTGAATCCCGGAATCGAGTCATTGGCTGGATCGAAAAAGTTCTTCGCATCAAACATCTGGTTGCGGACAAACTCGTACACAGTGCCGTGCACATCGTTCGTTCCCTGCTTCGTAGTTACGTTGATCTGGCCTCCGGCGAACTTTCCGTTCTCAGCCGAATACCGTGTCGTTTCTACCTTGAATTCCTGTATCGCGTCAACCGAAGGCCTGAAGATGATTGCATGCACAACCGTATCGACCATATCGATACCATCGAGCGTAAAAGCCGTGTTCCGTTCGCCTGCACCGGCGATCGACAGTCCTCCACGGAAACCGTTGCCGGATCCCTGTGGAGCGCTAAACGTCCCGGGTACCAACAAAGCGAGGCTCTCAAACTGACGGCCATTCAGCGGAAGCTGTACCACGCGCCTATTGTCAATGACGCCACCAACGTCTGAGGTCTCCGACTGCAACAGGGGCGCGGATTCCAAGACCACGAGCCTTTCCGACAACTCGCCGACCTGCATATTGAAATTCAGAGTGACTCGTTGATCAACCTGAAGAACGACATTCTCCCGAACATCGGTCTTAAATCCTGGCAGCGCCGCAGTCACCTCATAAGTTCCGATCGGAAGCTGCGATATAACGTAGTCGCCTCGCTCTTCCGTCACCACGGTGCGAGTCGCCGCCGTATCTTTATTCTTAACTGTGATCTCAACTCCGGGCAAGACGGCTCCACTCTGATCTTTAGCCGTTCCAGAAATGGTAGCGGTAATCGATTGTGCAAAAGTTGCGGTGGCTAACAAGAAAAGTACGCAGCCCACCTGCAGTAAACGTTTCATAGATTATCCTCCTCGACTTAACTTCTCGCCCCAGCGCCTCGATCAAAAACCGCGTCAACCAGTTCGCCGGCAGCAACTTGATTCAACTCGAGCGTGCAATACATTGCGGCCTATGTAACTCGCACGGTTTTTGGACAGGGGTCTCCCGGGCACAATACAGCAAAGATTTGTTCATAGGCAAGGCTTCTTGTTCGCAGACCTCGGATCATGGAGTGAGGTGTATAAGCGATGCCAGGGGGAGGTGGGTTTCGGAAATTTACGAACTCCTACGTGCTTTCTGTAGGAGTTCGTAAATCACGAGTTATCGTGTTTAGGGCCTTTTCTTTTGGGCTCCTTCCGGCGCCTTGATAAATTTGCCGGTTTCAGGATCTACATTGCGCTTGATGATGCCAAGTATTTCCTCATCATCCGAATAATTGACCGGCGCTGGAGCGCCCAGTTTCTCCAACAAAGCGATCGTCTCAGGATACTTCACGGGAACGCTGCTGTGCAGAGACGGACCATTCGCCATATCGGTTACGGCCCAACCTCGAGCATTTCTGGCGTCCAGTTTGGCACCTTTTCCGACGAAGTATTGGACCAAGGCATTGTCGCCTCTCCATGCTGCACCCATCAACGGAGTGAAACCCTCGTCGTCTGCCGCATTCACGTCGAGTCCAAGTTCTCGGTCAAATATTTAGCGGCGGCGAAAGGCCCGTCTGGAGCAGTGGTGGAATAGTTTCCAGTCCAGCCGATTCCGGAAGCAACCGCCAAAGGTGAAACATGCTTTGCCGACGGAATCTTTGGATCGGCTCCGTACTCCACCAGGAGCTTCATTGCAGCGACATCATTGGCCTGCGCAGCGCGCCAGAACGCCGTCGTCCCATCAACTTTCGTCCACAATTGATTGTGATGCGGCGGGTTGAACCAGATGGTTCTCAGCACCTTGGCATTCCGGTCTGCACCCTTCTCCAGCAGCGCCTTCATTAATTCCAAGTGAGTCGTCTTCTGCTGGACTACACCGTTGGCAGCCGTTGCCGTGGTTGGCGTCCAAGCTACGGGAGCCCATCTGTTTTCCAATACGGCATAGAGAGGCGCAAGTCCATCGATACTGGCAAGGTTGGGATCGGCGCCGTGATCCAACAGGTATTTGGCGACATCATAGTGACCGCTGTTGATCGCGATCACCATGGGGCTAGTCTTATCTATCGGATTAACTCTGTTAACGTTGGCTCCTGCCTCTACCAACGCTTTAACGGCGTCGATAAGGCCGTCCCGAGAAGCATAGAGCAACGCGGTCATGCCGCCCGTCCCCTTGACCTGTCCCTCACTGCGGGGGACTTCTTTGGTCGTTCCAGTCCGGGAAGGCGCCGGCACCGGGTTGCCATCTTCATCGACAAGATTCTTATCGATGGCGACGATCTTGCTCGTCACGTTCAACTCCGCGCCACGCGAAGCCAGCAAGGTGATAACCGGAACCCGATTGAGCGCAGCCGCAAACATCAACGCCGTCTGTTGACGGGCGGTTTCCTTGGCGTTCACCATCGCTCCGTGCTCCAGTAGAAGCTTTACGGCTTCCACACTGCCGGCCGCGGATGCCTGCATCAGCGGGGTTGTGCCCAGATCATTCGCCAGGTTCGCGTCCGCACCCGCACTCAACAGCGCTTCAATCATCGCGACGTTCCCATTGCTTGCGGCTAGATACAGCGGAGTGATCGCGGCGACGCGGGTTTTTGCTGTCAGATCGGCTCCCGATTTGATCAGCATCCGAGCCGTATCCAGATCGTCCCGATACACCGCCCAGTGCAAGGCCGTCATGCCATCGCCCTGAGCGGCATTCACATCCACCTTCTGCTGCAACAGCGAACGAACCGCATCAACATCTCCCCGCATCACAGCATCAGGTAACCGAACGTCACCGGTTGCCGCCCACATTGCGGATACCGTACAAAGTACAACAACGCCTACCATTAAACCCTTACGCAACATTTGTCTCGTCCTCCATTTTGAGTTTCCGCGTGTTTCGGGGCGTCAGATTGCAAGTTCTTCGGAACTGTCGCCGATCTGGTTCAGGTCCTCGACTCCGAGTCTGTGCAAGACGGTCAGCCACAGATTCGCCATCGGAGTCCCCTCTGGGCACTTCAGGTGGAAATTGCCCTTGATTTTGCCGGTGGCGTGCCCGGCTAAAAATACAGGCAGACGTTTATGTTCATGGACATGGGAATCTCCCATAGGACTGCCATAGATAACCAGTGAATGCTCGAGCAGATTTCCGTCTCCGTCCGGAGTGTTTTTCAACTTTTCGATAAACGGAGCGATCCGGCTCACGTGGTACTGGTTCAGCTTGGCGAACTCGGCAATATTCTTTGGATTCTCTCCATGATGGGAGGCCGAGTGGAACGGGGTCATAACTCCGCTCTCTTTGTAGACCGCCGAGCTGACGTCGCGCGCAAGTTTGAAGCTTGAAACTCGTGTCGTTTCTGTCATGAACGCGAGGGCCTGCAGATCGAGCATCAAGCCCACATGCTCTTCATAAGAGTCCGGCACGCCAACGGGGGCGTCGGGAAGCGACCTAGCATCTCCATTGGTCGTGTTGTATTGCTCGATTTTCTGGATTCGCCGTTCGATTTCACCACATCTTCAAGGTATTTATTGAGCCGGTCACGGTCGCTTGCACCCAGATTCTTCGTGAGCCGTGCCACGGAGTGGCTGACGCGATCCAGAATGCTTTGCTCCTCCCGTCTACGGGTGGCGCGCTCGTCCGTCGTGCCGCCGGCGCCAAACAAGCGCTCAAAAATGACACGGGGATTTCTCTCCATAGGAAGAGGATTCGTCGGGGTTGCCCAGGAAATCGTGTCACAGTAAACGCAGCTGTACCCGTATCCACACGCGGCGGATAGCGAACCCACATTCTCGATGCAAAGCTGGATGGACGGCAACGGCGTGTCTTGACCCATTTTCTGCGCGTAGATCTGGTCCAGCGAAGTACCGCAATAGACGTCCGCTCCTTCAGTCATTTTCGGGTGCGCTCCGGTCAAGTACACCGCGGACGCGCGCGTGTGGTCGGCCCCTTCCTCTTTCGGGTTCCACGCAAACGCCCCTTTAAGATCCGTATTGGTGACAATCGTCAGATAATCCTGGAACGGCTCGAGCGAAATCAAAGTGGGAGTGATCTCAAAGTTGGACCCCTCCTTAGCCGGTGACCAGTAATTCATCTTCTGGCCGATACGCGAACTCCCGCCTGCACCGTGGACCTGTTCAATGGCACAGAGGCGGGTTCGCGGAGCCGCTGCCGTCTTTTTCAAGGGTGTCTGTGCAGGCACCATTGATTCCATGAACGGCAACGCCATTGCAACGCCCATACCGCGAAGAACCGTGCGTCGGGATATGAACTTCTTCGTGATAAACATTCGGTGCTCCTTATTCTCCTAGTTTAGTTTCTTTTCGCTTCATTAACGAGCGGCTCCGATTGCCGATTCGGTGGGCGGCTCCGCGCGTCTCATTTGGAACGGAACGCTGTTCACGATTCCCGTAACAACCGACGTGAACGAGTAATTGGCCTTGCCTGCTTCTCGTTCGATGGTTCGAACGACCGGCATATCGGTAAACGTAATTGCTCGGCCCAAGCCATACGTCAGCAGCTTTACGATGAAGTTCCTGACATACGCGTCAGAATATTTCACCAGCGCCTGCCGAAAACTGGCTGGACCTTCTAATTTGGTTCCGTCAACCAGTTGACCCGACGCATCGATGGCGAATCCACTGTCCTGGGTCCGCCATGCTCCGATGGCATCGAAATTCTCCAACGCAAGACCCATCGGATCCATGATCTTGTGGCAGGAGGCGCAGGGCTCGTTTGTGCGGTGCTTCTCCATACGCTCACGGACCGATTTCAGTTTGACCGGTTCCCCGCTGACGACATTGTTCTCCTCCAACTGTGGTACGTTGGGCGGCGGTACGGGAGCGGCGGTACCGAGAATCTGTTCGAGGACCCACTTGCCGCGCTTCACTGGAGAGGTTCGGCTGGAAAACGACGTCACGGTCAGAATGATTCCCTGCCCCAACAGACCAAAACGATTCTCATCCGTCAGCGTAACGCGCCTGAACTTATTCCCCAGGACATTGGGAATGCCATAATGTTTTGCAAGGCGCTCATCGACAAATGTGTAATTCGTCGACAGCAGATCGACCACGCTTCGATCCTCGCGCACAATACTGTCAAACAGGAGTTCCGTCTCCCGCCGCATCGACGCAAACAAATTGTTGTCGGAGTCGGGGAACAAATAAACATCGGGGTGCGCGTCTTCGAGATTGCGTAAATACAGCCACTGCCCCGCGAAGTTTTTTTGCCAACGCTTCCGAGCGCGGATCCTTCAACATGCGCCGCACCTGTTGCGCCAGAACCGTCGGATTTTTGAGTTTTCCCTGACTGGCAACGGTGATCAGTTGGTCGTCCGGACCAGTACTCCACAGAAAAAACGCCAGCCGGGAAGCCAACTCCAGGTCCGTGATACGGTAATTCGTACCTGCAGCAATTTTAGCTGCAGGGTATTCAAAGCGGAACACAAATTCCGGACTCGCCAGGATAAACTGCAACGCCATTCGGATCCCAGAATCGAAGTCTCCACTCTTCCGGCCGTCCTGATAGGCGCCCATGAGCTCCTCGAGATTCTCTTCACTGACAGGCTTCCGAAACGCCTGGCGCGCTAACCCGGAGATGATTTTTTTGGCGCAGGGCTCTTCGTCGCGCGCGTTAGCGGGGCGGCAAATGAATATCTTCTGGCGGCTAGGCATCTCACTAACGCCGGTTGGCTTGTAGGGACCCATGACCGAAAAAGTCTGAAGGTGAGGAGGATTTGTCAACCCGGGAACCTGGCCTGAGAAATCGTCGCCCAAACTCCGCTCCGGCCGCTCGATAATATCTTCGATCGGACCGTCGGCTTTCTTCACAAAGGATGCAGAAATCCGCTGCGGACCCGCCTTCACTTTAATGGGAGGAGTTCGAAAGTCGTTGTTCTCGGCGCGCATTAGTGGGTCGATATCAAACAATCCCACCCTCTCGCCATTTACTGCCACTTCGAGTTGCTCTCCATACATCGCGCTGCCGAAGAGAAACGTGTTTCTCGTAAAGACCAATGCCAGTCTGAACACGTATTCGGCATCAGCCGGAAAGTTGTGCACGACAGCAATCCCACCGCGTGTTCCCAGCGGTGTGCCGTCCACGTGGCGTATCTGAGAGAAGTTTGTAGCGAGACGGTATGTTTCCTGGGTAGGTGTCATCTTGGGATCGCCGATGGCGAGACGGCCGATTTTGCCGGCGGCCCTAACGTATGCCTCCATTAATGTCGGCGAAACACTGAGGACCTCCGACATGTTGTCGAAACCCTGACTCCTGGTGTCGGCAGGCAGAAGCGACTCTACATCAATATCCAGGCCCAGAAGATCGCGGATAACATTGGCATATTCCGTCCGATTCAAACGGTGCAGGTACGGTGTCCCAGGATTCGGATTGGCTGCCGCCGCCCGGTCGATTCCCGCTTCCAACGCTGAAGTAAAGGCCCGGGCGACGTCCGGATTCGGTCGCGGCCGTCCTGCCGGCGGCATCATGCCGGTCCGCAGCTTCAGAATCACCTTTTCGAACTGTTCTGCGTGTTGGTCGGGGTGGGTGAAGTCAACGCTGGCGAAGGAAAAATCTCCAGATTTCAACTTATCGTTATGGCATCCAGCACAATATTGCTTGACCATCGCCTGCTGAGATTCAACGGACATCGCGGTCGACGACGACGTCTGTCGCGGTGCTGCGGATGTTGTGCCCAAGGACTGTGCAAACATCAGCGCCAACACCATCAATATGGCAACTAACAGTTTCTTCATGGATTCTCCACACTGAGCAAATACCGCCACTCACGGATCAGGAAAGCAGTCAAATGGCAGGTCATCTCGAATCTCACAAGGTTGTAGGATTTAACGGGTATACGCTAGTCCGCCCAGGCTTTCATGTCAAGTAAATTGAGCGTGTTCCGGAGTCTAGTTTGTAGATGCCGGTTTACGCCCGTGCGGCGATCACCCAAGCCCTACTTAAAAATGGATTTCGCGATCATCGCATGCACCCCTTTGGTGCCGTCCACGAGCTGCGTTATCCGTAAATCCACGGCCAGCGAGCACAAGATGTACGCCTCATCGCGAGGTATTTTTT
>Ga0170475_103733967_pt1 | contig 10078 bp, 7 predicted proteins | sample Soicark_Litter_5_FD_111474 | JGI IMG/M metagenome (GOLD analysis project Ga0170475, IMG submission 111474) | Avena fatua rhizosphere microbial communities from Hopland, California, USA. Combined Assembly of 48 SPs | reverse complement strand
GGAGCAGTTGCCGGCACTATTGAGAGGCGGGGCAAAACAACGAAAAGCTAACGGCGGCCGCTAAAGAGGACGCAGTGAAACAGACTGCTCAGGCCCAACAGCAGGAAGAAGCCAACGCCAAGGTCCAACAGAAGGAAAAGCTCGCCACGTTCAAGCGCGTATACTCGGCCTGCATGGAAGCTTGTGATTATTCAGTGAAGTGACCTGTATCGAACAACAATTCTCGCCCGTCATCATGAGGGCGAAACAAGTCGCGAGGTGGCGGAACAGGCCAAAAGGGAGCGACGAGACTGAACGGCGATGCCATAGATTCGGTCAGTAACGGAGTGCCACAAATCGCAAAATGCCCGCTAACGGGCATGCCTCGGAGATCGACTGTGCAGGCCTGGCTGAATTCAACCTGGATGTAATCGACGACGATCCTCGGCCAATCGGTCTCCCGCAGTCAATTGCCGGCGAGAGACTCTCGCGACGAACACGACAGGTTTCCAACAGCTCCTGCTATTCTCGAGTGTCAGGTTTACGCCGAACGAAGCGTTGATCGTCTGCCACCGAAGTTGCACTGCCGTAAGCTTGCGAAACAAGCTCCTCTTGAGGAAAGGGCGAGATAAGGGCAAACGCGGCGAACTGATTGTCGCCTTCGCAGGGTTTATCAAAGGCGAAGATCGCTCTCGGGAAAAGGAATCCGCCCGGCAGTTGCACCGATACCCAAGCCAGTAGTCGCAACGCTCCGGGACTGAGTAATCCCAACTTAAGGAAGAGCTAACGATTTGCAAGCCACACGGGACCTTCTGACTTTGGTTGATCGCAGCTAAAGCTTAGGGCCCCAGTGGCGTCCTCCGATTACCCCACACGGGGCCAAGCTCCGAAAAAACGTTCAGTGCCTTTGATCCTTTGGCGGGTGTCGAACTACGAAGTCAAGCTCGTGTGGCTCACGCGCGACGAGCAATTTGGCGTCATCAACCAGATCTGTCATAGCAGTGGGCGGCAGGCCTGAGAGTTAATAACCTGATCGACTTTCCGCGAGCATTGAAGAACCCGTGCTCGTGCTGTGTCTCAATCTCGTGTGGAACATACCTCCGGGAGGCCGCATGGCGCTGAGGCTGTTCTGGAAGCGCATAGGAGAAGTTAAAGATCAGCACACTGGAACGCGCATTGAGCGTAGTCTCACTCGCGCTTGCATTCCTTCCGCCACGCCCAGAACACACTCACCTGATCGAAGGCGACGAATCCACCGGGCGTGCCGGGAAGCTGAAGACAATTGAGAGGGTCGGCACAAAAGCACGTCTACCAGCGCAGACCAAAGGTTAATGGCAACAATTGTGTCCTGATCGTAGTTGTCAGAATGTTGTAGTAGCGAAGTTCAGTATAGAATTTCATACTGTCAGAAAGCTGATAAGTTAAGCCGCCCCCGAAATCCCACCCGCCTTTTGTCGTGGAATTGCTCCGATAGATGATATCGGCATAGTAGGCGCCGGAATAACAGAAGCCAATCCAGGGGTCACATATGATACCGGGCACGACACCAGGACGAGTTAGATTGGCCGTTCTTGTGTAAACGCCATAGCCACCAGTTACATAGCCACCAAATTTGCGCTCGGTACCAAATCGATAAGTCGGATTAAAGCCGAAGCCCCAGTTGTGAGCATATCCACCAGGCGCGCCTGCGGCTTTCAGAATCGTGGAACTCAAATCTCCTCCGTTGAATATATAGTCGACGTTCACGCCGAGATGCTTGGTGAGAAAGTAGCCCCCGCCGAGCGTGAAATTATACCCCGTATTAATGCGGTCCGAAGTGTCCGATAAGCTGAACGTAGGCCCCCCACCGAAGTTAAACGCCCACCGGTGGTCTTGGGCATGCAGCGAGAGTGTTGCAATGGCCGTTAATAACAGGAATTTCTGTCTCATGGCATATTAGAGAACGTAACGCTTCGAGCGCTTTAAAAAATTCGTTACTCTGACGTCAGAGATCCCTCCTTCAATACGCTGTTGGCACGGCGAGCAAAGACATTGTGAAAGCTCGTCGGTTTACATACACCTTCGGATCTTGGGCAAGCAATCATCGCTAGCCTTTGTAACTGGTTCCAAGGAATCTCGTGCCGCGCTCTACCCGGCAACCTTAAAAGCTTGATACCGGACCATGTAAGGCCTGTCTTGGTGGGCTGATGTTGGCATGCTAGGCGCGGTGCTTTGGCGAAAGTGGCGTATTTCTCCAGAATCCGTCTTCAGAACAGGACTTCATCTTTTGAGATGGCCGTCACGCGCGAGCTCTCGAAGAGTTTGGGATCAAGCTTGTTCAGCATAGTGCGTAGCTTCGTAATGTTCGCGTTGGCTGTCGCTTCCCCAATAATGGCCATTTCGTCTGCTCGAGTGAATTCTGAGATATCAAACGAAGTGACGTCGGGCGCGAGTACAAGGTCGGCTGGCTGCACGCCTACGGAGTTCATGTTGAAGCCCTGAATCATGTTCTGTCGCATGATCACCTGAAGTGTTGAGAAGAAACGCCGCCCGAGTGAAAGACGCCGCTCGGAACGGATTCCGATGAAGTCTTTTTCTAGCTTGGCCGTCACGCTCGATGCGATAACAAAATTGCATCCCTTGGCTACCAGCAGATTGGCGGGAATGTTGTTGAGCAGCCCGCCGTCCACCAATGCCTGTCCTGATTGAAAGATGGGAAGCGACAGGGGAGGAAGATTGATGCTCTCAAGGATACCCATCGTCGCGTCGCCATCCTCGCGCACCACAGCTGCCCCTTCGACGAGGTCGACGGCCACCGTGAGCATCGGAAGGACCAATTGCTCCATCCTGGCTTGACCCAGGTATTTCCGCAGCACGGACTCGAACTGATTTCGTCGGTACTTGTAGAGCAAATACCAATAGCCCCCGCCGGGCAGCTGTCGAAAGGGCCAGGATGGTTTCAGATCGGCCTTGAAGACTTGCGTCACATACTCGGGATCTAAGCCAGCCGCGTAGATAGTGCCAGTCATCGCCCCTGCGCTCGTTCCGGCGAGCATGTCGATGTAGATGCCATGCTGCTCGAGCGCTTTGAGCACGCCAAGATGGGCCATGCCGCGAGCAGCGCCCCCGCCCAGTGCCAAGCCAATCTGGACGCCTCGCAAGTGATGGACAATGCGCTCGAGCCCATGTTGTAGTAGCCCGCTTTGATGCGTTCCGAAGGCTTCGAATGAAAGCTTAAAGTCTCGTTGTGCGAAATTAGACAAGTTTGGCACGTAGGGAGCTAACGGGGCGTCGCGATCCAGAATCCACACAATGCGGAGCTTTTCCCTCCATGTGGGTACGTCCTTCTGCATCCCTTGAAGCAGACGTAGTGCTGCAGCTTCGTCTTGCGGCCGAACACACCAAAACACTACGTCGACGTAACTGAGAAACCGCTGTAGTACTTCTGGCGGATGATCGGCACGTATATCAACAAACAGGCGCCGGTGTGAGGCCCAGTCTTTAAGGATCGTGTATCGGTCCTCCATACGGCCGCCTCCCGCAAGCAGCTTGAAGGGGAAATCACCGTCGGGCTTCCATTCCTCGTCGTCACCGGCAATACAGGGAAACTCGCCCAGTTCCCGAAGTCTACGCACCAGGCGTGCCAACAGCGGGCGGCTCGCCTGGGCGTAATGAACGATACCCACTACGGACGGCTTCGGAAGAGAACGCTCGACCATGACGTATCGTTTGAATATATTCGCCGACAGGCGAAACATGGTGAGTTGAAAATCCGGATCTTTTGCAGTTAGCAGAAACAGGTTCGATCGTGCCAGTCGCATTGCCGCCGAAGGCTCGGTGGCGTGGACGTGCAGGTGAGAACGGTCCGATAAACCGAGTGAAAACAGTCCGATGACAGACCCGCGGGTCAAAGTATCTTGCTGCAGTTCTTTGCCCAGCGAATCGTATACGCTTGCCTGGAGGCGGCCCGTGATCAGGAAGTAAACGTGGTCGATTTCTGAGTCGAGTTCAATGAGCACTTGCCCAGCGTCAAACTCCACCCAATCAGCCAGATCGGTGATCGCCGTCAATGTCTTCTGGTCAAGATCTTTTGCCCATTCGAGTCGACGAAGCTCTACGTGAAGTTGCTCAGCACTCGGAGCAAGGGTTTGTTCGCTGTTATCCATCTTGATCTCCTTTAGGCCTCTAAACGGGCTACGCTCTCCGCCTAAGGAACCTCTACCGCCCAGGCCACAACTTTCCACCGGCTGTTTTCCCTTGCCCACAACAGCAGCAGGGCAGGTGATTCTTCCTCGCCGAAACTCAATGTACTGCCTGAGAGATAAAAGCCACCATACCGCGCATCAGCCGGTGTCAAATTGGGCGACTTTTCCGGCCGATCGCGCTGATGGCACAAAAAGCTGTCTGCCTTTTGATCCGGCAAACCCATAACGGCGAATGCTTTTGAATAGCCATGCTCGACTGGACGCAACAACTGGTTTTTAGGCTGGACACCCGACATCATTTCGGAGAGGTTCGCCCGCCGTGGAATCTGGTCGGCCAATCGCTCCAGCGCTGCGCGCGTCCTAAGATTGGGCGTGAGTTGCTCTTCTTCTGCAGAGGGTTCAGCCAGACACGGATACGAGCGCTGCGACACAAAACCCAAAGCCTGCCCGATATCCCGCTTCTCAATCCACAACTGGTAGAACTCAGTGATATCCTTCACAACGCCGGGATCGCCGGCAATCGCCTTGGGTGCCGGTTCCGCGGGTTCCGCCGTGGCCGCGAAGTGCGTTGGTATGCGACCTTGCCCGCTGGTGTCTTCGATCCGGACGGCAGTGATCTTCCAGTAGTTTCCTTCCTGTGCCCAAAGCAACGACATGATCTTGCCAACGGCGTCGCCCTTTTTTCCCCGAAGGATGGTCGCGTAGTATTTATCTTTCGACTTCTTGCCTGATTCATCCTCCGATGCAGGAACACACTCATCGTCCTGCGCGATGTCCGCTGGCAAGTTCACGAGCCGGAACTCTGCCCCATACGCGTTCTTCGCCTCTTTCAATTGCTGCCACCGGGTGTCGGCAGGTTCGAATACCTGGTCAACAGAATCCACCGGCCCCATTCGATCGCTAAATTCCTTCATCGCCATCCCGGTGCGAAGCTGGAGCATGCCTTGCGGCACTGATTTGCCGCTCTTCTCAACCATTGGTTGCAGGCACGGATAACTGCGGCGCGAAAAATAGGCAACCGCGTTGTTCGGGTGTTTATCCACCAGCCATGTTTTCAAAAAGTCGTGCGCGCTCTTGTCAATGCCCTGATCGGCTTTGAGCGGAGTATTCAAGGGGATTGGGCTCCTGCGCTGGACGGCTTCTTCCTTCGGCGGTTTGGAGCCGCTTCCGAGCAGTCCGAACACTTCCCGCCACCACCCGTCCAGCCCTTCCCACCGCTGGTCGTGGCGCTGCAGGTTATCCCCGGCCCGCACATCTGAGTTCGACGCAGTCAGGTGTCCGTTGAACACCGCCTTGGGAAAGCTCGACGAGCGGTAATCGACGTCAACATCGGCCATCTTGTTGTCGCGCGAAATCGAAAACTGAATCGACGGCGGTCCATTTTTGAGACGGTAGCAGGTGGGAAAGCCCTTGTGATAAGACGCGTTATCGCGATCGTGAAAGAACTGGGTGCTTTTACCCAGAACGTCAACAGCGCGGGGCTTCAGATAAACGTATAACCGGAACTGGCGATCGCCTCCCGCGCCTGCATCCTCGCCCATTATTTCGTCAATGCCGTCCACAAGATCGATCGCACTGCCAAGGTCCTTGCCTTCTGCATCGGTCAGCTGCGCTCTCAGAAGCGCGTGCGTCACGGCATCGAACGTCGTGCGGACGGACATCCGAGCGTTATCGTACGCGTCTTGGGGAGAGATCTTGCTTCTAGTAGTCGAGTTATATCGTTGAACGTAATCGTCTACCAGCTTTTTCTGTTCCAGCCGCAGCATTCCATAGTTGCTCTCAGTTCGCTTCTGTGTCGTGTTGGAGTTGGTGGAGTCCGACGGTGGTCGAGCAGGATTAGGGGGCGTTCCTGTCCTTGGCGCTCCTCCCGTCCCGTCGGGACTTCCAACGCCGAACTCGTAAATGCCGGCCTCAGCTATGAAGGGCAGAACGAGATGCGCGACAGTGGTCGTATCTGCCCGCACATATGCCCGGTCTTTTACATTGCGATCGTTCAGAGGCGCTACTGGGTACCTCGCGAGCCTCAAGCCCGGTGGATCAAAGTCGAGCAGATGCGGCCCTGCAGACTTCCCGACCCTACTCACACCGTTGCAGTCGAGTGGCATGTTCCCGTGCGTTGGTGGTGCGGCACAGGATGACGCAAGCAGTATAGAAACTATAAGTAAGCACATGTACCGCTCTTTCAGGGAGTTAGTTCATTGGTAATCGACGCTCGATACCGCAAGTGCGCGCGTTTCTCGCATCGGAGTTCGCCCTGTTTTCGCGGGCGGCACATGGAAGATGGAATACGCATACGCTTCGGAACTGTTCTATTCGAAGCACGTCCGCTTCGAGAAACCCGTATCGATATATCGGTCGACCGCGAACATGCTAGCCGGATGCAGTTTGCGCCTCGTTCGAACTGCCACGAGGAATTGTTGAAAGGTCAAGCGCGCGGCCGCTACACACAGTGCAGGCTTCACCACCATGAATGATTGACGGATGGCCACGGTATGACGAGATGAATCCTCTTCAATGTGGATCTAAAACTTCTACATGCTAGGCACGCTGTCAATTCGGGTTTCGGATTACCAACCTTGTTCTGAACTGCCGCCGCTAGAGCATATTCAAAGCGGCGTTAGTTCGGAAGCCGACCGTTCATGAACGAGGAATACTGCCCATTCGCAAGGCCAGACTCATCCAATAGACCGCGCCCCATCTTTTTCAGGCAGACGTCCAGTTGATTGGCCGTCAGCGATTCGATCAACGTTATGTCACTCTCTGTTGCCACGAGTACATGGCCCTTGCCGGTTTCTGGAATATCCGGGAGAAAAAGCACATAATTGCCATTCGAGTCGTTTTCTACGACAAATGAGGGGAGCCAGAACTCTCCGTCCCTGATCAGTGCAACACGGTACGGAAGCACCGGGACTTTATTCTGAAGCTTTTCTTCTGCGATTGCTTTATAAGTGTCGTAGCCCGGAACATACCGGGACATCCAGCGTTCCATCAGGTTGTGAACGCCGGCGATGAAGGAGAAACGAACTAGCAAGCCGCACAAAAAACAGACGGCGAGCAGAGCGATGCCCGTAAAGATATGAGTTCCTTTGAGACCCACCAGGGAGCTGACGCCGAAGATGCCGGCCATTTTGGTACCAACGGAAGTCAGAGCGTTCCAAGCTTTCGTGATGAGGACGAATATGACAACGATCGGGAGAAGAAAAAAGAACCCGGCGATTGCGGTATTTCGGAGTTTTGTGAGGAATGTTGGCATGTTGCGCCGATGCTGCACTTTCGGTGATGAAGCAGATGCTCAGCGGACCGCCCAGCTTTTTTAATTACTCAGAGTGCGAACTCTTTTCACCCAAAGTTATCGCTGAACCGACGAAAGGGCGAAACGCTCACGCGGGACGGTGCGCAAAACTAAAAACCTCCCGAGTGCGAGTACGCATCCATCTGCTCGATTGAGTCTTGCTCAATCACGGAGTTCACGGTTGTGTGATCTCGAACACTGATGGCCGAATTGTCGACGGGAGGCGGATGTGACCCGTAGGGTTGGCATTGGTCTAATCGCATTGGGAGTCGTTTTCGTGGTCGGATTCAGTCTGTCGCGTCTAATTAGCGCAGGCCGATGCCGTCCAAAGCTGGAGCGTGAGTTGTCCGCCGCTCTCGGCCGGCAAGTCAGGGTCGGTACTGTTAGCTTGTCACTATTCGACGGAAAGGTCGGGGCGAACAACATTTCTATTGCCGACGACCCTACGGTTAGTAACGATGTCTTCCTTACGGCCAAGTCATTGAGTGCCGAGGTAAAGCTCAGGCCGCTGATCGTTTCTCAGACCCTGCAGATCACCAGCATTACGCTGGAGGAACCCCAGATCAGGCTGATCCGAGGACCCGCCGGTACATGGAACTTCTCGAGCCTAGGTAAGGGAGCCGCCGAGGCTAAGCCGTCCGGAAAGAGGGCCGGCGCACCCTGCACCGGCACGCTCACGGTCGACAAACTGACGATCGAGAAGGGGCGAGTGGTGGTCTGGACGGCGAATCCCGCGGAAATGCCCGTCACCTATGAGAACGTAAATGTCAATATCACGGGCTTCTCTTCAACCACACAGCTTCCGTTCGAAGTTAGCGCTGGATTGCGGCGCCGGGGCGAGTTGAATCTGAACGGCCAATGTACTCCCATGAATGCGGGCAACACGGCCACCACTTCGCTGAATCCCTACCTTCAGTTCCGAAAGCTCGATCTGGCCCCGTCCGGATTCGTGTCGCGGGGGACGGTAATGGCAGGTCTGACGAACATCGGTAGCCAGACGACATGGATAGGTCAGGTAAAAACAACTAAGACGTTGAGGGACGAGAAGCTGAGCCTCATCGTGATAGGCGCACCTTCAACTTCCATATCAATCTCTCGAAGATCATCTGTGTCATCGAAGTGGAACCTCATTCGGGAACACTTTGCTCAAACGCTACTGACACGACACGAAATGGGCATAAGACTGGACATCGACTCAGGAAGTGAGGAACTTGCAAGCGTGTTTTTGCTCAGAAGCTACTTACGAGACACGAAATGGATAAGAAGCTGGAAGTCGACTCAGGAAATGAAGGAGTTTCAAGCCTATATTGGATATTTCAAGAAATACGCAGCGCAATATGATTTTGATTACCTGATGTTAGTTGCCCAGGCCTATCAAGAGTCACGTCTGGACCAGAGTCGAACGAGCCCCGTCGGTGCGGTAGGCATCATGCAGGTCATACCGGAATTTGCGGCTGCTCCGCCTATCAACATCCCTGATGTGATGACCCCAGAAGCTAATATCCACGCGGGCGCGAAAATGCTCCGACACTTCTACCGGGCGTACTTTAAGAATGACGGGATCGATGAGATGAATAAAACCCTTCTGAGCTTTGCGTCCTATAATGCAGGCCCAAGCCGGATTGCAAAGTTGAGGAATCAAGCTGAGCGCGAAGGACTGGATCCAAATCAGTGGTTCGACAATGTCGAACGGGTCGTCGCGAGAGAAGTAGGGCAGGAAACGGTTCGGTACGTAAGCAACATCTACGATCGTTATGTCGCCTACAAACTTGCGCTCGAACACGGCCGAGGAACACCTTATGCCAAACTGGCCGTCGCAAGATGATTTGCTGGATTACGAGTGTTTCGCGATTAAGGTGCCGCGGCGTGCCGCACATCAACTTTGCCGGGCGATTTGGGGCGAGTCACAGGCGATGGGTCATGGAGCTAGCTAGTTAAGACGAAAACTAAGACAGTTTCCACTGCGCCAGCCAAACGCATCACCGAGCTTCAATGCATGCCGCTTCGTCCCGATACTGGTTCTCAGCAGCCATAGAGGCGATACTACGTCCACAAGCCACTATCTGGCGATCCAGTGGATCGTTGTCGATCGAACGTGGGTCTATGTACTGAAGCTGTCGGCGCTTGGATAGAAACCCGTCACTCAGCTTTTGCACATTCGAAAATTCTGCAGCAACCAGGACGTAGCCGCTCCGATCATCTTGCGTGGACCTTGCGGCGCCGACTAGAGCGAGATTCGTTTGAGCCCTCCTTCGTAGCTCCGACACCCACTCCTCCGAGACCAGAGAATTGTTTTGTATGCCGTTAACTATCGTAATTCGCCACTCTCGGAGCGAGCTCATCAGTTCGATTCCCGTTTGGCGGAACTCTCTTGAAAATCCCTGCGTTGCGGGTGGCGGCGCAGCGGAGCCTGATTGAGCCGGCAGCGACAGGAGAACATGGTTAGCGTTGAACGAGATGGCTCCCCTTGTTAGACGCGCAACATCCTCGATCGCAAGATAGGCCTTGCCGTTGAGTTCGAGTATCTTGGCATACTCCGTTTGGCCCACTATCGAGAAGATGCGACCATCGGAAGCAGACTGCCCAGGTGTACGGATGGATGCTGTCAGGAAGAGAATCGGGG
>Ga0170475_116466593_pt1 | contig 10080 bp, 5 predicted proteins | sample Soicark_Litter_5_FD_111474 | JGI IMG/M metagenome (GOLD analysis project Ga0170475, IMG submission 111474) | Avena fatua rhizosphere microbial communities from Hopland, California, USA. Combined Assembly of 48 SPs | reverse complement strand
GAACAGAACCTGGAGAAGCAGCTGCCGAAGGAACATGTGTCGCCGGTGAACTTCATGGATTACCGCAACGTGCACGCGGCATTCGAGGACGCGGCGGCATGGTGGCGCCCCGACATCAACGTCGCCGACCCTGGGGTCGAGCCGGTACGGGTCAATGCGATCGAGGTCAGCGGAAATCTTTTCGACCTTCTCGGAGTTTCACCTGAACTCGGTGCCGGCTTCCCCGTCGGCGGTCCCTTTTACTCGACCGATATGATCGCCGTGATCAGCGATCGGTTCTGGCGCGAGCACTACCAGGGAGCGCGTGATGTCGTTGGAAGACCCCTGAACGTCAAGTCTGCACAGTACCGGATAGAAGGCGTCATGCCGCCAGGCTTCACGTTCCCGGATGACGTCGATGTCTGGCTTCGCTTGAACTGGGATCTCACCAGGCATAGCCGCGGGGCGCACTTCATGGAAGCAGTCGCACGTCTGAGGAGTGGCGTCACGCCGCAGCAGGCTGCATCGGAACTCTCGCGTCTCAGCGATCGACTGGCCGTCGAAAACCCGTCGACCAACAGCTCATGGAGCGTTTATCCCGCTCGGCTTCTCGACGATATGCTCGGCTATTACCGCCCTGCACTCCTGGTTCTTCTCGGAGCGGTGTCACTCGTGTTGATTACGGCGTGCCTGAACGTCGCGAATCTGCTGCTCGCGCGCGCCGGGTCGAGGGCTCGGGAAATGTCTGTCCGCTCGGCGCTCGGTGCGTCCCGCTCGCGTCTTGTTCGACAGCTGCTTGTCGAAAGTGTCTTTCTCGGCATCAGTGGCACTGTCGCCGGTACCGCCGGTGCGCTCGCGCTGGCCAGATTGGCGATCGCATGGATGCCTGTGACGGTGCCGCGACTCCACAGTGTTGGCGTCGATGCGCGCGTGCTGACGTTCACGATGCTGACGATCTGCGCGACGACGCTCACGTTCGGTCTGCTGCCGGCGCTCGTGATCTCGCGTACCGAGACGCGCGACGCGCTGAAGCTTGGCTCGCGCAGCACGCCGGGCGTGCGAACTCGCCGGTGGAACAGGCTTCTCGTGGTCACCGAGGTCGCCCTGGCATGTGCCGTTCTCGTCGCCTCCGCGCTGCTCGTCCGCAGCGTCGGCAAAATGCTCCGCGCACCGATCGGCGTGGTGTCTTCCAATGTTGTCGTTGCCCGGCTCCAACTGTCTGGCGGGAGCTACGCGACGTGGGACGCCGTACAGCAGTTCTACACGACGCTCCTGGACGAGATTCGATCGCAACCAGGGATCGACGCCGCCGGAGCGGCAACTGCGCTTCCCCTCGACACAGGATGGGCAACCCGGCTGCCGTATACGGTCGAAGGGCGCGCGGTTGCCTCACTCGACGCGCCGGTCGCTCAGCATGTCAGCGTCAGCCCTGGCTACTTTGAGGCCTTTCAGGTTCCATTGTTGTCCGGCCGGTTGTTCACCGATCACGACACCACGAGTACCGAGCCGGCGATCCTGATCAATCAGACACTAGCAAGCCGCATGTTCGCCGGAGAGGATCCGGTGGGACGCCGAATCCTTTCGACAGCGACCAACATTGGCCCGCTCGGCCGAAACCTGGAGGGCCGCGGACCGTTCAGGATCATCGGCGTGGTCGGCAATGTCCAGCACACGCCGCTCGGCCGCGCTGCCGAACCAGTCATCTATCACACTCATCGTCAATTCCCATTCCGCCCGATGAACCTGATCGCGCGAGGGACAGACACACGCACAATCGCGATGGCCCTGAAGACGGCGCTTCGCCGCGTCGACGGGTCGCTGCCGTTGAGCAGCATCCGGACGATGGATGAACGCGTGCTGGACGCGGCAGCCGCACCGCGCATGCTGATGTTCGTGCTCACCGCGTTTGCGGCGATTACCGCGATTCTGGCGGCAATTGGCATCTACGGATTGCTCGCCTGCGTCGTCAACGATCGACGGCACGAGATCGCGATTCGTCTCGCGCTCGGGGCGCGACCGAGGTCTCTGGCAGCTCTCGTGACCAGGCAGGGCCTGGCATTGACCGTGATTGGCATCGTCGTCGGCCTCATCGCGGCGCAACTTGCCGGCCGTCTGTTGCAGGACGTGCTGTTCCAGACGACAGCGACCGATGCTGCGGCGATCCTTGCCGCGGCAGGCGCATTGGTGTTCGTCGCGGCGATCGCGTGCGCGTTCCCTGCGTGGCGAGCAGCGCGTGTCGAACCACTGGAAGGACTCAGGCAGGAATACTGAAAATGAGATTTCAGCGCCCTTTCTTCTCAGGGGGCGTATTAAATGATCGCTCAATCGCATCGTTGACGTCCGTCGAGACGGGGTGATCGCGCCAGAGCCAGCGCATCATGTCCGGGAAGATCGCGCCGCCCTGCTTCTGCCCGTGCCGGCCGATGCCCCACGTGTAATTGACGTCGTAGCCCTTGTCGGTCAACGCTCGCATCAAGCGCACGTTCTGGAGAAACCAGTCCCGCGTTTCATCGTACGCGCCGTCGCCGCGCACGCCACGATTGTCGTTGCGTCCATCCTGCAGAAAGACGCGGATCGGTTTCTTCTCGCTCTTTCGAACGACGTCAGCGTACGCATGGCCGCCTCGCAGGTTGGTGAAGCTGCCGACGATGCTGAGGACCTTGCGGAAGTCATTCGGACGCTCCCACGCCACCGTGAACGCCGCGATCGCGCCTGAGCTGGCGCCGCCGATGCCACGCCGATCCGGATCTTTCGAGATGTTGTAGTCCTTGTTGAGCACGGGCATCAGCTCGTCGGCGATGACGCGGGCGTATTTGTCGTCGAGGGTGTTGTACTCAGTCGGACGGTTGGTCGTTTTGTCGCCCCACTCCTGGGGCGTGGGCTCCGGCTGTTCCGGTGTTCGTCCGGGGTTGATGAACACTGAAACCATCACAGGTATCTCGCGACGGTAGATCAGGTTGTCGAGCACGTTTGGCGCGCGGACGTCGCCGTCCATGTTCTTGAATGCCTGACCGTCATTGAAAACCATCAGGCTCGCCGGAACGGCGCGGTCGTACTGTGCGGGGACATATATCCAGTAGGTGTGCTGCGTGCCTGGATAGGCCTGACTCGGCAGCGTGTACGGACCGCGCAGTTCTCCTTTAGGTACGCCGTCGCGAGGGAACGAATCGGGGCCAAGCTGATAGTAGGCGTCCATGTTCGGCGTTGGTGGTGGCGGAGCGGTCGGACTTTGCGCTGGCTGTTGCTGCGTCGCCAAGGCGATCGCGGCCGCGCCAAAAATCACCGTCTGGAGAATCATTCGATTCACGACTTTGAGTCCCTTCTCGTTTGCGCTCCTGCCAGCCGCCAGCCGCAAGAAGCGAGCACCTACAGCACGTCGTTCGTCAGGTTCAGAACGTCACGATGGCTGAGTTGGGTACGCAGCATGCGCGAATCATATCCAAGTCGGAAGTATGATGCTGCCGGAGGCGAACATGGTTGCCATCGTCATCATTCTGGTGGTCCTCTGGTTCCTCGGCATCGTCACAAAGAACACGCTTGGCGGACTGTTGCACATTCTGCTGGTGATCGCGGTGGTGTTTCTTCTGATCAACGTGATTCGCGGCCGCGGCCTGTGAGTTCAGGCGCCTCCATGGATCTGCGGGCACTGCCGCATTCAGTCGTTCAACTCTCTCTGGATTTGACGAGCATCGAGGAGGCCATCGAGACCGCGGCGATCGGTGTCGAGGCAGGCGTCGACTGGCTCGAAGCCGGCACTCCGCTCATCCTCGCCGAGGGACTCCACGCGATCGAACAACTCCGGGCGCGATTCCCGGACCATCCGATCGTTGCCGACCTCAAGACGATGGACGGTGGCTATCTCGAAGCCGAAATGATGGCCAAGGCCGGCGCGTCGTTCGTTGTCGTGATGGGCCGCGCTCACGAAGCGACGCTACGCCGCGTGGTCGAGGCCGGGCGTGATTTCAATATCCGGGTGATGGGCGACAATCTCGGCGCGGATGACCGCGTCGAATCCGCCAGATGGATGGCGAGTCTTGGCGTCGACGTCATCGTGCACCACATCGGCTTCGACGAGCGGGCAATGATCCAAGGTCTCAGTCCACTCGACGAACTGGACGATGTCGTTCGAGCCGTGCCGATTCCGGTGCAGGCAGTCGGCGGTTTGTCAATCGAGCAGGCGATCGAATGCGCTCGCCGCGGCGCCCCGTTCGTCGTCGTCGGCGCTCCGCTGGTCATCGACGGGCTGGCGTTTCGGCCGGCCGACGGCAATCTGTATGGCAAACTGAAACAGGTTTGTGACGCAGTGCATCGAATCAGTCACCAGTAGAATTGAAGCATTCTCCACCCTCACGCTGCGATCAATCTAGAGACAAACAGGAGAAAGGAGAAGGGAGAAAAGAGAATTCTCTCTTCTCCTTTCTGTTCTCCTGTTGATCTCTTAGTACGGTTGCGGTAGAGGGAACAATGCTGATTGAGATCTCACAACGTCACACTGCCTTCGAGGTTGGTGATTCAAAAACTCGCTCAATCAGAAATAGAACTTCAATCCCAACTGGATCTGTCTCGCCGGCGACGTCGAGGTAATCGTGCCGAACGCACTCGACGATCGGTTGCCATTCGCCGGTCCGAAGTTGGTCGTATTGAACAGATTGAACGCTTCGATGCGGGCCTCGATCCGTGTCTGGTCGCGCCCGAGATCGAATGCTTTGTGAAGCCCGAGATCGAACTGCCTGAACATGTCGGCGCGAACCGAATTGCGTGGCGCGTTGCCGAATGGGTTCGATCGATCGGTGGGAATCTCGACCATCGCCGGGTTCAGATAGTTGTTTATCGTGCGCTGATCCTCCGGCGTCACCGGATCGCCCAGCAGATTGGGACGATAGGTTGGAAGTCCACTCACGGTTGACGTGGCTGCCGGCGTGTAGGAAAGGTTGATCGGCACACCGCTGGTGATGGTGCTGATGCCGACGACACGCCATCCCCCCAAGATCCCTTCCATGATCGCCGGGAGGTCGTCCGCATAGCGGCGGCCCTTGCCGAATGGCAGCTCCCAGACGAAGCTCGTCGTGTTGTTGATTGGCTGATCGTATCCTGATCGACCGAACTCGGATTCGAGGTCGCGGTAATTGACGCGGCTATTGTCGCCGTTCTGCACCTCGAGGTGACCGGACGCGTTATCGCGCGCGCGTGACCACGTGAAGGAGTTCAGCAGGTAGAGTCCACGGGTGTACCGTCGCTCCACCTTCACCTGCAGCGCGCGATAGTCTCCCTTTCCGCCGCTGAATGCCGCCTGGATTTCCTGAAATCCCTGAATCGGCCGTCGTGCCTGCAACGCGGTATTCTCGGTCGGCCCGTTAGGCCTCGCCTGGTTGTAATCGCCGAGAATCATGATGTCGCGGCTCTGGTTGCCGATATAGCCGACGTCGACGATCAGGTTTGATAGCAGTTCCCGCTGAACCGACACATGCCAGCTTTGCACGTTGCCGGTTGGAGTGTCCTGCGGAATGTAATTCACGCGCGCGTTCAACGTGTTGAAGTTCGCCGGTATGTTCAACCCTTCCGGATATCCCTGCTGGGTCGTCCTGAAGCAGGTGGTTGGAGGCGTGTTGGCGCCGCACAGCCCCTGTGACGGCTGCTGGGTGATGTTGATGGCGACAACGTGCGGGCCATTGAACGAGAGCAGATTCTCTCCGCCCATGCGATTGAAGTGGATGTAACTGACGCCGTACCCGCTCCGCACGATTGTCTTGTCCGTGACTGAGAACGCCATGCCCAGACGCGGTGCGAAGTTGTTCTTATCGGGTTGGACGAGCGCCCGATCCGCAATCGAACCGCTCTTCGCTTGAATGAGCGAGTTCGCCGCCGGATCGAAGTTGGTCAGGTAGTTATCCTTCTCCCATTGCGGCGTGCCGAATTCATAGCGGAGTCCGAGATTGAGCGTCAGCTTTCGATTGACTTTGAAATCGTCCTGCAGATACGTGAAGTGCATCCGCTGGCGAAGATTCGCGATGAACGCGTTGACGAGTGAATAGCCGTTTCGCGCGCCGAACATGAAGTCCGCGAGATTGTAGGTCGCCGGATCGGCGGCTGCGCCACTCGGACGGCTGAACTGACCCGCATAGGTGTCCCGCCCGTACTTCGGATGGAAGTCATCGATCTGCGTGTCGATGGCCTGGTACTCGTATCCGGTCTTGAATGTCTGACGTCCTTTATTCAACGTCAGGTTGATCCTGGGATTGACGACGGTCGGATCCTGGAACTGCGGGTTGCTGTTCTGCCGCCCCAAGGTCGTCCAGCCGGTGATGCCTTGTTCGGTCAAGCCTCCGGCGAAGCGCGGGTCCGTCGGCAGCCCGCTGATTCCGTACAGCTCCTGCATGCCGGCAATCCGAGCTCCGGGTTCTTCCCCGCTTTGGTGCTCGAGACTCCAAGACGCATTTCCAACAGAGACTCGGGCGTGATGGTGAACGTGAAGCCTCCAGCGAACTGATTGTTCAGGACATGAACGAATGCGTTGCTGGGGCTGCTGGTGTCGCCCGGGATTGGCGGCGGCTCGTAATTGTCGACTTTCCTGTGGCTGTAGCGCCCGAACGCGGTCATCCGCGTATTGAACGTGTGATCGACCTTCACGTCGAACTTGTCGTTGTAGTCCTGGCGCCGCGGCAACGAGTCGAAGTTGTTCGAGATGCCCGGACTCGTGGGCGTCGGCAAATCCGCGAGCACCTTCCGCGCGAACGAGGTCATCGCGCTCGCCGGAATCACGCCGTCTGAATAAATCTCCCCGGTCAACGGATTCAAAATCGGTTTGCCCAGGGTTCCCTGCCGCTGCTCGAGCGTCGGGATGCTCGCGAACATCAGGGTTCGTGAAATTTGCCGGAACCCTTCATAGTCGGTGAAGAAGAAGGTGCGGTTTCGTACGATCGGGCCGCCGAACACGAACCCGAATTGATTGCGAATGAGTTTGGGCTTGACGCCGCCGGTCGGCTTGAAAAATCCGACCGCATTCAGCGCCGTATTCCGGTGAAATTCCCACGCGGTACCGCGAAAGGCATTCGTGCCGCTTCGGAACGAGGCATTGATTACGGCGCCGCCGGTCCTCCCGAACTCCGCACTGAAATTATTCGTCTGGACCTTGAACTCCTCGACCGAATCGGGCGTCGCCTGTACGACTTGATTCGAGAAGCCCTGGTTGCTCGTGCCATACGAGTTGTTGTCGACTCCATCGAGGATGAAGCTGTTGACGGCGCTTCTCAGCCCGTTGACGTTGAACGACGCGTCACGGGAGTCCGCGATCGCGGATCGCCGCACGCCCGGACTGAGCAGCGCCAGATCGGCGTATGCTCTGCCGTTGAGCGGCAGATTGACGATCTGCTCCTTGTGGATCACCTGTCCGCGATCGCTCGACTCGGTTTCGAGAAGCTGCGCCGCTCCACTGACGACGACCGTTTCGCCCACGGTGCCAAGTTTCAGCGTCAGGTCGACGCGCTGGCGCGCGTTGACCGTTACCGCGAAATTTTCCGCTTCCGCCACCGAAAATCCCTGAAGCTCGGCTCGGACGCTATAGGTACCGACGCGGGCGTTGAAGAACTGATAGTCGCCGTGTTCGTCGGTCACAGAGGTTGCCGTAATTCCGGTCGCGACGTTCTTCAGCGTCACCGTTGCGCCGGGAACGACCGCGCCGGATGAATCACGAACGGTGCCGAGTACGGTCGCGGCATCGAACTGGGCGGCTGAAATTGAAGGAAACAGAAGTAACAGGAACAGTCCGGCGATCGCGGACCGAGTCGCGAGACATAAGCGGCGCATGTCGACCTCCTCGATTGGCGGAGGCAGTATACGTCACCACAGCTGGATGGCCGTGAGATCTTCCCGAACCGTTACGGTGAATTTACGCGCGAGTGACGCCGAGTTTCTTCAGCACGTCCTCGGGGCAGCCCTTCCACTCCGCCACGAACACGTTGCCCTGGTACTGGAGATCCTTGATGCCCATCCTGCTCGTCCAGAAGCCGCTTGCGGTCAGATCGCGGAAGCTGTTGAAGAACGCTACCCCGTGCGACATGCCTGTCGGGGTCTTCGCCGGCCACGAGATGTCGTCGAGCACCTTCTTGCGTTCGCCTTCCGTGCACGCGACGAACATCTTCTCGTACCGATTGACGCACTCGCGGTCGAGCCACGCGAGACCGCCGCGCATCGCCGTCTGACGGGCCGGTTGATCCGCCATCATGAAATCCATGAACTCCGGCACCGCCGCATCGGTGGCGCTGCCAGAGCGCTCGTCCCTGGGAATGATCATGTCGGCGAGCATTCCGATCGTCGCCCATTCGTGCGCGTTGAAAAATTTCGGCTTGTACGGGGTGCCGGTCTTTTGCGCGGTGGTCTGCTCCGCCTGCGCGTGCGTGTGTGCCTGCTGCGCTTCGACCTCGGTCCACACGAATCCGGCGGCTGTCGGCGCCGCCGCCAGTAGCCGCAGCATTGTTCTTCGATCGGTTTCCATGGTGTGAACCTCTATACAGTTCCAGCGCGCCGCGCATCCGCGATGAATTCGGCGGTGCGCATCGACAGCGCGAGTATCGTCCAGGTGCAGTTCTTATCCGCCTGCGACGGCAGCGGTCCGCCGTCCGCCACGAACACATTCTTCACGTCGTGTGCCTGACAGTTCTTGTTCAGCACTGAGGTCGAAGGATCGTTACCCATCCGCGTCACGCCCACCTCGTGAATGATCCGGCCGCCCGCGGCAATGCCATACCCGTCTTCCTTGGTCGGCATCGGGGACGTCGGCGTGCCGCCCATTTCCTGGATGATCGCGCGGAAGGTTTCCTGCATGTGCTTCACCTGGTTCAACTCGTAGTCGCTCCACTTGTAGTGGAAACGAAGCACCGGGATCCCCCACTTGTCGACGACGGTTGGATCGATTTCACAGTAGCTGTCGGCGTTCGGCACCATCTCGCCGCGCCCGGCGAAGTTCACGGTCGCGCCGTACAACCGGCGGTAGTCGTTCTTCAGTCCCTTGCCGTAGCCGCCAAACGCATGCGGCTGCCCGGCGACCTCCACGCTGGTGAAATTGTGGATGCCAGAACCGAAACCCGCGTTCGGCATACGACGGCCGCCTCCGAGTTCGATGTGATACCCGCGCGGGAAATCGAGTTTCTTGTTATCGAGCCACCACGGCGTGTAGAGGTGCATGCCGCCAACACCGTCTTCGTTGTGCGGGATGCCGTCCATCAGTTTCGGAATGAAACCGGTCACGCTGGCTCCGGTCGAATCCATCAGGTACTTGCCGACGGTGCCGCTGGAGTTCGCGAGACCTTGCGGGAATTTCGATGACTTCGAATTCAGCAGCAGCCGCGCGGACTCGCACGCGCCGCCAGCGACGACCACGATCCGGGCGCGCACGTGGTTATCGCGCGCCGTTGCCTTGTCGACATACAGGACGCCGCTGGCAAGACCCGCGTCGTCCACCGTGATCTCGCGTGCCATCGCGCCCGGAATGATCTTCAAGCGTCCTGTCTTCATCGCAGGAGGAATGAGGACCGATGGCGAGGAGAAGTTGGAGTGCGTCGCGCATCCGCGGCCGCACTGGCTGCAGTAGTGACAGGCTTGCCGGCCGTTGAGCGGCTTGGTCAGGATCGAGAGTCGTGACGGGACGCACGGAATATTGAGTTTCTCGGACGCTTGCTTGATGAGCAACTCGTAACAGCGGGGCTTCGGTGGAGGCAGAAAGATGCCGTCCGGTTCGTTCGGCATATTTGGCAGATTTTCGCCAAACACACCAATAAACCCGTCGATCTTGTCGTAATACGGTTTCAGATCGTCGTAGGCAATCGGCCAGTCGTCGCCAAGGCCGTCGAGGGTCTTCCGCTGGAAATCGTGCGGGCCGAAGCGCAGCGAAATTCGACCCCAGTGATTCGTGCGGCCCCCAAGCATCCGCGATCGAAACCAGTCAAACGTATTGCCAGGCGCCGATGTGTACGGTTCACCCTCGAGCGTCCATCCGCCAAGCGCGCCGTCGAATTCTCCGAACTGCCGTTCAGGAATGGCGGCGCCGCGCCGCGGCGAGTCGTACGGCCACTTGAACATGGCCGAGTCGGTCGCCGAGTTCCACAT
>Ga0170475_130486891_pt1 | contig 10082 bp, 5 predicted proteins | sample Soicark_Litter_5_FD_111474 | JGI IMG/M metagenome (GOLD analysis project Ga0170475, IMG submission 111474) | Avena fatua rhizosphere microbial communities from Hopland, California, USA. Combined Assembly of 48 SPs | reverse complement strand
TGCTAGGTTGCTTACGGAGTTAACAGGAAGAGAGATCCCTGCTAAACCTTGCAAAGCTGGGTCGCCCGGGTGAAATGGTCGGTCATGGATTCAGACGACCTGACGCCAGAACAAGCGGAAATTCTGTACCGCGGGCTGGCTGGTGGGATGAGTTTCCTCCTGCGCCTCCGGACACGCATGGAGAAAGCCGGATTCAAGCCGGACGATCCGGTCTACCAGATGGTTTGCAAAGCGTACGACGCGATCCATCGGTTGCCAGTGGATTTGCACTACCGCTCATGCAAGAGCGGTGTCGGCCGACCTAACAGAGATGAAATCAAGCGAGAATAGCACAGCAGCGTTCGCAGCCCCGCTCTGGCTGGAGGCTGAATTCGCCCTCCACCCAGACGCAGGGCAGCGTGCGACGTTGCAGGGCGAGATTGCGGCGATAGCCATTGGTCACGTTTGCGTGACTTCAGCTAGATGCCACCAGCTTCATTCAAGGCGCTGAACAAGTTGTTGGCTTCCTTCCGCTTGGTAACGTCACCGTTGTAAAGTACTCCATTGACTGCCTGATTGTCCGCGGCCTTCAGCAGAGCCATGACCGTCATGCTCGTATTGTTGGCGACGCCAAAGGCATTACCATTGACGCCCAGGTTGACCGTGTCAGTTCCCAGCCCGGAGCCACTTACCGTGAAACCGTAATGGGCCGCGACCGCGGTGGAATCCAGCGTTGTGCTGGTCGCATACACAGATAGTGCGGTCGCCAGCATCTGGGCGTCGAGCTTTACGCCCTTCATCAGGAAGTCCTGCTGGAACAGGGCGGCGACAAATGCGTTGGTCTTGCCCGCCAGGTTCTTGCTGCCGGCGTGCACACCAAAGGTGTTCGGAAGTGTGGCCGCCAGCCAATTGGCCAATTGCGTGCTCGTGCTCCCGCCGTTCAGGGCCAGAATCAATGCCTGGCCGTTCTTGTTGTTCCAGAAACCGATGCCGGCACTTTGACCTTTCTTGACTGAGCCCGTGGTCGGCGGCTGCTCGCCGAAATTGTAGTTCAGACCGCCGACGCCCTGGGCAAGCTGAACGAAGAACTGGTCGACGGCGAGCAGAGTGCCGCCAGAGTTGCCAACGGTGTCGATGCCTTGGAGGTAACCGGCTGGCTGGCTCTCGGTGACGTAGTAGGATCCGGGCCGAAGGTTCGAGAAGATGTAGGCGCCGTCGGCGTCGGTCACTGTGGGCACGTTGACGGCGTTGCCGAGGAAGTCCTTGCCGGTGAGCATGACAGTCACGCCGGCGAGGCCCATCTCGCCGAAGTCCACCTGGCCATCGTCGTTGAAGTCCTCGAAGACGATGCCGGACAACGTGGACGGCGCAAGCGGATCGTTGTTCACCAGGAATGTGTCGCCGGCCGCGGCGATAGGGTTGCCCGTGGTGTTGACGACGAAAGTGCCGGAGTCGTTGATGTTGATCGTGTCGCCGCCCGGGTCGCGGGCGCTGCCGAGGTCCACGGTGCCGCCAGTGATTTCGATGGCCGCCTGGTCGGAGTCCCCGCTCTCCTGGACCACGCAGCCGCGGAGCGTCAGGCTTCCGCCAGTGACGAGGATGGTCGGCGCACCGCCGGTGGTGACGAAGGTCACGTTGTAAACGATTACGTTCCCGGACGCGAGGGTGAAGGCCGGGCTATCCGGGTCAATCGTTGCCTGCTGGCCGCCTGTGTAGCTGGCCGTGCCGATGATCAAGGTCATAGCGCTTGGCACATTGATCGTTAGACCGCCGTAAGTCATGGGTGCCAGGTCCAACGATACGGTGCCAATGACCGAGGAATCCTGCGAGAAGAGTTCGTTGATTGCCTGCACCACGGCGGTGGCGTCGGCGACGGAATTCACCTGGATTGTCACGGCGTTGTCCGGTGAGACGACATGCTGCAGAGACGGGGCCGAAACGCTGACGGTGAGGCTCACGGTACCAACGTTCGACGGGTCGATGCCGTCGCTGGCCTGATAGGTGAAGCTGTCCGGGCCGATGTAGCCGGCGGCCGGGGTGTAGGTGAACGAGCCGTCGGCGTTCAGCGCCAGACTGCCGTGGCTCGGTCCAATGACCAGCGACGCCGCGAGGCACGGTACGTCGTTCGGGTCCAGGTCGGTGTCGTTGGCCAAAATGCCGGCCGCTGCGGAGACCGTAAGCGCGGTGTCCAGATCGGCGGTGTAGGCGTCGGCGTTAGCGACCGGGGGATTGTTGAGCCGCCACAGACCGCCGCCGGAGCCGAAGGCAGCCCAGGCAGCCTCGGGCGCGATGTAGAGCGTCGAGCCGACCGCCGCGAATGGCGAGAGTGCTCCTGGATAGAAAGAAGAATTGTCAATGACTTGGAAAATCGCGGGGTTGTTTTCGTCCACGAGGACGCCGGTGGAATGGGTCGTTCCGGGCGTGCCCCCGCTCTGCCAGAGCCGGGCATCTGGGCCTTCGAAGTACAGGGTCGATCCGACCGGTGTCAGCCCAATAGGGATCGCCGAGAAAGTGTGAAAATCCACCCCGTTGAAATCAAACGACTTGATCAGCTCGGTGCCCGCGAGAGAGCCATCACTTTTCCAGAGGCGGCGGCTCGGCAGAGACGAGGCGGAGTCGGTGAAGTACACGTCCGAGCCGACCGCGGCGATCTGCAAGGGGAAGGAAGAAGATCCCGTCGGCGATTGCCAAACCTCTGATTCGGTCGAGCCTTCGCACTTCCAAAGGGCGTAGCCGTTCCCCGCGGCCGTGAAGAAATACACTCTGTCGCCGGCCGCGGTCATAAAGTAGCTGTTTCCCTCGAAGCCCGTAGGGGGAACACCGCCGACCGACGCGATTGACGTCGCCCCCAGGCCGCTAACTCGGTACAGTGTGCCGCTCACGGCGCGGCCAAAACTGTCGGCATGGCCCTCTATGACGTAAAGGTCGTTGCCGACGGCAGCTTCCGAGATGCCATACGAGGAGAACCCGTACGGAGAGACGTACCCACCGCCGGCATCCCGGACCGGCGCGGTTCCGCCCGGCGTACCGTCGCTCCCCCACAGCACGAGGGCGGTCGCGTCGGGGTCGGGGGAGTCGGCGGTGAAGTAGAGGTTCGACCCGGTCGCCCAGATGCCGGTCGGCCCGTTCGAGTCGATTAGGTCGGGGCCGGAGGACTGGAACGGCGTGACAGCCGGGGTGTTCCCGCTCGGAGCGTCCGCCCCGGCCACCTTCCACAGTTCCCACGGCCCACTGGCGGAGGATTTGGCCCCGAAGTACAGGTCGTGGTACGAGTCGTTGGCGTGGGCGACGGCCGTCAACTGGTACGGCCCCCAGTCGTCGATGGGGCCGTGAATCGTCCAAATGGGCTCGCTGGGGCTAATGCCGTTTGTCGGACTGGCCGTGCTGTCGTTGCGCCAGAGGGTGTAGTTGAAGTCGCCGTTGTCGGTGAAGTAGTAGAGCCAGCGACCGACTCGGGCTAGTTCGGGCACGAGTATTCCAAGGCTAGCCGGATCGACTTCCGAAGGCCCGCCCTCAACACGGGCCGCGTCGCCCGGCCGGCCGGCGGTCCGCCAGAGTTCGGAGCCGTGGGCGCCGTCGTCGGCCACGAAATAGAGCGTGGAGCCGACCGGCGTCAGGTTCCTCGGCGTGCCGGCGAAGTTGGCGGACGGGTCGGTCAGTTGAACGGGTGACATCCTGGGAAAGACGATGTTGAGGGTTTGACTGGCAGTCGCGGACCCGTCCTTGTCAGTGAACGTTAGGGAGGCGACGTACGTGCCCGGGGCATCAGGAGTGAAGGAAAACTGTCTCTGGAGGAAATCAGTGCCCGTCCCGCTCGCATACGTAAGGCCGTTCTTGGTCACCGACCAAGAAAGAGTGACACCGGACTGGGTGTCCACCGAGCTCGGGTCGCCGATGCTCACAAAGAGGTTCGCCGATGAACCTCTCATGACGATCAAGGTGTCGTTTCCCGGGGTGACGGGGGAGTCGAGAAACGTGATCGCCGGCTGCACCTCGTTGACGGTCACGTCGATCGTCGTGGTGGCCGATACGCCAAAGAAGTCGGTGGCCTTGAGGGTGACCGGGTACACACCGTTCTCGTCGAAGACACGAGACGCGTTGCCGCCTCTTGTCTCGAACACCCCGTCCCCATTCAGATCCCACTGGTAGCTCTCGATCGAATTGCCGTCCGGGTCAGTCGTTTCGGAGGCGTCGAAGGTAACGGTCATGCCTTCGTTGAACGTGTTTATGATGTTGCCGGCGGCGTCACGGGTTACGACATTGAGCACCGGCGGCTGGCCGAAGTCGAATTTGCCGATCTGGTTGGCGCCCCCCTCGGTGAACCAGAGCGTGTTGCCAGGACCGGCGGCGATGTCCCCAACGCCGCTCTGCGGGGTCGGGATAGACCAGAGGGCGACTGAGCCCTGCATTGTCACCCGGCCGATCTGGTTGTTGAGGTCGTTCGTGAACCAGATGCTGCCGTCGGGGCCGACCGCGCCGGGGATCGGCTGGCCTCCCAATGCGATGTTATAAGCGAGCAGCTGGCCCGACGGGTTGATCCTGTCGATAAAGCCGCGATCCGGCGTCCCCGCCCAGAGGTTTCCGTCGGGACCGACCACCAGGCCACGAAAAATGCTCCCATTTCCGGAATACGAGAAGCCGCTGACGGTCCCGTCCGGCGTGATCCTGCCGAGCCAGGCGTCGGACCCGGTCCGCGCGGCGGAGTCGAACCAAATCGTCCCGTCCGGAGCGATGGCGATATCGTCCGCGCCGAACGAATCGGTCGGAAAGGGGGGGTGTACCGGGCCGTGATCTGCCCATCCAAGTTCATGCGGATGATTTCGTTGTTCCAGTACTCGCTGACCCAGAGGCTGCCGTCGGGTCCGAACGCGAGACTTCCGTCCGTCCGGGAGGGCAGCGGATACTCGTGGAGGACGGCTCCCGCCGGGGACATCACGCCGAGGGTACTGACCTCCTCGGGCTCCGGGGTCACGCCGGTCGGGAAGTTCCCCTCGGTAAACCACAGGTTCCCGTCCGGCCCGGCGGTGATCGCCCGGGGGTGTGGGAGTGGGGTTGCGAATTCGGTGATCTGACCGTCCGAGGTAATTCGGCCAATCTTGCCTGGGCCGGTCGCGCTCACCGTGTTGTCGAACTCCGTGAACCAGACGTTCCCGTCCGGCCCGTGCGTGATGACTGAGGGGGTGCTGTTCGGCGTCGGCACCAGGAACTCGGTGACGTGGCCGGCCGGGACCGTGCGATCCTCCAGCCTCTCCAGTCGGAGACGTCTCCGCGCTCCGGACCGGGCGTTTCGGGCGGGGCCATACCCCAGGCGGGCGGCGATAGGGCGTAGCCAGAACAGGACGCGCATGGGTTGTCTCCTTTGGAGTCGCGGCCTGCGAATACAATGAAGACGACATCCCCGCGGCGCGCAGACCAGGCGCTCAGGGTGTTACAACGCCGGTGAGGATCTTGCTTGGCGGCGGGACCTCACCGGCCGCTTTTGTCGAACTCTTCCCAAACGGCGATTCACCCTTCCCAGTGCATCAGCCCGGAAGGTAACGAATTTGCCCGAAGCATTTTTGAGACAGGCGAAGAGCAGGGTTGGCAAGCTCCCGGGTCACGCGCGCAACCGTGCGCCGGGCGAGTGCTCGACCTGGTGGGGGGGCTCATGCTTGCCGGCTTGGACCCCACCGGCCCCTCTCTCGGTAATCGTTCCACTCCCGGTCATGTCTCGCCCAACCGTACGGAACCCGGTCGCCCGCTACTGGATCGCCAGCGTGAGCGCTACCGGGTTGCCAAGGGCGCCGAGGCTGTCGGTGGCCTGGGCGGCGAGCGCATAGGTGCCGGGGGCGTAGCCGCTCGTGTCGAAGGCGTAGGACCACGAGCCGTCGCTGTTCTTCGTGCCATAGCCGAGCAGGGTCCAGTTGCCATCCATTTCGATGTAGAACGCTACCTGGGCGAGAATGACGCCTGGGTTGTGGTCAACTATGCTCGACGCGGTGAGGGTGGTGCTGCCGCCCGATGTGACCGGAGCCGGCGTGGCCGTGAACGAGCCGATCTGTGGGGCCGAGGCCAGGAAGCGCACCAAGGCGACGTCTATGGGGTACGTGTTCGACGTTGGCCGCATGTCCCCGGCAAGAAGTACCCGTCCGTCCGGTTCGAGCGCAAAGGCGTGTAAGTCGCCAGCCGTTGAGTAGCGGACACCCGCCCAGCCGCTGTCCCCGAAGCCGGGGTCGAGGATACCGGTCGTACCTACCCGGATGGCCTCGAAGTACTGGTCCGTACCATCGGAGAAGCCGCCGCCAGCGACAATCTGACCGTCCGCCTGGATGGACACGCGAGGCACGTTTCCATTCGCCCCGATTAAACCGGCCGGGTTGACCAGGTAGACCACACCACCCGAACCGAACCCGACGTCCAGGGTGCCGTTTGCGGTATACCGCAGCAAGTAGGTGCCGCCGCGATACACGCCGTCAGGGTCCTGCCCGTCCTCCATCCCGGTGACGACGATACGTCCGGACGCGTCGATGGCGACTCCGCCTGCGTCATCATAGTTGCCGACCGGCGTCGCGACTTTCCCGGCGCTGCCGAAGGTGCCGTCATACGTCCCGTTGCTGTTGAAGCGGACTGTTAGGAAGTGTATCAAGCCCGTCGCCTGGTCGACCGCAGAGGTTGCTACCACAATCTTGCCATCCCCCTGGATCGCAAGCGATGCGGCGGATCTCGTCGAAAGGTTGCCCGTCAGAAGCCTGCCCCCGCTGCCAAAAGTGGTGTCGAGGGCGCCGTTGGCCGTGTACCGAACCAGTTCAATTCCGCCACTGTGGGCCTCCGCCAGCACAATCCGGCCGGCGCCATCCACCGCTATCGCATCGGCCCACTCGTTGGCGCCGAAATCGGTCGTAACTTTCCCCTTGTTTCCGAAACTGGTGTCCAGCGTCCCATTGGCGTTGTAGCGCGCGAGCGCGAAGTCGGTGCCAGTAGGCTTTCCCATAACGGCCTCCCCGGCGGCCAGAATCTTGCTCGCTCCAGACGCCTGGGGTTGAAGGGCCACGGCACGGACCACATCAAGGCCCTTGTTGAAATCGGTGACGGTGCGGCCGCCGCTGCCGAACGAATTGTCCACGGAACCGTCTGCGTTGTAGCGGGCGACCAGGAAGTCGTCACCGGTCCTGGATCCAGACACAACCGAAGCGCCGCCGATCACGATCTTACCGTCCGGCTGTGTCGTGACGGCGTTGGCCCCGTCGATGTAGTTCGAAAATGAGTTAATCACCTGCCCGCCGGAGCCGAATGTCGGGTCGAGCGCGCCGCCGGTGGGGTCGGACCATTCGAACTTGGCGCCGATAGGACAGCAGCGGATCTCCAGAGCCTCCACTCGGGGACGGAAGCGTTGGTTCGGCGCCAGGCGGGGTGAACGTGATCGTGTCTGCTGCTTGAAAAACCTCCACATGGCGAACTCTCCTTCACTGGGTAGTCGTTGGTCGCGATGGCGGCTGTGCCCCGCGACTCTTTACTTGTCCGTCTCGAGCAGGGCCGCTGCTTCTGAATGCAGCCGTCCCAGCTCGTTGTCCTGCGGACTGTTCTTCTCCATCCACTGGATTGCCTTCCGATACTCTGCGCGGGCCTGGTCTCTGTCCCCAAGCCGCCAGTACGCCATGGCCAGGAAATACCAGTCCGAAGCGTCGCCGCCTTTCCGAAGGCGCATCGATGTTTTCAGGGCTTCGACCGCGTTGTGCCACTCGCCCATGCGATAGTGGGCTGCGCCAAGTGTATTCCAGTAATCTCCTTCATTTGGCGCAAACTCGACGTTCTCTTTTGCCAGTTGCAGCGCCCGGGCCGGGTTCCGCAGACTTTCCTCCGGAACGTTGGTCAGCAGCCACGCCACGCCATTCATGCTCTTGTGGGTATCGGGATGTTGGAGATGGAGCTTGGCCGTTCGCAAGGCCAATGCTTCCTGGTGGACCTTCAGCGCCTCGGCTTGCCGGTCCAGGGCGGAATACGCGACGGCTACATTGTTCATGCTCTGAAGGGTATCGGGGTGGTCGGCGCCAAGCCTGGCGCGCCGTCCTGCTAGCGTTTCTTGATGTAGTTTCAGAGCCTCTTCGGATTTGCCGAGCGCCGCCAGGCAATTGGCCACATTATTCATGCTCTGAAGCGTGTCGGGACTCTCGGCGCCAAGCGTCGCCTTCCGCAGTCCAAGAGTTTCTTCATGTAGTTTCAGAGCATCAGGCATTCGGTGCGCAGCGACGTAGCTATTCGCCAGTTGATTCATGCTGGCCAGTGTGTCAGGGTGAGTTGGACCTTGCTTCACCCGTCGGAGTTTCACCAGTTCCTCGCGAAATCTTAGCGCCTCATCTTTCCGCCCCAGCGCGAAGTACGCTCTCGACAAGTTGTTCAGGCTGGTCAGGCTGTCCAGATGGTCCTTGCCAAGCGTTCGGACTCGCTGCGCGTGAACTTGGCCGAACAGCGCGGCTGCCTCGTCGAGCTTGCGATCATCAAGGTAGATCTTGGCCAGGCTCTCCACGGCTGCGAGTGTTTCAGCATGGTCGGGGCCAAGTTCGGCAAGATCCAGCTCCTCGGCCCGCTTCAAGTGCGCAATGGCCGGGGCATATTCGCCAATCGCGCCGTAGGCCTCGCCGACCGTTTTGAGAATTTCCGCTTGCACCAGCGGCTGCCCGGCAAACTGGTTATTGATTTTTGCCGGGGCCAGCTCGAGGGCGGCCCGGTCGAGCAACTCGCGGACAGTCGGATTCGGCCTCGGCGGCGCAGACTTTCCACTGACGTTTCGGACAGCTTCGGCCTGAACACGCGGATCGGCCTGGGCCAGCAGCTTATTGCGGAGGAAATCGCGCACGGTCTGAGCGATCGCCTTTTCTTGCTCGACCCGGTCGCGCTCTCGTTTCGCTTCGCCGTATGCCGCCCGCGTCTTTTCCTGTTCCTCGTGCAACGAGGCCAATGCCTGGCTGGTCCGGCGCCGATCTCGTTCGAGCGCCACCAACCCAATGACCAGCACAGCGAAAAGAGCCACCAGCGATGAAGTCACCACGGCCTGGTGCCTGCGCCCCCACTTGCGAAGCCGATGCCAGGCGCTGGGCCGACGCGCGCGGATGGGACGATGTTCCAGGAAATAGCGCAGGTCCTGGGCCAGCGCCTGTGCGGTGAAGTATCTATCTGCAGGGTTCTTCTCCATCGCTTTTTGCAAAATGATCTCCAGTTCCGTCGGGATGGCTGGGTCGATCCGCCTCGGAGATCTTGGTTCGTCGTACGCAATCCGGCGGAGCAGCTCAAGGCGATCGGAACCCGGGAACGCCGGCTCCTGAGTCAACAATTCATAGAGCGTTGCTCCCAGCGAGTAGAGGTCAGTGCGATGATCGATCGGCACGCGCTGGGCCAGCGCCTGTTCTGGACTCATGTAGCGAAGCGTTCCGACCAAGTCGCCCGTAAGCGTCAGCCGCGCATCGGTCTGAAATTGCGCCAGGCCGAAATCGGTTACCCAGAGCTTGCCGCGCACGTCCACCAGCAGATTGGCTGGCTTGACGTCGCGGTGTACTACTCCCAGCTCGTGGGCATGGTCGAGAGCCAAAGCAGCTTCGATGCCGAGTTTGGCCACCGTCTGGAAGAACGCCGGGCTCCTGAAGGAACGGTCGGAGTCCTTTGTCGCCCCTCGGGGAAATATGGTCTCTGCGCCACGAGGGTCGGATCGGGCGGGCAGGCTGGCCGTCGGCCGGTTACCCGCGCTGGCGGCTTTCGCCTCTTCCTCTGGCTCTAGTTGCCCAACCTTGGGCTTCTTGGCTTGCCGCAGATCCTCGATCACCGCGGCCAGCGTCTGTCCTTCGATGAACTGCATCGCGTAATAGTGCAGCCCGCGCTCACTCCCGACAGCGTAAACAGGCACTATATTCGTGTGATGCAGTTGCGCCGCGGCCTGAGCTTCGTTTTGAAAGCGCTGCAGTCGCCTGGGATCGAGCGTGGCGGCAAAGGGCAAGACCTTGAGCGCGACGCGCCGGTTCAAGGAAATCTGGCGGGCCTCATAAACGATGCCCATGCCACCCCGGCCGACCTCACGGAGGATACGGAAATCCCCTAGACAGCCGCAGGTTGGCACCTGATCTTCAAGCTCCTCC
>Ga0170475_130249611_pt1 | contig 10087 bp, 6 predicted proteins | sample Soicark_Litter_5_FD_111474 | JGI IMG/M metagenome (GOLD analysis project Ga0170475, IMG submission 111474) | Avena fatua rhizosphere microbial communities from Hopland, California, USA. Combined Assembly of 48 SPs | reverse complement strand
GTAGTCGCCAATCGTCAGGACAAGGTCGTTCTGACCGTCCCTAAGAGATTTACCGATCGCGTCACAAAGAAATAAAAATAGTTGACAGTCTTAGAGAAATAGACTACAAGAGCACGCTCACGAATGATGATCCTGCGATGTCGCAAGATCGATAGAGTAGTAATAATCGGGGATATTGCGAATTCTTATGGCTCCCGACGCTAGCCTTGGTTTCGACCGCCTCGCAATCAACAGAAAGTTCTATTTTCGGAAACTGTTTGAGGGCCCTTTGCAGGCTCTTGGAGCAACGACCCCTTTAGGAGGAACCTTCCAGTGACGACACCGAATATGTGTTCCGCATCAAAAAGCTCGCGGGTTGAATCAATCAAGCGCGAACGCCGTCTCGTTTTGGGAGCCTTGCCGGTTCGGACAGCGTTTGCCGCTCTCGTTATGGCGCTGATAATCGTGGGGCTTTATGCCACCATGCCCGCTTCCGCGTCCAAACGTCAACCGGTGCCCCCGTCGAGTCAGCGGGAAACTTTCGGTATAAAACCGCCAGTGGCCTGGATGAGTTTCGGCGGTGCTCGGCCCAGTGCGTTTGCTCCCGTACCAGTATCGCCACCCGCGGTGGCGACCTATGAGAGTGATTGTTCTACTCCTCAGACCGTGTTCGATCTGCAAGGTGCGGACAAGACGGTGTGCGCGAAGGTGACCGATGCGCAGCCGGGCTGGCAGCTAATCTGGTCTAATGCCGACGGCGTTGCGGTTCAAAGAGTCACCATTACATCAAGTAATTTCAGCAATTCTTTTACGTTGTCGAATTCGTCGAGCCTCGGCGGTTGGCGCGTGATTGTTTTTGAACCGTTCGGTGGAAGTGTGCAAGCAGTTACAGCGTTCACGGTTCTTGACAATGGAAATCCGGTTGCCGACCTGCAAGTTAATCTGACACCGAAATCGCAGGGAGTCGCGGGCGGTGCGCAGGCGACTTTCGCGCTGCAGGCCACGAATAACGGACCGAGTCTAGCTACCAGCGTTCAGTTGACTGAATCGGTTCCGTCCAACGCCACCTTCGTGTCGTTTACGCAGCTTTCTGGTCCTGTTTTTAACTGCATTAACCCAACTGTCGGAGGTACCGGATCCAGCACCTGTACGATCGCAGGTCTGGGCCAGGGAGAGATCTCGACATTTTTGGCCGTGTACGAGGTATCGGGTGGAGTGAGCGTGGGAGACGAGGTGTCAACCACGGCTACTATATCCAGCAGCGTTAGCGACGCTAACAACGCCAACGATTCGACAACCTCGTCGGAGACTGTTACTCCGGCGCCCTGTGTGCTGACCTGCCCGGGTAATGTTGATGTGAATGCTGATTCGGGCCAGGCCGGAGCTGTCGTGGTCTATTCCACGCCGACCACCTCCGGAGATTGCGGTCAGCCCAGCACGGGTGAAGGTGGCGAAGTGATACCGGTAGTGACGTGTAGCACGCCATCCGGCTCTTTCTTTCCAGTCGGGACTACCACAGTGATTTGTTCTGCACAGACTGGCGACGTTTGTTCGTTCCTGGTTACGGTTGAGAATCCGGGAGGCCTCTCAATTTCGCTCAACGGAGCAAATCCCTTAAACGTTGAGTGCGGCGACGACTTTAACGATCCGAGTGCATCTGCCGTCAACGCCAGCGGTCAGAGCATACCGGTCGCGGTAACTTACCCTCAGGGGTTCAATCCAGATGAACCGACCGTGGGTAGTTACTCAGTTACCTACACTGCAACCGAGGGTCAAAACTCTGTATCGACGAACCGGACAGTGAACGTTTCCGACACGCAAGCCCCGGCAATTACCGTAAATGGTGCGAATCCCTATCGGATAATTCAGGGATCCTGCGCTCCGTTTTCGGATCCGGGAGCCTCGTCTACTGACGGCTGTGCTGGACCCAGGCCGGTGAGCAGTTCGATTTCAGGGCCGAACGGTCTCAACGCCGTTGATAACAACACTCCGGGAACTTATACCGTGACCTATGTAGCTACCGATGGCGCCCACCAGGCAACGGCGCAGCGAACGGTTATCGTCGGTCAGTTCTCGCAAGATGAGTCAGACCAGCCGGCAACGAACAATTTGCCGCCCACCATCACTCTGAACGGCGACGATCAGATATTTATCGAGTGCGGTACTCCGTTCACGGATCCGGGCGCAACCGCGAGCGTTTGTGGCGGGTCGGTTCCGGTAACCACGTCGGGCACTGTGGACGTTCATACTCCAGGGACCCACACGATTACATATACCGCCACCGCAAATGGCCTGACCTCGACGGCCACTCGAACTGTAAATGTGGCACCGGATAATACGGCGCCGGTAATCACACTTAACGGTGCTAATCCGATGACTGTAGAGTGTCATACCAGCTTTACCGATCCTGGTGCAGTCGCCCACGATGCTTGTGCGGGGGATTTTGCAGCTACCGCTTCGGGCAGTGTCGATCCAAACGTCGTTGGCACCTACTTCATTGCCTACAACGCCACTGATCCGTCGGGATTCGCGGCAACGCCAGTGGTCCGCACCGTAAATGTGGTGGATACAACCAGACCGGTTGTGACGCCTCCATCCAGCGTTACGGTGAGCACCGGTGCCAGCTCTGCGCTCTGCAGTGCCGTGGTTAGCGATGCAGCATTGGGGACGGCTACAGCCACCGATTCCTGTCAGGGAGCATTGTCGGTGACGCGTACGGGTGTTCCGGCGGGTAATGTCTTCCCCGTGGGAACTACTACGATTACTTACTCGGCGACCGATGTATCGGGTAATACTGGCACTGCCACACAGACAGTGATGGTAATCGATGACACTGTCCCGGTTATTACTACCAATGGCCAAACGCCTTCGATGTGGCCACCGAACCACAGTTACCATACGTTCCAGGTTACGGATTTTGTTGTCAGCGCCGCCGATAACTGTACTAGTTTGACTGTGGGGAATGTTGTGATTGAGAAGGTGACGAGCGACGAGACTGAAAACGGAAATGGCGACGGCAACACCGCCAATGACATCGCGATCAGTTCCAATTGCAAGTCTGTTCAATTGCGGTCGGAACGCGATGGCAGTGGTGACGGCCGCGTCTACACGATTACCTTTAAGGTTACAGATGCGTCGGGGAATGTTGGCCGCGCGACGGCAACGGTTGTGGTACCCCATAACCCGGGGCAAACGCCGGTCAATAGCGGGGTGCACTACACGGTAAATGGCACCTGTCCTTAATAATGTCGGACGATATTGGTTCGCTCACTTGAGCGTCAGACCTTAAGCTTGAATGGGTGTTGTAATAAAGGAGTGCAAATGAAAGATTCATCACCTAGACGCAACTTATATCGCGTGGCGATACTGGGCTTGCTTATTGTTTCGTTCGGGGCGCTATGCTTCGGCCGGACGGCATCGGGCTCGATTAGAATAGTTAACAATTCCACTCGAGAAGTGCGAAATGTGTACCTGGCGCATGTGGACAGTGACGACTGGGGTGCCGATCAGCTGGATAATACCATTCCCGCGGGCGGTTCCAGTACCATCGCTCTAAGTTGGGATCAGTCGCAGGTTAAGGTCATTGCCGAAGATCAAGACGGCTGCTTCCTCACAACCGTGGTGGTTAGCGGTGATAGCTCTACTTGGACCATCACCAATGATACTGCTAAAGACTGCGGAGGCAGTTACTGACCGATTAGGTGTGGCGGTTTTGAGGATGGTTCTGACGGTGTTTAATCTCTTGGAATAGAGATCATAGGAATTCGGCGCAACAGTGGCCGGAACGGATCCGCGTTCTACTGGTGGCCACCCAAACTTTCAACTTGAAAAAAGGAGACTCCAAATGAACAAGTTTCGGTTCACGCTAAAAATATCAGCAATCGCGATCTTCATGCTCGCCTTTGCTTCATTGGCTCAGGCGCAGGCGACGCGCACCTGGGTGTCCGGTGTCGGCGACGACGCCAACCCCTGTAGTCGCACTGCGCCCTGCAAAACCTTTGCCGGCGCGATCTCAAAGACCGCTGACTGCGGTGAAATCGACGCACTCGATCCAGGTGGTTTCGGTGCTGTGACTATTACCAAGTCGATTACCATCGATGGCACTGGCACGCTTGCTAGCATCCTTGCCTCCGGCACGACTGGCGTGATTATCAACGCGGCCGCCGATAAGGTGATTACGCTGCGTGGGATCTCGATAAATGGCGCCTGTACCGGGGTGCACGGCATAAACATTCTCTCGGCTAAGGCCGTTAATGTCGAAGACTGCGTCATTTTCAGGTTCAGCTCGGGGAATGGGATCACTTCCAGCGACGCCGACGGCGTTGCCTTGACCGTCAGAAATACGGTAATCAGAGACAACACCAACGACGGAATTAACATGGTCAGCAGTACAGGTTTTTCAAAGGTCACTCTTGATAACTCCGAGTTTCACGGGAACGCCAATGGCTTACATGCAAGGGCCGGTACCATCGTCACCGCCAACCACTGCGTGTTTTCCACTAACAGCTCGAATGGTGTTTTCGCGGACAGCAATAGCGCGTCGTTGAGCGCTGCCGTAAGAGTCTGGTCAAGTCAGATTTCGCACAACGCCAACGCCGGAGTCCAAGCCGGAGCTGGTGGTAACGCAGGAACCTCAATCGTGGAGATCGCCCAGGATCAAATCAACAATAACGGTAACGGCGTGCTTACCGGAGCGGGCGGAACAATCGAAACGTTCGGCAATAACTCGATCAGAGGAAACGCTGCCGTTAACAACTGCGCAGTTTGCACTCCCGTTGGGCCGGGGAACTGACGCGAAAGTACGGGTTGGCCTCTTAGCCAAGAAAGGCAGCCAGCTTCAGCGATCTGAGGCTGGCTGCCTTCGCGTGCTTCTCTTGACGCGATTGTGTCGGTCTGTGGAAAGAATGCAAGGGTTCGCTTGGTAGCTTTAAAACTCATGTTTGGCGTAGCGTGGCGCGCCTTTCAAATGTATAGTGAAATGTTTACGGCTAGAAGCAGTGACTCCCTCTCTATCTCCTAATCACCCTTAGATGGAGGGCCTGACAGCCTCCTAACAAGCACTTTTCGTGAGAGGGTCGGTTCGTGTTTTGCTGAAAGCAAAAGAGGCGTGAGATTGGCCTCGTGATTTGGAGTGGCTGGACATGACAAACTCGCTACAAGATGAACGGGAGACGGACGACGCCGAAGCAGCTTGGCCACTTAACTAGTGAAGAATACTATGTGCTCGACCGGAGAATCTCGTTCTTGTTGTGGGGCCGCACCTTGATCTGGGCGGTCACCTGATAGTGTGAAACAACTGACGCCGCCTTGCGATAGAGGTTTCCCTGCCGGGTCTTGCGCGACTTGCTTAGCGAGCGTTGCGCTAGAGAAGTAGTGCGTACCAAACTTCTTTGATGATTGGCGGTGTCTGGAGTAATATGGCAGGTCACAAGAATCCCGGCGCGCACGACGGACTAATTTGTAGTGATGTTGTCGATGCGATATGTTCTCCTCGGAAGACTAATTAGTAAACTGCTATGCTTATACCAAAACTGATCGGCCTGAACAGCCGCGATTCCAAGGCCAGCGCTGGGCTGCGTTTTTCTACAAAAACCGCTGCTCGGTTTCTTTTTACCGAAACGGCCGCTCGTTTTCGCGTCGGGGTAGCGACCGCATTCGCCGTTGTCTCTCTGCTCGGGCTGTTTTGCCATACGACTGTGGGCCAAAAAGCTCCTGACAACGCAAAGATTGTTCAGATCGCACAACCAGTAGCCACGCCTGCTGAAGATGCTCGCTACCGTATAGGACCGGGAGACGTTCTCGCAATCCTTGTGCGCAAGGCGCCGGAGTTGTCGCTGGAAGCTGTCCGAGTCGATCAGCGAGGAATGATTCGCATTCCCATGATCGAAGGAGAAATTCAGGCCGCCTGCCGTACTGAGAATGAATTAGGTTCGCAGATTGCGACTCTGTATTTGGAGTACAAGAAGGCACCCAACGTGGATGTCTTTGTAAGGGAATTTCAGTCGCGACCGGTTGCGGTGATCGGAGCGGTGAACGCACCAGGACAATTCCGGCTGCAACGCCAGGTCCGTTTGCTCGAACTGTTGAGCTTTGCAGGTGGTCCATCCGTTGCGGCAGGGCGCACTATCAACGTCATTCATACTGGCGGTCCAAATGTTTGCGGAGAACCGGAAGCAGCTGCGGGTACTGGAATTTCTGAGCGCATGGCGATCTATCGCTTGAATGAGACGCTGGCCGGTAGCGCCATTAGTAATCCTTTCGTCATGCCAGGAGACATGGTCTCGATTCCGGAGGCGGATCAGGTTTTTGTAGTGGGAGATGTGGTTTCACCGAGACCAATCTCCTTGAAGGACAAACCGATTACGGTCTCACGAGCGGTGGCGATGGCCGGCGGACCTCAGCGCGATAGTAAGACCAGTCGCATCCGCATTATACGGCAGACTGCCGATGGCACAGGAAGGCAGGAGATTTTTGTTGATTTGAAGGCCATAGAAAAACAAAAAAAGCGAGGACGTGATGTTGATGCCCAACGACATCGTAAATGTGCCATCCTCTGCAGGGAAGAGTTTGTTACAGGCGCTACAGGGCGCAATAGCCCCCGCTATCTCGCAGGGTACGATAAGAGCGATTCCTTAACTCGTTGACCTGTCGGACTCGACCAAAGGATTTTTGAACGCCGAAATGAGCGAAGCAACCCACTTAACAACCCCAAATATTGATGTAGTCCGCCGCCCCCAGGTGGTGCGTGACGGAAGAGGTGTGGACCTGGATGCCACGCTCCTTTCACAGAACGGCTATGGCTATGAACACCGCGACAGCCAGACCGCGCACCTGTTGGATTATTGGCGCGTGGTGCGGAAACACATCTGGATGATCGTAGGAATAACGATGCTAATTCCTACGCTCGTGACGATATACTTGATTAGAAAACCAGATATATACGAAGCTCAAGCGCGTATTCAGGTTGATCTTGAGAATGCTAATCCACTCTTGGGCGGGATGTCGAAAAACAGTTCCGTAATCGTTGGTGAGACTAGCGATCCGGCGTATTTCAATACTCAGCTTCAGATTTTGACGGGGTCCGGGCTCCTCCGCAGAGTCGTAAAGAATCTGGACCTGGAACACAACCAGAGCTTTCTCGATAAGCAGCGCGCGAGCAAGACCTCCTTATGGTCAGACGTTCGGACCAAGCTAGGGCTGACCCCGAAGGAGAGCGCTAAGACGGGGCCGGATCTCTTACCAACCAGCTCTTTCAGCACCGTATCGGCACAGGATCTCGCAGAAGCCGAAAGGCTGTCTGATTACGTGGAAGAGCTGCAAACCATCGTCAGCGTTGACCCGGTAAAAGAAACCAGGCTTTCAGTTCGGGAAACGCGCTTGATTGATATTAGTTATCGTCATACAGATCCACATCTGGCCGCGAAAATTGTCAACACGATCGCTCAGACCTTTGTCGATCAGAATCGCGAAAAGAAAATTGAAACCAGCGGCAGCACGGGAACCTATCTCGACAAGCGTATCGCCGAGCTCCAATCGACAAATCGTACTAAAGAGGAAGAGCTGATCAATTACGCCAAGAACCATCAAATACTTTCGTTGGATGCCAATCAAAATACGGTCGTTGAAAGACTGGAAGGCCTGAACAAGCAACTGCTGGTCGCTGAGAATGAACGGAAGCTGGCAGAGTCTGCTTACAAAGCTAGTCTCGCGCCTGGCGCCGCAGAAGCTCTCGCCGAAGGAGGGACGGCAGACAGAGAAGTACCTTCGGCTACAAAGTTAAGCACCGAAGCACAATTGAAAATTGCCGAGCTGAGGCAAAGGCGCGCGGAGCTGCTGGTGGAGAACACCGAGAAGTGGCCTGCGGTAAAAGAAATAGACAAGCAAATCGCTGTCCTCGAAAAGCAGATGAACGACACGAGGACCCGCGCCACCGCGATCGTCACAACTAATCTCGGTACGCGTTACCGCCAGGCGTTAGCGACGGAAGAGTCGTTACGCAAAGCCTATGATCAGCAGCGTGCTGAGACTCTTACTCAGAACGAGGCGGCGGTCACCTACCGTATTATCCAGCAGGAGATCGAGACCAATAAGACGCTGCTTGATGGATTGTTACAACGGACCAAAGAAAATGACGTGGTAATGGCCGGGACGCCAAACAATATCCGGGTCGTGGACTACGCAATTGCGCAAAAAAAACCTGTTTCGCCAAAGCGCACTTTGATCGTTAGTGTGGCGCTGCTGCTTTCGCTGGTAGGTGCGATTGGGTTTGCCTTCTTTCTCGAATATCTCGACGACAGCATCCGATCAACTGAAGATGTCGAGAACCTTCTCCATCTGCCGCCCATCGCTCTAATTCCACGTGTCGGAACCACGAAGCCAAAGAGACGCCTGTTAGCCGCCAAGAATGGGGCGGCCGCATCTGCCAACGGCACTCAGGAAGTCTTGTTGAGCGAAATCGACAAGCGCTCTCCGGTTGCTGAGGCCTACCGCCATCTGCGCACCTCGATCCTTTTGTCGACCGCAGGCAGACCGCCGAAGACTTTGCTGATTACTTCCAGCATCCCCTCTGAGGGTAAGACTACTACCGCGGTCAACACCGCGATTAGCCTTGTCCAGACCGGCGCCAAGGTTTTGCTCATCGATGCCGACATGCGTCGGCCGCGACTGCACGCAATCTTCAATCTGCACAACAACCAGGGTTTAAGTACATTGTTGTCACGCGAATTTGTCGATGAAGACGTCACGGCGGCGATTCAACGAGATGCCGCCTCGGGATTATTTGTCTTAACCTCGGGTCCGGTGGCCCCAAATCCTTCTGAGCTTATCGGCTCCGAGCAAATGCTTGCGCTGATGGCTTCTGTGACGCCCAAGTTTACTCACGTGGTGGTGGATTCGCCGCCGATCGCCGCCTTTACTGACGGGGTCTTAATCGCGGCGATGGTCGAGGGAGTGTTGCTGGTAGTGCACAGTGGCAAGAGTTCGCGCAGAATCGTCCTGCGGGCCCGTAAGCTGCTACGAGACGTCGGCGCCAGAATCATTGGAGTTGTACTAAATCGAGTGGAGCCGACGGGATCAAACTCCTACTACTATTACGGTGGTTATTACGACAAGTATCACTCCGATGAAACCCTGCCAGGCGACGAGGCGATTAGTGCCTGACCACCCGAAGCGGCATCCTTAATAATCAGACGTGGCGTTGGTTAAATGGACTAGGGTTAATCGCGATTTGACTTTGCGTGGATGTGATTCTGTGCTTGATGTTGGCGTCAAAATGCTTGAGGAGTCTGCCTTAACGCATGAAGACTGAAGATTCTCCGGTTCACCGTCAGGCGCGAGCGCATTTGAAAGAGAGCGCAGCGCTGACGGTGAAAATGGCAGACCTTAACCTGTTACCCGTGCTCACCGCAGCTGAAATGATTGCTGCGTGTTTCCGAGCGGGAAATAAAGTAATGCTTTGCGGGAATGGCGGCAGCGCGGCGGATTGTCAACACGTCGCAGCCGAATTTGTCAGCCGTCTGACGAGGGATTTTGACCGTCCCGCGCTGCCGGCAATCGCCCTAACAACCGACAGCTCCTTCCTTACCGCATTTGCTAATGATTGTGGATATGAAGGTGTGTTTGAGCGGCAGATAGACGCGCTCGGTAAGCCCGGCGACATCGTCATCGGCATAAGCACCAGCGGGAACTCGGCGAACGTCATCCGGGGAATAAAGGCAGCGAAACTTGCTGAGATGAAGACCATTGGTTTGATGGGAGCCGCAGGATCGCTGGGGCCCCTGGTCGACTGTGCCATCGAAGTTCCCAGCAAAAATACACATCACATCCAGGAGACGTTATTAGCGGTCGAACATACCTTATGCATATTGGTTGAACAGGCGTTATTCAAGAACGGATCGTCGCCTCATTCGGATTTATGAAAATACGTGAACAGTTTCTTTCGCTCGCAGTGCCTGATATTTCAGGCGCCGAGATTTACGAGGTCATCGACGCACTCAAATCGGGGTGGATTAGTGTGGGGCCCAAGGTGCGACAGCTCGAGCAGGACTTTGCCGACTACCATCAAAGCAAACATGCAATTGCGGTAAGTTCGTGTAGCGTCGTTCAATTC
>Ga0170475_103109610_pt1 | contig 10087 bp, 10 predicted proteins | sample Soicark_Litter_5_FD_111474 | JGI IMG/M metagenome (GOLD analysis project Ga0170475, IMG submission 111474) | Avena fatua rhizosphere microbial communities from Hopland, California, USA. Combined Assembly of 48 SPs | reverse complement strand
TGATCAGGAAGGAAGCGTATGGCGACCCGAGCGGACCTGCCTGCCCCCACCGAGAGCCCAAGGCCCAGCCCTCAAGGAAGACCCATCACTGAGTGGGATGAACTGGTCGATCTTCAGCAGAGAACCGTGAGTCCCCGGGTGTTTACCGACTCAGATGTCTATCAGGCGGAGCAGGAGCGCATTTTTGCCCGCTGCTGGTTGTACGTGGCGCACGACTCACAGATTCCCCGGCCGGGCGATTTTGTCACCAATTACATGGGCGAAGAGCCAGTGATAGTGTGCCGCGATGCCGAGGGGCGGGTACGGGTCTTTATCAATTCCTGCCGGCATCGCGGCATGCGCCTCTGCCGCCTCGACGCCGGCAACACGCGGATGTTTCAATGTCCGTACCACGGGTGGACCTATGACGTGCAGGGCCGGCTGGTCGGCGTCCCCCAGTATCACGAAGCCTACTATGGAGAGCTGAAGCGTGAGGAATGGGGGCTGCTGGAAGTCCCGCGGGTAGAGTCCTACCGTGGGTTCATTTTCGCCAGCTTGGCTGAGGCGGGGGAGAGTCTCGACGCGTATTTAGGCGAGATGAAATGGTATCTGGACATCGTCTTGAATCGCACGGCGGCGGGCTGGGGGATGCTGCCGGGAGTGCACAAGTGGTCGGTGAAAGGCAACTGGAAGTTAGCCGCTGAACAGTTCGGCGGTGACAATTATCACGTGACGGTAGGACACGAGAGCATGGTCCGCTTGGGCCTCGTCCCGCCGGGAAAAACCAGCGGGGACGAACCCTGGGTGCGCGATTTCCAGGTTAGGACCGACAAGGGGCATGGCTGGATCAATCTGTCGATTGCCGACCCCCCGGCGATTACCGAGGTCACGGGCGCGTATCAGGCCCGGGTACAGATAGAGGCCAGGCACCGACTGCAGCCGGCGCAGAGCGCCTTGGTCGGCTGTACGTATGTGGGGACGGTCTTTCCCAATTGCTCGCTGCTCTCGTTCGCCGGATTCTTAACCGTACGACTGTGGCAACCGCGCGGTCCCAAGCGCATAGAAGTGTGGTCGTGGGGCATGGTCGAGCGCGAAGCTCCACCCGCGGTCGTCGAATTGGCGCGCAAGATGCAAATTCTCACCTTTTCGCCGTCGGGGATCTTTGAGCAGGATGATGGTGAGATGTGGGGAGAGAGTGTAGAGGCTATGGGCGGCGTGTACCGCCGCCGCTTCCCGCTCAACTATCAAATGGGTGCCGGCTACGGGCGCCGGGACCCCGAGAAGCCGGGGCTGATTCATCCACCCTCGACGGAGATCGGCGTCTTTGGCTTTTACGAACAGTGGCGTGCGCTGATGAGCGGCGAAATGGGGGCGCACACATGAGCGCGGTGGAGTTGCGCCTCGAGTTCGAAGATCTGCTCTATTACGAGGCCTGGCTACTGGACCATGACCGACTCGAGGAATGGCTGGCGCTGTGCGCCGAACAGGTGCGCTATTGGGCTCCGGTCCGCGCCAACGTCCCGCGCGGCGCCGAAGACTGGGCGCGGCCGCATATGCTGGCGCACTTTGACGAGGACAAGGGAAGTTTAGCGCTACGGGTGCAGCGCATCCGCACCGGCGTGGCCCACGCGGACGAGCCGCCCGCGCGCGTGCGGCATTTGGTGACGAATGTGCGGGTCTTGGACGGTGACGATGAGGCCGCGACCGTCACCTCGAATTTTATCGTATTTAAAAATCGTCGGGGTCGGGAGGAGTGTCTGTTTGTCGGGTGCCGGGAAGATCGCTGGCGTCGCATCGACGGGGCCTGGAAGCTGGAGGAGCGGCTGATCATACTTGATCACGACGTGACCGAGAATATTACCGTGCTCTTTTAATCGGTACGAAGGAGAACCGCTATCATGGGTGTGCGAACAGGGAAAGCCTACGTCGAAGGTCTGCGGGACGGCCGTCATGTCTACGTCAACGGGGAGTTAGTGCGCGACGTGACGCAATACCCGCCCTTTCAAGGCGTGATCCGTACGCTGGCCGACCTCTATGAGTGTCAACATGACCCGACCTATCAGCCGCTGCTGACCTATCCGTCGCCGACCTCGGGGCAGCCGGTCAGTACGTCGTTTGTGCTCGCCCGGACGTGGGACGAAATGGAGCAACGTTTGCGCGGTGAGCGGGCGCGGTGCGAATTGACCTACGGCTTGATGGGGCGCTTACCCGACTTCATGAACGCCTTTGTCACCGACACGGCGGCGATCGGCAACTTGCTGGGGCGCCAAAATCCGCAGTTTGCCAAGAACGCTTGGCACTACTACGAGCTGTGCCGGGAGCAAGACCTCTGCCTGACTCATACCTTGGTTGATCCCCAAGTCGACCGCTCCAGAGGGGTGGAGGCCCAGGAAGCGTTGCGGGTAGTGAAAGAGACCGACGCCGGCTTGGTGGTGCGCGGCGCCCGCATGTTGTCGACCCTGGCGCCGGTCAGCCATGAGCTGTGGGTGGGACCGTACATGCCGCGCAAGCCCGGGGAGGAGGACTACGCGCTTTGTTTTGCCGTGCCGATGGCCACGCCCGGCCTGAAATTCATCTGCCGCGAACCTTACGACACCGGGCGCAGCCGCTTCGACCGGCCGCTGAGCGGCCGCTTTGATGAGGGCGATGCCATCGCCGTCTTTGACGATGTGCTGGTGCCCTGGGAGCGAGTGTTTGCTGCACGCGATATAGAAATTCATAACCTGATTGGTCCCGCCTTCCCCGGTTATATGATCCTCCAGGCGGTGATTCGCGGCACGGTCAAGCTGCGCTTTCTGACCGGGCTGGCGTGTCTGGTCGCCCAGGCGGTCGGGCGCGCGGAGCTACCCCGCTATCAAGAGATGCTCGGGGAACTCATCGGGTCCGTAGAGCTGGCGGAAGGGCTGGTGACGGCGACCGCCCACAACGTGCTGTATAGCGCCAACCACCCGCTGGGTGCCGAAGAGGCGCAACCCGACGTATCGCCGGCCTCACGCGGCGTGGTGCCGGGGTTGGGCACGCTCTTCGGCGTCGCCGGCCGCGGCATGGTGGGGGTGACGGCGGTGCGCCTCTTCTTTCCCCAGGCGATGACTCGTGCGGTGGACACGCTGCGCTTGATGGGCAGCACCGGCCTGATTATGACGCCGACCGAGAAGGACTTTGCCCACCCTGACTTGCAGGAATTCTTGCCGCGGCACCTGCGTGGCCGGGAGGTGCCGGCGCGCGAGCGGGTGCAGCTCATGAAGCTGGCCTGGGATATCATGGGCACGGAGTTCGGCGGCCGGCAGTTCATGTACGAGTGGTTCTTCGCCGGTGATCCTTTCAGCAGCCGTATTGTGTATTACGGCACCGACCGGCGCAAAGAATGCACGGCGTTGGCACAGCATCTGGTTGATTCGCTGGAGGAGTAAGACGTGAGGAAGAATAAAGCGTAAAACGTAACCACTCCGCCCCGACTTTTACATTTTACTCCTTACGTTTTACGTATTATGTTTTCATCTTGCGAAAGGAGGGCTTTCCATGGCTGAGTACCGCAAAAGTGAAGCGCGCGAGTGGGCCAAGGCCAAGATGCGCGGGGTGGCCAACGTCATCATCCCCACCTTCACCCAGGATCTCCGGGGGCTGAACGAGCGCGCCATCCGCTACGATGTGCGCAAGGAGATCGAATACGGATTTTGGGGTACCTTGCTGGTGGCCGAGACGGCGACGACGGTGGCCGAGTACAGCCAATTTGCCACCTGGGCGGCCGACGAGGCCAAAGGCAAACTGCACCTCATCCACCACGCCAGCTTCAACACGCTGGAGGAAAATATCACGGCCGTGCAGGCGGCCGAGCGCGCCGGTGCCGAACTCGTCCTGCTTTCCTATCCGGCCAACTTCTATCCGGAGAGCAACGAGGACATTTACAACTACACCAAGACCTTCTGCGCCCAGACCAATCTCGGGGTGATCCTCTTCCCCGTGCCGCTCTGGGGGTTTGAGCGCCTGCACCCGGCCGGGTTTGCGCCGGCACTACTCAAGCGGCTGGTCGATGAGGTGCCGAACGTCGTGGCGATTAAAGCCGAAGGAGGCCACCCGACCATCGCCGGGTTCATCCAGACCTATAAAATGCTCAATGACCGGGTAGTGGTGACGTTTCCCTTGGAAAGCGACGGTCTGCCCTTGGCCGGGGTCCTACCGCTGCAATTCATGGGTACCAGCAACTATGAATACTTCGGGCCGATGATCCCGAAGATCTTTGCCCTGATCCAAGACGGGCATTTCGACAAAGCTATGGAGCTCTACTGGCAGATTCATCCGGCGCGCATGACCAACATCACCGTCATGGGAATGATAGCCGGGTCGAATTTCATCCACCGCATGATCTGGAAGTATCAGGGGTGGCTCAGCGGCTTTAACGGTGGTCCTCTACGTCAGCCGACCATGCGCTTAGTGGACCGGCAGATGAAAACCCTCAGGCAAGGGTTGGTGGCTGCGGGGCTCGAAGTGACCGTCGATCCCGATAAAACGTTCTTTGTCGGCCGTAACCCGGCTTAGACTGTCAGACTGTCAGACCGTCAGACCGAGAAGGGACAGCGTGTGACACTCATTCTGAATGGGCAAGAGGTTGAACCGCTGTGCGACATGCGGGCGTTGATTGACGTCATCGAACGCGGGCTGCACGAGGAAGCGCTCGGGCACGCGGTAGTTCCTCCGCGCCTGAATTTGCCGACGGCGGGCGGGTTCTTCCGGGTTATGCCGGCGGTGATGAATGACAGCGGCCTGATGGGATACAAGGTGTTCCACGGCTCGATCAAAGCCGGCGTGCGCTATCTGATTGCCGTGTACTCGCAAGAGGGCGAGCGCCTGCTCGCCTTGATGGATGCGCACTATTTAACGGCGGCGCGCACCGGGGCGACCACCGGCATCGCCACGAAACTCTTAGCCAACCCCGGGGCGAAGACCGTGGCGGTCATCGGCTCGGGTCTGGAAGCCCGCACCAATCTGCAGGCAGTCTGTGCGGTCAGGCCGGTGGAGCGCGTGACGGTGTTTAGCCCCAACCCGGAGCGGCGGGCGCGGTTTGCCGCGCGCATGGGGCCTGAACTCGGGGTTGACATCCGCGCGGTGGACAGTGCGGAGGCGTGTGTGCGCGGTGCGGAAATCGTCGTGGTGGCGACCAACTCCTTTGGCCGGCCGGACCCCATCGCCTACCGCGGTGCCTGGATGGAACCTGGGGTCCTGGTTGACGCTATTGGTTCGACCTCCACATTTCTGCGCGAGATCGACGCCGATACGTTCCAGCGAGCGGAGTGGATTGTGGTAGACTCCAAGGTCCAGGCGGAAGAGGAGTCGGGCGATGTCAAGGCGGCGCTCAGTGAGGGGAAATACGATCGGGCCAAGGTCGCCGATCTCAAAGAAGTATTAGTCGGCAACGTCCAGGGTCGGGCCAGCGCCCAACAAATGGTGCTGTTCAAATCCGTCGGTACCGCGGTCCAGGACGTGATGGCGGGCTTTGTCGTTTATCAAGAAGCGGTCCGCCAGGGCCGGGGACAGGATATTGGTGAGTTTCTCGATTTGAAGACGTTCTAGAGGCGTAAAACGTAAAGAATAAAACGTAAGGAGTAAAACGTAAAAAGTTGGGGCGGAGTGGTTACGTTTTATGTTCTCCAGCACACAGGAGGGGCTATGGCCAACGGGCGAGCAAAGATCGATTACGGCGCTTTAGTGAAGGAAGATCGGGTGCACGGTCGAGTGTATACCGACCCTGAGATTTTCGAGGACGAGCTCAACAAAATCTTCTACCGCGGCTGGGTCTATATCGGCCACGCCAGCGAGATTCCCCAGCCGGGAGATTTCCGCCTGACCACCATCGGCCGCCAATCGGTCATCATGGTGCGTGATAATGACGGGCAGGTGCAATTGTTGATGAACCGCTGTGCCCACCGGGCCAATGCCGTCTGCCAGGTTGAGCGCGGCAACGCCAAAATGTTCCGCTGCGCTTACCATGGGTGGACGTACCGCAACAACGGCGAGCTGGCGAGTGTCACGTATCAAGACCGCTACGGTGCGTGGTTCCGCAAGGAAGACTTCGGCTTGCGCAAGGTGCCGCGCATGGGGACCTACCGTGGGTTCGTCTTCGGTAGTCTGAGTCCTGTCGGTATCACCCTCGACGAACACCTGGGCCAGCCCGTTAAAGAGCAGCTCGATCTTTTTATTGATCTTTCTCCGGAAGGCGAACTCGATGTCACTGCCGGGGTCCACAAGTACGGTTACAAGGCGAACTGGAAGTTTCAGATCGAGAACGGCATGGACGGGTATCACCCCAACTTCGTCCACCAGAGCTTCTTTGCCAATATCCAGCGAAGAAGTGGCGCGAAGTTGACCGACCTGTTCCACAGCGGCTCTACCAGCCTGACGCGGGACCTGGGGAACGGCCACGTGATGTTAGACTACCGCTCGTACAACCGGGCCCACCAGCAACGCGTGCAGTCGCTACTGCCGACGCGGCCGGGGGGCGAGAATACCTGGACGCGATGATCGCGCGGCACGGCGAGGAACGGGCGGAGGAAATTCTTACGGCCGGCGGCACCCACATGTTAGTGTTCCCCAACCTTATTCTCATCGGTGTGCAGCTCCGGGTCATCCTGCCGGTGACGATTGACGAGACCCAGGTCTTTCTCTACCCGACATTGCTCAAGGGCGTGCCCCCCCAGGTCAACGCGGCGCGGCTGCGCGGGCACGAAACGTTCTACGGGCCCGCGGGCGGGGGGGCGACCGATGACCTGGAAATGTTCGAGCGTAACCAGGTCGGGCTCAGTGCCCAGGTAGATCCGTGGTTGGTGCTCGGTCGTGGCCTGCATCAGGAATACCAGGACGTAGATGGGACGACGGTCGGGCAAATCACCGACGAACTGACCCAACGCAGCATCTGGCAGCAGTGGAAAAAGGTGATGTCACAGGAAGTGGACACGGCAGCCCGTCATGGAAGAACGTGCAGGGTGGCCACCGGCGTGGCGGCTGGGGGTGCGGCGTTATGACCGTGGGCCGTCCTACAGGGAGCACGTCTGCTACCGGGAACCTCGGCCCGTGTCACAGGAGTGGCGCTGGCTGTGGACGGTGGCTTTGTGACGCAGTAGGACCAGGGTGACACGGGACAAGAGCGAAGTCGAAGGATCGCAGGGGAAACTTAGCGCAGATGACCTTTGTCTGTACGGGACCAAGCGGCATGGAGTGCGCAAGCCCTGCTGCATCCGTTTGCCGCCCGCAGCAGGGCTGCGCTTAGCGAAAGCGGGAGCACGGCTCCCGCACTCCAAAATGGATTTGCTTGAGAGAATGGCCAAGAACTCAGCGGAAAGGAGGTGTCTCATGTCTACCCGCGAAACGATTATCCCCAAAGGGATGGAGCAGCTGTACGAAAGGTTTCACTACGCCCCTGCGGTTAAGGTGGGGCAGATCGTGTACGTCGCCGGCCAGGTCGGTCGAGATGAGAACCTGCAAGTCATTGAGGGAGCAGAAGCGCAATTTGTCCAGGCGTTCGAAAACCTGAAGAAGGTGCTTACCGCGGCGGGTGCTACCTTCGCGGACGTGGTCGAAATGGTGACCTACCACACCGATATGCGTGATTTGCCGGTCTTTATGAAGGTGAAAGATCGGTATTACACGAAAGACTATCCTACCTGGACGGCCATCGGTACCTCTGCCCTGGCGATGCCGGGACTACTGGTTGAGATCAAGTGCACAGCAGTCCTCCAACAGTGAGGAGGGCAGCGACGTCCGGGTCCTGTGATCGAGAGGTGCGATTTTACGTTGTCTTTCTCAACTTGTGAGAGCTCTGGAAGAAGGGAATGCTCGGTCTACGTCCTACCGCTCACCTTTGAGCCGCAGGGAACGAGACATTTTCTTGAGTTCTTCCTTCATCTCGCTCACCTGGGTTTGCAAGCTGTGAAGCTGCTCCGCTCCAGGCGTATGGCCTCGACCCACGGCCACTCGAAGATCACGAGGGTGCTTTCGTGACAGCTACTATCTGTGCGGACGAAGAAACAGAACAAGGGGGATGAATATGATTACTGGTATCGACAACGTCGGCATTGCCGTCACCGACCTCACCCGCTCTATCGCCTTCTACGAAAAGTTCGGTTTCACCAGAGGACAGGAGTACGACGCTGACGTGAAGGGCTGCAGCCTGAGTTGCGGCAGCGCCGTGCTGTTTCTCTTTCAAACCAAACAACCTCATCCGCAGGCGGTAAAACGTGAGCCTTCCCTGGCGCAAAATCCCCCGGGAATTGACCATATCTCATTTGCCGTCGCCGACGACAACCAAATGTATGCTGAACTGAAGGCCAAAGAAGTGGTGTTCCTGGGCGAGCCCGCGGATCAGGACTGGGGGGCGCGCCTGGTGGGCTGCAAAGACCCGGACGGCAATAACCTGTATCTGTTGCAGTACCTCGCGTAGGGAGAAGGGCCGAGCTCACTCCCTCCGCGGAGACCGCCAGTGCTTGGACGGTCTCCGTTCTTGTTCTAGCGACGCTCCCTAGACGACTGCGGCGTTCGTTGCGGCCCTTTATCCTCATCCGGCGAATGCCGCGGCACGGCAAAGATGGCAGTACGGCGTGAAAGGAATAGGTATGACTCGACGTGTGACGCTCTCCTGGAATATTTCCCTCCTGGCCTGGTGCGGGGCGGGGTGCCTGGGGCTCTTCCTTGTCCGGCCCACGCCGCTGCGAGCCGAGTCGCGTAGCTGGAAATACCTCAGTGAGTTGTCCGCAGAGGAGCGTCACGACATTGATCCGCGCACTGACACGCCGCGGGACCCCACGCTGCCGTATCTGCCGGCCGAGCCTTATCCTTTCACCCCGCCGTATACGGCCGAAGAGATGGGATTCCGCTCGATGGAATTTCCCCATATTCCTCGCTGGAACTTTGTCCAGATTGAAGATTACGGCTCGCTCATGCCCACCGGCTACCTCTTTACCGGCAAAATCATCACCCTCGCTATTCATCCCTATCCTGAAGGACTGGTCAGCTACTTCAACACCAAGCCTGGTGACATTTATGTCCGTTGGCTCTCTCAGGATACCGCTCCACCAGAGAACGTCGGCAATCAGATGTTGATGCTCAACCATCGCACGGATCGGCAGGAGACCAAGAAAACCGACTTATTCATCTACTCGCCAGTGTTACGGCGAGTGCGCCGCTTTCCCCAACCCCGGCGGCAGGATCGTTTCCCGGATAATCCTATGACCTATGATGACTTCCTAGGACGGGATGCCTGGGAATTCACTTGGCGGATCATCGGCACCGACGTGCTGTACGAAACCGTGCGCTTCCCCACCACCCGTCAGACCATCACCCTCATGGCCGGTGACGGCTCGCTCAAAGATGTACCGGTGAAGAGTTTGAAATTGATGGGAGACGAGTATCCCTATTACACACCAGAGGGTGGGGTGCCTTTCTACGTGGTAGAAGCGAAGGCCAAGCCTGACTGGCTGTCTGATTACTACGCGCCGCGGCTCTTGTACTGGCTCGATCAGCATTATTTTTACCCCTTACATACCGAACAGTACGGGCCTGATGGCACCTTAGTGGCAATCGAAGACCGCATCGCCAAGCTCGACAACCCTGAACTCAAGGAACGCGGCTACCAAAACTTGATCACGATCTGGTGGAATGCCCAACTCGATTTCCTCTCGTACGGCGTGCACGACGGCCATCACACCCGGAAGTGGACGGCAAAGGACGAGGAGACTTACTTTAATCCCGACTTCATGCGGCGTGTGTGGTTTCCTCTCCCCATGAAGACCCAGGCCACAGTGCGGGTGCCAGAAGACTTCTTTTTACGTCCTCACTTGTTTCGCGAGAAATTTCCCGAGGAGCGCAAGGTTATCGTCACGCCGGAGGTAGAGGCGCGTATCCAGGCGCAGGACGCGGCTGGACACGTGGTCTTCACGGAAAGCCCGACTAACGGGCAGCCGGCTCAGCCTGCGGCCGCGGAATGATAAACCCGTGACTCGCTTGTTTCGCAGAGATGGGGCGGTAAAGGAAGGTGAGATGAGAAAGAAGGATGTCTACGCGCCGAGAGCAGTACCCGTAGCGACGCCTGGGAACACGCGGGCGTGGTGGGTGTGGTGTG
>Ga0170475_116882166_pt1 | contig 10089 bp, 18 predicted proteins | sample Soicark_Litter_5_FD_111474 | JGI IMG/M metagenome (GOLD analysis project Ga0170475, IMG submission 111474) | Avena fatua rhizosphere microbial communities from Hopland, California, USA. Combined Assembly of 48 SPs | reverse complement strand
CCGGCATTTTTCTACTCAGTCAGAAGACCAGCAGAAAGAGGGCGGCAATAAAAGAATCAGTCTCCTGAGTCATTGCAGCATTGAACTCATCATCAGACATACCCTTGACAAGGGGCTCATCCGGGCAGTCAACGTTGTCAATCAGGCGCGAACCAGGGCTGTGAGACTCCATGTCATCAAGGTAGGTGGTGAACTGCTTGGCCCAAGGGTCATTACCTACGCGAAGAATCTTAATGAAAACCGGGTACTGAGACAGCTCACAAATGAGCCTCTTAACAGCATCCTGGTCGTCTGGGTAACCATCAGTGACAATGAACAGGAAAATTGGGTCCATGGACCAACCCTTGCCAAATCCCTTGACCATGTCCAGAACCGCCTGAAGGCTGGAAGCAAGATTCGTAGAACCCCACGGAACCCAACCGTTGCGGTTTACAATATCAGCAACATTAGTCAGGTCAACCTCCTCATGCCAGATGTGGTGGGAACCAAAGGCACCAAATGGAGCCATTCCGTCATCATCAACTGCGGCACACCAAGCAAGTGCGCGCTCAACAATCTCTTGAACAGTACCATCGCTGAAGAACGGAGCCATCGAGCCAGACTCATCAAGCAGGCCAACAACAGACCACTTCGGGAAATCGTGACCATTCTTCTGCATATTAATCCTTACAGCAGAATCTACCTTCTTCTCAAAGGAAACTCCGAGATTCTTGATAAGGTTGACACTTGCAGCAGATTGACCGGACACATTGCGTCGAAGCTCAACAGTGTGCTTGGCGCGAAGGCTCTTAGACGGGATAAAACGACGACCGAAACCCATGTAAATCTCCTCATAAAAATAGCCGCACTTTTTGTGCGGCTTTGCTTTTGAAGTGACTCCAGTCAGACTCGAACTGACGACCCGAGAATTAAAAGTTCCCTACTCTTCCAACTGAGTTATGGAGCCATACTACTTAGGCTAGAAGTACTACCTTTTCATAATGCATTTCTTGGACATTCACGTACGCCGACTCGGATTTGAACCGAGGACCTGATGATTAAGAGTCAACTGCACTACCAGACTGTGCTACCGGCGCATAAGTCGCAACAAACAACTATCGTCGTAAGTTGCGACCAGCTTGCTAAAGACTAACGTTGTGATACAACCATACAATCTCACACAGGATAAAAAGGATTCCTGCGATTGTCCATACTACATCGTTGCTTCTCATGCTACAGTCTCCTTAGTAGGAAGACAATTGCGACGACAAGAAGAATGATAATCAAAATCCATTCCAACATATCATCACCTCCTAGCGTGGAGATGGTCGGATTCGAACCGACGACCTTCGCCTTGCAAAAGCGCTGCGCTACCGGACTGCGCCACATCCCCATCGAACTTCTCTATCATAGCAGAAGTTCAGTTAGACTGTCAACTCAACTGTTCTACAGCAAATTCTGCTTGAATCATGTCCAAGTGAATCTGGCACACAGGAAGAGGAATTGTCATGCCGTCTTCAATCTGTGCTACTACTTCTCCTACTGCTTCACCTGTACAACTTATGTTTTCTTTTACGTCAAGGCTACAGAACTTCTTAATCGTAACCCCGGCATTTTTAAGCTCACTCAAGTCTATCATGGTCTGTCACCTCAAAGTCTACCACGTTCAAGCCACAGACGCTACCTTCGCCGAAACAATCCTGAATCGCTTCCTGTGCGTCTGCTTCTGTGAAAGCTTCAACCTCAACCTTTAGCAGCACTGAGAACAAATATCTTTCCATAGCTTCAGTATACCATCTCTAGGAAATTGTACATAAGCATGTCGTACTTTGCATCATCCAAGGCATTATGTTCGCCAGACTCTTGTTTGGGCATAGCCGGACAATTCATGTACTCCCAATGCTGTCTGATATCTCTGGTAAACATAGGAAAATTAGGTGGCAAGTCAATCATCTTACCAAATAGTTGACACAATACTACATGGTCATAATCCGCATACCATGCCCAAAATTCCGGGTTGTCATCACCAACGAATGCGATGATATCTTCCTTGATTTGCTGTCTTGTCTTAACCATATCACCAACCGGCCGGATAGTGTCGCCTTCAACAACATAATCGATAGAAGACATTACATTAGCCATAAGCCAACTGTTCTGATAAATCCTACCGTAATCTGCATCACTAGACACGGCGTAATATGTTCTACCATCTTCACAGACGATTCCGATTGAAATCATATCAATCGTAACACCGTCCTCATGGAATTCTGTATCATAAAAATACTTCATTCTATGCACTTCACCCTCCTGGCGGAGAGTCAATCCCGACTCTATTCATAAGACAATAATAGCACTGTTAGTCTTCATCTTCAACTATATCGCGCCACGTCACACAATACATTCTGCATTCATGATTGTCTTCGCCGGGATTGGCACATATAAAACCCTCTACTATTTCATACAACTTCTCTTCCTCTTCATCAGAAAGATTGTTATAGTAGACCGTCATTGCTCTTGCCATTACTTCTTACAGCCCTGCTTGTGCAGCATAACTGCTAGCTCTGCTGCATGCCTGCTTGCGTAAAGAATCTCATCAACCCATCCACATTTCGGATGAGCAGCAGCAAACTTCTTTCCGATTCTATATACTTCATCTGCCATGTACCTCTGACTGGATTCGAACCAGCATTTTTCCGTTATGCACCTATCGCTTAGAAGGCGTGGCCAATACAGAGGCAAGCGTCACTGGCACGGGTCGCGTGTGCATATCCTTATCCTAGGACGGACGTTTTATTCCCAAGTTTAAACTACAGTGACTAGGTAGATTGTACAGTCTACCAAGTATCCTTGAGAGGATTCGAACCTCCGACACTCGGCTCCGTAGGCCGATGCTCTATCCACTGAGCTACAAGGACATCAGACGAGGGGACTCTCCAGTATACCCATTGGTTGTGGCACTACCCCTCATCCTTTGTTCAATACTACTACACAACACGCTGCATGTCAATCAACGTAACCGCGAGCCTTTGCCGCAATAACCGCCGCAGTAAGAGCGCAGGCCGTTTCTCCATTGCCCCAGTCATAAGCCTGAGCAGATACAGATGAGCCTTCCCTGATTGCATCAGCGAGAGTATAACCAGTGTAGACTCTCAAACCAATCTCGTCAACAGCCCTCTGAAGCTCTTCAGCCTTCTGGTCAATCTTGTTCACTAATCTTCACCTTAAATCTTAAATGAGATATCGACATCAAGAGTCTCAAGCCAGTCGGCAATCTGCCCTCGTGTCCACTTGTAAGTATCATTCAAACTAATGATAACATACTTCAATGTACTTGCACTACCAAGCAACGGATGCTTTACCGTTTCCAAAAGTGCCGGAAGCTCATTCACACGCTTGTCTTCAACATTATTTACGCCAGCATAATGATATGCAAATGGTACTACATTGCCCGTATCAAAGTAGGAACCGATATCAAACCAGTTGTACCTGATTTGAGTCCACAGATGACTAAGCTCTGGCATATCCTTGTACAGACCCTGTACCAGATTAGATTTAACGGAATCAATACATCCCGCATTGTCAAATTCCCACACCTCATGTGAAACAAATGCTGAAGACTTAACTACCTCTTGTCCGATATCAATAGCCATCTTCAATTCAATCTCACTAGTCTCACTATGGTTAATCAAGGTGACAACCGGCTCTTTTACCAGTTCTCTGAAGACTGTAGGAATAACTTCTATGTCATAGAATGAACCAGCTGGAGTATGTTCAGCATGATTAACCTTGGCAATATTTGGTTGAATCCACTTGTCTACAAAGACACCTAGTTGTGTCTCTGCTTGTGAGCAAGCACCTTCATAAATCCAGTGGTCTGTAATTTTCTTCAACCCGGCCAAAAGACACGAAATGACAATCTCCTTTGGCGCATTGGAAACTGAGTTAGCCGTGATAATAGCCTTTACATCACATGTCTGAACCGTAAGTTGCCATTCATACTTCCAGTCATCCGGAACAAAATTGTCTCCATAATTCAAATGACCTATGGTGTAGTCTCTACAAGAGAGTTTAATATACACACTTTCTTCGTACATACTATCTCCTTAAAAGCTTGAACCCCGCATTTTCGGCGGGGTTCAAATGCTAGATACGACCAGCAGAGAAGTCAGCAAGAGCCTTTGGAGCCGAGCTGTCAAATCCAACAAAGTCCATCATGCCACTGTCCGTAGGGTCAGCAATAGTGAAATCCGTAGACGCCACACCGAGAACCGCAAGACGTGCGTCAATACCAGTCTTCTGACGGTATTCCTTGAGCGCCTGGAAAGGCTTCTGGCCTCCACCATAAGTCTCGTTATCAGTGATAACGACAAAGGTGTCAACCTGAATGCCGCTCTTGCTTGCATACTTAATGGCAGCAGCCGCATCAGTACTTCCAAAATTCATACGCTGGACCTTCCGCATTGCAGAATCCAGTGAATCCTTCGGAGTAATACCGAGGTCTACAATACCACTCGCAAAGCCCACGATGTTGCTGTAAGGCTCAGTACGAGAAATAGTCATAGACATAGCAGCAGAAACCTGAGCACAGGACAAATCAAGACCAAGCGCAGGGCCTCTCATTGAGCCGGAAACGTCAGTTGCAACAAGTGTCCGCTTGTTGGCAGACTCAGCAGACTTGAATGCCATGTGGAATCCCTCATTGAGAGCGTCCACAATCTTGCCATTAGTCTGCCAGTCCTTCACCTTCATATGAGTCTCATATCCCCAACGGTCCTTTACGACCTTTAGCTGACCCTCAACGTGGACAACTGCTGCATTCAGATAATTGATTGGGTGAAGACGAGTCTTCGCAATCATATCAGCATCAGTCAGAGCCCGCGCGTAATCGGCAGCAAAAACCATGTCATCAAAAGCACCATTGCGCGCAATTCGTGTAATGCTACGAACAAGCGCCTGGCCCTTGAGCTGACCGTTGTAGAATAGAGCCTTCCAGACATCAGGCTTCTTTAGAAACTCAGTAGGCAAAGCCTCCCAAGGAAGGTTCTTATACTCGCCAAGAACTGAAAGAAGCTCAGACAGAGTCTTGGACTCCTGTGCGAACTTGAATCCACGGATAATGTCAGGCATATCTGTAGAACCAGCCGCAGTATCCACGTTCTTACCAAGAATGAAGTCACCAACATTCTGGTTGACTCCAACAGGGTGAGAAAGACGGAACAGGTCGCGGTGAGTCCAACCATTACGCTGACGGTACTTGACTGCCTGATACGCAAGCGTATCAACATTCTTGCCAGTGTACCAATCGGCAACAGAACGACGCTTCGACTTGCCCCAACCACCAAGGTCATCAATGTACTGTGCGTACTCAAACAGGTGGGTAGAAGTGCGAACGACCTTCTTCACAGCGTCACGGGCATAAGCCTTATCCTTACCCTCTGCCATAACAAGAGCCAGTGCAAAGAGGGCTGGAGAATTCTTGAGCGCCTTACCATTTACCGAGACGTCAACAGCGGCGTCAACCACCGCCCGCTCATCAGTAGCAATCATCTTGCGCAGGAAAATGATATTGTCGTTAGTCAACTTGCGCTCACCAACGTAATAAGTTCCCTTGTCAGTACCAAGGATGAAGAAACGGTCAAGACGCTGACTGTCGCTGACCTTGAATACAAACCCGCCCGCATTGTTCTTAACCTCATCAGTGCGTCCCGGAGTACGCTTTGTCTGAGGAGTTGAATTCTTACTGACCTTCTGGTCAGCGGCAAACTTACCAAGTGCGTTAGACATTTTTGTCCTTTCGGCCCACCTCTGGGCATAGTGTTGTGACTTGTGTCACGAAGCTTGGCGGGCTTTCGCAAACCCGGCCGGTTTAGTTCCGATACAATGATGCTAGCACACTATCATCAACTCTGACAAGGATAGCACCAGGCTCAGCACAACGAACATCAATCTTGGCTGCTGTATAACGAAGCTCAAACAGCCAATTAACCATTACCCGATTATCGCCAAGGTCGGATGTCACGATTCCAATCTTATCACCATGAACGCCTTGACGGTTTCCACGATAGACTACAGAGCCTTCTTCAATATCCTGGTTTAGCCAGTTCTTCATAGCAGCATCTCCATCAAATCTGAGAACGATTCCATACAGTCGTAAACCATAGTGTCACCGTTTACATCGATGTAACTAATCTTACAGCGGGTTTCTTGGTAATAGCAAGTCTCACAGTATCCATCATAGTAGGTATAGTCTTCAAAACCTACAACCTGCACGGCATCCACCTGATATACCTCATGAAGCATCTGTGCCCACGCCTCATGGAATCTGTCTTTCCAACCCTCGGCCACTGTTACTCCTTTAGAATGTAAAAGCTGCCAATAAACTTGTTGTCTTCGCGTGACTTCTCAAAGAAAACCCGGCCCTGGCTCTTCAGATGCATCATATCACCATCAGAGACAATTGAGTATGCGTCTTCATCGTATCGTCGGACAAGGTTGACAGGCGTCTTTGGTGTGCGCTCATACATTGCGTTCTCCTTCTGTAAGCTTGAAAACAACAAACCCCTAATTATGTATTGACGGATATGTATCGTCCTTCGTGTTTTCATGTTACCAATTACACCACAGGCCCATGGTGGACCCGCCGGGACTCGAACCCGGAACTTTCTCATTCAAGGGGATAAACGAATGACATCCGACCCGTCTAATAATTAGGGGTTGAAGTTTAAAGCCCGGATATGTTAGCGATAATCGTTTTATGCAACAGATAAACGAAAATCTCCGACCCAGAATTTTATTTAGTTAGACCACTTAGTGACTAGCCAGTCCTCAAGTGCTTTCTTGCTTGTGAAGTTTGTTACATCATTCTTGCCAAGATGTAGAGAGTAGTTTGAACGACCTGACTTTTGAACTAGTCCACGGAACTTACCATAGACAACCGCCGAAAACCAGTCCGGCTTGTCCAAAGCAGTCAAATCAAAACGCTTGACCTTCATTGTACTCCTCTTAGTTTAATACAAAAGCTTGCAGAGGTACAGCGTAAGGAGTTTCCAGCACACTTGTTAACTCCAGATGAGCACTACGTCACTGTGCTGTGATTGTGTAGCTCTAGACTATACATGCAATTGGGTTGCAACCCAAGCCCACCGTACGGGAATTGAACCCGCCTGTTATCTTCCTTGACAGGGAAGTGACCATCCCAGCAGTCCCACGGTGGATAAATGGTTCCAGATTTCACTGGACCATTTGTTTAACTCAATTCTACACTATCAATCGAATGAACATTGATACCAATTTCCTCAGCATCACTACTATCAGAACCATAACGAGTGAAATTATACATCGTCTCGTTGTCATTCATTCCAGTAGCCTTACCAAGGAACTGTGTTCCATCTAGCAAGGTAACCTTTACATTCTTGCCGATGTTGTCTCTAAGTTCCATACCACTACCTTATCAGCAGTGTAAATAGTTGTCAAGCCCTCTTACGGTTAACCCGCCGCGACCTGCGTGCAACCTTGTTGGCTGCGCGACGCTTGGCAACCTCTTCATGACTTACAGTGCCGAGATACATCGGCTTACGCTGCATTGCCATGAGGATTGCCATTTGGTACGAACTCTGCTCAATCATGTCTTTCCTATCATTTAGAAAGCGGAAGGTAGGAGAGTTGAACTCCTAAGGGCTTTCACACCTCGCTTGTTTTCAAGACAAGTTCCGTCGCCAATCGGATTGACCTTCCATATTTTAAGGATATAAATTAGAATTCATAACTGGATTCACTAACTGTTCAGGCTAGCTGAGACCATCTCACACATCCATCCAGGGAATCGAACCCTCGGTTTTCTTGTTTTGGCAGAAAGATGAATGAATTCATCCGACCCTTAAAGCTTGCAGATATGTTGTTGCTATCATTATTTGTTTTAGACCGCTGCTCTGCCGCTGAGCTATAGACCACTTTCATAGCCTAGTAGGATTCGAACCTACGCAACGCGGTTTTAGGTAAACGATAACATCCGACCCGCATAAAAACAAGTTCCTGTCTGAATCAGCAACCTGTGTGTACTTTACAGGACGAAACATTACGCTGCTACCAGACAATACGATTAAGTTGTAGAAGAACCAGTTGGGGCAGTGGGATTTGAACCCACGACCTATTGTTCATCAGACAATGGCTCTAACCAGACCGAGCTATACCCCAATTGCGCCTAAGCGCCTAAGCGCTTAAAACATTTTCGGATATGTTAACGGCGAGATAAAGGTGTTATACCCACCACGGTCCCTGGAATCCACCAGGATTTACCATTGACATTGTAGGTTGATAAATCTCATCCTTCCGACCCGAAAGCATGGGTACTCAGAGTCGAACTGAGTTTTGAAAAGTTTTGGAGACTTTTTGCCTATCCGTTGGCTCACCCATATGGGCTAGCGTGTAAGACTCTATACTTACATTTCAAGGGTAACACCCAAGCGGCTTACTTAGCCGAACACTAGCAAGAATTGGTAAGAGTGACTAAGGTTTCCCCCATCGAGATTCTACGTACTCCGTTATCTCGAACTAGGTCTTTGGTCACAAACCGGGCAGTTACGCCAACCTATGCGTTAACCTCCGTAGTGAGGTTATTCCGCCATTACCAGACAAATCCCGTCGGTTTTGCCTTTTGCTGCCGGGGCAGGGGTCGAACCTGCGTGGCTCTGAGTCAGAGTCAGAATGGGATACCACCAACCCACCCGGCATAGCTATTTCTTTACATTTCTGCCACTATACGTATCTGTCTGGCTATGACAGTTAGGACATATAAATCTTAGATTCTCAATCCTATTATCACTTTTCACACCATTGATATGGTCCAGATGTAGAATAATAGGCTTGTCATTCCACATAGATGCGACAGGACAATCATTCATCTCGCATCTATTTCCACGTCCAGTTTTAGCCAATCTTCTTTTAACATTTTTTCTAGCTATAGTAGAGTTTTCACAGAAGACATCATCATCAGAAAGTTTAATTACAGCTTCTCTTGCTTTAATCGTTCTTTGAAAACCTGTCATTTCTGGAAGACTAATATTATGAATTTCAGACCACACTTTAGCACGAATGTAATTGCCTCCAGCAGGACGAAGACCCATATTCTTTAGAAATTGATTAATGCTATCAGATTTATCAACAGCACTTTGGAACTTGTCTTTATCTTGTAGTGGAGATTTCTTTGGCATATTTATATGGTAGCACAGAATGTTGGTTTGTCAAACTGTGCTACATACACTAAAGAGCAATGCGGAAGTCTTTTCCCGGCGCTTCCATTCCGTTTAGCCCTTAAGGACCATGTTACTATCCTACTACCTAACGACTGGGGTGTCAAGTAGGTCAGTCCCAGAACCATCCAAGACGGTCTGCGAACTTATGAAGAGCCGCAGATGCATCTTCATGCAACTTCAGTGCATCATCACCAAAGACATCGAACTTCTTTTCAGAGTATTCCAGAAGTGGTTTAGCAATGCTATCGAGAAATTCGTTATTTTCTTCGTCTGTGTCTCCATGAATATAGCCCGCAGCGTTCTTGAAGTCAAGTACTGCGTTGCCGATGACCCAGGTGATGTATGTATCAAAACTCCACCAGTCGAATACTGAGTATCCTTGACTGGCTCTTTCTGACTTGTGCCTTCTCAGTTTAATTCCCGAGAAGTACTTTGTTGGCCAATCCCCGCCAGAACTCGGGCGGTTCTTTTGACGCTTGAACAATATCTTACTCTCCAGTTATTATAACTTCAAGAGCGGACTTCCGAGGAACATGACCAATGAAACACATCCAGCAGTGGTCGTGACCACTGTGTGAACAATCCTTTGGCTTCTTCTGTGTGGACTTAGGTGAACTCTTTGGCTGAGGACCAGAATAGCAATCCGGGCAAATCTCACCAATGAACAGAATTCTACCATTCATGCAAGTGTCACATGAATCAGGCCGAACAGTCTTGATAGAACGTTCCTTCGTTGGCCTCTTTGGAAGAGTACCATCCGCATTCGGAATCAGGTCACCCTTTGCAGAATTGCAAGTTCGGTGAGCCCTGCGAAGGTTGGAAAGCGCGTTGACCTCTTCGAAAGACCATCCTTCAGCAT
>Ga0170475_120462066_pt1 | contig 10091 bp, 6 predicted proteins | sample Soicark_Litter_5_FD_111474 | JGI IMG/M metagenome (GOLD analysis project Ga0170475, IMG submission 111474) | Avena fatua rhizosphere microbial communities from Hopland, California, USA. Combined Assembly of 48 SPs | reverse complement strand
TCAGCCATCGAGTACAAAGGCTACGTCGAATAGACAGATACTGCAATACCGCTGGTCTTGCCTCCGGTAATGCAGCCATCGTCTTTCCTTGACAAGGCCACGAGGGTTCCAATACCGTCGCCGATGCCAGGGGTGGGTCCCAGGCCAGACGGCGTAGGGGACCTCTGGGATGGAGAAATAAACGGACAGGGAGGGTCGGATGTTCTCGAAGCTTCATGAGCGCCTGGGGACGGCGGGCTTGATCATCGCCGTAATCGCGCTAGTCGCCGCCCTTGCGGGAACCGCCTTTGCGGCCGCGGGGCTGAATGGCAAGCAGAAGAAGGAAGTCAAGAAGATCGCCAAGAAGTTCGCCGGCAAACGCGGCCCGGCGGGACCGGCGGGGCCGGCGGGGCAAGCGGGTGCCAAGGGCGATGCAGGGGCCAAAGGAGCCACCGGTCCCGAAGGTTCTCGTGGTCCTGAAGGGCCACAGGGCAAACAGGGCGAACCGGGGCCTCTAGTCTCGACGGTACCTAGCGGCAAAACGTTGAAAGGATTCTGGGGAACGACCGGCACGAAGACCGCCGAAGGGGGCGAACTCTATCTCGAAGCAGTCAGCTACCCGTTTCCACTCGCATCCGCCCCACAGGTAGTACTTGTGTTTCCGGGCGGCGAAGCCGCAGTGGTCGCCGAACCCGGCAATCCGCTCCCAAGTTTCTTGATGTCGGAAGAAGAAGTAGAAGCAGCCTGCCCGGGCAGCGCGGCTGAACCCGGTGCTGCAGTAGGGAACGCATGCGTGTTCGTCGCGGATGCGGAAAGCATGGAATTCGCCATATCGGCCATCTCGCACGTTGCGACGTCTGCATTTGGCTTCGATATTCCAGTATTCGTCACTGGCACTGACAATGGCGTAAGAGGGTTCATCAACGGGGCCTGGGCCGTAAAGGCGCCGTAGTTCTCAAAGAAGGGTTGACAGGTGGGGGCCATCAGACGGTGGCCCCCACCTTCCTGTGGGCTTGCAACGGCGTCCGCCGGAACACCCTCGAATACCCGGCTTCGTAGGCGGTTTTCCTATTTTTCGGTTGATTACTCGATAATCAGCCAGCTATTGTGGATCATCAGCGGAAGCATGGTTTCGCTGCCGCATAACCAGTCCACAAGGAGGAATGATGAAGAAGAAGGGAATCTGTTCCCTGCTCGCAGCCGTAGGGGGAGCTCTCGCGATGCTCGCGATGCTCGCACCGGTAGCGGGTGCTCGAACGCCAGTTGCACCCTATGGAGCGTTCGCCGGTTGTCCCAGCCCGGAAGAAGATCCGGCGGCAGGGGGTTGCTTCACCACGACCATCAAGGGGGGGCACTTCAAGATGGGCAGCAAGAACGTGCCCATCGAAAAACCGATGACCTTGTCCGGGGGATTCGACTTCCTCGGAAAAGTCTCGTTCAGCCCGAGCGGTGGCCTGACCAAAGTCAAACAGAAGGTCCCCGGAGGCGTCATCGGCCTGACCGGCCTGACTTGGCTGACCGAATTCCTCGGTAGCGATGCGCTGACGCTCTACGCCACGACGGAACTGGCCGGCACTCCGAGCTCACCGCTCGAACCGCCGATCACGCTGCCGATCAAAGTGCATCTGCAGAACTCGACCGGCGTTCTCGGTCCGAACTGCTACGTCGGATCGAATTCGAACCCGATCGTCTTGAACTTGATCACCGGCACGACCAGTCCCCCTCCGCCGAACCAACCGATCACCGGCGTCGACCCAACGTTCAGCTTCGATGAAAGTCGACCCGGAGTGATCCTCGCGAGCAACGCCACGTTCGTGGACAACTCGTTCTCCGCGCCTGGTGCGAGCGGCTGCGTCCTGACCCTGTTCGGGTTCATTCCGATCAGCATCAACGGCCTCGTCAACTCGCAGTCGGGCCTGCCGGCTCCCGCGGGAACCAACGAGACCGTGCAAAACGCTGATACGGCACTCGTCGAAAGGATCAACGTCTACCCGTAGCTAGAAGCACGCTGTCGAAGACGCGTGGCCGGGTAAACCGGTCACGCGTCCTTCAGCCGAGCGTTGAAAAATAGAGCGTTCTTGACAGGAATCCAGTCGTCTTCTACTCTCAAGGCCGCTTACGTGTCAGGGGTAGGGCGGTTCTGAGGAATCAGCCCACGGGGATGAAGCGACGAAGCGGCAAGCCAGGAGGAGAAATGGGAAGCATCTGGGCAGGAAGCGTAGAGCTGTCGAGGCCGCGTGGCCTCGGCCGCGGTTGGATCTTCGTGGGGCTTTGGCTCTTGTGTGCGATCGGTGCCCTGCAGTTTGCTCCGGCCGCCACCGCCGCCCCCGGAAACCATGTGTTCAGCCCGCTCCTGTCTCTGACCGGCGGTCCGGCGACCCCGCCGCTCGATGACGTCCCGGATCCGGGTTCGACCCATCCATCGGTGCCCTTCGGGGAGGTTTGCGGCGTCGCGGTCGACTCGGCAGGCGACACCTATGTAGGCACGAAGGGCGAAAGGGACGTCAACACCGGCGAAACGACGAATGGCCATATCGACATCTTCGATCCCGAGGGGAACTTCATCCTCGAGCTCACCAACGATCATCAGCCTTGCGCCATGGCTGTCGACGGTGAAGGCAATCTCTACGTGGTTCAAGCGGACCCCGAAGCCGTGTTTAACGGGGTCGTCCTTTACTCGCCGGACGAGTACCCACCGACTCCGACGACCGACTACGGATCCCCTGCCTTCGTCTACGAAGAAGCTGGGGTCCACGCTCTTGCGGTGAATACGGAAAACGACCATCTCTTCGTGCCTCAAAGCAACACGGTCGTTGAATATTCATCAGCCAGCACCGGGAACAGTGTGCTCGGGTCGATCGGCGAAGGCGTTATCAGTACGGCCCAAGGGGTTGCCGTCGATGGTGCGACCGGCGATATTTTTGTCGCCTCGCTATGTTCCGGGTGCCCGGCCATTCATAACCCTTCGCACCCCTTCGTCAGCGTCATCGATGTCTTCAATGCCGGTGGGACGCTGATCGAAACCATCGATGGCTCGGACCTTCCAGCCGGAGGCTTTACGTCGGACTTCGCGAAGCTCTATCCGGCGGTCGACGAAGAAAGCGGCGAACTGTTCATCCACAACACGGAACCCAGCAGCGGGAAACCTCTGCTGTATCGGTTCGTGTTCGAAAACGGGTCATACCACTGGGTTGCAGACCCGGAACTGGAAAGCCATTCATATCTTCCCGAAAACAAGGTGGCTGTCTCAAACGGTGCCACGGCTCCCAATAAGGGGAACGTGTACGTCACCTCTCAGGGCAAAAATGGCCCCGCGCACATGTACGCCTTCCTTCCCCCTGGTGAAGTTGGAGCCCCTGTAATCCGCAACAGCACGTTCGATAATCCGGCTGAAACTGAAGCCGAACTTCACGCGGAAGTGAATCCCAACGGCGCACCCACCGAATACGTGTTCGAATATGTCGAAGCGCGATTGTACGATCAGGATGTCGAAATCCTCGGCCCCGGTCACGGCTTCGACCATGCAAGCATTGCGAAGACGGGAACTCTCAGCCTTGGAAACCAGTTTGTCCCGATCTCGGCGGTAGTTACCGGCCTGGCCCCTGGCAGCAGCTATCGGTTCAGGGTCACGGCGTCGAACTGTGTGGAAACTGAACCCCGTCCCTGCGAGGCCGACGGCGAACCGGTCCTGTTTGCCACCTATCCCGCGAGTACGCCTGTCGGGAACTGCCCTAATGAAGCGCTGCGCCTCGGCCTCGCCACCGACCTGCCGGATTGTCGCGCTTACGAGCTCGTGACGCCTGCGAATACGAACGGCAGGAGCCCGATTGCCAGCTTCATCGGTTACTCGCTCACCCTGGGCTTTTCTACGGAACTTGTTACGACGGATGGGTCCAACCTGCTTTTCGAGACCACGGGCGGCTCCCTGTCGATCCCGGGCGGCAATGGGCAGCTGGATGGCTATGAAGCGGTGAGGGGCCCAACTGGATGGGCAGTGCGGGCGGCTGAGCCGGACGGCTCTCAGAGCCAGACGCCGCTCGCCGGGGGTGCCTCCCCCGACCATGGCTACTGGTTCTGGAGCACCGGAGGGTCGGCCGACCATGGGAGCCTCGTCATCGGCGGCGCCGATACGACCTATGTGCGCCGCCCGGACGGGAGCTTCCAGCTCGTCGGCGAAGGTGTTCTCAACGATGATCCGAGGGCAAGGGCTCACGCGATTACTTCCGGTGGCAGCCACCTGATCTTTAGTGCAACCGTTCCACTGATCGACGGCGCGTCCCCCGCTGGGACCACCACCATCTACGATCGCGGCAGCGGAAATTCCCTCCAGGTGGTTTCCCTCGAAGACTCCGGGGAAGCTCCCGCGGCTGGTGCGGAAGTGCACTATCAGGGCTCCGACAAGGCTGGGACTTCGGTGGCGTTTACCGTCGCTGTCGGGGGTCTCACCAAGCTCTTCCTGCGTGACAGCGAAGCCGGCACGACCGCCTTGGTCGCCAGCAGCTCCGGGAAACTCGAATTCGCAGGCCTCTCCGATGAAGGCAGGCTCCTCACCTATCTCAAAGGCGGCAACCTCTTCAGCTATGACGTCACCTCCGGCAGCTCGACCCAGATAGGTTTCGGTGCTCAGTCGACCGCCGTCAACGTCTCGGCCGACGGAACCGGTGTTTATTTCGTTTCGCCCAAAGTCCTGGTTGCCGGGGGACCCAGCAATGGCGCCCAGAACTTCTATGTCTGGAACGCCCACACCGCCTCCATTTCGTTCATCGGGCAGCTGACGCCCCTGGACGTCGCAGGAGAAGAAATCTCCGCGGAAGAATCGGTGTATGGCTTGGGCCTGTGGGTCAAGAGCTTGAACGCCGTGCACTTCCAAGGACCGGCGATCGATCCCTCACGGACCAGTCCCAACGGAGAGGTAATTGTCTTCGAGTCCCGTGCAAACCTGACCGGATATGACTCCGGTGGTCGGTCGGAGGTATTCAGATATGCTGGTGGCGAGACGCCCAGCCTCAGCTGCCTGTCCTGCAACCCGGCCCTCCTCCCCGCCCAAAGCGACGCTCGTTTGCAGGTGCTCATTGGAGCAGACTCTTCGGCAGTCACCAACGGCAACGTCCCGGTGCACAACGTCACCGCAGATGGCCGTGCCGTCTTCTTCCAGACCGGCGATGCCCTGGTGCCCGCCGACGTCGACGCCACCGACGACGTCTACGAGTGGGAGGCAATGGGGGTAGGTGGCTGCACCGATGCTCACGGTTGCCTGTCTTTGATCTCATCTGGACACAGCGCTGCCCCGAACTACCTGTACGCGGCTACGCCCGATGGGCATGACGTGTTCTTCTCCACTGTCGACCAGATTCTCGCTGCCGATTCGGATCCGGCCCCTTCTATCTACGACGCCCGGATCGGCGGCGGATTCTCCGAACCGGCCTCGGGGCAGTGTGCGGGCGAAGGCTGTAAAGAACAGCCCACGACGGCCCCTGGCTTGGCATCCCCCGGAAGCTCGGCGGTCGGTGAATCCGGGAACGTGCAGCCGGCTAAGCGCTGCAAGAAAGGCCAGAAAAGGGTTCGGCATGGCGGGAGAGTCAAGTGCATTCCACGCCATAAGAAACGCCACCACCGACATCAAAAAAAGCACCGACATAACAACGCTGGCGCGCGCTTGGGAGGTGCCCGATGAGAAGGCTTCTGGCATCGTTGCTGGGATGTGTGGTGGTGGGTCTATCAGCCGCCCCGGCTTCCGCCGACTTTCGTGAATACGAAGTTCTGTCGGCCGAAGGGTCACTGTCCAGCTATCAAGCAGGGGCTCACGCCGACTTCACCACCTCCTTCAAAATCAAGGCTGAACTTGGAGATGGTGACGTCGCGCAGACGCGGGACGTCATCATCGGCTTGCCGCCGGGGCTAATCGGAAATTTGAACGCCGTACCGAAGTGCACCGTCGAAGAGCTGGGGCCGGACGCCTCATCCAGCCACTGCCCAATCGCCTCACAAGTCGGCATCACCGTTCTCGACCTCGAAAATCGACCGGCGCCCAGCACCCAGCCTCTCTACAACATGGTGCCTCCCGGCGGCGACATCGTCGCGCGGTTCGGGTTCATGGCCGGCGTTCACCCGGCAGTCGTCAACGTCCGGGTGCGGTCGGAAACCGACTACGGCGTTACTGCGACGGTCGAGGGCGCCGCCGCCGCTGCCGGGCTGCGAGGAGCAACGACGACGATCTGGGGGGTGCCGGCGAGTCCGATTCACGATGCCGAACGAATCACCCCTGCGGAGGGAAACAACAACGAATCGCCCCCTGGGGGCAAAAGGTCGGCCGGGATCCCCCCCGCTCCGTTCCTTTCGAATCCGACCCGCTGTGGCGTTCCGCTCACTATTTCCGTAACCGCCGACAGCTATCAGGCGCCCGGAGTCTTCTCGACCAAGTCGTCGTCTTTCGGTCCCTTGGGCGGCTGCGGCAAACTCGATTTCAAGCCGTCGTTTAGCGTTTCCCCGACCACTCATGAAGCCGCGGCTCCGACCGGTCTTGATATTGACCTCAAGGTTCCCCAGGACGAAACGGAGGCAGGGCGGGCTACCTCGCAGCTCAAGGACGCGAGGGTGGTGTTCCCCGAAGGAATGACGATCGCGTCGGGTGCGGCCGACGGTCTCGAGGCATGCAGCGTCGCTGAGGCCGGTTACCAGTCCCGCACGCCCGGGCACTGCCCCCCCGCCTCCAAGCTCGGCACCGTGGAATTCGACGTCCCTGCTCTGGAACGGGTTATCGAAGGGGCGATCTACCAGCGGACCCCGGAACCCGGCCACCTCTTCCGCGTCTGGATCGTCGCCGACGAACTGGGAGCCCACATCGCCCTTCCAGGGGAAATCAACCTCGATCCCCTCACGGGGAGGATTACGACGAGCTTCCTCGACAACCCTCAGGTTCCGGTTCGTGAGATCCGCCTGCACATTTTCGGCGGCCCCCGTGCGCCGCTGGCGACGCCCAGCGCCTGCGGAACCTACGCGACCCACTGGGAACTGGCGCCTTGGTCGGGCCAGCAGACCGTCGTCGGTGACGCCCCGATGACGATTGATACTGGCTGCGACACCGGCGGGCTCAGGCCCCATCTCTCTGCCGGCACGCTCAACCCAAGGGCCGGGTCTTTCTCGACCTTCACGCTCGATCTGATGCGCCAGGCCAAAGAACAGAACATCTCAGGCCTTCAAGTCGCCCTCCCCCCTGGCTTACTAGCGAAACTGGCCGGGGTGCCGCTCTGTGAGGGCGCAGCGGCGGCGCATGGCACCTGCTCTTCCGCTTCTCTGGTGGGAAGCGTCAGCGTGGCCGCCGGCCCTGGTTCGACTCCGCTCTGGATACCCCAGCCCGGGAAGTCCCCGACGGCTATTTACCTAGGCGGTCAATACAAGGGAGCGCCCTACAGCCTGGTGATCAGCGTTCCCGCTCAGGCAGGGCCGTTCGACCTCGGCATGGTCACGGTCCGCTCGGCGATCCGGGTCGACCCGGAAACGGCCCAGGTCTCGATCGACTCGGACCCGCTGCCACAGATCCTCGAAGGAGTCCCAATCTCCTACCGGGTCATCCATGCCCAGGTGGATCGTCCGAACTTCACCCTGAACGCAACCAGCTGCAAGTCGGCGCGGATCAAGGCACGGGTCAGCTCTCCTGGAGGCGCTTCGGCGACGGCAGAGTCCGGCTACCAGGCGACCGATTGCGCGAAGCTGGCCTACAACCCGAAGCTCTCGATGAAGCTGAAGGGAGGCGTCCGGCGGACGGGCCACCCTGCTCTCAGCGCCGTCCTCTCCCAGAAGCGAGGAGAGGCGAATAACGCTGCAGCGGCGGTCATCCTCCCCTCGAGCGAGTTCATCGACCAAGGCCACATCAGCAATCCCTGCACCCGGGTCCAGTTCAACGCCAACGCCTGTCCCCCCAATTCGATTCTCGGAAAGGCCCGAGCCTTCTCGCCGCTCCTCGACGATCCGCTCGAAGGCCCTGTGTACTTCCGCTCGAATGGCGGCGACCGGGAACTACCGGACATAGTCGCCGACCTACATGGACCGTTGCACATCGTCGTAGTGGGCTATGTCGATTCCGTGAGCAAGAAGGGAAGCGAAATCAGCCGCACCAGGACCCGTTTCGTCAATCTTCCCGACGCCCCGGTCTCGAAGTTCACGATGAGGTTGTTCGGGGGCAAGCGGGGCCTGCTCGTCAACAGCACCAACCTCTGCGCCCGCCCGCAAAAGGCAGCGATCGAGCTCCGCGGCCAAAACGGAAAGATCCGGCGACAGAACCTCAAGATCTCGACGCCTTGCGGCAAGAAATCGAAGCGCCGGCCGCGCAGTTAGCAAGGCCGAGGGAATTTGCCACAAAACTCCTTGACTTAACCACTCTGGGTTGATAAATATACCCGCGTGTCGGTCACTCAGGAATGGGTCTGAGAACCGGGCACATCGGTAAACCCTGGCTAAGCCAGATCAAGGAGGAATAATGAAGAAGTACACCAAGATGCTCGGCCTCGCGGCCGTTGCAGCACTCGCCCTGATGGCGTTCGTCGGCACTTCCGGCGCCGCCGCCAGCGCCAAAGTCTGTTCGACAGCGGGCACCGGAGCTGCCTGCGCCGCCGGCCACGGCAACGAATACACAACACAGAACCTGGCCGCTTCGACCGGAGCCGGCGTCGCGACCCTTACATCGGGATTCGCCCGGGTCGAATGCCCGTCGACCATGACCGGCACCTCAACCCACGGCGGCAGCGGCACGATCACGGCGCTGAATTTCGCCGTTGCGAGCTGCACCTCGACCCTCGGTTCCTGCACCGTCGCGAAAGCCACGAACCTGCCGTGGAACTCGACAGCGGTGAAAACCACGGCTCCCAATGGAAAACTGGAAGTCAGCTCAACCGTTGGCGGCGAATTCACCTGCGGCGGCGTCAACTGCCAGTACTCGGCACCGAATGCCGGCACGAAAGGTGAAGTTGTGGTAACTGGCGGCGAGCCTGCCAAAGTCACGGCGACCAAAGTCCCGATGTCAAATATCGGCGGCAGCTTCTTCTGCTCGGCGACCTCCGAATGGGACGGCGTCTACACGGTGACCACTCCGTCCTCGCTGTTCCTTACATAGCGGTCTCGTCTAAAGCGAGCACGCTCTAGGAGCTAGTCCAAGTAAAAGGGTGGCCACCCGTCGGTGGCCACCCTTTCTTGTGGTTCAAGGGAGCCCATGAGGAAAGTGCGTTTACGCCGTGATCACCCGTCATAACCCGTTCCGCATATAGCTGGCGCTCAAGCGGCCCCCGACAGTCGTATGAGCAGGTCAGGCCGTCACGGGCCTGCCCTCGACCCAAGGGAGGAACTCATGAAGCAGCGTGGAATTTCGATCGGTCTCGCGGCCGTTGCAGCACTCGCCCTGGTGGCGTTCAGCGGCACTTCCGGCGCCGCGGCCAGCGCGAAAGTCTGCTCGACAAGCGGAACCGGTGCTGCCTGCGCCAGCGGCCACGGCAGCGAATACACAACACAGCACTACCACGGCGAGTCAGCCCCAGGCGGGGTTCCCGCTTACACATCTGGGTTTGCGCGCGTCGAATGCCCTTCGACAATTACAGGCGAAGTGGATCACAGCGGCTTCTTTACAATTCAATCGCTGTCCTTCGCCGCCGCCAGCTGTACCTCGACCCTCGGCTCCTGCACCGTCGCGAAAGCGACCGGGCTGCCGTGGAAAGGCGCGACAGCGGTGACGACCACTGCCCCCAATGGCAAACTCGAAATTGGAAACACTATTGGATTCGAATGGTCCTGCGGCGGCGTCAACTGTCAGTATTCGGCGCTGAGCGCCGGCACGAGAGGGGAAATCACGGTCAAAGGCGGCGAGCCTGCGGTTCTGACCGCCAGCAAAGTCCCGCTATCAAAGATCGGCGGCAGCTTCTTCTGCTCGGCGACCGCCGAATGGGACGCCGCCTACACGGTGACCACCCCGTCCTCGCTGTTCCTTACATAGTCATCCCCCGGAGGCCGCCGACGAGAGTGGAAGGACAGAGGGGGCGTGCCATCGGGGGTATCACATTCTCCGCAAACTCAAATGTTCTTGCGTAAAAGCTGTGAGATTGCTAGAAGTAGTTGATCAAGCAAGG
>Ga0170475_104186154_pt1 | contig 10092 bp, 14 predicted proteins | sample Soicark_Litter_5_FD_111474 | JGI IMG/M metagenome (GOLD analysis project Ga0170475, IMG submission 111474) | Avena fatua rhizosphere microbial communities from Hopland, California, USA. Combined Assembly of 48 SPs | reverse complement strand
GCGAGGAAGGCGGCACCTAGATAAATGGTGGCACGTTCTTCTCCTCGGGCTCGGCGTATTTGCGACAACTGCACTGTTCATTCTTTTCGGATACCTGACGCACTGGGATATTCGAGATAGTGCACTGGCGTACCTTGTCATCGTCACCTCCCTGATGGCATATGCCGACCTGAAGACTTCACGACATCGCAAGGACACACATGACGAGGGATGTAGCAGAGGTGATCGGCCTTAGTCGCCGATTCAAGCACGCCGTGATCTGGGGTATGGTGCTTATTGGGTTGATGAGTATGTTGTCGAGTGTTCTCGCTGTACTTGCTGTTAGGGATCAGTGGCAAGTTCGGTCTGCACGCTTTACAACGCAACAGATTCGTCTTGCACAGGCGTCGTCTTGCCGCAGAGTGCAGGTGCTGCGTGACGACGTCAACGACCTAGCAGACATCGTACACGATACTCTGATTCTTCCTGGTACTCCTAGGAGTCTACAGCGCGCGGGTCATCGAGTGCAGTATATTCCACCAACCGATTGTAGGCAGGCTGTAGAATCCCCAGGCACGTACCAGATTCCTGTACCTGTACACTTCGACTTGATTGATGCATGCTTTGAGAAGTATGGTGGCCGACCACCTGGAAGGGCGTGTAGGCGATGACGACAAAATCAGAAGCCAACTCCCAGTACAACCTACTGATGGGTATGCTACTGATTGCTGTGTGCCTCTTTGGCGGACAGGCTTACTTCATCTACTCCACCAACAAAGCTCAAAGTGAACAACGTCTTAAGGCTGCAACATTGTTATACGTTGCACAGATCAAGTCTTGTGACCGTGATAACGTCGTTCGACTGGAATCGAATGATCGGATTGTTGCTCACAGTGCTGAACTCGAGGTACTCCGGAGATTCATCTTGGACGCAGCAGCGGCACGCAGTAAGCAAGGTGATCAGGCAAGTAAACGTGTTGCCCGGAATTACATCGGAGGTGCGCGTCGACTCAGTAATGTTCGGTTCAATCGCATGCCGTTGGTTGCATGCAGACGTGTCATTCTTAGACCTGAGGGCGTACCCAAATCTTCGGCTCCACCAGAGCCACCACTGTTAAGGAGTCGCAACTCATGAATCAAAAGAGTACTCCCTTCCGTGTTGACTTCAACTTCACGAAGTCAGCGGAGTCGGAGGACGGTACCATCTGGATTGAGGGATACGCTGCGACATGGAATACCCTCGATCGTGTTGGTGATACCATCGACCCAAAGGCGTTTGATGATGCACTGAAGGTCTTCCAACAGAACCCGACACTTTGCTGGCTGCATGACAAGCAGAAGGTGATCGGCGAGGTCACCGTACTACAAAAGGACTCTACTGGTCTCTTCATCAAGGCTCGTATCCCGAAGCCGGATCCTGGAGAAGAGGCTTGGGCCCATACAGCCTACAACAAGATCAAGTCTGGCGTCTACCGAGCGCTTTCTATCGGTGGTAAGTGGGTTCACGCATTCAACAACAGTACGAAGCGTGCTTACATCAAGCTTGTTGAGGATCTACACGAGATCTCCGTGGTGGGTGTTCCTTGCAACCCAGACACCGTGTTCGCCGCTGCCGTCAAGGCACTCAATGACGAGCCACTCTCGACATTGACACCGCAAGTTATCGAACAGATGATGCAAGTACTCGGGATGCGGAAGATGTCGGACCCACAACTACTAGATCTATCACCACCAGAGCTTGAACTCAAGTACGTCGAGCTAGCTGAAGTTTATAATAGTGGTGGTTATGCGGTACCTTCACGTAATGTCTGGCACAACCTGTGCGAGAGGCGTGAGAAGGGCGAAAAGGCTGACGTGATCGCTCCGGAGATCCAGAACCTACTAAATCTCGTACGTGGTGCCACTGGTGTCGATAAACTTCCTGACCTTGAAGAGGCTAAGCGACAGTTGAGTGTAGCGATGGAGGCTGTAAGGTCTGCAATGGAGTACTTCTGGGCGGTCGAGAGAGTGAATCGATCGACAGATCCTGAGCAGGCACCAATGGCGATGGTAGAAGGGATGTATTGATGCCAGCACCTGATACTCGATGGATCGGTGATCAGGAGACACCCGTTGCCAGTGCAGCACGTACCACAAGTGGAAGTAGTAGTCCACTTACTGGTTACGGGCCGGTATCGTCAATTCGAGCACAGTTGAACGTAACTGCTGCTGCGGGTACTACACCCACACTAAATGTCATCATCGAAGACAGCGTTGATGGTGGAGCCAACTGGAATACAGTTGGTACGTTTGCACAAAAGACTGGTGCAGCACGAGAGGTTATCAACATCACGTCGCTCTTTGGCGATCAGTTGAGAATTTCATGGACGATCGGGGGTACTACCCCATCGTTCACGTTTGCAGTCGACTGGGTTGCTCAGGGCCCGCAGTCTTAGTAACCATTTCTGACACAATCTTTTTTCTAGCGGGCTTGAAACCGCGCGGGGTGGTCTCTATAATAGAAGCAGCTGGTAAAGACCAGCACTACGTACAGCACAAAGTAGCAAGAGACCGTACCGAGATCTCAGGGGCTACTGCGCCGAGCGCGGACACCTCATCAGGGACGCTAGAAGGACGGTTGACACCAAAGACTTTCCGGCGCGTGTGCGCCAAAGTGTCGAACCCGACGATCCCTCCAGGAGGTGTAGTGTGAACATCCGTCGATTCTATCCGCCGATCGCAGGCGGACAGGACCTCGACGAGATGCTGAAGAGTCTCACCGATGAGATTGCCGACCTGAAGCAGAAGCAAGAGGCCGGCGAGACCGTTGATGAGAACCGACTGAAGCAGCTCGAAGGCGAGCTAGACTCGGTGAAGCAGGAGCAAGCACGTCAGAAGGCTGCTTCCGCTACACCGGACAACTCCGCGATCGAGACAGCAGTCGCAGCAGCCGTCAAGGCAGTACTAGCAGATCAGCCAAAGCCGGAGCCCGTTCCGGCTGTCGGACAGGACTTCGTGAAGTCCATCGTTGATCAGGTGACTGAGAACGTCACCAAGTCTTTCTCCACACAGCGTGAGCCCTCTTCAGTGGTACTTGAGGGTGCCTCTGACGAAGAGGTTGCAAAGTGGGCACAGACTAAGGGTCTAACCATCCTTGATCCATCTGGCGTCCGTGTCGGTGCAGATCGAGAGGTGAAGGCGTTCCTGACCGACAAGGAGAGCCACTTCGCTAAGTTCGTTTCAATGGTCTACCGGCAGAAGCTGGGGATCGCGACGGACTTCGATCGGAAGGCTCTTGCTGAGGCTACTGACGGCGCAGGTGGCTATCTAGTTCCACAGCAGTGGATGGACGATATCCTTGGTCTGATTCGTGCGAATGCAATTGTTCGTACTGCAGGCCCGAGGATGATTCCGTTTTCGAAGACGATGCTGCAGACGTCGATCTCGACGGGTGCAACAGCGTTCTACATTGACGAGAACGCACCGATCCCGACGTCCGAGCCCACCTTCGCTGAGGCAGTACTCCTCCAGCCGAAGGACCTTACGGGTCTCGTACCAGTGTCGAACTCACTGCTGGATGATGCTCCGGAGACGGAAGCTATCGTTCGGGTTGAGCTCGCTGAGGCACTCGCGCTACGTGAGGACCTTGCCTTCCTAGAGGGTACAGGTACTACGTCGCAGCCACGCGGGTTCAAGAACATGACTGGCATCACCGACATGACCGCTGCCAATGTTGGCGGTTCTGGTACCGGTGGTGCTATTGGCGCGAATGGTGATCCATTCCGTGCTGATATGGTTCGTCGTATGGTTGCACGCCTCCGTGAGCTCAACGTTCGCGGTGCACGACTGGCGTTCTTCTTCCATCCCGCTGTGCTAACACAGCTCGAGCTCGAGAAGGACAGTCAGGGTCGGTACCTCGCTGACGCAGGCGTCCTGACGTACTCGAACGAGGATCAGTCTCAGGGTCGGATCTGGGGGATCCCGTTCTACACGACGACGCAGATCCCGGTCAGCCTTACACGTGGTACAGCTACGACAGCCACGTACGTGCTGTTGGTGAACATGGCTGAGGCGATCGTCGGTATCAACAAGGAACTCACGATCGACATGTCGAACGAGGCTTCCTACTGGACCAACGCTGGTGCCATGACGGGTCTGCAGAATGCGTTCCAGCAGCGTCAGACTCTGTTCCGTGCGGTGATGCGTCACGACATCAACCACCGCCGCAAGAACCAGATCCTTCTGCTTCAAGGCATCGTCGTCTGAGCAGATGGCCCTAGTCCCTCGCCGTAACCGCCTCCGTCGCCCTGTCCCTGCAGAAGGAGAACATGCTGTCTTCTATAGGGCTAGTACGATGGAGGTGGTTGAGAGACACGCTACAGAACATCCACCCGTCAAGAAAAGGCACACAAAGATGGCACGATTCGTGGGGACAGGTACTGCCCCCGATGGTCTGCTCGTTGAGGGCACGATCGTCGACATCCCGGATGACTCCGACCGAGCACGGGAGGTTGTCGAGAAGGGTTGGGCGACTCCACTGGAGGCAGCTGACGACCCTTCCCGTACACCACTGCAAATTGCTCAAGCTCTGCTCCGCAATGATCCGTTCGTGCTAGATGCGGATGCAGAGGTTGCTGCGAGCATGAGCCTCGAAGATGCACGCGCGAAGGTCCACCTTCAGGATTCCAACGCTACTGCTGCAGATCTAGAAGCTGTAGAGGCGGAGTTCCGCAAGACGCAGCTTGGCCCGGGTCAGCGTCTGGGTGAGCCTGCAAGTGGTCTAACCGCACGCGCGAGTGAGGATGACGACGCACCGACGGGTGAGCCCGTTGAGCAGCCGTCTACAGAAGAGAGGCGTGCTGCAGGCAACCCTCAGGGTGCAACTGGTGGTGAGTCTGCAAAGGCTACCGCCGGCGACCAGAAGACCGGTCAGTCGACCTCCACGCAGGCTAAGAAGTCCTGAGTTCATGACACTAGCATCCGTAGATGAGCTGAAGGAATATCTCGACTCTGAACAAACTCGTCGGGATCTTCAACTTCAGCTCATCTTGGATGGTGTTAGTGCATGGGTACAGAAGTACACAAATCGACAGTTTGACCGCGAGGACAGCGCAGTGAAGGTGTTCCAGCCCGCAGGTCGGACCTTCATGAGGATTCCAGACCTCCGGAGTGCAACATCAGTCACCCTATCCAACTACACACTCTTACCTGCGGACGAGTGGGGCTATGGTGGTTATAAGCTGGTTGGTAGTACTAGTCAACCATATACGTGGCTTGAGATTGGCGAGACGTTCGCGATCGGTCCGCGCACGAGGGGTGATCTCGCGATTGCAGGTGACTGGGGTTGGGACAGCGTTCCAGGGGACATCAAGGATGCGGTACTCACGATGTCCGCACGCAGGGCGATGGAACGGAACACGTTGTACGGAGATGCAATCTCTACACCCGAGGGCGGTACGGTCGCGTACTTCCGGCAACTGCCAATGTTCGTACAATCGGTACTAGAGTCATATAGGATCCCCAATATGGCGCTTGTCTGATGGCACTTCCAGTCCGGTACAAGCCATTTAGGTTACCAACAGAAGTGATGGCTGGCGGAGAGATCCGTCAAATCGCTGGTGACATACGCTTTCAGTCTCGAACGCAGATGTTCGATCGTCTGACAGGTGCCGGCGTTGAAGTATATGGCGACCCTGTGCCCAACCGAGCAAGGACGGATCGGATTTTCGTCGATGAGAGTGAAGAGATGCTCTCAGACATCACGGATGAGGTTGCGGAGATTGCATCTCGTCTCGCGCCGCGGCAGAGTGGAAGGCTAGCTCTCTCCGTTGATAGTCGTACACAGCGACTAACAAGTGGGAGAGTCGTTGGAGTTGTATGGGCTGGAGCACCGTACAGTTCGTGGGTTCAAGGTGGTACTGGCTACATTGGTACGATCTACCTTGGTGAACTTCTGGGGTGGGAGACGATCTACCCTGAAGAGAAGCCCGGGGCCAGTGGACAACTAGTCACACGTGCTGGTGGTGGTCTCATGCGAATTCCACTACACACTGTGCGCAACCCCTCTGTGCGAGAGGCGTTGATCCGTCGAAAGAACCTCATTCGTAGGGATGGTTCTGTTAGGCGAGACCGTGCTCCGGGTTACGGGTTCCTTGCATACTCACAAGGCCAGAACGCAAACCCGTTCATCGAACGAGCGGGTACTATTCACAGGCTCACCGGTAGGTTTGCAGTCCAAGTACGTGAACACAGTCAAATGTTGATCACGCGACTCAGGACTGACGCGTGACACTTCGGCCATACGGCAGCCTTCGCACGTTCATGGATAACTACATGCAACTACTGGATCAAGTTGCTGTGACGTGTGGAGATGACATGGTCGTCAGGCGATGGCGACCTATAAACCTGGTTGATCTACCGGCCATCTATAATTGGATGCCACAGGCGTTGTTCGAACAGCGCGATCTATCTCGTTGGAGGGACATCCCAACGATCTTCACACGTGTTGGTATCGGTGGAACAGATGTAGAGACGAGGATGGAGCGCCTCGAAGACTACGCAGACATCTTTCGGGAAATCGTTGATCCCGCATTCGACCAACCGCAACCGTTGAACGGATCGTGCTACAAGGTGTTCCGAACGGGCATGTCCACAGTAGCGGACACCTTCAACGAAGCACGGACTGTCCTAGCCATTCAGTTTCCAATCACAGTATGGCTAGACCGACACATTCACGCCTAACAGGAGATCGTTGATGGCAGGTGTACTCAAGACCCGTTCGGACTATCCATACTCGTTCGATGTGAGTGAGGCTGGCTACGCAGGTCCGAACGGGCAGGGTGGGATCGTGCTTGAGCGCGCTGCCCGCTTCATGTCCGAGTTCCAAGAGAAGAACGAGGATGGTTCTGTGAAGTATGGCGAGGATGGGCTACCCATTCCTCTCTCCGGATCCGAACTGACGAATGCTGCGAAGCAGTACGTCAAGATCCACTCAGAACTCGAGTTTCACAACCTCAAGCAAGAGGCAGTCGAAGCTCTCCCAGATGAGCTTGATGCTCCAGGTAGTGGATTTCCACCACTCGAGGAGCATGGTCGCATGATGTATGAGAAGGACTACGTAGGCATGGAGCCTCGTAACGACAACCCAGAGGAAGTGGTCAATCCGGACGAGCACACAGGTGCTCCGGCACCACCACCACAGACTCTCGACGATGCCTCGAAGGGAGGTAGTAAGTAATGGCAGTCATCCGCCGACTCTTCGGCATCGCCGATGATTCGTCGCCGGGAGGCTCCGAGTTCGACGAGCTGACGATGGGAGCTATCTCAGATGCGACCATCTTCTGGCCTGTCACGGGTGGTACACTCGACTGGAATGTAGAGCGAATCGACCGCAACGATGAGGTTCGTGGTCGTCGTTCGAATACCGCACCGAAGCCATTCCGGTCTGCACCGGTAATGACTGTTCCGGTACCTGCATACCGTTCTGTAGTCGAGAAGATCGTCCGCAAGACACTGGGCTTTGCAGCTACAACTACCGGCACTGGACCTGCGGCGATCACACATACGTGGGATGGCGAGCTCGGCTTCGGCTCTCAGTCTCTTCCATCCATCTTTGCACAGCTTGTGCGAGATGATCACAACCACAAGATGTCTGGTGGTGCATTCAACCGGATGTCGTACTCGTTCCCGCTTGATGGTGAGGGAACAGTTGAGGTTGAGATCTGGGGCTTGTACGCAAAGCAGGATGCTGCAGCAGCGCCCTCTGTATCATTCACGGGTCTGTCTGATGACGTGATGATGCTGCGAGATGCCGTCATGAAGATCGACGGTTCGATGACCGCTGTGCCGGACCTCACCGGATTCGACTTCGCATTCGTCAATAACCTGGCGCGCAAGTGGTACGCAGGTCGCAACATTGTTACACAATCTCTCGGCACGCCTGTACAGGTTCTCAAGCAGTGGTTCCCGACCGAGAACAAGTTGGGTGCAGCACCTGACATTACGTACACTGTCACGTTCGGCAATACGAACACTGCACAGGATCTTGCGATGCAGTTTGCACAGGTGGAGAAGTTCGAGTTCACGATCTCCGGTGGTCCGCTCGCAACTACTCCTCCCACTACTGAGCAGATGAAGATCACGATCGACTGTGGTGTCAATACCGATGGTGGTCCTGAAGCACTGACTGCACGTGATGACATTACGTCATCCTACTCGGGCTCCGCGTACTACTCCACGACGGCTGCTCGAGACATCCAGATCTCAATCCTGAAGGACAATAGCACCGCGATCACTTGATCACTTGTGTCGTGCAAATATAAGCGAGCGAGATCTAGTCAGACTAATAGTATTGCACCGGGAGGGAAGAACGCTCATTCCGGACTTATCAGACCAAGAAAACGGGCTCTTCCCTTCTCGTGCAACACTATCCGCCGCGAAAGATACAGTTCGTCGGTCTGCGCAAGCTCTACGGCGAGCGCAGGTAGCACTTGCGCAGGCTCAAGATGAACTTGAGTACGACATCCTAGGAGTTCACCGCCTGTGCGGAACGGAACCGGAGGATGTGGAGGAGTTGAGAGAGTTCCTATCACTTCTCCAAGCAACATATGACAGGGAACTCGTAATCATTGTCACAGCCCAGGAGGCACAGACAAATGCCACTAGTAGACGAGAGTCAAACGTACAACGCGGACGCCAAGATCAAGGCACGCACAAGTCGGACGGTGATCATCGCAGATCGGCATCTGCATCCCGTTAAGATCACCAGCGAGGTGATGAAGGAGATCATCACCAATTCTCCGGAACCGCTCTCTGACGAAGAGCAAGAGAAGCTCACACCAGAGCAGCGTCGAGCGGAGACCTTCAAGAACCTCGATGACATCATCGAGCAGCTATCTGCACTGCTCGTTGATGATCAGGGTTCTCATCCACCGGTCAAGTTCCTCACGGCGGCATTGGACATCGAGGAGGCAGGTAACATCCTCGACTGGATTATGCCTAACCGCAAGGACGCGGTCCCAAACCCGCGCTAAGAGGGTACTTCGATGCCATGGCCATCCTCGCTAGGTACGGTAACGTACAACCTAGTGAGTTTGAAGGCATGGAATGGAGTGAAGCCCTCCACCTTACGAAGCTCGTACAAGAGAGTCACGCCTCAGACGTCAAGCGTGAAGCCGAATTCCAGGTTCAACTCGCTGAACTGATTATCAAGGCAATCGTGAACACGAGCGGTGGAAGAATCGGGTAATGGCTGACGAAGTAATCGTCATCCGGTACCTGTCGACGCACACTGATAAGGCGTCGCCCGAGATTGCTCGGTCGAACACCAAGATCAAGAGTGCGTCTGAGGTTGGCGGACGAGCAGTTGCTAAGGAAGCTCTGCTCGTCCGTGAGTCTGTTCAAAATATGCAGAGGTCGTTCTCCGAGCTTAGCAACACCTCTCGTATTCATCAGGGTCGTGTCCGCGATCAGATCAGTACGACGAAGCGTCATCTTGACACTTACGTCACAAAGTGGAAGCGTACAACCGACAACGTAATCTCGTCACAGAATCGAATGGTGACGGGAGTCGCAGCTCGTCAGAAGAAGGTTCGTAGCGAGTTTGAGAAGACCGGTGACGCAGGCACGAAGCTTGCCGCCTCCCTCACTGCTTCTGCATCTGCGGCGGAGCACGAGTTCGAACGCATCGCGAAGGCCGCTGAAGAAATGGCAGTTCGTGTTGTTGCTGCTCGTAAGCTCGCGTCTGGTGACATCAACGTAGGCATCGATCAAGGAGGTACAGGAGGACTAGCTGCAGCGGCAGGAGGTGCTGGTGGAGCGAGGGGTAGACGCCGTGGAGGTAATGCGGTCTTCGGACCTGACATTCTAGCACGCCGTTTCACGCGTCGTACAGCCATCATGGGTGGCTTTGCACTACTCGCACCTGCGCTGACCGGAATACAGACAGCAATCTCCGGTGTACTTGCAGGTCTCACAAGTCTAGCCAGTTCAGCAGCGGAGGCCGGTGCAGCATTCACTGGGACGTTTGCACAGGGAATCGCTGTTGCAGCATTTGGACTCGACGAGGTCAAGAAGGCCATCGGCGGGAACATGGAGGCGTACAAGCGTCTCGTGCCTGCGCAGAAGGACTTTGTC
>Ga0170475_100625728_pt1 | contig 10093 bp, 14 predicted proteins | sample Soicark_Litter_5_FD_111474 | JGI IMG/M metagenome (GOLD analysis project Ga0170475, IMG submission 111474) | Avena fatua rhizosphere microbial communities from Hopland, California, USA. Combined Assembly of 48 SPs | reverse complement strand
GTATAGCCCACGCGGGTCGAAATCACACCCGAGTACCGACGCAGGAGATCTTGCATTCCCCAGAAGCAGCCGCCGGCCAGTATCGCTTTTTCAGTTGATGTTGCCATATCTCTTATTCTTTCTCCCCAGTCTCGAATAGCTTACGGTAGCGCCCATATCCTTTGCTTTCGAGTTCATCGAGATGAATGAAGCGCAGGGAGGCGGAGTTGATGCAATACCGCAGGCCACCCTCTTGGACCGGGCCGTCCGGGAAAACGTGGCCTAAATGGCTATCTCCATGAGCAGAACGAACCTCGGTTCGAACCATTCCGTGGCTTGTATCATGATTCTCGACCACGTTTTCGGGCTCGATCGGCTTGGTGAAGCTCGGCCAGCCAGAACCACTCTCAAATTTGTTAGTGGAAGCAAACAACGGCTCGCCCGAGACAACGTCCACATAAATCCCAGGTTCTTTATTGTCACAGTAGGCGTTATCAAACGGCCGCTCCGTCCCGCCACGCTGCGTAACACGGTGCTGCTCTGGAGAAAGATTGGAAATCGCGTCTTGGTTCTTCTTGTAGTCGTGTGTCATAAGTCTAATCCTAGTTGCGGCCCGCCATAACACCGCCATCCACAGGCAGTATCGTTCCTGTGATCCACGCGCTCTGTTCCGAAGCTAAGAACAGAATCGCTTCCGCGACGTCCGCCGGCTGCCCAATTCGGCCTAAGGGATGGAATGCGTTGAAACCGGGCAACACCTTTGATACCTCGTCCTTGCTGAGGAAGGTAGAGTAAATGGGAGTCTCGATTACGGCGGGAGCGACTGCATTGATTCTAATGCGATATTGAGCCAGTTCAAGCGCTAGGTTATGCACCAGCGCGTGGACTCCCGCGTTTGCCGCCGAATAGGCGCTGGAGGGCGTGGCCCCGATAGCTTGGAGCGCCCATATTGCACCGGTGTGAACAATCGCACCGCCGCCGCGTTTTTTCATCGCTTTTGCCGCGGCTTGCGCAACGAAAAACTTCCCTTTTAGGATCACGTCCAGGAACCAGTCGTAATCCTCTTCAGTTAGGTCGAGGAATGGTTTTGGCTTGAAGACGCCAGCATTGCTCACCAGGATATCGAGGCCGCCAAATTGCTGCTCGGCGCTTTCGACAAGTGCGATCCCGGTTGCCGGATTCGCGATATCTCCCGCCACAATCCCGATTCGATCCGGGGCGCCAAGATCCGCGGCGGCCGACCGAAGCTTGGCTTCGTCTTTTCCTCCAATAATGACGAGGGCGCCATGCGCAAGTAGGTGCTTTGCTGTTTCTTTGCCAATCCCGGAACTGCCTCCTGTAACGATCGATACTTTGTCTTTGAAATGCATTTAAGTCTCCTATTCGCCGCGGATAATCTCCGACAGAAACCAGGCGCGGCGCTCGGTCTCGTCTATCCAATTCTCAAGAAGGCTGGCGGTCGCAACGTCCCCATACTCCTCGCAAACGGCGTGAGTTGATCGCAGAAACTCATTCAGCCGGCGATTATCGTCGAGCAACTCCCGCATCATCGCCCTGGAAGTAACTTCGTGTTTATCGTTATCTGTGAGGCGTTGAGATCGCGCTATATCGCCGATGGAGCGAATCGTTCGCGCGCCTATCTTCCGCTCACGTTCTGCGATTTCATCCGTCATGGCAAAAAGCTGATCGCCTTGCTCGTCAAGCATCAAATGGTAATCGCGAAAGTGGGGGCCGCCGACGTGCCAATGGAAATTCTTAGTCTTTAGATAGAGCGCGAAGACGTCGGCGAGCAGTAGCTGCAGCTCGGTCCCAATTCCCACAGTCGCTCTCGTGCCAAGATCAGTTGTGGCAACATCGACACTCTGAGTGTTCAAAACTTCCTTCGTTGGCTGAACTTGCATAATTCCTTCCTGTCTCAATTATTTTTCTGAACGTGGTACGGTGAGCTGTCAACGGCCGCAAGCGCCTCCGACAGCGACCAGAGCGCCGCGCCAAGCAAGACAACGTCCTTTATCAGGAACTCTCCGACATCTCCCGAAAGTGCCGGGAACCCTCCCAGGCTCGGTTCCCAACCGGGGGTCGAAAACAAGAACGAAAGTGTTGTCAGGAACATCAGAACCGCTCCTGCGCTGCCGATCGCGGATGCTTTCGCAGACCAATGACGCATTGCAATTAGAGCTGCAATGATGAGTTCGGAGCCCCCGATGATCATAGTGAAATGCCGCACGGTCCAGATTTGATAGCCCCAACTGAGCATCGGGCTGTGCCCGATGAGAGGTTGAATGCCTTTTGCCTCGTATTCGGTAGCCTTCATTGCTGCAATCCACCCAATTGCCAGCACAAGGCCATAACGAAGTAAAACGAATCCGACTGCTCGTATACGGGCACTTGCTTCTTTGGAAGTGATCTTGTTAATGGTTGCGGGAGAGTACATGCTCTGCTGTTTTCATTGTGTCTTCGGCTTGCATGTTTGGCACTCCCAGAATCCACTGTCCGGCTACTGTATATTTCTTCAGGGTTCACCAGCGCGTTTGAGGACCTTGAGAAATTGACAGGTTTTTGACTCCCGTATTTCCAGTGGCAAACTTCGCGTCGGAGAGTGAGAGTCGAAGTGTGCCTACCTTTCAGAAAAACAACGCTACACAAGCACTTCACGATTCGGGCCAGAGCATTTGGCTCGATAACATCACGCGGGACCTGATTCTCACAGGTACACTCCAGCAGTATATTGACCAGTTCTCGGTGACGGGGCTCACATCGAATCCAAGTATCTTCGACCATGCCATCAAAAACACTAGCGCCTATGACGAGTCGATTCGCACAAAACGGCCTCGCTGCAGCTCTGGTGAGGATCTCTTTTTCGAGATTGCTTTGGAAGACATTAGGAGAGCGGCAGACATGTTTCGTCCGGTCTATGAGCGAACCGATGGGGTCGACGGCTGGGTGTCCTTAGAAGTATCTCCTTTGCTTGCCCATGATACGACAAGAACAGTGGAAGCGGTGAAGGACTTGCATGCGCGTGCGGGGCGGCCTAACGTCTACATTAAAATTCCTGGCACTCGTGAAGGTCTGCCCGCCATCGAAGAAGCGATTTTTGCGGGTGTCCCGGTAAATGTCACGCTGCTCTTCTCGCCCGAGCAATACTTAGCGGCTGCGGAAGCCTTTCTTTGTGGTGTCCAGCGCCGTATCGCGGCTGGCCTTAATCCGAATGTCGCTTCCGTGGCATCGCTGTTTGTTAGTCGCTGGGACGTGGCTGTAAGAGATATGGTTCCCGCCGGTCTCACCAACAAGCTCGGCCTCGCCATCGCCGGACGGACTTACGCGGCTTACCGATCCACACTCAGTTCGCCGCGATGGCATCGTGCCTACAACTTTGGCGTCCGGCCACAACGCCTGCTATGGGCCAGTACGGGAGCGAAGGATCCCCAGGTGTCCGACCTTCTATATGTGAGGAATCTCGCAACTTCCTTCACGGTAAACACGATGCCGGAAGCAACACTGCATGCCCTTGCGAATCAAGCGGGGTTCAGCGCGAGTCCATATCCGGACAGTGGTGGTGGCGAAAGTGTTCTCAAGGAGCTTTTTAGCGCGGGCATTGATGTCGGTTCTCTATCCGCTCAACTGCAGGACGAAGGAGCTAACCAATTTGTCAGATCCTGGAACGATTTGCTCGAGGTGATTGAGGCTAAGGCGAACGGTCTGGCAAACGTTGATGAGATTGCCGCAGTGTGAGAAGACGATATCGAAAAGCTGATCGGGCTTGGCTTCGCAAAACGCACCCACGCCTGCTGGTTCTCTGGGGCAGATATGATCCATCGTTCGAGCTCTCGGAGGCGGAAGCGAATCGGGTCGATGTGCCGGGTGCCCAGGGCACATTCTAGACGCGGGCCACTTCGCATTCGATACTGCGAGGGAGGAGATCGCCGCACTGATCCGCGCATTCGTGACCTGAAGTGCAGCACGGAAACATCATTCTTCAGGAAGAGTATGACTACAAAAAAATTCTTCACGACATCGGTATTGCAAACCAAATTGGCAAGTATAGCGGTGTTGTCGAGGTGGCAAGTTCTGGCCGCTCCTATTTCTCTCTGGAATACCTGGCCTTACAAACAAACGATGGGCATCTGCCGGAGTCGTTTGCGGAGCAGGCGGAGCAAGCCTGGAACAACGTCTTGCCCTATACTCGAACACGCCGGCTTGGCGCCGCAGAACTTGGTCAAGGTGTCTCAGTATCTGGTGCGACCCGATGACATTCCGCGATACGGACCAATTCGTTCAAAATGGCGCGGAGACCGTCGGCCGGCATCCATGCTCGCCGTCATGCCCGGGCTGGTGCGCCCAGACTTCCTCATACAAATTGAGGCATATGCTGCGGCACCAAACGACGCGAATGGCGCAAAACGCCCTGCCCGACAAAATCGATCGCGATCACGAGTTGCTACCTCAAGATAAATACAGCATCTGAGCTGCGGTATCAGAGGGTGCGGCCAGCGCAAGGATGACGCAAAGTAGTGAATGAATGCGCCACTTTCGCGCATGCAGAAGGGGAAAAAGGAGATATACCGCAATGCGTCGCGTAATCGCTGTAATCCTTTCGTTGGCTGCTATCGGAGCCTATCGGCAGGCTGGAGCGCAAACGAACACTTCCGGCACGGACGGGTTTCAATTTGTCGACGAGACAGGAACATCCGCAAACCCACCAACCTTCGAGATACATATTAGTTGCTCGGCGCATTCACGGTGCTTGACCCCAAGGGAAACCAAATACACTCACCTACGCGACTCCCGGCACAGCGGAAGCGTATCGCCGCACTGGCAAATTTCCGACGGAACTGTCTTGGTGAAGGAAGTGTTCGGAACCGAGCAAGCGCAAATGACCACCGGAGACGCAAACTGGGCGTCGGGAACCAAAGTGTGGTTCGTGCTGATTAAGGACGCAAAAGGGCGCTATCCCGGAAATCCAATTTTGGGCGATGGTGGGGTTGGGCACTTTTCAAGGCCGACTCACCCGAGAAGCAGGTGGCGACGAACTACAAAAAAGACTGCCTTGGCTGTCATATCCCCGCTAAGTCGACAGACTGGATCTACATACAAGGCTATCCGGTTCTCAAATCAGAATGAAGAAGGCTATCACCGAAAAGCTTGAGCTCGGGCACCACACCAAACTCTGCTCGCGTTCGAAAGGAACAACTCCGTGCAACTTGGAATGATTGGTCTGGGGAGAATGGGCGCCAATATGGTGCGTAGGCTCCTCAAGGGAAACCATTGCTGTGTCGTCTTCGACAGAGCAATCGAGGCCGTCGAGGGCTTAGTCCGGGACGGAGCAACTGGCGCCGCCAACCCTCAAGATGTTGTAAAAAGACTCAAGAAGCCGAGGGCAATCTGGCTGATGGTCCCGGCAGCAACGGTGGACGAAACGATCTCCAGCCTGGTTCCTTGTCTTGAAGCCGGTGACACCATCATTGATGGCGGCAATTCCTACTACGTAGATGATCTGCGCCGGGCAAGTGAACTGGCCGCAGACAGCATTCACTATGTAGACGTCGGGACCAGTGGGGGCGTTTGGGGATTGGAGCGCGGCTATTGCTTGATGATCGGTGGGGAGGCGGATACAGTGAAACGCCTCAATCCAATCTTCTCTTGTCTCGCCCCCGGCAAGGGTGAGATTACGCTTACGCCGGCACGAGATGCGTCCGAGAGCACAGCCGAGCAGGGTTATTTGCACTGCGGTCCCAACGGAGCGGGCCACTTCGTAAAGATGGTCCACAACGGCATTGAGTACGGCCTTATGGCGGCTTATGCCGAAGGTCTAGGTGTTTTGCGGGCGGCCAACGCAGGAAGGCAAAAGGCTGTGATCAATGCAGAAACCACACCGTTGCGCAACCCCGGGCATTATCAGTACGATTTCAACCTTGGCGATGTTGCAGAGGTATGGCGGCGCGGAAGTGTTATAGCTTCCTGGCTGCTGGATTTGACAGCATCTGCGCTCGTCGAAGACTCGTCGCTTTCGAAGTTCACCGGAAGAGTGTCGGATTCAGGTGAAGGCCGCTGGACGATCAAAGCCGCCATTGACGAGGGGGTGCCTGTACCCGTTCTGTCAACAGCGCTCTACGAGCGCTTCGCTTCGCGAGGCGACTCTGATTATGAGAACAGACTACTGTCGGCGATGCGATATCAGTTTGGCGGCCATGTTGAAAGCACGAGTGGGCCACCAACGACTGAAAAGAGCGGATAATGAGCGATTCCAACTCTGACGTCCGCATCTTCATCGCAAACCGTGACCTAACCCCAAGAGGCCCTTTAGGCACTTCAGACGACGAGCGCGGCACGCTGACTGTCACGGACGCCGGTGTTGCCAAGTCCGACTCCAACATCGACCAGTTTGCGCACGAGTCCGCCGATGCACTTTTGTGGCCAACGATCTACCCTATTCGGGCCGACTAAGTCGCAGCCCAGTGTGCTGGTTTTATAGAAGGGGATATGAAGTTATGGACAAGCGTTTTCTGCCTGCGAATGCAAATCGATTTGAATTGGAGCAAGACGGCCAAATTGGTTACCTGATTTATGAGATAGACGATCAAGGTCGGATAACGCTCTGGCACACCGAAGTCCCGCAAGCATTGCGCGGTCAAGGTTTGGGTGCCAAGCTCGTGCGAATGGCCTTTGACTACGCCGAGGCAAACCAGTTAACAGTTAACCAATTTGTCCGTTTGCTGTCAGCTTTGTTGCCAAGCATCCCGAGGTTCGACCCTTCGTCGGCAAGCGGAGTGCAACGGGACGTGGGCCGAGTGAAACGATTTAGAGGTGTCGCTTCTGGTGAAAACAATTCACGTCAACTGTGCCAAGAAGCGGACCACACTGAGACGAGATAAACAACCGAGCTCATGAGTACTCGCCATTCTGACGCCCTGGTATTTTTCGGCGCAACGGGCGATTTGGCCTACAAGAAAGTGTTTCCCTCGCTCCAAGCAATGGTGAAACGCGACACTCTCAACGTGCCAATTATCGGCGTTGCTAAGTCCGGTTGGAGCCTTGACCAATTCCAAGCACGAGTGCTCGACAGTCTGGAACAACATGGAGGAGCCGATCCTGCGGCCTTCGGGAAACTATGCTCCCTGATACGCTACGTAGACGGCGATTATAAAGACCCTGCTACCTTCCGTGCTATCCGGCAGGAGCTCGGCTCCCATCAGGCACCGGCACACTATCTCGCAATAACTCCAGATCTGTTTGAACTGGTTGTCGAACAATTACGGGACTCCGACTGCGCGCATGGAGCCCGCGTAATCGTCGAAAAGCCGTTTGGCAAGAATCGGGCCTCCGCGCGGAGGCTTAACCCCATTTTGCTCAGAACTTTTTCTGAGGAGGCGATATTCCGTATCGATCATTACCTCGGCAAGCGGGCCGTATTTGATCTGTTGCACGCTCGTTTTGCAAATACCTTTCTGGAGCCACTCTGGAATCGCACCTATATCGACAGCATTCAGATCACGATGGCCGAAGATTTTGGTGTACAGGGGCGAGGCATCTTTTACGATCAGACCGGCGCTATTCGTGACGTCGTACAGAATCACCTTTTTCAATTGCTAACCAATCTCGCCATGGAACCGCCTGTCCGGACAGATAGTGAGTCTATTCGTGACGAAAAGGCAAAGGTTCTCAAGGCGATCATGCCGTTGGAGGAGACAAACCTTGTCCGCGGTCAATTTGAGAGCTATCTGTCACAGCAAGGGGTAGCACAAGGCTCAAGAACAGAGACCTTCGCTGCCTTGCGCCTTGAGATTGACTCATGGCGATGGCAAGGTGTTCCCTTCTACATCCGTACTGGAAAATGTCTCCCAATTACATGTACAGAGATCTTTGTACGACTCCGACGCCCTCCAACAATCTTTCCGTCAGCCTCACTAAAGCCGAACCATCTACGCTTCCGGATCAGTCCGGATGTGACACTGGCTTTCGGCATGACTGTTCCATCTTTGCGCGACGACTTCGGTACTGAACCTACCGAGATGCTTGCAATGCGCAATCCTCGGCCGGAAGATGTGGACTCATATGAACGCGTGTTGACGGATGGCATGGCCGGCGATGCCACGGTATTCGCTCGTGAAGATCATGTGGAAGAGGCTTGGAGGATTGTGGACCATGTACTTACTGAAGACGCTGAGGTGCATTGTTACGCACCGAATACGTGGGGTCCTCCGGAAGTTTCTCGAAAGATCAGGCCCTCAGGGGGGTGGCACAACCCCGTGGTCCTGCCAACCCTGCGGATGACAACACTCAGCGTCCCGAAGCGGCACGGAAAGCCGGTTCAGGGACACAGGCTTTTACACCGAGGCGAGGTATTGAAGTAGGCGGCATCCAATGAGGAGGAGAAATGGCGAGCATAGACAAAAGTAGCCTGCGAGATGCGCTCCTGAAAATCGAGGCGGCTTCTATTCAAGAGGCCAGTCTCTTGTATGAGTCGCATCTGCAAGGCGCAAAGCCGGATCTGAGTGAGACTGACGATCAGGGACAGCGTTCTCAAAATGAACAAAGTGGTATCGAAGCACAACGATTTGAAGAACAGTCTCATCTGCACGAGAGCCATAAGGAGGCGATACGAGCAATTGATTTCGGACCTAAAAGCTTTATTCAAGCGGGGGCGCTCGTTAGAGTGAACGATCGTTATTTTGTGATCGCAGTGCCGACGCGCAGTTTTTACGTAGAGGGAATAGAGGTGTTAGGCATCTCGATCGACGCACCGCTATTTGCCGCAATCGAGGGACTACGCTCCGGAGATACCTTCGAGTTTAAAGGAAATAGTTTCGTTGTGGAAGACGTACAGTGACACATAGGCGATCTTGTCGTCGATGTCGCACGCTGCTTCAACCAAAATGGACCCTGGCCGTGTCAACTCTCCGCACTCTATCAAACACCGAGAATCAGCGCCACGCTGAACCGGTTATGGACTACTCAACAGGCCGCCTGAGTGTCCGGCCTCCCATGTGGTTCGATTTAGATCTGGTCGTCACCGCACTACGGCTTAAGTGCTGGCCAGCGTGCGAGCGCGTAGTCGATCGCCGTTGCGAGTTCAGATTTCCTGGAGACCCGGCTGAGTCTTGTTTCGCACCGCTCGTCCGGCATTACTAATAGGAAGACCAACCCGAGCCCCGGCGTAGGTATTGCTGCTCCTGGGGCGATTGACGACGGATTGTCGGCGCGAGACGAGAGTTATGAGTTCGTGCTCGTCCCAACCCTGATGAACTTTACCGGAGCAACGGGAGCGCTGGTCAGACCAGCAGACCAGTCGCGTTCTCGCTATAAGCGGAAACAATCAACTTGCAGGTAAGCGTCCGGTGTGAGCCGTCTTGCTAAATAAGTATGGCAAGGGTCATCCTTCGGGGAGGTATTCGAATGGATGGCAGGATGAGCAATGTAATTCAGAAGCTGGACGGAGCCGAGCGAAAGCCGGAACCGAGACGGCGCCGAAGATCAATCAAGGAAAGACGCGAGATCGCGGAAGCATCGCTGAAGCCCGGGACTAGTGTGCGGGACGTGGCGCAAGCGTACGAGGTGCATCCCAGTCAGATCGGAAAGTGGCGTCGTTTGTATCGGAATGGGCAACTTGGGAATGCACCGGCACCAGCGATGCTGGCGGTGCACATCGCCGAAGACGTAGAGCCGAAGAAGAGAAGCCGCGCGTCGAATCTGCAACGGAATCAAGTGGGAGCCATTCACATCGAGTTCGCGCGAGCGCGAGTCAGCATTGAAGGTGGAGCAGATGCTGCTATGGTTCGTGCTGTGTTGGAGAGCCTGGCGGGATGATCGGGCCGCCACCAGGAGCACGGATCTGGATTGCAGCGGGAGTGACTGATCTGCGGCGCGGCTTCACGGGGCTGAGTGCGGCGGTGCAGTTGGTGCTCGCACAGGACCCATTCGCTGGCCATGTATTCGTGTTCCGGGGACGACGTGGCGATCTGATCAAGCTGCTGTGGTGGGATGGGGACGGCTTGTGTCTGTTTTCGAAGCGTTTGGAACGTGGCCGGTTCATCTGGCCCAAAGCCGAAAGCGGGACTGTGTCATTGACACGAGCGCAGTTATCCATGTTGTTGGAAGGGATCGATTGGCGGCAACC
>Ga0170475_116781415_pt1 | contig 10094 bp, 8 predicted proteins | sample Soicark_Litter_5_FD_111474 | JGI IMG/M metagenome (GOLD analysis project Ga0170475, IMG submission 111474) | Avena fatua rhizosphere microbial communities from Hopland, California, USA. Combined Assembly of 48 SPs | reverse complement strand
GCGGAACGCGGCGTTCTCGCGCTTCGCATTATCGATCATCTTCGTGTCGGTGAAGCTTGGGCAGAGCGCGCTCACGCTCACGCCCTTGCCGCGCAATTCCTCGGCCAGCGCTTCGGTCAGCGACAGCACGTAGGCCTTACTTGCGGCATAAACAGCCATGCTCGGCAGCGGCTGAAAGCCGGCGAGCGAGGCGATGTTGAGAACACGGCCTTTGCCGCGCGCGACCATCGGCTTCAGGAACAGGCTCGTCAGCGCCGTCAGCGCCTCGACGTTGAGGCGCACGATGCCTAGCAGCGTCTCGGTGTCCGCATCTTTGAAGGCGCCGGTCTCCATTACGCCGGCATTGTTGACGAGAATGTCGACGTCGAGATTGCGGCGTTGCACCTCGCCGAAGAGCGCCTCAGGTCCGTTACGCTCGCCGAGATCGGCGGCGATGACCGCCGCCTCGACCGAATGGGCGCGGACGAGTTCGGTCGCGATTTCGCGGAGCCTGACTTCGTTGCGAGCGACCAGAACGACAGAATGACCATGGCCGGCAAACTCGCGCGCGAGTTCAAGACCGATGCCGCCAGACGCGCCGGTGATCAGCGCTCGTCCTTTGTGATTTGCACGGCTCTCCATATGCGCGCCTCCCCGGCAGAGAACGAGGCGTCCCGGCTCGCGTTCCACGTACCAGGGTGGATCGGGACGGTGAAGTGGCCACCGCTCTTGATATGTGGTTTGAGAGCCAACCGTAGCCCAGCTGAGCGTCCCGAAGTTGTCACGTCCAGCGCCTATCGGTTCGAGGGTAAAGCAGCGATACTCTCCTTCCTCGCCCGCTTGACGATCTCGCTAAGGCTCATGGCGACAAGCGGGACCAATAACGCGATGTAAGCATTATCGATGCCAAATGGATTACCCAAGACAAACCACACGACCGTTGCAAGGAGAGAGGCCAGAATACTCGAGAACGCTCCAACCTTTGTGCCAAACCAAGGCCCGAAGAATACGAACAGCACGAGGACCGAGAGCGACGCTCTGAGCGCTTTGCCAAGGAACGTCATTGATAGAATGTTCGGAGTGTAGATGGCCAGAACTATCGGAAGCAGGCCCATCGCCACAGTCGCAACTCGAACAAAGGTCAACGAGCTCTTTTCGCTCCGCTCTGCCCGCCCCAGCCCGACGTAGAAGTCCTTGTACAGCAGCGTCGCGGTCGCAACTGCAAAGGCAGCAATCGAGCCGAAGAGTGAGGCAGCCAGCCCTGCGCACACAATGCCCGCTGTCACGCCGTCCATCTGCTGGACGAGCGCGGCGAATGCGTCGATCGACTTGATTTTAGGGAATAAGGCAAGCGAGCACATGCCCACGAGAGCCGTAATGATTCCAAATGGGACCAAGAAGAGCGCCGTGGAGAAACTCGCGATTTTGGCGCTCTTCGGGTCATCGACCGTGTTGATGGCTTGAATGACGTATTGCGTGGAGAAGGTCGCGCCCATCCCGGCGATGAACCAAGCGAATATCTGATCCCATCCGACATGGGTCCAGGAGAACAATTCCGCCGGCAGCCGCGCATGAAGCTCCTGGAAGCCGCCGACTTTGCTGATGCCGAAATACAGCGCGATGAGGATGCCCAGATACTTCACGATCGAGTGAACGACATTGGTGTAGACCACCGACCTCATCCCGCCGGCGAACACGTAGAGGACTGAAACGAAACCGCAGACGACGATCGCGGAGGTGCGATCGACCCCAAGCAGCGCGCTCAAGATCGTGCCACCACCGGCGTAGATGGCGACCGCCACGATCTCCAGGGCGAACACCATGACCAGTGATGTAGCAAGTTTCGTCTTGCGTCCGTAAACCTCGTCAAGAATTGCCGAGATCGTATTGTGTCCGGAGCTTTTGTACTTCTCCGCCAGAAAAAACCCGTAGAATACAAAGCCGGCAGCCAGCGCTAGGATGTTCCAGGAGGCCGAGATGCCGACCTTGTAAGCCTCCTGCGCCGTGCCGACGCTTGCAGACGTGCCGATAAACTCGGACATCAGCATCAGGCCGACCAAAACAGCCGGAACGCCCGTGTGGCCGGTCGTCCCCGAAGTGAATGTGTTCGCCGTCCTCACCGACCGCTGGAGGATGGTGGTGATAACACCGAGGCCAATGATGTAGAGAGCGACGATCGCTATCGCGATATAATTGGCACGCATCTGCAACCCTCCCAACCCGGCAGTTTATGTCTGTTGCCGCAGAGATAGCGCGCATTTTTCGACCGGAGAGCCTGGATTCTGTGTACGCCACCCGAGCGAGCCATGTTAGGTTCGGACAGCCGAGTGCCGTTGCGACAGATTGCGGGCGCGCTGCATGAGTGCGGCGCGGTCAATCTTGTTGGTCGATGTGAGCGGGAACTCCTCCAAAAACCAGATCGAGCGGGGGTGTTGATAGGCCGCCCCGGCCCGCAGCGCGAAGGCTTTCAATTCGCTGGTGTCTATAGTCGAGCCGGGAGCAAGCCGTACAAAAGCGACAGGCTTCTGCCCTTTGAGCGGATCATCTATCGGCACAACGCTAGCCTGGATCACGTCGGGGTGGGTCTCCAGCATGCGTTCGACCTCGCCCGGAAAAATGTTCTCACCGCCGCTGACGAACATGTCGTCGGCCCGGCCGACAAAATAATAGAATCCATCGGCATCGCGGCTGAAGATGTCACCGGTTATGTAGTAACCGTCGGGGGTGAAAGGGGGCGGTAGGTCGGGCCGGTTATGATAACCGCTCATCAACCCGGGCGAGCGCAGCTGCAACACACCTTCGTCTGCCTCGGCGCCGGCTTCGTCGACGAGCCGCAGATCGACGCTCGGATGCTTGTAGCCGAGAGACAGATCTGGCGTCGGCTTGCCTTGGGGATGTGGCCCAAAGACGATGGGGCTGCCCTCCGTGGTCCCATACGCATTCAGGATTTCGGCGTTCGGGAAGGTCCGCCTGATCTTGTCGAGCAAAGTGGCGCTCGCCGGCGCCGATCCTATCCTCAGGTACTGCACCGACGAAAGGTCGGCGTTTGCCATCGCTTCTCGATCATCGAGCATCATGGCGATCATCGGAGGCACGGCGGTGAGCCAGGTGCAGCGGAAACGGTCAATTGCTTCGGTATAGGGCTTCACCTTGAAACGCGGCATGAGAACCATACTCGCGTGCGCCGCGAGGACCAAATGCGAGAGCGCGAGCGCGTTCATGTGGTAGAGCGGCGCCGCAATCAGGACCTGTTGGTCTTCAAGGCCGGGCGCTCGAAGCCGCATCTCGATGACCCAGCGTTGCGCGTCATGGGAGAGCACGACGCCTTTTGGTCTGCCTGTCGACCCGGAGGTATAGAGAAATGTCGCGGGCTCGGCTTTGTCGGGCGCAACGGCCTCGAAAGATCCGGGATCCACAAAGGAGCCGAGCTCCTTCGCGTCGTCGAAGTTGAGCGCGTCCATATTGTCGGGCAGCAACGCGCGATGCTCGATATCGCAGAACACGAGACGAGCGCCGCAATCTTTGAGGATGTCATCGACGGCATGGCGCGGCAGGCGAAAATTGATCGGGACGGACACAAGGCCGGCGCACATGATGCCGAGATGAATGGCTAAATAAAACGAGCTATTTGCAGCAAGGATGCCGATTCGATCGCCTCGCCGGAAGCCGCGATTGACGAGTGCCCTCGCCACTCCATTCGCCAGCGCATCGAGTGCGCGGTATGTCACGTTTCGCCTCTGCTCGCCGTCGAAATCTGTGACGGCTACTTTATCCTGCGGACGCCCGGGATCGATCAAGGCTCCTAGGTTGAGCGGGATCATGTCGCGCCCACATTCGTTTCGACAAATTCAAGCATCACGCCGAAACATTCGGTCGCGGGAACGATCATGCGATGCGGGTCCGCTTCGATCAGCTTTCCGATCCATCGCGACTCCACACTCCTTTTGAGTGCGTTCAGCGAACCGACGCCGATGCTCATTCCAAGGACTCCCGGAAGCGATCCCTCCAGGCGAATGCTGCGGCCATAAAGATCGAAGAGGCGTTGGGTTGGCTCGAACTGGATGAGCGTGCCGCCAATATCGATGCTGGCGGCTGTGCCGAGCTTCGCTCCAACGGCACGAGCGAGGTGGCTGGCCTGCAGACGGGTGTCCTCGGCGGCGACCAACAAACGCCTCAAACAACTCGCCGTGTTCGGATGCTGCATGAATGCCGGGTTCCAGACGAGGTCCGGAGTCAGATGTTCGCAGAAATACAGACGCGACGCCGGAAAGAAGCTCGGATCAATATGGACGGTGCGAAATCGCGCCTCGCTGACAACGCCGCCGATTTCGACAGGCCGGCTGAAGGATTTTGGTTCGAGCACCGGCAGGTTGCTCAACTGCAACTGTGCTCGGGTTGCCTCGATGTCGTCGCTGCCGATGACCAGGCCATTCAAACCGACGGGCCAGTCGAGGAGCTCCTTCCGCGGATTGAAATTTGCGCGGTCGAGGCCGATCAATTCAAGATAGTTCGTCTCGAACACAATCAGATGGTTTATCGAACCGAGGCTGTGATAACCGCGCGGCGCGACCTTGAAGCCGATGGAATTGAACAGATCCTGGCCTGAATCGAGATCGTAATGAAGATTGAGAACCGCGTGATCGAAGACTCCCTCCCGTTTGGAGAGGCCGGCTCCCGCCATACCGAAAACGTCGGCTCCTTTGGGGGAAGCTGCCACGGATCCTATCCCGCTCAGGATTTAGGCGGAGCCGCCGTGAGATAGACGCCTCGGCCGCTCGCAAGAAGCGCGCCGTCTTTATCATAGACGCTCGCCTCCGAGACCGAAAATTGGCTACCAAGCCTCACGATACGCCCCTTCGCCGTTAGGTCGCCAGGCATTGCCGCCCGGTGGTAGTCGACCCGCATGTCGACGGTCGGGACGCCACGGCCGGTATGGGCCACCAGCGCCCAGTCGGCCGTGAGATCGATGATGGCCGCCAGAATGCCGCCATGCGTGTAGCGGCGCTGCGGGTTGACCACCCACTCTTCACGCCAGGTGGCGGTTAACTCGATGCCTTCGTCATCGACTTTTTGAATGCGCAGACCAAGCCACTTGTTGAAAGGTCCGCGGGTGATCATTTCTTCGACGGCGGCGGGAGTGAGTTTTTCGGTCATTCCAGGTCCTGCGGGTTGGCTGTTTGGAAGAGTGAGGCTCATGGGGTGATCACCACTTTGCCCAGAACCTCGCGGTTCTCTATCAGCCGCAGGCCTTCGACGGCCCGATCGAGCGGAAGAACCTTGTCCACCACCGGCTTGAGCTTTTTCTCCGAAATCAGACGCATCAGATCCGTCAGGTTATCATCGTAAAAGCTGTTGGAACCGATGACCTGCAATTCGAAGCTCCAGACATAACGGAGATCCTCTTTTGGATCGTGTCCGGCGGTCGCACCGCAAACAAGCAGCTTGCCGCCGCGCTTTAGGCAACGCAACGACGGAACCCAGCTATCGCCGCCGGTGAAGTTCACAACGACATCGACGCCGCCCTCATAAGTGCGACGCTGGGGCTTTCCGTACGTCTCGATGGCCCATTTCGAAAAATCGACCTTTTTGTAATCGATGACATGGTCAGCACCGAGATCGCGCAGACGCCCCATCTTCTCTTCGCCACCAGCGCAGGCGATGACTTCAGCTCCAGCGAGCTTTGCCAGCAGCACGCAACCCGTGCCTACTCCGCCGGAAGCGCCGAGCACCAGCACGCGATCGCCGGCTTTGATCGTCTTGTGGGTCACCAACATGCGATGCGCAGTCCCGTAGGCCACCGGCAAAGAAGCCGCGTCCTCGAACGAGACGAACTCAGGCATAGGGATCAGCTGATCGCCGTCGACAAGGCAGTACTGCGCCATGCCGCCGTCCATCATCTCGCCCATTAACCCCCTTTTCTTGTTCAGAGGGTTGATCAGAACGCGATCACCCTTATTCCAGCCCGTGACATCGGGACCCACATCAGCAATCTCGCCGGCCATGTCGAGACCGATCACCACCGGAAGAGGCACCTTGATGCCGGGCATGCCGCGCACCGTGAACACGTCGTGGTAATTGAAGGATGAGGCTCGCACGCGAATGAGGACTTGGCCTTCGACCACGGCGGGGATTTTATGGTCGTTCACGACTTTCAGATTTTCCAATCCGCCGTGGCTTTCCAAAACCAGCGCACGCATTATCCCCTTTGACATCTGGCAATCCTCAGCGACCGAGTTTTAGTGTCCGAAATCCACGCGATCCCGAGAAGGATCGCAAGTTGCCGGAGAACATTTGGTCTGGGTTTCATTACGTTTTCCGTGTTCACTGATCACTGTCGGCGAGACGATTGCGCCAGGTCTGCACCGCGGCATCGTTATCGATGACGGCTTGCAGATCGAGCTCGCGCTCGCCTGGAACCCGGATGCGCTTGAACTTGAATTCCGGCGCCTCGAGCGGAATCGTCGCGTCCAATCCCATTTTTGCGCTGACTCCATCGTGTGACGAAGGATCGAGCTTGGACCCTTGCGCGTTCGACACGACGATGAGATCGCGGTCGGCCTGGAAGCGTGTCGCCACCGCCCATTCGACTTCCGTGGCATTGTGAATGTCGACGTCCTCGTCGACTACCACGACCTGCTTGATGTCGTAATGGCCGCCGAACGCGTTGAGGATGACGTTCTTGGCCTCGCCTTCGGAGCGCTTTTTCATCTGCACGTAGAGGTGATAGCGGCAGACGCCGCCGCGCGCGAGATGCACATCCCGGATATTGGGGAAGCTGCGCTGCAGATGTGCGAGCAGTGTCGCCTCGCGGGGAATTGCGCCGAGCAGAAGATGCTCCAGTCCCCCGCCGACGATCGTATGAAAGATCGGATTGCGGCGATGCGTCACACAATCGATGTCGATGACGTGTCGCTCGGCGCGCTCGCCGTAATATTGCGGGAACTCGCCGAAGGGGCCCTCGAGCTCGCGCTCTTTTGCAAGAATGCGGCCCTCCAGAACGAATTCGGAATGCGCGGGAACGCGCACGTTGTTGGTCAGGCATTTAATGACATCGAGCGGCTCGCCATGCAGGGCTCCTGCGACTTCAAGTTCGTCCGCGTCGAGCGACAGGATTGCCTGCGACGAGAGAAGCGTCAGCGGGTCGACTCCAACGGCAATCGCAATTTCGAGATCGTTGCCGGCAGCCTCGGCCATCTGGAAGAAAGCCAGGGTGTGGCGCGGCAGAAGCAGGACGCCGAGCCGGTTTGGCTCGATCAATTGCAGCCGGTGAATGGTGACATTCTGAACGCCGGTCTTTGGATTGCGGCTGATCAGCAGCCCTGCTGTGATGTAAGGTCCGCTGTCGAGCTCGTTATGAATCGGCATCGGCAAAAGGCGCTTCAACTCGATATCGCGATGCACTACTTGCTGCGCGGGCGCGGATTTCACTTCCTTCCATGGGATGGGCGAGAGCGCAGCCGATTGAAAGCGCTCAATCACTTTTCCGGTTGGCACACCCATCGCTTCGGCCATCCAGTCGCGATCGGAGATCAGTCCGGAAACGACCGGCACGGGATGCTGGCTCGGACTCGGAAACAAAGTGGCCTTCGTGCCGTCGAGCCGTTTGGCCAAAGCCGCGACTTCGAACTCGAGCGCCGCGCCGGGACGGGCGACCGCCAGGCGGTTTGTTCTGGCGAGGTGATCGAGCCAATCCCGCAGCCGCGTGACCGGGTGGAGAGCCGCTTCGGATGCGCTGCTCGGGGCAAGGGCCGCGTCTGTCATCGATCCAATCTTCCCAGCTAAACCGCGACGGCCGCGATGAGAGCTGCGCGGTCCTTGTCGAGTTGTGCATTACCCGTCAGGATCGCGCGTCCGCGCTCCATCGCATAGAACCGATCGCAGAGGTCGAGCGCCGCATGGACGTTCTGCTCGACAAGCAGGATGATCGTGCCGGCGCGTTTGAGCTCGCGGATGATCGCAAAGATCTGCTCGGCGATCATCGGCGCCAATCCTTCGCTTGGCTCGTCGATGAGCAACGCTTTTGGCGCGCCGACCATCGCGCGCGCCATCGCCAGCATCTGCTGCTCGCCGCCGGACAATGTCGTGCCGAGCTGTTTGCGGCGCTCACGAAGCCGTGGAAAGCGGCAGAACATGTCTTCGATCGCGCCACGGCGTTCCGCGCGCCCGCGATTCTTCCTCAAGGATAGACCGAGTTCCAGATTCTCCTGAACCGTGAGACCAGGAAAAATGCGCCGGTCTTCCGGCACGAAGCCGACACCGCGATTCGCGATCGCCTCGGCGCTCGCGCCATCGAGCGCCTCGCCATCGAGGAGAATCTCGCCGTAGGCCGGGCGTACCCAGCCGGCAATTGTCTTCAACAGCGTTGTCTTGCCGACGCCGTTGCGGCCGAAAATGCCGACCACTTCGCCGGGAGCAGCCGTGAGATCGACGCCCTGAATGATGTGGCTCAGGCCGTAATAAGTGTGGAGCGCGCAGATTTCCAGCATCACGCGTGCCCGAAATAGGCCGCCTGCACGGCGGGATCGGCGCGCACGCTTGCAGGCGTCCCTTCGGCGAGTTTGCGGCCTTGCGCCATGACGATCACATGATCGGAAATCGTCATCACAAGGTCGATGTCATGTTCGATCAGCAGCACGGATATCTTTTTGCCGAGCTCTTTGATCAGTTCCGCGGTGTCGGCAGTGTCGCCATGGCTCATGCCTTGAGTCGGCTCGTCGAGCAGCAGAAGCTTTGGCTCCGCCGCGATGCTCATGGCGATTTCCAACCGCCGCTGGTCGCCATGCGACAGCGTGCCCGCGAGTTCGCTGGCTTTCGGCGCAAGGCCGAACTGATCGAGCAGCGAGTCAACGCGATCGGAAGCAACCCGGCTGGCTCGCGCCGGAAGAAACCATCGTCCGACTGGCTCCAAAAGTTGCGCCGCCAAGCGCAAATTTTCCACAACGGTGAGTTCGGGAAAAAGGCTTGTGATCTGAAACGACCGCCCAAGCCCGAGTGCCTGCATATGATGCGGGGCGGCTCCGGTGCAGGTCTGTCCATCGAAGATCACAGTCCCCGTGCGCGGCCGCAACGCACCGCTGATCAGGTTGAACAAGGTCGACTTACCCGCACCATTCGGGCCGATGATCGCGGTAATGCGGTTGCGTTCCGCGGCAAAGCTCAAATCCTCAACCGCTCTCAGTCCGCCGAAGGAAATACCGAGCCCGTTCGCCTCCAGGATCGGACGGTTCATCGCCGGCCCTCCAGGAGGTGCTCAAGCGTGATGCGGACAAAACCGACGAGCCCCTTGGGGAAGAGCACGACAACTGCCATGAACAAAACGCCGATGACAATGAGATGATGTGTCGTCCAGCTGCCGACGAATGAACGCAACGCAGTCAAAAGCAGACTTCCATAGATTGCGCCAACGAGCGTCCCTGCCCCGCCGGTGATGACGGTGATCACGGCATTGCCCGATGTGGTGAACGATAACAGTTCCGGCGAAACAAAGCCGCGCAACATCGGATAAAGCGCCCCTGCGAGCGCCGCAGTCACGCCGGCCAGGACATACGCGACGAGGCGCGCCGTGAATGGACGATAGCCGAGGAAAGGAACGCGGCGCTCGTTGGCTTTCAGCGCGATCAGAATGCGCCCGAATGGCGTGTCGAGAAAATACGCGACAATCAGATAGATGAGCATCATGAAGGCGAGCGTGAACAGGAAAAAGCCGACGGGAGAGGCCGACGACGTGCTGACCAGCCCGAGATGGATCGGCACGATCGGCACGCCAATCAGCCCGTCAGAGGCGCCGAGCTCGCGCGTATTGTAGACGACCTTCGCGATGACCTGCGCCATGCCGAATGTGATCAGGGCGAAATAGACGCCGCGCACGCGATTAACGATGACGCCACCGGCAAGACTGACCGCGAGCGAAACCGCCAGTACAATCGCCATGGTGGGTGCGAACGAAATGCCGGAACGCAAGGCCAAGGCCGAGGTATAGGCGCCGAGGCCGAAATAGAGCGCCTGGCCCAGCGACAAGAGGCCGGTATAGCCGAGCAGAATGTCGACGGAGAGCGCCAGCCCCGCAAAAATCAGCGCTTCCGTCGCGAGCCGCAGATAGAACACATCGTCGGCGC
>Ga0170475_112968058_pt1 | contig 10094 bp, 10 predicted proteins | sample Soicark_Litter_5_FD_111474 | JGI IMG/M metagenome (GOLD analysis project Ga0170475, IMG submission 111474) | Avena fatua rhizosphere microbial communities from Hopland, California, USA. Combined Assembly of 48 SPs | reverse complement strand
GTGGCGGGCACCGGCATTTCATGGCGCTGGTAGAAGCGGCGCAGTCCGGCCAGCAACAACACCGGCCATTGCAACAGCAGCAGGTTGGCAATCGGAACGACGGCGAGATGGACGTCTCGGACGAGATGGAGCCCCAGGCCGACCGCAGCGAGGGCCTGGGCCGCCGTCCAGTGCGCGTATCCCCGATAGACGCGCTGGGAGAACCGGAAGACCGTCATCAGCGCCGCTGACATGGCCATGGCCAGCACCGAACAAAGCAGCAAGGTGGGCGGGTGAAGGATCATGGCCGGTGTCAGAATCGAAGTTGGATTTTCCGGCGCTGATCGGAGGTTGGCGTTCCCTCCGACGAACGATAAGCGCCTTCGGCGCCCCCCCCCAAAGGGAGGTTGGGGCGCATTCTTGACAAACATGGAGAAGACAAACGTGGCAATGGATGTAGTGGATTTCGAGATCAAGGGCTCGGAAATGCAATTCGTCGAGGTCGAACTGGACCCGGGCGAGGCGGCGGTCGGTGAGGCGGGCAGCCTCATGTACATGGACGCCGGCATTGCCATGGACACCGTCTTCGGCGATGGATCGGGCCAGCAGGGTGGTTTCCTTGGCAAGCTCATCGGTGCGGGCAAGCGGCTCGTCACCGGCGAATCGCTGTTCACCACGGTCTACAGCAATCAGGCCTCGCGCAAGCTGCGCGTTGCCTTCGCCGCACCGTACCCGGGCAAGATTCTTCCGATGGATCTCGCCAAGCTCGGGGGCACGCTCATCTGCCAAAAGGACGCGTTCCTGTGCGCGGCCAAGGGCGTGTCGCTGGGCATCCACTTCCAGAAAAAGCTGTCGGTCGGTTTTTTCGGTGGCGAAGGGTTCGTGATGCAAAAGCTCGAGGGCGATGGTCTCGCGTTCGTTCATGCCGGTGGCACGGTGGTGCGCCGCGAGCTCCAAGCCGGCGAGACGCTGCTGGTCGACACCGGCTGCCTGGTCGCCATGACACCGGGCGTCAACTTCGAAATCCAGTACGTCGGCAAGATCAAGACGGCGTTGTTCGGCGGCGAAGGCTTGTTTTTTGCGAAGGTGAGCGGCCCCGGTACGGTGTGGCTGCAAAGCCTGCCGTTCTCGCGCCTGGCGTCGCGCGTGTTCGCGGCAGCCCCGCAGCGTGGCGGTGGCGGCCGTGAAGAAGGATCAGTGCTTGGCGGTCTTGCTGGCGGCGGCCTGCTCGGCGGGTTGCTCGGCGGCGACGACGAATGAATCCTGGGCAAGCGGCTTCGCCGCGAGCCCGTTATCCTCCTTCTCATGACGTTGTTCATCGATTCGTTGTGGCGCGCGGCGGCATACTGTCTGCACATCCGGGTGATCGTGTACTCGCTGCTGCCGCTGGCGCTGATGGTGGCCATCGCGTTCGGTGCCGGCTGGTTCTTCTGGGAAACGGCCATCGACGCGGTGGCCGATGCCTTGCGTCGTGGCATCTGCTGTCGGTGGCCCACGAGTGGCTGTCCGGCGTGGGCCTGACCGGCCTCAAATCCGTGCTGCCTCCGCTCATCGTGCTGCTGGTCGCCACCCCGGTGATCGTCATGCTCTCGCTGCTGGTGGTCGCCACGTTGATGACCCCGGCGATGGTCCGCCTCGTGGCCGCCCGGCGTTTCGAGACGCTGGCGCAACGCCGTGGCGGCACGTTCGTTGGCAGCGTCATGGGAGGGCTCGGTGCCACGGTGCTTGCAATCATGGCCATCGTGGTTTCCATGCCGCTGTGGCTCATCCCGCCGCTCGTGCTGGTGTTGCCACCGCTGATCTGGGGCTGGCTAACCTATCGGGTCATGACGTACGACGTGCTGGCTGACCACGCCTCGCAAGAAGAGCGCCGTGAGCTCGTGCGGCGCCACCGCCCCTTTCTGCTCGCCATCGGCATCGTCACCGGCTATCTCGGCGCGGCACCGTCCATCGTCTGGGCGTCCGGCGTGATGTTCATCGTCGCTGCGCCCGTGCTGATCCCTCTGGCCATCTGGATCTATACCTTGGTGTTTGCGTTCTCCGCCTTGTGGTTTGCCCATTACGGGCTTTCGGCGTTGCAGGCACTGCGTGTTGAAAAGGCCCCGCCAAACCCGATGGGGCCGACAGACGAGCTCACCATCCCACCGCGCCTCGCGCCCCTGTGAACCCATGAACTTCGGTTTGATCATCGTCGGCGACGAAATCCTTTCCGGCAAACGCCAGGACCAGCACCTGCCCAAGGTCATCGAAATGCTGGCGGCGCGTGGCCTGTCGCTTGGATGGGCGCGTTATGTGGGCGATGACCCGGCCCGCATTTCTGCCGACCTGAAGGACGCGTTTGCCGTCGCCGAGCGGGACGGCGACATGGTGTTCAGCTGCGGTGGCATCGGCGCAACGCCCGACGACCACACACGTCAGAGCGCGGCCCATGCGCTCGGCCGGCCGATGGTCCTGCACCCGCAAGCGCGCGACTTGATCCTGCAGCGCATGAGGGATGTGGCCGCGGAACAAGGCGTTGCGTTCGAGCCGGACCGAAAGGACAACGTCCACCGTTTCAACATGGGCGTGTTCCCGGAAGGCGCCGAGATCATTCCCAACCCCTACAACCGCATTCCAGGCTTTTCGGTGCAGGCCGGCCAGGGCTGTGTCTGGTTCATGCCCGGTTTTCCGGTGATGGCCTGGCCGATGATCGAGTGGGTGCTCGACCACCGGCTTGCGCACCTCCACCGGAGCGCGGTGCAGCGGGAACGATCGGTGATCGTGTTCGGCACGATGGAGGCGGCGCTGACGCCGCTGATGGAGGAGATCGAGTCCCGCTTCGCGGGCATCAAGGTATTCAGCCTTCCGAGCATGGACCACGCGGAATGGGGCCGGCACATCGAACTCGGGGTCAAGGGTGTGGGCGACGACGTGGCGGGCGCCTACCGCCACCTGCTTGACGGGCTGATCGCTCATGGTGCACAGTTGGGACCCGAATTGGTGCGGTGATGGTTTCGCCGTCGCACATAAATGGTGCGTCGTTTTGGCTTGCCGCAGAACATTCGCCGATCTGCAATGGTTCTGCTGCCAAACTCACCCAGTGCCCGCGATCGCCGCTGAAACGGCTGCGAATCGGTGCGCGCAGCATGGGTGCTCCGGGCATGCTTTCTGCTACATTCCTGTGCGCGTTTCAGCGCCGTGGTACTGAACGCCCGTTTAAAATCATTCGAATCCACCCGCCCAAAAGCACCTGGCTAGGAGTTCCTGATGGCAAAGACCGTCGCCGACGTGATGAACATCGTGAAGGAAAACGAAATCAAGTTCGTTGATTTCCGCTTCACCGACACCCGCGGCAAAGAGCAGCACGTGACCGTGCCTGTGTCCCACTTCAATGAAGACAAGTTCTCGTCGGGCCATGCGTTCGATGGTTCGTCCATTGCCGGCTGGAAGGGCATTGAAGCGTCGGACATGCAACTGATGCCCGACCCGAACACAGCCAACATCGACCCGTTCTTCGAAGAGCCGACGTTGATCCTGACGTGCGACGTCATCGAGCCGGGCGACGGCAAGCCCTACGAGCGCGATCCGCGTTCGCTGGCGAAGCGCGCTGAAGCCTACATGAAGGCCACGGGACTGGGCGACACTGCCTTCTTCGGCCCGGAACCCGAATTTTTTGTCTTCGACAACGTGCGTTGGTCGAACGACATGTCGGGCTGCTTCTCGAAGATCGAATCCGAGGAAGCCGCCTGGAACACGGGCAAAGAATACGAACACGGCAACTCGGGCCACCGTCCGGCCGTCAAGGGCGGCTATTTCCCTGTGCCACCGGTCGACAGCGCGCAAGACATGCGCTCGGAAATGTGCCTGGTGCTCGAATCGCTCGGCATTCCGGTCGAAGTTCATCACCATGAAGTGGCCAACGCCGGCCAGATGGAAATCGGCACGAAGTTCAGCACGCTGCTGCAGCGCGCGGACTGGGTCCAGCTCCAGAAGTACGTGATCCACAACGTTGCCCACTCCTATGGCAAGACGGCCACGTTCATGCCGAAGCCCATCGTGGGCGACAACGGCTCGGGCATGCACGTCCACCAGTCGGTCTGGAAGGATGGCAAGAACCTGTTCGCCGGTGACGGCTACGCCGGCCTGTCTGAGTTCGCGCTGTTCTACATTGGCGGCATCATCAAGCATGCCCGCGCGCTCAATGCCATCACCAACCCTGGGACCAACAGCTACAAGCGCCTGGTGCCCGGCTTCGAAGCCCCGGTGAAGCTGGCCTATTCTGCCAAGAACCGCTCGGCGTCGATCCGCATCCCGTACGTGGCGAACCCCAAGGGCCGCCGCGTGGAAGCCCGCTTCCCGGATCCGCTGATGAACCCTTATCTCGGTTTCTCAGCCATGCTGATGGCCGGCCTTGACGGTGTGGAAAACAAGATCCATCCCGGTGAAGCTGCCAGCAAGGACCTGTACCACCTGCCGCCCGAAGAGGACAAATTGATTCCGACGGTCTGCCACAGCCTCGACCAGGCCTTGGATTACCTCGACAAAGATCGCGCGTTCCTGACAAAGGGGGGGGTGTTCACCGACGCCTACATCGATGCCTACATCGACCTGAAGATGCAGGAAGTCACACGCTTCCGCATGGCGACGCATCCGGTCGAGTTCGACATGTACTACAGCCTCTGATCTCCCGGGGGGATCGCGCCCGCCGGCATGCCCGCCGGGCGGGAGGACATGAAGGGACGACGCAGGTCGTCCCTTTTTTTGTTGGGGTTTGTTCTCGGGAACGTCTTGAGGCCCGTGCGGTCCTCTTTCAAAGGCCGCACGTTCGGCCACAATGGTACGGTTCCCCGCCCGGGGTTGGAGTGCAAAAGGTGAACTGCATGAGTCGTGTTGGCGGCAAGGCCGTTGTGGTGCTGGCGCTGGCGATGGTGGGTGGGGGCGCTCTTGCGCAGAGCGAGTCCTCCAAGCCCGTGTACCGTTGCCCAGGCAATCCCGTCCTCTACACGGACAGCATGTCGGCGAAGGAAGCCAAGGAGAAGGGCTGCACCACGCTGGAAGGTGCCCCGATCACCATCATTGCGGCGCCGAGGCGGAGCGTTCAGCCGTCCAACGCTGTCCCGGCGACCAGCCAGCCCGCCCGCCCTGATTCGCGGGTCGATTCCAACGAACAGCGCCTGCGCGACAACGACGCCCGCCGCATTCTCGAGCAAGAGCTGCGCAAGGAAGAAGAGGCACTGGCCGCCTTGAAAAAGGAATACAACAACGGTGAACCTGAGCGACGCGGCGATGAGCGCAACTACCAGAAGTACATCGATCGCACCGCCGAACTGAAGGCCAGCGTCGCCCGCAAGGAGAGCGACGTTGCCGCGCTCAAGCGCGAACTCGGCAAGCTTCAGTGACTGCATCGCTCCGCAACCCGGGCCTGACGAGCGTCGCTGCCACCTACGCGGCCTTCGATCACCTGGCGACGATGGTGGCCATCGTGCACCGCGATGGCAGCTGCCTCTTTGCCAATGCGTCTTTCGAGAATGTGCTCGGGCTGTCGCGCCGCAACGTGCTGCGCGGTTCATGGTTCGAATGGTTCGTCGAATCCCGATTGGTCCGCGACACGGTGGCAGCCGTGGCCCGCAATGATTTCGCCACCAGCCGCTTCGACGGACAGCTGCGGCGGCCGCTGGCCGCGCACGGCGAGTCGCTGCCCGTGCACGTCATCGTCAATCAGATGGACCGGGCCGACCAAGTCATCGTCGAACTCGTCGAGATCGAGCAGCAGACGCGGCAGGACCGCGAGGAGCGGGCACTCGGCCAGGCACAGGCCAACAAGGAACTGATCCGCAACCTGGCCCACGAGATCAAAAACCCGCTGGGCGGCATCCGAGGCGCGGCCCAACTGCTTGAGATGGAGGTGGAATCCCGGGCATTGACGGAGTACACGCAGGTCATCATCAATGAGGCCGACCGGCTGCAAGCCTTGGTGGACCGCTTGCTTGCCCCGCACCGCAAGCCGCACCTGGTGAGCGACGTGAACATTCACGAGGTTTGCGAACGGGTGCGTCCGCTGATTCTCGCGGAGTTCCCGCGCGGGCTTACGGTCCAGCGCGACTACGACATTTCGATCCCCGACTTCCGCGGCGACCGGGAGCAGCTCATCCAGGCCGTGCTCAACATTGCACACAACGCCGCGCAGGCACTGGCCGAGCGCATGGTGCAAGGCGGCGCAAAGATCACGCTGCGTACACGCATCGCGCGGCAGGTCACCCTCGGCAAACAACGCTATCGCTTGGCATTGGAATTGCATATCGAGGACAACGGCCCGGGAATTCCCGAGTCGATCCGTGATCGCATTTTCTACCCGCTGGTGTCGGGGCGCGAGGGCGGATCGGGCTTGGGGCTCACGCTGGCGCAAACGTTCGTGCAGCAGCACCAGGGCATGATCGAATGTGATAGCCAACCGGGTCAGACCATTTTCAAGATCGTGATTCCGCTTCCCTGAGCATCCGGCTCGTGTCAGCGGAAGCACAACCACAGGCACGGCATGAAACCCATCTGGATCGTTGACGACGACCAATCCATCCGCTTCGTGTTGGAAAAGGCCCTGGCCCGCGAAGAACTGGCGGTTCGCAGTTTCACCAACACGCGGGACGTCCTTCTCGCGCTGGACGAAGAAGCACCGCAGGTATTGGTCTCCGACATCCGCATGCCGGGGGGATCGGGCATCGAGTTGCTGACCAAGGTCAAGGAGCGTCATCCCGGGCTGTCCGTCATCATCATGACGGCGTACTCCGACCTTGACAGCGCCGTGAGCGCTTTCCAGGGCGGCGCATTAGAGTACCTTCCCAAGCCCTTCGACGTGCCCAAGGCCGTCGAACTGATCCGTCGTGCACTAGAGGAAAGCGTCCGCGAGGAAGTGCGTGACGACCGCATTGCCCAGATGCCCGAGATGCTGGGCCAGGCGCCGGCGATGCAGGACGTGTTTCGCGCCATCGGCCGGCTGAGCCAGAGCATCGTCACCGTGCTGATCACGGGTGAGTCCGGCTCAGGTAAGGAACTGGTCGCCCACGCGCTGCACAAGCACAGCCCCCGGGCGTCCGGCCCCTTCGTTGCCATCAACACGGCGGCGATTCCCAAAGACCTGCTTGAATCGGAGCTCTTCGGTCATGAGCGAGGCGCCTTCACCGGCGCACAAACCATGCGGCGCGGCCGCTTTGAGCAGGCCGATGGGGGCACGCTGTTCCTTGACGAAATTGGCGACATGCCGTTCGACCTTCAGACTCGCCTGCTTCGGGTGCTGAGCGACGGCCAGTTCTATCGCGTCGGAGGGCACAACCCGCTGCGGAGCAATGTTCGCGTGATTGCCGCCACGCACCAGAATCTCGAGGAGCGGGTCAAGGCCGGTGCTTTTCGCGAGGACTTGTTCCATCGGCTGAATGTGATTCGCCTGCGCTTGCCGGCGCTGCGGGAACGCCGGGAGGACGTGCCCGCGCTGACTCGTTTCTTCTTGCAAAAGAGCGCGAAGGAACTGGGTGTCGAGGCCAAACGCATCACGGACGCCGCGCTGTCACGGCTGATGCAGTTCGACTTCCCCGGCAACGTGCGGCAGCTCGAGAACATCTGCCACTGGCTCACCGTCATGGCGCCCGCGCAAGTCGTGGAGCCAAAGGACCTTCCACCCGAACTGGCGAACAGCGAAATCGGTTCTCAAGCTCGCTCCGCCGCGTCTACCGCTGCGGTGCCCGGCCCGGACAGTTCTGCGGGAGAGCCCGTGGGAATGGTTGCGCCGGCACCCGCTTCGGTGCAACCGGCCGTGGCCCATCTTTCGAGCCCCGATGTGTTGGCCACGTCGCCGGCAACGTCATTAACCGGCTCTGGTTTGCCCACGCACTGGTTGGCCGATCTGGAGCGCGAGTCGCGCACGATGCTGCAGGCCGGCATGCCCGACGTGTGGGACACGCTGACCCGTAAGTTCGAGGCGCAACTGATCCACACTGCGCTGGAGATCACGCGGGGCAGGCGCATCGAGGCGGCGCAAAAGCTCGGCATCGGCCGCAACACCATCACGCGCAAGATCCAGGAACTCGGCCTGGAGGATTAGGTTTAGTCGAACGAGAATTCGGCGATCACCGGAGCGTGGTCGCTCGGACGTTCGTTCTTCCGCGGGAGTTTGTCGATCGTGCAGGCGCGCACGTGGCCCCGCAGGGCCTCGCTGATGAGGATGTGGTCGATGCGCAGCCCCTGGTTCTTGCGGAACGCAAGGTTGCGGTAGTCCCACCACGTCCACGGCTTGGGCGGCTGGTCGTCGAAGAGGCGGAACGCGTCGTGCAACCCCAGGCCCACGAGACCAGAGAAATGGGCGCGTTCCTCCGGGGTGCAGTGGATCTGTCCGGCCCACAGCACGGGGTCGTGCACGTCACGGTCTTCCGGGGCAATGTTGTAGTCGCCGAGCAGAACGAGCTTCGGGTTCCCCACGATTTCCTGTCCGATCCAGCGTTTCATCGCCTCCAGCCACGCCATCTTGTACGCGAACTTGTCGCTGCCCGGGGCTTGGCCGTTCGGGAAGTAGGCGCCGATCACGCGCACGCCTCGAACCGTTGCGGCGATCACCCGGGCCTGAGGGTCCTCATGGCCCGGAATGTTGCGCACGACGTCCGTCACCGGGTCGCGCGTCAGGATCGCCACGCCGTTGTATGTTTTCTGCCCGAACCACTGGGCGCGGTACCCGGCCAATTCGAATTCGGCGGAGGGAAATTTGTCGTCAGTGAGTTTGGTTTCCTGGATGCACAGCACATCGGGGTGATGGGTGCCGAGCCAGTCGAGCACCTGGGGCAGGCGCACGGCCAGGGAGTTGACGTTCCAGGTCGCGATCTTCATGGGTCGGTGAGCGATTGAGTTGTATGGCTGAGCCCGCCTCGTGGCGGGTTGACCGGCGGGTCAAACGCAGAGTATGGCGTCACGGCTTGTCCCGCCCGTTCGGATGAAGTGTGTCGTGTATGGCAATTTCTTGTTTTGGCCACTCGGTATCCGTTTGCAAAACAAGGACGGCGGGCACTCCCAAAGGCAGTGTGCTGCCGTACGTCCATGACTCGCGCCGATGTCCCGCAGTTCGGCAGGAGGGGGGACCTTATCAAGGCGTCATCGCCTCGCCGTGTTCATGATCACCATGCCGCCCACGGCGAGCAGGCCTCCGACCAGGATCGAGCGATCGAGCGGTTCGTTCAGCCACAGTGTCGCGCACAGCACGCCGAACACCGGTACCAGGCTGATGTAGCCAGAGGCAGCCCCTGCGCCGAGCGCTGCAACGCCTTCGAAGTACCAGGCGTAGGCCACGACGGTGGATGCCACCGCCAAGAAGCTGAGCGCAACCCACACCGTCGCGCTCGCATGGAGCGGACTGGCGAGCGCGCCAGGCCCTTCGAACAGCAACGCAGACATGAACAGCATCACCGTGCCGATCCCGGCCGTCACTGAGGTGGTCGTCAGGGCATCGACCCCTGCGAGCAGCCGGCGGGCGATCAACGTGTAGCCGCACCATGCGACCACGCACCCGAGCAGCAGGAGTTCGCCCATTCCGACGGTTCCGGAAAGCAGCGTCCAGGGCGCACCATGCGACATGACCGTGACGGCGCCCGCCGTCGCCAGCGCCATGCCGAGGCCGATTTTCCAGTTCAGACGCTCGCCGAGCCACCAGGCCGCAATGAGCGCCGTGAGCACCGGGTTGGTCGCCACGACCAGGGCCGCGCGTCCCGCCGCAACGTGTGCGAGCCCGAGCATGAAGAACATCGCGTATGCGTAGACGCCCAAGGCACCTGCTGCAAGGAGACCCAGGCGTTGGTGCGGTGTCAGTGCATGCAAGCGCTTCAAACCGCCACGGCGCAGCAGCCACAACACGAGGAGCAACGAGGCAATGCCGAAGCGCCAAGCGGCCGCGGACAGCGGTGGAAGCGCTTGCGCCAGCACGCGTCCGCACGGCCACGATGCACCCCAAAGCGCAGCCATGCCGACGAGCTTCAAATGAATGACCCAACGCCGCTGCGCTTGTGCAGCCATTGCGGCGATCGTGGTGGGGGACGTGCTCAGTGCTTTCATGTCCCGTACTATCCGTTTCTGAGATTTCATCGGCAAATGAGCAAACACTCATG
>Ga0170475_117061277_pt1 | contig 10095 bp, 9 predicted proteins | sample Soicark_Litter_5_FD_111474 | JGI IMG/M metagenome (GOLD analysis project Ga0170475, IMG submission 111474) | Avena fatua rhizosphere microbial communities from Hopland, California, USA. Combined Assembly of 48 SPs | reverse complement strand
GGCGAGGTCGCGCTGTGCGGGCTGCCGGCCGGGGTGTCGGCCACCGCGCTTGGCCTGATCGGGCTGTTCAATATCGCCGGCAGCCTGACGGCCGGCACGCTGGCGGCGCGCTACCGCATGAAGTCGCTGCTGACGACAATGTATGCGAGCCGTGCGCTGATCATCGCGATCTACCTGGCGGCGCCCAAGACGCCGCTGACGTTCTACCTGTTCGCCGGTGCGCTCGGCTTTACCTGGCTGGCCACCGTGCCGCCGACGGCCGGACTGGTGGGCAAGCTGTTCGGGATGCGCTACCTGTCCACGTTGTTCGGGCTCACGCTGCTGTCGCACCAGATCGGCGGCTTCTTTGGCGCCTGGCTCGGCGGGCTGTCGTTCGTCCGCTTCGGCGACTACACCTGGATGTGGTATGCCGACATGGCGCTGGCCGCCGCCGCCGCGCTGGTCAACCTGCCGATCCGCGAGCAGCCGGTGGCGCGCGCACCAGCCCTGGCCTAGCAATGCGCGCGACAGCCGGGCCTGCCGCGCAGTGGGTCCGGCGTCCGTTGCGCCATGCCACCAAGCACACAGTTGAGCCAGCTCAAAAAGCCGGAAGCCCGATGCACTAGCCTTACTACCTCGTGCTGAAGACCAGCTATCCCGGCCAGAGGGGGGGCTGGCGGTCTTTGCCACGTTCGCGTCTTGCTGCGCGCTGCCGGCCGCCTTCGCCGGTGGCGCGCGGGAGGCAACGATCGTCCTTTGAACCAAACTTCTTATCGAGGCGACTAATGTATCCATTTTCTCAAGCAGTCAACCCTGCGGTGCGCACTCACCTGGACGCCCAGACCGCTTTCATGAACGACATGTCGAAGTCGCTGTTCCGGTCGTTTCAGCAGCTGTGCGATCTGAACATCCAGCTGGTCCAGACCATGCTCGAAGAATCCGCGCTGGCCAGCCAGCAACTGCTGACGGCCGATCGCCAGACCGAGGTGCTGAGCGCCGCGGCTTCACGTGCTCAGCCGACCACCGAAAAACTGCGCGCCTACCAGCAGCACATCTCGCGCCTGGCTGCCGACGCGCAGGTGGACATGGCACGCGTCACTGAGCAGCATGTGCAGAACACCTCGCGTACTGCCCGCGCGCTGGCCGACGAAGTGGCGCGCACCGCATCGGAAGAAACCGAGCGCGGACTGCGCACACAGCAAGAAACCGTGCGCAACTTCGCCGATCCATTCATGCGTGCAGGCTATGGCAGCGCAGGGCAGTCGCAGATGCGCAGCAACGGCGGCGCCGGCGCGACGATGCAAAGCGGGCAGCAAGGCAGCGCCCAAGGCAGCACCCAAGGCAGCACCCAGTCGGGTTCGCTTCACGCCGAGGCAGGTGCATCCACGACGGGCAGCAAGCAAGGCCAGTCGCGCAACCCGTAACAAGCTTGATTCTTTAGCGGGAAGATACGCCGTTCCGCAGGCGCTCTGCCCTTGGTGGAATGTGGCCGCTGAGGCACAATGGGATACCGCCGCAGGCGTATTCCTGGCGGCAATCACGGTTTCCGAACGTTCGTGATGAGCCATCAAAATGGGGCGATCCCGCCCCTGTGATTCACAACGCGTCCGCCGGTAGCGGACGCCTTCTTCGATGGCGCGGGTTGCCGCGTCAACAGTGATGTCTGACCGTAGCAGCTGATTCTTCGCGCCGGGTGCTATTCGTCGGCTTCGCCGCCGTCCCTGGCCTTGCGGGCGCGTTCGATGTCCAGCTCTGCCTTCATCGCCCCGACCTGGCTCATGAACTCGTCGACGCTGTGGTCTCGGCTGGCGCGCATGGCGGGCGGCAGCAGCACCGACATATACAGTTCGTCGCCCAGGCGGCCGTGGCGCTGCTGATTGCCCACCAGGACCAGGCCGGAGCCGAGCAGCGCCAGCGACGCGCATACGATGCCGAAGCGCTGCCGGTGCTGCGGCTTGACGGTGGCAAGATGGAAGTACACCATCCCAGCCACCAGCGTGATCGCCACGTGCGAGGCGTAGCGGGTGAACATTTCGAGCGACCAGGCATAGCCGAGCGCACTCGATGCGAACTTGTAGATGGCGAGGGCGGTGACGCCGCAGCCGAAAATGAACAGGTGGCGCCCCAGCCGCGCGTGTCGCCCGAACAGCCGGTTGCCGAAGGCCCACAACCCACTCCACAACAGTGCCGCGCCAAGGCCGAACGCGAGCGCCTGGAGATAGCGGTTCAGCTGGAACGAACGGGTGTCGGTCAGCCACATCGTCAACAGCGCCACGGCCCCGACCAGCAGCACGCCGGCCAGGCCCGGCAGCGTTCCCTCCCAGCCGTGCATGGTGCGATCGAGCAACTCGGGCGGCATCGGGAAGTCGGCCGCACGCACGCGCAGCGAGGTATGCCCCATCCGCACCACCGTATCGCCGGTGAGGACGATGTTGCTGCTGCGCCTGCCCTTGTGGATTACCCCGTTGCGGGTGCCGAGGTCGCGCAGCACCAGCTTGCCGTCCGGGTCCGCTTCGATGACGGCGTGGCGCGGCGCCGCGTAATCGTCGTCGACGATAAAGTCATTGTCGTAGCCCCGCCCGAGCCGGATCGGCAGCGTGTTGACCCGGTGCCGGTGCAGCACGTCGCCGTTGCGCGCAAGGGTTTCGATGAACCAGGGGCCGTTCATCGCTTGCCGCTGCGCCCTAGCGCGGTAAGAAAGGCGCGCGTGACGCGCATGCCGTTATCGTATGAGACGCCGGAGACATCGAGCCGGCTTTGCAGGCTGGTCCGCGCGTCGTCGACACTGGCGCTCAGCAGGGTAAAGTTGTACAGCCCGGCGAACTTGCGGTAAGCGCGCACGGGCGACCGCGCGCAGCGGCAGCGTCTTGGTGCGCACGAATTGCTCGGTGCAGGAAGGCTTGGTCAGGCGCGTGTCGCGTCCACTGGCGAGCCGGTCAACCTTGAACATGGCGCTGGCCAGCGCCGCGAAGCGCAGCGGGTGCAGTGTGGGCGAGCGCACGTAATGGTGGGTCATCGACACGTGTCCCGTCTGCTGCGACTCGGAAACGTAGATCGCCGACTCCATCGCGCAGCTTATCGCGTCGGCGGTGAAGGCGGCTTCGGCTTTCACGTTCGAGCGTCCCCAGCAGCGCACCTGGCCCGACTCGCGCACCGGCACCTGGTAGGGCCCCATCGTCTTGATCGACAGCGGCTCATCGAGCAGGCGGTCGATCATCGTCCGCTGGTGTGCCAGCAACTGCTGGCCGATCAGCGGGTTGAAGTCCTTTGGCGGCGCGCCTTGCAGCGCGACCTTGCGCAGCAGTTCCTGCGCGTACTTAACCGGCACCAAAAAGCTCACCAGTTCGCCGTCGCGCCGCTTCGACACGTTCACCCCGGCCACGGTGCCCGTCGCCGTCACGCTCGGCCCGCCGCTCATGCCGGAATTGATAGGGCCGGTAAACATCAGCTGGTCGTAGAAGCTGCGCGTCACCACGCCGTTGTAGGCGCCCTCGGAAATCGCGAAACCGAGGTCGAGCGGATTGCCGAGCGAGTACAGGTACTGGCCCTGGGCCAGTTTCACCGGGCGTTCCGGCACCTTGAAAAAACCGCTGCCGCCGCGGTTGACGCGCACCACCGCCAAGTCGTGCAGCACATCGACCGCCATCAGTTCGATCGGCCCGCTGTTGCCGTCCGTGTCGACATACTCCCCGGTGTAGACGTCCGGATCGAGCGCCATCTGCGACACCACATGGTAGTTGGTCAGCACGAGGTTGCCGGTGCCGACCAGAAAGCCCGAGCCGACCGTTGACTGGCTGCGCCCATTTTTGAGCAGCATGCGGATCTGCAACAGGTCGGCGCGCGCGTCCGAGTACAGCTGTTGCGCGGCCGAGGATGGCGGGGGCAAGGCGGCGTTTTCGTCGGTTTCTCCCGGTCCTGGCGCGGGCGGGGTGGTGGCGGGCGGCGTAGCGGGCGGAACCACCAGCGGCGGCGTGGGCGGCGCGCTGCCTGCAGCCTTGCCGGCGGCACTGTCCCGGGCCGCCAGCGCGGTTGCCGCGCTGGCGGCCAGGCAAGATAGCAGGATGGCGAGGAAAACGGGTTTCATGCGATCCCTTGATGGCAGGATGGTGAGTCCTATCTTGCCACCAGATTAGCTCAATTACACGTGTTACAGTTCGCCGTCCTCGGCAACCGCTTCGGCAAGCGGCGTCATCAGGTGGCCGAGCTTGGCCTGCTTCGTGTCGAGGTAGCTCTTATTGAAGGCATTGTGGTTGACCAGCAAGGGCACCCGTTCAATCACGTTCACGCCCAGCCGCGTCAGCGCGTCGATCTTGCGCGGATTGTTGGTCATCAGGCGTACGTTGCGGATGCCGAACTGTGCCAGCATGGGCTGGCACAGCTCGTAGTTGCGGGCATCGGCGTGAAAGCCCAGCTGGAGGTTGGCCTCGACGGTGTCGGCGCCGGCTTCTTGCAAGCGATAGGCGCGGATCTTGTTGACCAAGCCGATCCCGCGGCCTTCCTGGCGCAGGTACAGCAGGATGCCGCGCCCTTCGGCGGCGATCGTCTTGAGCGCGCCTTCGAGTTGGGCGCCGCAGTCGCAGCGTTGCGAGAACAATACGTCGCCGGTCAGGCACTCCGAATGCACGCGCGCCAGCACCGGCTCGCCATTGCCGATGTCGCCGAGCGTCATGGCCAAGTGTTCCTTGCCGGTCGTGTGCTCGACGAACACGTGCAGCGTGAACTGCGCCCAGGGGGTCGGCAGGGTACACGAGCTCACATAGTCGAGCAGCTGATCGTGGTCGGCAGGGACTGGCATGGTGATTCTTATTTTCCGATACTTATTGCTGTAATTGCTGTAACCGCTAAGTGTAGCGGAAATCGGTACTTCCCGTGTGACGGCCCCTTTGCCAGGATGAATGAACGCCGCACCGAACGGCGCTCAAGAGCGGATTTTTAGTGCGGCAGGTCAAATACCAACAGTTCTGCGTTGCGGGCGCCGCTGAGGACGATGGCTGGGTCGTTGCTCAGCTTGAGCGCATCGCCACCGTCCAGCGCCACGCCATTGGCCGTGACCTGACCGCGAATCACGTGCACGTAGCCGGTGCGGCCCGGCATCAACCTATGCTCGACGTGATCGGCGCCATCCAGAATGGCCGCGTACAGCGCGGCGTCCTGGTGGATCAGCACCGAGCCTTCGCGTCCGTCATTTGAGGCGATCAGGCGCAGCTTGCCCTGTTTGCTGTCGGGCGTGAAATGCTTTTCTTCATAGCTTGGCGGGATGCCGGTCACGTTGGGCTGGAGCCAGATTTGCAGGAAATGCACCTCCTCGCTGTTCGAGCCGTTAAATTCGCTGTGATGCACGCCAGTGCCCGCGCTCATGCGCTGCACGTCACCGTAATGTAACACCGAACCGGTGCCCATGCTGTCCTTGTGCTCAAGTGCGCCTGCTAGTACATAGGAAATGATCTCCATGTCGCGGTGGCCGTGGGTGCCGAAGCCCATGCCCGGCGCGACGCGGTCTTCATTGATGACCAATAGCGGACCGAAGCCCCTGTGTTTCGGGTCGTAATAGTCGCCGAAGGAAAAAGTGTGCTTCGATTGCAGCCAGCCGTGATTGGCTACGCCCCGTTCCTCGCTCTTGCGTACTTCCAACATGATCGTGCTCCTTTTTTGAGGCAATGGCCGGACAGATCGTGCCATCACTTTAGCAAACCGGGTGAAAGTTGTAGCATGAACGCCGATGGGAGGCCGTCATGGATACCGATTTCGACTTGGAACGCTTCGTTCAAGCCCAAGCGCCTGTCTACGGCAACGTCGTGTCTGAACTGCGGGCAGGGCGCAAGCGTATCCATTGGATGTGGTTCATTTTCCCCCAAATTGCCGGGCTTGGGCAGAGCGAGATGTCGCAGAAATACGCGATCCGGTCCACCGACGAGGCGGCGGCCTATCTGGCCCATCCAGTGCTCGGGCAGCGCCTGCGCGAATGCGCCGGCCTGGTAGCGGCGATCGAGGACAAGCACATCGAGGAAATATTCGATAGCCCGGATGATCGCAAATTCCATTCGTCGATGACCTTGTTCGCCGACGTGGCGCCGGACGAGGCCGTGTTTCAGACCTGCCTCGACAAGTATTTCGACGGCCGCGCCGATAGCGCCGCCCTCGGGCTCCTGTGAAGGAACAGCGGCCGTTGAGAACCCGTTCACTCGCAATTAACGGTAGCCGTCCACGCGCTGGGGCTGCCGCCGCGTGACTTAATCTCCCGAACTTGTAGATCACACATCGCAAGTTTCGAGGCCAACTTCACCCACCATTCCCGCTGACCGTCATCCATGTATTGGCCCCATTCGTGGCCATCGTGAACACGCCCCTTGACACGCTTGCCGCCGCCGTAGGAACAGACGAGCCAAGCCTGCTCTCCTTCGCCGAAGCCGTAGTGTGTGTCCATGCCTTCCTCGGCTACTTCATCTGCTCCCATAAGCCAGCCGTCGCCATGTATCTCGCCCTGATAACGCGGTCTCCGGGGTGCCAGCGGCTGGTGTGGCCTACGCTCGTCAGTTCCTGCGGGAGCCTTGCACACTGGCCGTTGGCAATGAACGTCCGCTTACCTTCCTTCTCATCTACCGCTCTCTGCTCGTCCCACTTCTTCAACAGTGCGTTGAAGTCGCCGGGGTAGACAACTGGATGCATGGTGGACTCCGATTAAAGTAGAGGTAGTAGCGGATAAGCGTCTCGCCGCTTATGGTGGCTGGGTAGTCTGGCGCGCGGCGGCGTCAGGTCGGCCAGCTTGATGAAGGTAATGTCGGAAAGCTCGGCACGTTCGGCAGTGCCATGTGGTGCCTCCTCTGGTAATGGAAATGGAACGACTATTGCTGCTCAGCAGCAACCAGAGCATGTTGGCGGAGCGCAAACATTTGGGATTTTGGACCCATCAACGGGTCATTTACTCAGGCGACCCGACGAAGGAGTAGCCGCTGTGTTGCCACGAAGACGGCAGGCGGAAGAATGATGATATCGCGAGAAAAAAATCAGGTGCCGCGTCCAACTTGACGCGCAATACTTCAAGTCCAACAAGCCGCTAGGACCGAAAATCGAAGCGCACCGGCAGCTCGGGCGCTTGCCAATGGTAACTCGCATCGAGCACGTCGTTCGCAGGCCGCCGCCCAGACCACCGGATGCCGAGCAGGCTGGCGATGCTGTAGCCGAGCCAGTCGGAACGGACCGGCTGCAGCAAGCACTGTTGCGACGGATTGCTGACGAAGGAGCGCCACAGCATCAGCGGAATCCGGTAACCGTCGGCGGTGACGGCGCTGTGGCCCGCATGGTCGCTGCTGTGCCCCACATCCTGCCCGTGATCGGACAGGTACATCCATACCTGCTTGCCGGGCACATTGCGGCTCAGGTCCAGCGTCGCCGCCACCACGCCATCGTGGTAATGCACTGCGGAATCGTAGTCGTTGCGTAGTTCGCGCAGCCAGGCCGGCCTGCCGGCCCGCCTCAGTTGGGCGTCAACCTGATCGTGCGCGTTGGCAAACGGGTGCAGATCGGCGGGATGGCGCAGCCGGTAATGCGGATGCAGGCCGAGCATGTGGACGATCACCAGTTTGCGCGAGGCCGGGTCGGCCAGCGCCTGCTTAACCCAAGGTAGCACCCGATGGTCGAGCGAGCGCCCGGAGCGTCCGGGTATTTGGTTGAGCATATGCACTTCATGGGCGAGTCTGGCATGTTCCTGTTCCACCGCCAAGTCATTATGGTTACTTATCCAAAAGGTCTTGTATCCAGCCGCACGGGCCAGGGCCAGCAGATGCATGGGCTCGCGCGCTTCGGGCGTCCCGAAATAGAAGAGATTCCTGAGCGCAGGGACGGTCGAGGCGTCGACAGACCACGCATATTTGAACACCTGCAGCCCGTTCCCGAGGGCGCGCTGGCGTCCCATCAACTCCGGTGAGGTCGGGCGGGGGTAGCCGTACGGGGTCAGGTTGCTGCGGTTCATGCTCTCGCTGATGACCAGCACCAGGGTGTCGGGACTGTTTTCGTCAAGGGTAGGCAAGCTGCTTACGGCGCGCGCCAGGAGCCGCTCGCGCTGCTTGCCCAGGTCGGCCCATTGCCGTTGCAGCGTGCCGACATCCTGGACCCATTGCGACCAGAACAGCACGGGGTGATGCCGCCGCCACGGCTTGCTGACAAGAGCGCCGGTCATCAGCGCCAGGAGCAGGACGGCAGGCAGTATGTTCCAGCGGCGTAGTATCAGGCTGGGCGGCGGGGACCGCCACCACAGGTAGAGCCCACAGCACAGAGCGCCAGCCGCGGCCAGCGCGAACAGGAGCCACTGCGCCAAGCCGCGCCAGTACATCGCGGCGAATTCGAGGGATTCGGAACCCGTCGTGTTGGCGACCGCGCTCATTACCATCGCGCTGTCGGGCGCGGCCTGGTAGGCGTCGAGCAAGAAACCGCGGATCGCGCCGTCGAACACGAATGTCAGGCTCAGGCCCAGCACCAGCAAGCCTTGCACCGTGCGCGCCCGCCGCGTGCGCTGCGGCCACCACAGCCAGAGCCAGCCGGGCAAGGCCAGCACCAGCACCTGTAGCAGGCGGCTGCCCTCGTGGCCCAGCGCCAGCGCGGCCAGGATCGCACCTATCGCCAATAGCAACGACAGGGCGCCCCGTGCCGGGGATGGCGCTTGCAGGGTCTTAACGTGCATGCGGCAACAGGCAGCCCGGTTGGTGCTGTGCCCAGGAAAGCGTGTCAGGATTCCAGGTCGCGTCGAGAATAAACATCCGTTCTTTCAACTCCACCATGGATGTGGCGGTAAGGGGCAGGTGCCCTACGCGTGCTACTCCCAGCGACGATGGGGTGGACGGAAGGTGCCGTTTCATGCCGAGCCGGTCGGTGAAAGCTGATTTTACCGGTTGGAATGAAACTGGGCAACGAATGTGCGTTGATGCATCATCACGCGCTGCCGGTAGGCGCTCGTGGAAGGCACCGTCCGTGTTCGGCGGCATGCCAAGTGAACTTTGTTGCGTATAATCGATGAATCGCTTGTCTACTAATTATCTGAGAATAACAATTTATGGCTTCATCTTTCGACAACAATATCAGCATGGCAGTGTTCTGCGATTTCGAGAATGTCGCGCTCGGCGTGCGCGACGCGAATTACGAAAAATTCGACATCAAGCCGGTGCTGGAACGACTGCTGCTCAAGGGGAGCATCGTTGTCAAGAAGTCATACTGCGACTGGGATCGCTACAAGGGTTTCAAATCGGCCATGCATGAAGCCAACTTTGAACTGATCGAGATTCCCCATGTGCGCCAGTCCGGCAAGAACTCGGCCGATATCCGGCTGGTCGTCGATGCGCTCGACCTGTGCTACACCAAGTCGCACGTCAACACCTTCGTCATCATCAGCGGCGACTCGGATTTCTCGCCCCTCGTGTCCAAGCTGCGGGAGAACGCCAAGCAAGTGATCGGCGTCGGTGTCAAGCAATCGACTTCCGACCTGCTGGTGGCCAACTGCGACGAATTCATCTTCTACGACGACCTGGTGCGCGAAGTGCGCCGCGCCGCCGCCAAGCGCGACGAGCGCAAGGCCCAGCCGCAGGCCAAGCGTTCCTCGGACGACCGCCGCAAGGAAGAGGTCGAGGCGCGCAGAACCCAGGCGCTGGAAATGGTGGCCGAGACCTTCGATGCGCTCGTGTCTGAGCGTGGCGACACCGGCAAGATTTGGGCGTCCCTGCTGAAGGACACGCTCAAGCGCCGCCGTCCGGATTTCTCGGAGATCTTCTACGGCTTCCGTACCTTCGGCAACTTGCTGGAGGAAGCTCAGAGCCGTGGGATGTTCGAGTTCGGCCGCGATGAAAAGTCGGGCACCTATGTTTTCCGGAGTACGAACGGGGCGCAGGCGGCAGAGCCGGCACACGTGGCAGCGGAAGCGGCGATGCCGGACGCGGCCGATGAATTGCACGAGCAGATTGAACCGAAACCGGACGATAAGGCCGAGACACGCCGCCACGGCCGGAACGGGCGCAAGCAGGCCGGCCGCGCCGAACCCGTGGCGGCGCCTGAGCAGGCGCACCAGCCGGAGGCGCTCTTTGCCGGCACGCCGGGCGTCGCCACGCCGGGCGTCGCCACGCCGGGCGTCGC
>Ga0170475_111527081_pt1 | contig 10096 bp, 5 predicted proteins | sample Soicark_Litter_5_FD_111474 | JGI IMG/M metagenome (GOLD analysis project Ga0170475, IMG submission 111474) | Avena fatua rhizosphere microbial communities from Hopland, California, USA. Combined Assembly of 48 SPs | reverse complement strand
TCCTCCCCCTGACCAACCAGATCAACCTCGAGAGGAATCCCGGGGCGGGGAATGATAGGTTCATAGATGTGGAGTAATCAGTTCTTCATTTGAAGAGTTAGTTGGCTGGCCCGCAGATGTAGAGAGGTTGCCTCTTGAACTGCGTAATCAAAGTCGCGATCGATGGGAGATCTGTGGTTCGAGTCCACGTCGCGATTGGAAGAGAAGGTCGACCGATCACATATTCCCGCTGGTCCTGGTTACGCACATGAGAAAGCTTCCTCGACCACCCGAGAATAGAGATTGAACATTTGCGAAAGAAGTCGACTCGCTCTCCGAACAACGACTTTAGCCTAATCACATCACTTATACGAAATTCGAGATCGAGCAGAGGAAATGGTGTGACTACCCTTATACCTAAAAGAAAATGCTTTATATAGAGCCGCTATGTACCCGCCCACTGTGCGGAAGGCCGCCGTCCCGGTAATCTTTCTGCTGTAGTAAGGGCGAGCCGATATGTCATATCCAATCCCTCGTACCAATGAGTCTGCTAAAAAATGTCAGGATAGCTCAGTTGGTCCGGAGAAGGATGAGCTCGAAAACGCCTTGTGCGTTAGAGCGAGGAAACGACGTATGCACTTTTGTTTTGTCTACTTCCATCTCTGATGGTAGGTGTAGGGGAGACTGGTAACGTGAGCCACCTAATCTTATACTGCTGCAATAGCACATGCAAGTTCCTAGGGTCTATATCGCTAGTCAAGGATCAGAAAACAATATTGTTCAATCAGTAGACTCCAAATAGCTATTTCATTGACTCGTACACGTTCTTAGGCGGGGACAGGATTCGAACCTGCAGTCTTCAGGTCATGAGCCTGATGAGTTGACCAATTCCTCTACCCCGCTTCTTCCCCTGATCTTTCTTTCCCGGATAGAACCAGCGTTTAGGTTGCGGCTAGGCGCAGAGCTCCTGACGACTGGTACGAACTTGCTGAAAGCACGAGCTTCCAAGCGAAAGAACAAGGGATGAGCGCTTTTAAAGCGCATACGTTTTCTTTCTTTTCTATACGCTAATTCCTGACTGAACCTCAGTCCACAGTTTGACCTATCTTTCTGTAGATTGATGCACTAATAAGACTCCAAATCCTTGGTCCCTTTCTTTTGTAACCTCTCTTAGGAACGGCTAGGATCCTAATCTATATTCCTTCCTCCTTGGCGTCAGATAACTCCAATAAAGCATGACTGAAGTCGATATAAAACGTGTCGAAGAGCAATAGACTCTGTTTTTTATAGAGCTTATCATTGTCATTGATTGACCAGCATGACTTATGGATTGCATTTTCAACTGTGCTATTTGCATAGTAGTATCAAGGCTCTGCATCATTCTTGCTAATCAAAGGTTACGAAAGATAAGGCTTTCAATTCCATGCAATTCAAAGAAATGGTTTACTTTTCAAGTCAAATAAGAAGAATTTCTCACACATGGTTTCCGAGCTGGTGCGTGCGGATCCCTTCTCGCACTACAGCCCAAAAGAGCAGGATCCCCTTTCTTTTACTGAGATAGATAAAAGGCTCAACGAAAACACCATCGATTACAGCAACCAGAACAGATGCGCCAACTGCTATACCAAAATCTTATTTTCAATACCCAACCGTAAAATTCGATCGAGCTCTTTCTTACTGGAGATGCTGAGACTGTCAACACTTGCAGGATTGATTTAGTATATAGTGGGGATTGGATCCCCATGTTGAGATGGGTCTGGCTACTCGTCCGGGCCAACGATAGGATATCTTTTTTGAAGTAGCATCACATGAGTTCGGTATCCTTATTATTACCAAAAAGTGGAAGCTGAAGCAAGGATATGAGGAAGAAATAGAGAAAGAGCGGATACACTGGATGCTGCAGATGGCAAGTATGCTATTTAACATAAATAAATGCCTGCACGCTGTAGCTGAAATGGCGGATTAACCTATTCGATATCGCCAAACCAAAGTCTAAAGCCCATTAGTAGCGGCAGAGCCGTCATACTTAATACAGACAGAGCGAGAAAATCGCAGATTTTAAGCGAATTCGTTCAATGCTTCTCCGGACTAACTCAACCTTAACCGTACTATCTTCAAATCCAGGGTCAGGTATTTTGGAAAGTACAAGTACAAGTTGATTCCGGACCAATTGATGGGTCCGACTGACCTAGAGACATGGTACACATGGACCCTTTTTGAATAGTTGACAGCCCTCTTCCTCCGTCATTTCGAAGGCGTTGGGCATAGTTTACAAAATCAGAAAGGGGAGAACGCGTTGTAAAGCCTCTTTTTGGGTCTGTCTGCCGTCCTTTTCGAGGTGGGCAAAGAGCAAGACATGAAATAACAAGATCTTTTGGATAACGAAGTCATCTCAAGGGCTTAGCAACCAGCTCTGAACCATCATAGGTTGTTGACTACATAGATGGAGGATTGCACCTAGATGCCCGACTTCGTATCCCACCCTCTCCTGCTGATCCCTTTATGCGTACCTGAAGCCTGATCGTTTTTCTCGTAGACCGCCCCTGATGTGACCCGTTAGCCCATATCTAATACTTAGTAAAGCCCTTCCCTACCATTATAGTAGGTAGCTAGGAACATCAATAGGGAAAGCAAGAAGCCTTAGAGAGCTTCCAGGCAAGGAAAGGAAGGGAAGCTAGGTCCCTAAGGGCAATCACTCAGAGAACAAATCAAACTATTCAATTCAAAGAACTAACAGCAGCAGTCCCAAGGAACGAATTGGTTGAGGCACTCTCACTCAGATAGGCTTCTCCCCTAGCTTGAGGAAGAAAGAAAAGCAGCTCCTCAAGCAGTGCCAGATGATGAGAAAATAGCGGCGGATCCATCTTATGGAATTTGACTCCTAACCGGAGGAGACTTTCGACCAAACAAAACCTCTTGGTTTACTAGTTGGCAGCATGGATTGCTATTCGTTCGACTACCACTAGTCTGCTTAAGTTGACGGATAAGACGGATGACTATCGGCATTGCAGTCGTCATGACACAGCCTCTTTCACTTCCCTTCACTGAAGAGGGAAACGCATACCTATGTAGCTGTTACAGCTGTAGTCAGGATCTACATGCACATGATTCACTTGCACTTTGATCCAACTAGAATGAAATCTACTTCCTTTCATCTGGCCGTATCATTCTTAATAGGTATGCTGAACAGAAAAGTGAAGGGATATGTATGGTCTAAACCCATTTGAAGTGTAGTCAGTAACCCAAGGGTCTATCATTTTAGTAGGCCGATCCTAAAGCATTGGTAACTAGAATGTAAAGCCTAATTAGGTTTCTTTTGATTCAAGCGCACTCTTATGAGTAGATCCATGCATCTAAGATTTCAGCGAAATGGTATTTCAAATAGCTAAGATAGCTTAGTAAACACTTTCCTGATCACTTCTGCATATTCAATAGGTTCGATTCAAAGGATTTCAGGTACTTTTGGAGGGCTTCAGTAGGATTCTGGGAAGGAAGTGCTTATTTTAGATTTCTTCTTATCTAAAGCAATTATGCTTGGACCTGAAATGTCACATGCTATGTGTTCATATGGCCTAGAAACAGCTTGATCCACCTTTTTAGGGAATGCCTCATTAATGTGTCAACCCACTCTTTTGTGTAATATGCTGCACGGGACACCTGGAAATGCCATTTATAGATAGTTAGAATGTGCTTGCTGATATCGAAACACTCCTGGGGACGCCTGACCAACGCTTGAGGCTCTTGTAGAAAGAACTCTATTTTGATCTAATCACCGGAACAGCTGGGAAGCTCTTGCTTGTAACATAGCTCTCTATCTCCGCTCAAGGTTTCGTACTTGGATTCAGTAAATTCTAGTAAGACAGGGCAATGTTGCATAATCTGGTTCAAGCCGCTTTCGCTAGTAGTGGAGTTGTGGAAGAAGGGAAAGATGTCGGAATCAGCGGATTCCTATTCGTAGCTCATGTTCAACGCTAGCTGGTACGAGGGCCCAAGGCTCGACTAACAAAGGCCAATGGATGGTTATCCTGAAGCAGAACAGCACCAGTGCCCGAATCAGATGCATCAGTTTCTAGCACAAACTGCTTGTTAAAGTCAGGTAAAGCAAGTACAGGTGCACTGATTAATTCAATTTCAACGCTTGAAAGGAAGTCTCAGATTCCGGAGTCCAAATAAAAGGCACATTCTTGCGAAGCATATTAGTGAGTGGTTTAGACAGAACTCCATAATGTCGAACAAACTTCCGATAGTATATCCAGATATACCAAGAAAGCCCCGAAGTTCTTTGACATTGGTTGGCCTCCTTCACATCCACAATTTGCATTTTTGATTCATTGGTAGAAACGCCTTGTTGACTGATGACATGCCCCAGATAAGCAATGCTACGCTGAGCGAAGGAGCACTTAGACCTTTTGATACGCCACTGATACAGTTGCAGCAACTTCAAGACTTCTGTGAAATGTGCCAATGAGCCTCATAAGAATTGATTGTGCCCAACAAACGCAGAGTGCGAGGTGCCTCAGTACCAGTAAGTGCTGCCTTCGAGATCACACATAGCTCTGCATCTGCTGCAGCTTCACTAATAGAACCGGAAGGAGTTTCATCAATTGCATCCGCTGAAACAGCATCTTGAGGCAGCAGGCCCAGAAGTTCCTCGATAACATGAAGTTACACTGTAGAAGAACAAGCATGATTCGGGCTCCATTTCTCACCACAGGTGAAGCAAAGCCCCCGCGCACGGCGATACGCCCGCAGCGTCTTGAGGCGATCGTCAGTCGACAGAGAACGCGAGTTCTCCGCGCCACGTCGATCCCCCGGAGGACTTGGTGTTGGTGGAGAATGTACATAACGAGTCGCTGAGCGAGAAATATCTCGGAATGCCATCTGATGTGGGCAGCTCGAGAAACGGGTAAGACACTTGGCACCTCTCTTCCTGTTCAACAGATACGAAATCCAGGGAAGATCATGGTACATAGCTCTGAACAAACAAAGCTAATACGACGCCTGACGGAATTCTTCTTTATTTTTGCAATTTGCATTAGAGTATTTTTCCTGTTGAAAAACGAAGAACCTTTTTTTGTTGTTACAGTTCCTTAAGCATAACCAGTTACGACCACTGATCCATATATATTATATCCAGCCGATACGAGGGTTACTGTCTGACTACCTAAAGTTGCATATCCAAGTATAGATCCCTAGAGAAGAGAAGCAAAGGTATAAGCCAAGACCTGTAAAGCCACACACACCAGAAGTCGATCCAGCTTTTGATATAGGCTACGCAATTGAGGATGGATGTTATTGCACCACCACTAGTTGACCACCAATAGCAGTTGTGAAACCAGTAGCTCTAGATTGTTAGAGCCGGACTTGCTTCTTTTCTGGTCAATCAAGATCGTAGCATAGACAGTCTTGCTTACTATCTCCTCCATCTAAGGAAGATGAGGTTGATGGTAGTAGCCTAAGCGCTAAGAAGCTTAAATCATGCTACTTCAACTATATGCTTAATAGCTCGATCGCTTTGTTTTGTCTGGATCGATCTAGTCTCGTTTAGTTACTACTCGACCAACCATGCTGTTCCTAGTGGTGCTATGTATGCTGCTGTTACTAGCGTTAGTAATTTCTTTTTCCTTCTTTAAGCAGAGTGCGTTTTTGTTCCATGCATGGTGGAAGGGGATTTCACGCAAGGTCATGGTGGTCTTTGATTATGGATAAATGCAATCGACTGACGTCTAATTGGAGAGAGTACGGAGTTGGTAACTGATCATGCATGATTCCATTTCCTCCCCACGTAAAAGGCGGGTCGTCGTCCAATTTCCCGGTCATTGTTACGCTCATGGATTGGCCTGGTACGTACATTGCCGTTAAAGGGCCCGCTAGCAGGGGATAAACATTGGCATGCTCCTCAGTGGCAAAGAAACTACACAACAGGGCATGTACGTACGACAAGCGACAAGCTTGTGACTCTGACAACCGGCTCATACAAGGGTAGCTGTGTTGACCAAACCACACCGAACCAGTCAGGAGTTTTCAGAGATTATGCCCAGCGTCACATGACACCACTTCATTGTATGCAACACGAGGAACCGATCAAGAAAGACGAAGCAGACATGCACAAGTTCAAAAGCGAGGTCGGACAAGCATGTATCAGAACAGCAACGTGATCAAGGCTGCAGCTGCTGCTGCGAGGACTAACGTCACAAGGGAAATCCGGCAGGAACTGAAGGCCACCGATCCCGACCGATCGCGCGGCACGGACGTCGAAAGCTCCTCCATAGTCGACGGGGGCACTTGTCCTGGGACGGCAGCAGCACGGACATGCACAACAGATTTCCATTAGTACACACGAAGTATGATCAACGATTCCGCAAAGATATTAATTCCAGTGTAGTGTTCAAACGATCAAATGGATGAGATGATCAACGATTGCTCAGATTAACAAACTAGAAGGTACAGTTACAACTTAACAGATCAGTGCACTCAGAGTTTGAGAAGACTATATATATAGCATCTGCATCACCAGGACACTCGATACTGTAATTAGTAGGCAGTTACAAGTTAATAGAACAGATGCTGCGAGTAGAAGAAGAAGAATGGAATCAATAATAAGACATTTTATCATACAATCAAGTTGAAATCTGTATTCCTATAGCCCTATAGCAGCATATAACAAGAAATGGAGAGAACACCGCAAGTGAAAATCCAAAAAATTGGTACATTCAAAAGAACTGCTCAACTGATCAGTAATCATGACTAACCATAGCAAAAAAGCACAGTAATAATATCCCTAATATAGAGTAGCATCCAGAGCTCGCTGGTAATCCGCATCTACCACCAACCATCACCAATGTAGCTTCACAAGGACTCACAAGAACAAGGATAGGAGCGCATAAACTGATTTTTGAACTTGTTCGGTGATCAAGAACACGCGCATAGGGAGCACAAGAATCGATCGAAGCATATACTCGCCATCAAGAAGGGACAAGTTTCTCCCCCCGGCCCTACTCCCCAACCAACCCATCGAACTAACTCCATACGTTCATTGCGTACCGTGCATTTTTCCTCTTCCTTCCATACTGTGCACGAGGCCTTTGGCTACTCAATTTCTTGGATTTTGCTGCTTCTCTATTCTACATAGACCCGGCAATCTCCCTCCGACAAAAGCATACTTTTTGAGTACTCTAAAGAAATATAGCCTCTCCGATCGCCGTCACCGACTCCGCCATCAGAGAATCAAAGCTTTTAGTCAGTTCTTCTTGGAGCTTGTTGATCAAACTCTTCGCGGCTTGCAAACGAGCTTTTCGGAGGGTCGTGCTTTAGAGAAAGACTTGTGTCCTATAGGAAAAGCTGCCTATGTTCACCCGGCTCCTTTGCTTCGATACTGGCACTTCTTGTGGAAAGGAAAGTTGCAAGTCGAGTTAGCGTTTAGCGAAGCGACCCAATAGGCAATTAAAGACAAGTGTGCGATTCTACTCTACCTTTTCCGTGTGAACCTTGAGTCGGGCTCCCCTCTTTTCGTGCTTATGGATTAGCTAGCAGCATTGACTTTCGAGTACCGAGTACGCCTGCGAGACGACTTACTAAGGCTTGCGCCAAGGTCCACTACTATGTCCACTATCGATAAGGTTAGGAGTCCCGAACCTAGACTCCTTTATGTTTTATGCTACCTAGCCAAAGAATATAGAATGAATACTTTACTTAGACACTGGAAGAATAAAAAGACACGCATTCATCTTCATCTATTAGTAAGTATGTTGTGCCCAGATCTTGGATCAGAAAATGGTAAATCGATTGTTTGCCTGCCTGGGAGTGATCGTGAGCGGACGCTAGCCAAACAAATTCATTGCCGAGCTCCTCCTTAGAGAGGAAATCTTGGCTAAACAACGAAGTAGAGTGGATTGCCTAAAGGAAGGGGACAGGAACACGGCATTCTTTCATGCGAGGACTTCGATGATCTGATCTGGGAAGAGGAGGTGCCTAGCGTGGAAGAGAATACGCAGTGGATGGCGGTTGTGAAGGTGCACACGTCGAAAGGATTTAGCCAGTCGGCCTTCTTCGACGACATGCGTGCTGCATGGTCCTTGGCTCGCGACATTAGGTTCCGCATCCTCGGTGCGAACCCGTTTACGGTGCAATTCCAGATGAAGGTGGCGGACATTGTTGATCAGTTCGAAGAAGGGCTGACACCAGTGGGGGTAGACCTTCAGTGCGATCTCGCGAAGGAGTGTGCGCCGTCGATTCTTTGCTTGGTGGAGACTCAAATAGCAAACAAAGTATCGAGTGGAAGGCTTGGCGGCTACTTTGGGGTTTGATCACGCTTTTGGTGTGGGAAGCTGTGGTCGTAGTGAAGGTCTCCGTGTTTACTGGAGGAACCCTCTTAAGCTAAACATGAGGAATTTATCTAAGTAGCACATTGACATGGAGGTTCATGAGGACATTTGGAGGCTAACCTGTTGGTACGGTGAAGCAAACAGAAGCCTTCGTTACAAGACTTGGGAGATGATGAGGCACTTAAAGGCGGATTCTTCGCTTCCTTGGTTGTGGTGACTGTGACTTCAACGAGGTTTTGCGCATTCAAGTTGGATATGAGGAAGGCTTATGACCGTCTGGAGTGGGACTATCTCCGAGCTATCATGCTCAAGTTAGGCTTCCATCGTATATGGGTGGAGATGGTGATGCGCCTGGTGTCCACCGTCTCTTTCTCAGTTCTGTTCAATGGTGACCGCCTGGAAAGTTTCAAGCCATCCAGGGGCACCTACCCATCTATAGGCAGGGTGATCCAATCTCTCCCTATCTCTTCCTGTTGGCAGCAGAGGGCCTTTCGTGCCTCTTGAAACATAGAAACCATTCATCAACACTTCAGGGTATTTTGGTGGCACCGTCAGCTCCGTCGGTGAACCACCTTCTCTTTGCAGATGACAGCCCGCTGTTTTTTAGGGCGAATAGGGAGAGTGCTCAGGAGGTAAAGGATGTGTTGCAAGTTTACTGCCGTGCCTCGGGACAGCAGGTAAATCTGGACAAGTCCTCAATTCTTTTTGCTAAGGGCTGCCAGAATAATGTACGTGAGGAAATCATGGGAATTCTAAATGTCCATAATGAGTCGCTGAACGAAAAGTATCTAGGAATGCCATCCGATGTGGGCAACTCGACTAATGGAGCTTTAAAATACCTTAAAGACAGAGTGTGGAAGACGTGACCGACCCAGAATCCCTGGGGGCCATGGCATGCAGAGAGGGGCTGGCGCTTGCCAGCGATGATCTGTTGCTGCGTCATATTAGACTGGCGACCGACTGCTTGGGGGTTGTCAGGAGCTTGAGAGAAGAAGGAATGGGACCTTATGGCCACATTGTTCGGGAGATCAAAGCGAGAGGCGCTGCGTTCCAATCCTTTGAGCTCGTCCATGAAGGAAGGAGGTCCAACACCGACGCACATAACCTTGCCAAGAGTTCAATTTACGCCAATGTTGGAAGGCATGTGTGGCTGTTATCGCCGCCTGAGGGCGTTGTGTATTCCACAAACTTTTGTGATGTAATATAAGTGTGGAAGATCCTAAAAAAAGCAGATACATTGTATCGCAAACGCTCTAACCCATCGAGAAGCTCCTTCATTGTTGTTGATGTGAGCACTTTCCCAGAGCCCTATTTAATAAGTGGCGGAGTCTACAAAAGGGTGGGAGCATAAAATGTAGGTGAGTCAATTGCGTGTGGCCTTCAAGTATTTCGTATTGTAACAATATTCGATCGGCATCCAAACAAAGGTGCATGTACGGTTCCTAAGGACAATTGATACCTAATCATTGAGAAAAATGAAATAAGTTGATAGCGCGATCTCGTACTAACACATACTCTCTCTCTAAATATTGAAGAACTTGCATGCGGCCTTCAAGCCACAACCGCGGTATCCAATGATACTGATCTCAGACTTGGGGGGGGCTGCTTGCCCCTTCGCGTCGACAAGGAAACTGTGGACGACAATGGGTTTTGAATTCTAATAGAACGAGGACCCTATCGAACAAATAGAGGAAAGGGCAGAAAGGGGCAAAAGTAAATTCGTATGACATTGGCATATGGCACGAAAAGGAAATCCAATTTCGGTAAGACTTGATCTGAATCGTAGTTCAGAT
>Ga0170475_117446907_pt1 | contig 10100 bp, 8 predicted proteins | sample Soicark_Litter_5_FD_111474 | JGI IMG/M metagenome (GOLD analysis project Ga0170475, IMG submission 111474) | Avena fatua rhizosphere microbial communities from Hopland, California, USA. Combined Assembly of 48 SPs | reverse complement strand
CTCACCATTCTGCCGCCACCTGGAGCTTGCGATGGCGGCGGCCGGTACTGCTCCTCGCAGTGCTGATAGACCCCGACCATGCCGCGCTTGAGGCTGTCGAAGCAGCCTTCGGCGGTGTCGGTGGTCGGTCACGATCATTGCGGGCATACTTGCCGGCACGGTGGCTGGCCGTGACGATCCGAGGCAGGGTACCAGTGACGCGGCCGGTGGCAGACGGCGGGGACAGGATGCAATTGCCCCCGGATGATCAGCCACCAGGGCGGAGTTGTCGCGGGATGACGAGAGGGAAGGGGAACGCAATGCGCAGCCTGACGATCGGCGACGTTACGATCACCAGCATTATCGAACGAGACGGACCATGGCGGCAGCCGGAGGACATGTTCCCCGCCTATGATCCGGACCTGGGGCGTCGTTACCTGGCGGAGATGGACCCCGAGGTCTATGACCCAGCGTCCAACCGCATGGTGATCACCTACCAGACGTTCGTCGTACGCACACCGCACCACACGATCCTGGTGGACACCTGCACCGGCGAGGACAAGGGCTATCCGGCGCCGATGGATTTCCCGAAGCAACCCTGGCTGGACGGGCTCCGCGCCGCGGGGCTGACCTTCGAAGACATCGACTACGTGTTCTGCACGCATCTGCACATCGACCACTGCGGCTGGAATACGGTGCTGCGCAACGGCCGTTGGGTGCCAACCTTCCCGAAGGCGAAATACATCTTCCACAAGCGCGAATACGCGGCGTGGGAGGAGGCCACCAAGCGCGGCGATCAGCCGCCCGGCAATGTCTGGCGGTTCAATTGCGAACCGGTGGTGGCGGCCGGCCAGGCGCTGCTGGTCGATGACGACTACACGCTGGACGACACGGTGTGGCTGTCGCCCACTCCCGGCCATTCGCCGTGCCATTGCTGCGTGAACATCCGCTCGGGCGGGCAGCGCGCCTCGGTCACCGGCGACCTGATGCACCACGCGCTGCAATGCCGCGAGCCGGAGTGGTCGACGGTGTTCGACTGGGATGCGAAGCAGGCCGCGGCATCGCGGCGGACGTTTCTCAGCGAGGTGGCGGACACCAGCACACTGATCCTGCCGATCCACTTCCCGTCGCCGACCGTGGGTCGGGTGACCGCCGACGGCGAGCGGTTCCGCTACACGTTCGTGCGCTAGGGCAGGAGCATCAGCATGCGAGACTATCAGTACGACCACATCCATCTGCGCAGCCCCGATCCGGACGCGACCGCGCGTTTCTTCGAGACCATGTTCGGCGCCGACGTGACGCGGAGCACGTATCCGCCGGGCACGCTGTATCCGGGGCAGTTGCGCGTGACGATGAAGGTAGGCGCGCAGACGGTGCTGATCGCTCCGACGCATCCCCACGACACGACGGCGACCGCGCCGCAATTTCCCTATTACGGCCTGGAGCATATTGGGCTGACCGTCGACGACGTGGATGCCGCATGCGAGGAGCTGCGCGCCAAGGGTGCGGACGTGGCGATAGGTCCACTGACACGCGATCCCGGTACGCGGCTGGCATTCATCCGCGGCCCGGAAGGTATTATGGTAGAGCTGGTGCAGCGGAGATAGCCATGCTGAGCAGGACCCAGATCGAGCAGTACGCCGAGACCGGCGCCATCGTCGTTCCCGATATCCTCACCGACGACGAGGTGCGCCGGCTGCGCCGCGTCACCGACGAGTTCGTCGAACGCGCGCGCGACGTCACAGCGCACAACGACATCTACGACCTCGAGGACAGCCATACGCCCGAACAGCCGCGCGTTCGACGCATCAAGACCGCGCATCTGCACCATCCGGAATATGCCCGACTGGTACGTCATCCGAAGATCACCGCCGTGCTGCGGGATCTCTGGGGACCCGACATCCGCTTCGACACCGCGAAGCTGAACCTGAAGTCCGCCGGGTTCGGCGCCCCGGTGGAGTGGCACCAGGACTGGGCATTCTATCCGCACACCAACGACGACCTCGCTGCCGTCGGCGTGATGTTCGACGACATGGAACTGGCGAACGGACCGCAGATGATCATCCCCGGAAGCCACCGCGGCGCGATTCACGACCACCACACCGACGGCGTTTTCTGCGGCGCGATGGATCCGACGCGCGGCGACGTCGACTACGCCCGCGCATTCCCGCTCGTCGGCCGCGCCGGTTCCATCACGGTTCACCATGTGCGCGCCGTGCACGGTTCGGCACCGAATGTCTCCGACAACGACCGCCGCCTGCTGCTGTTCCAGTTCCGCACCGCCGACGCCTGGCCGCTGTTGGGCTTCCCCGGCGGCATCGAGAAGTTCAAGGACCTGATGGTCTGCGGCGAGCATCGCGAGCCTCGGCTCGAACGCCTGCCGGTGCGCCTGCCGCTGCCGCCGGCGAAACTGCAAGGCTCGCTCTACGAGAACCAGAAGGGCATGAAGAGCCGCTATTTCGAGTTGCCGGTGGCGGCGCGCCAGGCGGAGCCGGTGAAGTGAACGACACCGCGTCAGGGCTGCCGCCCGCCGTCGTCGATTCCTACCTCGACAGAACGCGCCCACTGCACGCCGACGGCCCGCCCGATCCAGTGGTATATGACGGCTCGACGCGTGCCATCCGTCAACGCACGGTCAACTTCGCCGCCAAGCGCTTCGCCGACATGATGTATGTCGGCGGCCTCGACCGCAGCACGGCCGAGCGGCATTTCCGTTGGCGTCCGCTGGGGATTCCGGGCGGCCTGACATCGCGGCCGGACGTTTCCGACGAACAGGCCGGGCTGGTCGCTGCGTACCGCGCCGGCCGGATCAGCATCGAGACCAACGACGCCGATCGCCGCGTCACCGTGCGCTGGAGCGATGCGGAATTCGGTGCCCCACTCACTGGTGCTGCGATTGCCCGGCCCGGCTATGGCGGCATTCTGCTCGGCTCGCGAAGTGCACCCGCTTTCGATCCGGTGCCGATCGCGCGCACTGCGCCCGATCTCGGTGGCGCCTGGCCGCGCGGCAATGCCGTCACGCCGGCGTCGCCTGCGCCGGCCGAACTGGCTGGGGCTTTGGATGAACTGTTTGCCAACTCTCCAGGCATCTACGGCGTTCTTATCGCCTCACCGGATCGCGTGCTTGCCGAACGCTATAGCGCATTCGGCGCGGCGGATCGCGCGACGCCGAGCTGGTCGATGACCAAGGCCATCACCTGCACGCTGGTGGGGCGGCTGATCCACGAAGGCTGGCTCGGCTCGGTCTACGATCCCGCGCCAGCGCCGTTGTGGCGCGATCCGCGCTCCATCCACCACCTGATCACCCTCGACCACCTGCTGCGGATGCGCTCGGGCCTCGGGTTCCCCGTGGTCGATGGCGACGGCCGAGCGACGATCGGATTTGAGAACAGCGCGGTCTATCAGGATGCCGCCGATGCGTTCGACGCAGCGCAGCGCTCCATCGTCGCAACCGTGCCGGGTTCGGTGTACCGCTACATCAATGCGGGCATCAACGTGATCGGCGCGATCATCCGCGATCGCATCGAAAGCCGCGGGCTGCCGTACCATGCGACCGTCTACCGGCTCCTTGCCGACCGCCTGGGCATGAGCAGTTATCAGCACTCGGCTGACTGCGTCGGCAACTTCATCGCCTCGGGTTCCGGCTTCGCCACCCTGCGCGACTACGCCAGGCTTGGCGTGCTGTATGTGCAGGACGGCGTGTGGGACGGCGAGCGACTGCTGCCGCAAGGCTGGGTCGACTACGCGCTTGCCCCGACACATGCCGGCACCGGCTACGCCGCGTGCTTCCGCAGCAACGCCGATCGCAGCTTCCCCGATCTGCCGACCGACACGGCATGGGCGACCGGCGCGTCCGATCAGCGCATCTTTATCTTGCGCCGCCACCGGCTGGTCGCCGCTGTCGCCAACGAGACCGACCACCCAATGGATCTCGCGGCACTCAACCGCGTGATCGCAACCGCCATCGCCACACGCTGGCGGTGAAGGGAATGAGGGGAACGCCATGACAATCCGCAACGTCGCCCGCGAGAAACTGGAACAGGGCGAACTCTCCCTCGGCACGGGCGTGCGCATGACGCGCAGCGTGGAGATCGCCATCGCTATGAAGGCCGCCGGGTTCGACTGGCTGTTCCTCGATCTTGAGCACGGAACCATGTCGATCGAAGGTGCGGCACAGATTGCCGTCGCGGCACTGGATGCCGGCATCGCACCGCTGGTGCGCGTACCGAATGGCGAATATTCGATCGCGACCCGCGTCCTGGACAACGGCGCGCTCGGCATCGTCATGCCGCATGTCGACACCGCTGCGGAAGCGCGCGAGGTGGTGCAGAAGCTGAAATATCCGCCGATCGGCCACCGCTCGATGGGCGGCATCGGACCGCATTACAGTCTGCGCTCGGTCGGCACAGGCGAAGCGGCGAAAGCGCTGAACGCCGCCAATCTCACTGTTGTGATGCTTGAGACGCCAACCGCAATCGCCAATGCCGAGGAGATCGCCGCCGTTCCCGGCGTCGATGTGCTGCTGATCGGCACCAACGACCTGTGCGCCGAGATGGGCATACCCGGTGACTTCGGCAACGAGCGCGTTGCGGAGGCGTATCGGACGATGGTCGCGGCCAGCAGGAAGCACGGGAAATTCCCGGGCATGGCGGGCATCTACAACGAGCCGCTCATGCAGCGCTACATCGAGATGGGCGCGCGCTTCATCCTGTCCGGCGCGGACGCTGCGTTCCTGATGGCCAGCGCCACGCAACGGACAGGTTTCCTGCGCAAGACGCTGCGTTCCTGATCTGCACGCTCATGTGATACGCGCCGTGACCGAGGTTCCACGTTAAGCCGCTGAGCAGCCAGCGGAGGCGGGAACATGGAACCATCGATCACGCGCCGTGTCCTGATGACCGGCACGGCGGGTAGCCTCGTCCTGCGTCCGGGCAGCGGACACGCCGACGACACGACGCCGGCAGCCACGGTCGGCGCGGCAGAGCAGGCGGATGCGACCAACACCGTGCTGCATGTGAATGGCGGTCCCGTAACGTTGACCATCGAGCCGCGCACCTCGCTGCTCGATGCGCTGCGTGAGCATGCGGGGCTAATGGGGACCAAAAAGGGCTGCGACCGTGGCGCGTGTGGCGCGTGCACCGTGCACATCGACGGGCGGAGGGTGCTGTCCTGCCTGACGCTGGCGGCGCGTTGCCAGGGCAAGGCGATCACCACGATCGAGGGCCTCGCCGGCAGTGACGAACTGCATCCGGTACAGGCCGCCTTTCTGCATCATGACGGCTTCCAGTGCGGCTACTGCACGCCTGGCCAGATCATGTCGGCTGCCGCATTGATCCAGGAAGGCCACACCGGTTCCGATGGCGAAATCCGCGAGTGGATGAGCGGCAACATCTGTCGCTGCGGCGCCTATCCCAACATCGTTGCGGCCATCCGCGACGCCATGCAGGAGGGTTGAGCCATGCAGGCATTCAGCCTTCTGCAGCCTGGTTCGGCTGACGCGGCGCTAGCCGCGGCGCGGGCGCCGGGAACGAAGTACATCGCCGGCGGCACCGACCTGATGCAGTTGATGAAGGACAACGTCGAGGCGCCGACGCGGCTCGTGGATTTGGATGGTGTCGGCCTCTCGGGCATAGAGATTGCCGGCGGCGGACTGCGCCTCGAGGCGATGGCGCGGATGAGCGACGTCGCTGCCCATCCGGCGGTGCGCGAAGGCTGGCCTGTGATCGCCGAGGCGTTGCTGGCGTCGGCCTCGCCGCAGGTGCGCAACATGGGAACCATCGGCGGCAACCTGTTGCAGCGCACGCGCTGCGGGTATTTCCGCGACACCGGCTTCGCCTGCAACAAGCGCGAACCCGGTTCGGGCTGCCCCGCAATCCGGGGTGAGAGCCGGATGCTGGCGATCCTGGGCGGCAGCGATAGTTGCATTGCGACGCATGCCTCGGACCTGGCGGTCGCGCTGATGGCGCTCGATGCGACGCTTGAACTGCGCAGCGCGGACGGCGGGACGCGGCAGGTGCCGATCGGCGAGTTCTATCGCCTGCCCGGCGACACGCCCCAGACCGAGACGGTGTTGGCGCCGGGCGAGATGATCGCGGCGGTCACCGTCGCGGACAGTCCGGCGGCGCGGCGCTCGCATTACCTGAAGGTACGGGATCGCGCGAGCTTCGAGTTCGCGTTGGTGTCGGCAGCCGTAGCGGTCGAGACGAGCGGCGGAGCGGTGCAGGATATCCGTGTGGCCGCGGGTGGCGTCGGCGCCCGGCCGTGGCGCTTGGCTGAGGTTGAGGCGGCCTTGGGCGGCGCCGCACTCGATGACGCGGTGCTGCGCGATGCCGCCGCGCGTGCCGGCACCGATGCACGCACCACGCGGCAGAACCAGTTCAAGGTCACCCTGTTGCGGCGCACGGTACTGCGCGCGCTGCAGACCGTGTCCGTCTGACGGAGGGTTAGCATGGCGATCATCGGACAGCCGATCGACCGTATCGACGGACGCCTGAAGGTGACCGGACGTGCGACGTATGCAGCGGAATTTGCCGTCCCTGGGATCGTGCACGCGGTGCTGGTGCAGAGCACGGTCGCGGCGGGCGCCGTCACCGGCTTCGACAGTGACGCGGCGAAGTCCATGCCGGGCGTGCTGGCGGTCATCACCCCGCAGAATGCGCCGAAGCTGCCGATGAAAGGCACGCAGCAGATGGTGCGTGCGCCGTTGCTGCAGGACATGGGCGTTGCATTCAACGGCCAGCATATCGCCGTCGTGGTGGCCGATACGCTGGCACGCGCCGATGATGCGGCGTCGCGGATACGCGTGCAGTACCGGCGCGACGAGGCGATTACCTCGATGGATGCGGTGCTCGACCAGGCCTATCCGCCGAAGAACTTCCGTAATGGGGAGCGGCCGCCGGATTCGGCCCGCGGCAATGCCGACCTCGGCTTTGCTGCCGGCTCCGCACGGCTTGATGCCACCTACATCACGCCGATGGAGCATCACAATCCGATGGAGCCGCACGCCACCATCGCGCGCTGGGATGGCGACAGACTGACCGTGTGGACAGCGACGCAGGGGATCACCGGCGCACAGACGGCGCTCGCCGGATTGTTCGGCATCGATCCAGCGAATGTCCGGGTGATCTGCCCCTATGTCGGCGGCGGGTTCGGCTGCAAGGGCAACACCTGGCCGCCGGCGACGCTCGCGGCGATGGCAGCCAAGGTCGTCGGCCGACCGGTCAAGCTGGTGGTGACGCGCGCGCAGATGTTCACCTCCAACGGATATCGCCCACGCACGGTGCAAAAGCTGCGCTTCGCCGCCGACCATCATGGAACGCTGGTCTCGATGCGTCACGACGGCTTCTCGCAGATGTCGCTGCAGGCGCTCGGCGAGTTCAGCGAACCGGTCGGGCTGGCAACAGAGATGTTGTACGCGTGTCCCAATGTCGCGGTGACGCACCGGTTGGTGGCAACGCACGCCAGCCTGCCGACCTACATGCGCGCACCCGGCCTGGCGAGCGGCAACTTCGCGCTTGAATCGGCGATCGACGAGCTGGCGGTGGCGCTGCGGATGGACCCGCTCGAGATCCGCATGCGCAACTATGCCGAAACGGATCTACACGAGAACCGGCCGTACGCCAGCAAGGCGTTACGCGAATGCTATCAGCAGGGCGCCGAGGCATTCGGCTGGTCGCGCCGATCGCACGAACCGCGTTCCATGCGCGACGGCAACATGCTGATCGGCTGGGGCATGGCGACCAGCCTGTATCCTACGCACCGCATGCCGGCGGCCGCGCGGGTGCGTCTGGCCGCCAACGGTATGGCCGTGGTGCAGGCGGGAACGCAGGACCTCGGCACCGGGACCTATACGGTGCTGTCGCAGGTCGCCGCGGATGCGTTGGGGATGAAGGTCCACCGAATCCGCTTCGAACTTGGCGACAGCGCGCTGCCACACGCACCGGTGTCTGGTGGCTCGATGACAGTGGCGAGCGTTGGGCCGGCGATCCTCGCTGCGTGCGAGGCGCTGCGCGGCAAACTGTTCGACCTGGCCTTGGCCGATCCCCTGCTGGGTTGGCAAGGCGTCAGCCGAGACGCGCTGCGGTTGCAGGACGGTGCGGTCCTCGGCCCGGACCGCCGCGCGACCGTGGCCGAACTGCTCGCGCATCGCGGCGAGGAAGCCATCGAGGCGAGCGCCAACGCAAAGGCCGGGGAAGAACATGAGCGCTATGCGATGCATGCGTTCGGCGCGCAGTTCGCGGAGGTGCAGGTCGATCCGGATCTCGGCGTGGTGCGGGTCAGCCGGTTCGTCGGAGCGTTCGATGCCGGCCGCGTGATGAACGCGAAGCTGGCGCGTAGTCAGTTGATCGGTGGCATTGTCTATGGCCTTGGCATGGCGCTGTTGGAAGAAACGCATGTCGACGGGGAGACCGGTCGCATCGTCAATGCGAACATCGCTGAATATCTGGTGCCGGTGAATGCCGATGTGCCCGACATCCAGACGATCCTGGTGGCCAATGACGAGCGCAATTCCAATCCGCTGGGCGCGAAGGGGATCGGCGAGCTTCCGATGGTCGGGGTGGCTGCGGCAGTGGCAAATGCTGTGTATCATGCGACAGGCGTGCGTGTGCGCGAGCTGCCGATCAGGATCGAGGATCTGCTAGCATGACCGGCGGCGGCTACCGGGAAACGTGACATGGCGAACCCTGCGACGGGCCGGGACACTTCGATCCGCACCTATCGCGCAAAGCGCAACTTCGCCGTCACGGCGGAGCCCGCGCCGGGGACACGGAGCGAACCCGGCCGAGCGCCGATGTTCGTGGTGCAGAAGCACAGGGCGCATCGTGCCGGACTGCATTGGGACTTTCGCCTCGAGCATGATGGCGTGCTGTGGAGTTGGGCGGTGCGCAAGGGACCATCGCTCGACCCCGCGGACAAGCGGATCGCGGCGCATGTCGAGGATCATCCGCTGGACTACGCTGATTTCCAGGGTGACATCCCGGAAGGGCAGTACGGCGCGGGCACGGTGGAAACCTGGGATCGCGGCACATGGCACTCGCTCGACAATCCCGCGGAAGGGATGCGCAAGGGTGAACTCAGGTTCACCCTGGACGGGACGCGGCTACACGGTCGCTACACGCTCGTCCGATTGAAGCCGCGTCCCGGTCAGCGCAGCCGTCAGGATAGCTGGCTGCTGATCAAGGGCCACGACGAGGCGGAATGCAAAGGCGCGGACGCGACCACGATCGAACAGCAGGCGCCTGCGCCGAAGCCCGCGCGCAAGAGGCCGCGCAAGTCGCGCGACGACCCGCCGGCCGAAGGCGCCGTGCGGGGCAGGCTGCCGCAGCGTCAGGCGCCGCATCTCGCCTCGGTGGCGGAGGATCCGCCGGAAGACGCCGGCTGGATCAGCGAGATAAAGTTCGACGGCTACCGTCTGCTCTGCTGGATCGACCACGGCAACGTCCGCCTGGTGACACGAAACGGCCTGGACTGGACGGATCGACTGCCCGCCGTGGCACGGGAAGTGGGCAAGCTTGACGTGACCGGGGCGCTGATCGACGGCGAGCTGGTCGCCATCGAGAAGAATGGCGCTTCGAGTTTTCCCGCGCTGCAGGCAGCGCTTTCCGCGGGCAAGGACGAGACGCTCGTCCTTTATCTGTTCGATCTGCTGCACCTTGACGGCTGGGACCTGCGTTCCTGCCGGCTGATCGACCGCAAGCAGGCCCTGCGCGGGATCTCGGACTGGCGTGGCATGTTGCGCTACAGCGATCATCAAGAGGGCAACGCAGACGCCATGCGCCGCGAGGCGTGCCGCATGGGCCTGGAGGGCATCATCTGCAAGCGGGTCGATGCACCCTACCGGGCCGGGCGCGGGCGCAGTTGGGTGAAGGTCAAGTGCCGCGAGCGCGAGGAGCTGATCGTGCTCGGCTGGACGCCACCCGGCGGCAGTCGAACCGGGCTCGGCTCGTTGCATCTGGGCTATTACGATCCCGAGGGGAAGCTCCACTATGCCGGGGGTGTCGGCACCGGATTTTCCGAAAGCGAGCTGGCGAGGCTGAGCGAACGGCTTGCGGCACTCGCAGCGGATCCGCCGAAGCCGCTGTTCGTTGCCGGTGATCCGTTGCCGAAGGACATTCGCTGGG
>Ga0170475_125056261_pt1 | contig 10102 bp, 9 predicted proteins | sample Soicark_Litter_5_FD_111474 | JGI IMG/M metagenome (GOLD analysis project Ga0170475, IMG submission 111474) | Avena fatua rhizosphere microbial communities from Hopland, California, USA. Combined Assembly of 48 SPs | reverse complement strand
CCGCCGACGATGAGCGTCGCGCCGAGGTAGTCGATGCTCACGTCGGCGCGACGGACCACGGGCAGGTGCAGCGTCTTCTGCAGGACGACGAAGGCGGCGAGCGCGAACGGCGCGCCCACGAGGAAGCACCAGCGCCAGCCCAGCCACGAGGTGTCGACGATGACACCACCGATGAGCGGGCCGCTGACGGTCGCGACCGCCATCACGGCACCCATGTAACCGGAGTACCGGCCCCGCGAACGGGGCGGGATCGCGGCGCCGATGATGGCCTGCGCCAGCGCCATCAGACCGCCCATCGCGAGGCCCTGCAGTACGCGGGCGCCGATCAGGAACGGCACGTTCTGGGACAGGCCGGCCAGGGCGGACCCGATCACGAAGACCGAGATCGCGATCTGCACCAGCAGCTTCTTGCTCACCAGGTCCGCGAGCTTGCCCCAGATCGGCGTGGACACCGTGGTGGCCAGCAGGCTCGCGGTGAGAACCCAGGTGTACTGCGTCTGGGTGCCTTCGAGGTCGGCGATGATCGTCGGCAGGGCATTGCTGACGATCGTCGAGCTCAGCATCGCTGTGAACAGCGCGGCGAGCAGTCCGATCAGGATCTCGAGGATCTCGCGGTGGGTGAGTTCCGGCGCGCCGGGCAGTTGGCGCCGGGTCTCGGTGACAGTCATCAATCTCCCGTGTGGTGTGAACGCCTCACGACCTTGTTGGCCTCGGTGATCGCTGTCGCCACCCGCTGCATGGTGGCAGCGGCCGCGATCAGGGCGTCGTCATCGAGGTCCGCCAAGGCGGTTCGCAGGTGCTGGGTGTAGGACGAGTACAAGGCCTCCAGCTCGGCCTTGCCCCGGGGTGAGAGGCTGACCAGTCCGACGCGGGCGTCGGCCGGATCCGGTCGACGGCTCACCAGTCCGTCGGCCTCCAGTGCGGTCAGTTGGCGGCTCACCACCGATGCGTCGACGCCGAGCTTGGCGGCGATCTCGCCGCCGCGCTGCTCGCCGTCCTTCATCAGCACCTTCAGCACGCTGGCGTCGGAACGGCGCAGGCCGCCGTCGCCGGTCAGGTTCCGGTGCTCGATACAGCGCACGGCGCGCACCAGCGAGCTGACTCCTTCGAGCAGCTCCTGAGCGGCCGCGTCCCGCTCTACCCCCGGGACGAGGGGTTGTTGAGCTAGTTGCATACCCCAACTATATACTTGGATAGTTGGTTTCCGCAACCATGTGCGTAGCTGTGAAGACCTAGTTACTAACTGTGACGGATCAGCCCAGATCAGTGTTGAGGCGGGCCAGGAGACGGCCGAGGTCGGCCAGGTCTGTCGGGTTCCAGCGGCTGAGAATGGCGCGGAACTCGGTCTGGCGCTGCGCCCGCATCGCGTCGTACCGCTCGGCGCCGGTGGTGGTCAGGCGGAGCAGTCGGGCCCGGCCGTCGTCGGGGTCGCCGACGCGTTCGATCAGGCCTAGGTTCTCGAGTTGGGTGATGCCGCGACTGACGGTGGACTTGTCCAGGCCGAGCACCTGGGCGACCTCGGACGCGCGGACGCCAGCTGCACCGCCGGTCCCGAGCTCGATCTGCGAGATGAGGGCGTAGCCGGCGGCATCCATTTCCGGGTGGACCCGGCGCGCCAGCCGCAGCGACGCCGAGCGCGAACGGCGGAACAGCGCCGACAACTCCTGCTCGATCGCGGCGATCCGCGCCTCGGCCCGCTCGCCGTACTCAGACCGCTCGGCCGACTCAGACCGCTCCGCCGGCTCAGACAGCGCGGCCGGCTGAGGCTTCTCGTCCGGCTCAGGCTGCTCGGCGAGATCGGGCCGCGGGGCTTGGCCGGTTTGCTCGGGATTCTGGACCGGGGAGCTCATCGGATCACGATTCCGGCGTCGCGGAGGGCCTTCTTCACGTCGGCGATACGGAAGTCGCCGAAGTGGAACACGCTCGCCGCGAGCACGGCGTCCGCGCCGGCCTGGACCGCGGGCGGGAAGTGCTCCGGCAGTCCCGCTCCCCCGCTGGCGATCAGCGGTACGTCGACGACGTCGCGGACCGCCTTGATCAGTTCGAGGTCGAAGCCCTGCTTCGTCCCGTCGGCGTCCATCGAGTTCAGCAGGATCTCCCCCGCGCCCAGTTCGCAGCTGCGCCGGGCCCACTCGATCGCGTCCAGGCCGGCCGACTTGCGGCCGCCATGCGTGGTCACCTCGAACCCGCTCGGCTGGTCAGCGGACCGGCGTACGTCGAGAGACAGCACCAGCACCTGGTTGCCGAACCGGTGGGCGATCTCGCGGATCACCTCCGGCCGCGCGATCGCGCCGGTGTTGATGCCGACCTTGTCCGCACCGGCCCGCAGCAGCCGGTCCACGTCGCCGACCTCGCGCACTCCCCCGCCGACCGTCAGCGGGATGAACACCTGCTCGGCGGTCCGCCCGACCACGTCGTACGTCGTCTCCCGCGAGCCCGACGACGCGGTGATGTCGAGGAAGGTGAGCTCGTCGGCGCCCTCCGCGTCGTACACCTGAGCCATCTCCACCGGGTCCCCGGCGTCGCGCAGGTCGAGAAAGTTGACGCCCTTGACCACCCGTCCGGCATCAACGTCCAGACAGGGGATCACTCGCACGGCAAGGCTCACGCCGCAAGCCTACCGAGCCGCACCTCGCGGATCCGGCGCACCTGTCTCAGAGCAGCGCAGCACGTACGATCGGCCACGCGATCAGGACACCGACGGCCGCCGCGGCCAGCAGCACCACGACGTTCAACGGATTGCGCTTGTACGCCGGGTCCACGCCGATCTCACGAACGAGCTCGAGCGCACCGATGGTCGCGCGATGCTCAACCGGAAGCCCGAGCGCCGCCCCGACCGCGTGGAGCATCTCCGCCGACCACAGCCAGCGGGCCAACCCGATCCGGGTGCCGTCGGAAGCGAGGATCACCATGATTCCCAACGGCAGCGACGACCTGACCCTGCCGATCGAGAGCACCCGCACCAACTGCGCACGCGGCAGCACCTTCGGCGTCGCCCAGGCAGTGGACTGGTAGGCGAGGGTGTCTGTGTCGATGGAGATCGTGGCACCGCGGAGGCCGAGCCAAGCGAGCAAGGCCAGCGCGGCGATCAGCACGACGAAGAGCGCCGCGGCCGCCGGCCAGCTGATCGCCCACGTCGCGAGGGAGACGCACAGGACAGCCGACAGCACAACGTAGGTGCTTGCGAGGATCCAGAACTGGCGGCCGGCCGAGGCGAACCTCGGCCGGAGGACGAGCGGCGTCATTTCCAGGCGCGGCGCTTGCCGGTGCTGGACGGGAGTTGGCGGGTGGACTCCCAGACGCGGCGCCAGTGGGCGGCTTCGGGGCCGGTCTGCGACGGCGAGGCGCCGATCGCGGCGCGGCGGCGGGCCTCGTACCAGGTGGTCGACTCCTCGTCGAGGAGTGCCGAGACCGCTGCTGCGATCCGGGGCGCGAAGTCGCGGGCGCTCTCACCCTCGGCGGGGCGCAGCGGGTCGCCGTACCGGACCGCGACGCCCGGACGGCCGGGCACCGGCCAGCCGCGACCGCGCGGCATCGCGGCGAACGAGCCCTTGATGCCGACCGGGACGACCGGGACGTTGTGCTCGACGGCGAGGTACGCCGCACCCATGCGGAACCGCTGCACCCAGCCGTCCGGCGAGCGTGTCCCCTCCGGGAACACGACGACGTTCCAGCCGTCCGCGAGCAGGTCGCCCGGGGTGGAGCTCATCTTGCCGCCGCGGCGTTCGATCGGGAACGTGTTGAACACGATCGCCGACCCGGCCGCCCGCCACCAGGTGTCGAAGAAGTAGTCGGCGGCCGCCGCGAACGCCGTCTTGCGGCGGATCGCGTCCGGCAGCGACAGCAGCAGCAAGGGGGTGTCCAGGTGCGACGAGTGGTTCGCGACGATCAGCGCCGGTCCGTCGAGCTTCAGCAACGAGTCCAGCGCTGACCTGCGGGGACACCTCGAAGTTGAGTACGGCGTTCAGCGGGACCTTCTGGATGAAGTCGCGGACCGCGATCGCGGCGGGCGTGCGGGCCCACTTGGTCGGGAAGACCGAGGTCTCCTTAGGGATCACGTACGGCTCGGCGGACCGCGGCACCTGCGGCCGCCGTCCCCAGCGCCAGCCGCGTGCGACCTGCTTCACGTCACGCACGGTCTCCCGGCTGTACTTCACCAGGCCGGCACCCATCAGCGCACGTCCGCGAGCAGGTGCGGCGGGTTGTGCAGGTAAGTGATCGACGGCGACCGGCCGACCGAGTGGCTCACCATCTCGAGCGCGTCCTGCAGTGTGGAGGCGGACCGGAAGCCCATCCGCTCGACGGTCTTGCGGTTCGCGCCGACCCAGACGATGTCACCGCAGTGGTCCAGGGCGTGGGAGATCCAGTACCACATGTAGAACGGGTGCACGCCATGGTAGGCGTACGACGTCCGGTACAGGTGGATGTACCACGGGTCCTCGGCGTACTGCTTCTCGAACTTCGCCTCGATGGTGGCCGGGTCGGTGCTCTCCGAGAGCACCTCCTCGAAGAAGTCGACGTACGAGGGATGGTGCAGCTGGCTGAACTCGTAGTCGACCGGGTGGTAGAGGATCACCGCGCCGTCCTTGCGGACGATCGGGTTGCCCCGGTACGAGTTGAAGTAGTAGCCCAGGCCCATGCAGGCGGCCAGGATCGGGTTCATCACCGAGTTCACGTTGTACGGGCCGACGAACGGCACGCCCATGATCGCTACGTCGGACTGGCCCTGCACCTCGACCAGGTGCTGGCGGTGCACGTTCTCGAGGGTCTTGTCGTGCACCGGCTCGATCTTGCCCGCGTTCACCCCGGTCAGTCCGTAGTTCGACCGGACGTCGGTGAAGATCCTGTGCCGCAGCTTGCCCGGCGCCGCCGCCAGCGCCCGCTTGGTGGCCAGCATCGAGGCCTGGTCCTTGATCGACCACTCCCACTCGCGCTTCTGCAGGAACTCCAACGGCCCGCCGAAGATGTCGTTGTTCAGCGTGGTCTCGATCTGGAACACCTTGACGTGCTGGGTCAGCACCTCACCCATCCGCCAGGCGGAGTGGTGCATCTTCGACGCCTTGTGGTCCATGAAGGACCGGGAATGGATCATCGTGTGACTGTTGTGGTGGTGCTTCAGCGACTTGTACGACGCCAGACCGATCGAGGTGGACTTGTGGCCACCGTCCATCGCCACCAGGTTCACGTTGACGTAGACCAGCAGGTCGGACTCGGCGGCCCGCTTGGAGATCTCGACGTCCTCGCCGTGCTTGGTCTGGCCCAGGTGGGTCAGGTTCGCGGCGTCTTCGGCGTCGAAGTTGTAGAGCTTGCCGTCCGGGAAGAACGAGCGGAACACCCGCTCGCCGACGATGTCGCGCAGCTCGTTCGGGGTCAGCCGGCGGTGCAGGGCGTTCGCCGAGATCAGCTCGACGTCGTCGACGCCGGCCTGAGCGGCCAGCTCCAGCACGGCCTCGATGATGCGCTGGCGGATGTCCGGCTTCTTCATCGGCGGCAGCGGCAGCGAGATGTCGTCGAAGGCGATCGTCAGCCGCATCCCGGCGCTCAGCAGCTCCGGCAGCGGCTCGGACTCGATCGGGTTCAGCAGCGCGTTCTGGATCGCCTCGTCGACGTCCCGGACCGGCGGCAGGGCCTCCGGCGGGTAGACCACCCGGGTGCCGAGCGGGAACCGCTCCAGCAGGAAGCCCTCACCGTTGTGCACGAGCAGCGGCGGCGTCCGGTCGTCCACCTCAAGCACGAATCCTGGCCGAGCCATGTTCAGAACCTCTCTCGTCGTACAGTCAGCGCCCTCATGAGGCCCTCACATCGAATGCGACCTTGACCGTGCCGAGCCGGCCGGCCGAATGCGCGTGGTCGATCGCCTCGCGCCAGCGGTACAGCGGGTAGCGTGCGCCGACGATGCCGTCCAGCGGGGCGCGGCCGGCCAGCTCCAGCGCGGTCTCGAACGCCGGGCGGCCGTTCGGCTCCTCCCGCGCGGACGCATAGGTGCCGGTCACCTCGAGCTCGCGGAACCACACCGGGGACAGGTCGGCGCCGCTGGCCGGCATCCCGGACAGCACGACCCGGCCGCCGGCCTTGGTGACCCGCAGGACGGTGTCGATCGAGTCCTTGCTGCCGACCGCGTCGACTGCGACGTCCACGCCGCCCAACAGGAACTCGCCGGCCCCGAAGTCCGGCTTGAGCCGGAACGCGCCCGTGGCTCGGCGAACGCCGCGGAACACCTCGTCCGGCGCGACCACGTCACTGGCTCCGAACGCGCGTGCCAGCTCACGCTGCTTCGCGTGCTTGGCGACCACCGTGATCCGGCCGGCCTGCGTCAGCTCGCGCAGCGCGAGGGTCGCGAACAGCCCGACCGCGCCGGCGCCGCTGACCAGCACCGACTGCCCGGGCGCGACCTGGGCCCGGAGCGCGGCGTGCACCGCACCGGCCAACGGCTCGACCAGGACAGCCCTCTCGTCGGACAGTCCCTCCGGTACGGCGTACAACTGGCTGCGGTGCGCAACCATCAGATTGCCCCAGCCGCCACCGGTGTCCTTGCAGAACCCGGTCTGCAGACCCGGCGCCACGTGGCCGACCGTGATCCGGTCGCAGCGGTTGGTGTTGCCTGTCGCGCAGCCCTGGCAGGGCTCGACACCGCGGGCCGCGCAGGTGAGCACCGAGTCCACCACGACCCGGGTGCCCTTGGGCAGGTCCTCGCAGTCGTCGAGCAGCTCGCCGACGACCTCGTGACCGGGCACGAACGGCATCGACACCACCGCGGAGAAGTACAGCTTGGTCGCGCCGGTCACCATGCCGAGGTCGGAACCGCAGATGCCGGACAGGATCGGGCGGATCCGCGCCCAGCCCTCCCGGTCGGCCCTGGGTTCGTCGATGGTGACCAGCCGCAGCGGCGCGGCCGGACCGGTGAGGATGCCGGGGATGCGGCCGCCGACCGCCTTGGCCGCCAGGTACTTGGCCGGCGACCGGTACATCTCGAGAGCGAGCATCATCGAGCGTTCACCCCAGGCAACTCCAGTCGGGACGAAGTGGACGGGGTCTTCCAGTCGACGATCTGCCAGCGAGCGGCCCGGGCGGCCCGGTACAGCGACACGTCCGGCGAGACCGCGACCGGATTGCCGACGGTCGTCAGCATCGGCAGGTCCGAATGACTGTCGGCGTACGCGTAGGACTTGGACAGGTCGATGTTGGCCTGCCGGGCGTGGTGCTTGATCCACGCGGCCCGGGACTCACCGACCAGCGGCGGACCGGACAGGAAGCCGGTGCAGCGGCCGCGGTCGTCGACCGCCAGCTCGGCAGCGACGATCTCGTCGAACAGCGGCTCGAGCGGCCTGGTCAGCGGGCGAACCGCGCCGGTGATCAGGATCGTCTTGTGACCGGCCGCGCGGTGCTCGCGGATCCGTCGTACCGCCGCGCCGCTCAGGCGTTCGAGGACGTGCTCGGCGAGTACCTCGTCGACGATCCGGTTCAGCTCCTCCAGGTCCGCGCCCTCGTAGCGCCGGTAGATCGTACGCAGGAAGGTGCCGCGATCCTTGCGCTCGGCCGAGATCAGCTTCGGCAGCCGACGCAGCATCGCACCGATCTCACCGACCCGCTGGTGGCTGTCCAGCTCGGGCAGCCGCATCCACAGGTAGGTCTCGATGACATTGGACGACAGCAGCGTGCCGTCCATGTCGAACGCCGCGATCACCTGCGCGTCGGCGGACGGCTCGACCTTCTTCAGTACGCCGGCTGACTCGGCCAGCGCCTTGTTCCGCTTCTTGCGTACGACGTCGAGCCGGCGGAGCGAGTCGGTGACACTCGGGCAATGCACTTCCTGCAGGTAGTGCTGCCAGTCCACGATCGAGGTGTCGCACCAGAACTTCTCCCGGTCGTCACCCTCGAGCGAGTTGTGCAGCGCCAGCACGTTGTCGTCGACGAACTGCAGCTCGGCCTGCGCGTACTCGGAGTACAGATCCATGTAGCGCCGGAGGAAATCGAGCCGGCGCTTCTGTACGTCGAGCTCGCGGGCGTACTTGCGGGTGCGCTCGCCGCGCGGGACGCGGGTGATGACCGCGTCGGCCAGCTTGTGCGCGCGTTCGCCGTACCTGAGCATCGTCTCGACCGAGTCGCCGCCGGGGAACTTCCACACCGGCAGCCGGACCGCGCCGCGTTCACCGAGGTCGAACGGGTGCTTGGAGAAGTACGCGCGGACCCCGGCGTACAGCTGCTCGAAGGTCAGCGGGTTCCGGGCTCCGGAGCTGACGTGGTAGTACTCGGGCTTGTTCAGCTCGGGCTCGGTCGCCATCACCGCGCAGATCGCACCGACCACGTGGTCGACCGGGATGATCTCGACCACCGAGTCCGGCGACGCCGGGAACTCCGGCAGCTCGCCGCGGCCGTACGCCAGGATCAGCGGCTCGGCCATCTTGAAGCCCTCGATCCAGCCCGGGTGCGGGGACTGCAGCGCGGACTCGATGATGGCCGGCCGGACGATCGAGGTCGGGAACCTGCCGGAGAACTCCTCGACCACCCGCTCGCCGAGCGCCTTGGTGAAGGTGTAGCAGTCGGTCCAGCCGAGGCTGCGGGCCCGCTCGGTGCCGGTCTCGACCAGTCGCTTGGCGACCCACTCGGTACGGCGCCGCTCGGTGTCGGCCGCGGCGGTCAGGTGACCGGCGCGGCGGTGCAGCTTCTCGGCCTCCTTGCGGAACCTCGCCAGCATCGGCGCGGACCGGGACTGCTCCTCGACCCGGGACTTCATCGCCATCCCGGCCTCGGCCTCGGTCCGCCAGTCGACCGAGTGGTCGACCGGCGCCTCCGGGATGGCACCGCGGCGGCGGCCGGCGGTGTAGGCGGTGGAGATGTGCACGTAGTGGATCCGGCGGTCGGTTCCCTGCCGGCTCTCGTCGATGCGCTCCAGCAGGCTCTTGGTGCCGAGCACGTTGGTGGTGAACGCCTCGTGGATCGGCGGGTCGAAGCTCACGTCACCGGCGCAGTGCACGACGATGTCGAGGTCGGTGGGCAGCGCCGGTACGTCGGCCAGGTCGCCCTCGACCACCTGGATCCGGGCCGCGGTCAGCGCCTCGGCATCGGCGTAGGCTGTGCCCTCGCCGTAGAACGGCTTGAAGATGTCCTTCTTCAGCAGCTGTGCCATCCGGTCGGTCCCGCTCAGCGAGCCCTTCGGGCGGATGATCGCTACGACGGTAGTGCCGGGGAGGTCGCCGAGGATCCGGTGCAGCAGCGCCTCGCCGACGAAGCCGGTGATGCCGGTGACCAGGACCTTCTTGTCCTTGAGCTTGTCCTTGAGCTTGCCGCCCAGACTCACTTGTCGCCTCCACGCGTGAGCTCGAGTGCCTCGGTCAGGGTGAACGCACCGGCGTACAGCGCCTTGCCCACGATCACGCCCTCGACGCCGTCCGGCACCAGCGTGCTCAGCGCCGCGAGATCGTCGAGGCTGGAGACGCCGCCGGACGCGACGATCGGCTTGGCGGTGCGCGCGCACAGGTCCCGGTACAGGTCCAGGTTCGGGCCCTGGAGCATGCCGTCCTTCGTGACGTCGGTGACCACGTAGCGCTCGCAGCCGGCTGATTCCAGCCGCTCGAGCACCTCGTACAGATCGCCGCCTTCTTTGGTCCAGCCGCGGGCGGCGAGGGTACGGCCGCGGACGTCGAGGCCGATCGCGACGCGGTCGCCGTACTGCTGGATGATCCGGTCGCACCACTGCGGGTTCTCCAGCGCGGCGGTGCCGATGTTCACCCGGCGGGCACCGGTCGCGAGAGCCGCCTCGAGAGAGTCGTCGTCGCGGATGCCGCCGGAGAGCTCGACCTGGACGTCGAGTTTGCCGGTGACGTCGGCGAGCAGTTCCCGGTTGCTGCCACGGCCGAACGCCGCGTCCAGGTCGACGAGGTGGATCCACTCGGCCCCGGTGTCCTGCCAGGCCATCGCCGCCGCGAGCGGATCGCCGTACGACGTCTCGCTTCCGGCCTCGCCCTGCACCAGCCGGACTGCCTGCCCGTCCGCCACATCGACGGCAGGCAGCAGCACCAGGTTCTCAGACATGGCCCACACCCTAGAGGGCTTCGATCCAGGATCCGTAACCCGGAGCCCCGCTGAGTCGTTGAGATCCAAT
>Ga0170475_117492247_pt1 | contig 10102 bp, 8 predicted proteins | sample Soicark_Litter_5_FD_111474 | JGI IMG/M metagenome (GOLD analysis project Ga0170475, IMG submission 111474) | Avena fatua rhizosphere microbial communities from Hopland, California, USA. Combined Assembly of 48 SPs | reverse complement strand
GAGGGGCTCGCGGCTCAGGCGACGGCGAACGGGGAGCGGCCACCGTCGGCGATGAACCGGTCGATCTCCTGCTCCAGCACGGACAGCGGCACGCTGCCGAGCGCGAGCACCGCGTCGTGGAAGCTGCGGATGTCGAACTCGGCACCGAGGGCGGCCTCGGCCCGGCGGCGCAGTTCCCAGATCTTCAGCTGACCCAGGTGGTAGGCGCAGGCCTGCCCGGGCCACGCGATGTAGCGGTCGATCTCGGTGACGATCTCGTGGTCGGAGATCGCCGTGTTGGCCCGCATGAAGTCCTGGGCCTGCTCGCGACTCCAGCCCAGCGCGTGCATGCCCGGGTCGACGACGAGCCGGACGGCCCGCCACATCTGGAAGCTGAGCATGCCCATCATCTCGAACGGCGTCTCGTAGATGCCCAGCTCGACACCGAGCCGCTCGGTGTACAACGCCCAGCCCTCGCCGTAGGCCGAGATGTAGACCTCCCGGCGGAAGGCGGGATGGTGCTCCTGCTCCATGGCGAAGGGGATCTGGAATGCGTGCCCGGGAGCTGCCTCGTGCAAGGTGAGCGCGGGTATCGAGTACAGCGGCCGGGCCGGCAGGTTGTACGTGTTGAGCGTGTACCGCCCCGGGCCTCCGCGCCCGAAGGTGTAGAACGGCGCGAGGTCGGCCGGCGGCTCGACGATGCCGAAGCGCCGCTCGGGCAGCTTCCCGAACGCCCGGTCGACGACCAGGTCGAACTTCTTCGCCTCCCAGGCCGCCACCATGAGCAGTTCCTTGGCGGTCTTCGCGTAGAAGCGCGGGTCGGTGCGCATGTACTCGAGGAGTCCGGGCACGTCACCGGGGAAGCCCGCCTCGGCGGCGATCTCCTCCATCTCCGCCCGGATCGCGGCGACCTCCCGCTGGCCGATGTCGAAGATCTCCTGCGGGCTGAGCTCCGTCGTCGTGAACTCGCGGAGCTGGGCCTCGTAGAAGGCGGCGCCGTCGGGTCCGTCGATCGCCGCCGTGGACACCGGGAGCTGCGGGAAGTACTCCTCCTCGACGAAGGTCAGCAGCTCCCGGTACGCCGGGATCACCGCCTCCGCGACCACCGCGCAGGCCTCCTCGCGCAGGCCGGTACGGAGATCCTCCGGGAGCGACTTCGGCAACGTGTCGAAGGGCTTCACGAACGCTGTGTCCCCCGGCACCGTCGCCGTGGCCACCGTCCGGATCGTCTCCTGCCGGCCGACCATGGAGATCCGGGGCGGACCGAAGCCCCGGCGGACGCCGGCGCGCATGTTCTCGATCTGCTGCCCGATGTACCGGGGGACGTCGGCGAGCTGCTTCAGGTAGCGCCGCGCCTCGTCCTCGGTGGTGAACGTGCGGTTGCCGCGATCGGCCAGCAGACCCCAGAACGAGGTGTCGGCGTTGGCGGGCCGCTCGTACATCCGGAAGCGCTGCTGCGCGACCAGCGTCGCGATCTGCTGCTCGTACACCGCGCGGTCCTGCTGGGCGCGGGGCGAGAGCTCGTCGACGGCGATCTGCGCGAGCTCGGCGAGCACCGACTCCCAGCGGCGCAGCCGCTCCTGCTGGGCGGCCTCGCTCACATCGGGCAGGAAGTCGTCGATCGGCCCGAGCATGGACAGGGACTGGGCCCCCAGCTGCTCGGTCCGCCAGCGCCACTCGGACTCGTGCAGTTCCCGCAGCTTCGCGTCGGCCGTCGTCGTCGCCACCGGCGTCGTCATTCCGTTGCCCCACTTGTCGGCTCGGGCGTCATCATCCGCGGGTCGTCGGTCGTGCCGACGGACTTTCCGGGACGGTCGATCTCCAGCTCCGGGGTCTTGCCGCCGGTCGCCCAGTCGATGAACTCGGCCAGGTGGGTGCTCTGCGCGACGCGCGAGGCCTCGTGGACGTACATCATGTGACCGGCCTCGTAGTAGCGCCGCATGATGTTGTCCTGGGCCTCCTCCGGGATCCGCAACTGGGCGAGGACCCGCTCAGCCGCGGCGAACGGGGTGGCGCCGTCGTAGTACCCGAATCCCACGTACACCTTGAGGTCCGGGTTGGTCCGCATCGCGGTCGACAGGTCCTCGGCGGTGGTCACCGCCCGGTTCTCGAACTCCTTGTACGACCACGGCTGCACCCGGTCGGTGAGGATCTCGTAGGTGAAGTCGGACTCGTAACCCAGCTCCGACCGCACGTAGTGGTTCACCCCGGCGGTGTAGGGGAAGAAGATCACCGCGTGCGCGGGGTCGCGGTCCTGGTCGGCCAGCTGCACGTCGCCGGGATGCGCGGTGAACCGCGCATCGAGCCGTCCGGTCATGAGGTCCCGGTCGCGCAGGAGCTCGGCGAAGAACCGCTTGTGCTCGATCCGCAGGTTGGAGCGCAGCACGTAGTCGGTGTCCAGCCCGATCAGGCCGGCCATCCGTTCGGCGACGTTCCGCCGGTCCGCCGCGTCCAGCCGGCTCCCGCGGGACAGTGCGTAGGCGTAGTCGCCCTCGGCGAAGAGCTCCGCCTCGGTGACGACGTCGTGCAGGCTCCTGCCATTGAGCTTGCCGTGGTAGTGGGCCACGGCGGCGTACGTCGGCAGGTAGTTGACGTAGGGGGCGTCGTTGCCCTCGGAGAAGTGCGCGCTGCCGAAGTCGAGGATCGCCGAGATCAGGATGACCCCGTTGAGGGCGAGCCCGTGGCGGGTCGCCAGGTAGCCGGCCAGGGCCGCCGCCCGGGTCGTGCCGTAGGACTCACCGGCCAGGAACTTGGGTGAGAGCCAGCGCTGGTTGCGGGTCAACCAGAGCCGGATGGTCTCCCCCACCAGGTCCCGGTCACCGGAGTAGCCGTGGAAGTCCGCGGGGGTTCCCCCGGCGACGGCCCGGCTGTACCCGGTGGTCATGGGGTCGATGAAGACCAGATCGGCGTGCGCGAGCAGGGTCTCGGCGTTGTCCTTCAGCCCGTACGGCGGCGGTGTCCGGTTGTCGACGTCCCCGGAGTCGACCCGGCGCGGCCCCAGCAGGCCCAGGTGCAACCAGACCGAGGAGGAGCCGGGGCCGCCGTTGAAGGCGAAGATGACGGGCCGGGTCAGCGGATCGGCGTCGTCGGCCGTGTACGCGGTGACGAACACCTGGGCCGTGGGCTTCCTGCCCTCGAAGGTGCCGTCCTTGACCACCTCCTCACTGATGACCATCCGGCCCGCGGTCGCGTGGTAGGCCAGCGTCCGCGAGCCCAGGTCGAGGCTGTGCGCCGTCGTCACCAGGTCGTCGGTGGGTGGGGGGTTCTCACCTCCGGTCCGCTCCGTTGCGGTTTCCGTTGCCCGGTCCTGGTCGGCCACGATGTCCTCTCGCTTGCTCGGGTTGTCCCTGGTCTTCCGCGCGCTTCCGGTCTCAGTCCGTCCCGAGGGCACCACTCCCGCCGGGGGCGCTCGGGCGGCCGCTCATCTGCAGCTGCTCGTAGGCGATGCGCGCGCGGTCCCACTCCGGGTTGATCCGGGGGATGGCCGCGAGCAGCGTCTTGGTGTACTCGTCCTTCGGGTCGTCGAAGACGTCGTCCCGCCGGCCCTCCTCGACGACCCGCCCCTTGCTCATCACCGCCACGCGGTGGGTGATCTGGCGGACGACGGCCAGGTCGTGGGCGATGAAGAGGTAGCTGAAGCCGCGTTCCCGCTGCAGGTCCCGCAGCAGGTAGATGACCTGCGCCTGCACCGTGACGTCCAGCGCCGAGACGGCCTCGTCGCAGATGACCAGCTTGGGGTCCACGACCAGCGCCCGCGCGATCCCGATGCGCTGGGCCTGCCCACCGGAGAACTGCGCCGGATGACGGCCGGAGTGGTCGGGGTTCAACCCCACCCGGACCATCAGCTCCTTGACGATCCGCGGGTAGTCCTTGGGGTTGCCCATGCCCTGGTACCGCAGGGGCGCCGAGACGATCTGCTCGACGGTGTGCCGGGGGTTGAGGGAGGAGAAGGGGTCCTGGAAGACCACCTGCACGTTGCTGCGGAAGGCCTGCAGCTCCCTCTTGCCCAGCCGGGTCACGTCCGCGCCGTCGAACTCCAGCGTTCCCGACGTCGGTTCGAGGAGCTTGGCGATGATCCGTGCGGTGGTGGACTTGCCCGATCCGGACTCCCCCACGATCGAGGTGGTCTCGCCCGGGTAGACGTCGAAGCTCACGTCGTCGACGGCGCGGAAGGTGCCCTTGTGGCCACCGCCCTCGCTCTTGACCGAGAACTCCTTGACCAGCGACCGAGCGCGCAGCAGCGGCTGACTCCCGGATCCCTCCTGCAGGCCCGCGCTGCTCACTGCACACCTCCGAAGACCGGCCGGGGGACGTCCACGACCTCGTCGATGCGCGGCACCGCGGCGAGCAGTCGCCTGGTGTACGGGTCCTGCGGGCGGGAGAAGATCTGCTCCGTCGGCCCCGCCTCCATCGTCTGGCCGTTCTGCAGCACGTGGACGGCGTCGGCGACCTGACTGACGACGGCGAGGTCGTGGGTGATGAACAACATCCCGGCACCGGTCTCCGCCTGGAGCATCGAGATCAGTTCCAGGATCTGCGCCTGCACGGTGACGTCGAGTGCCGTGGTCGGCTCGTCCGCGATGATCAGATCGGGCTCACAGGTGAGCGCCATGGCGATCATGATCCGTTGGCGCATGCCGCCCGAGAACTGGTGCGGGTAGTCGTCCACCCGCCGCTCGGCGTCGGTGATCCGCACCCTGCGCATGGCGTCGATGGCCACCGTGCGTGCGTTCTTGCGTCCACCGCCGCGATGCGCCAGGTAGGCCTCCTCGATCTGCAGCCCCACCGTGTAGTACGGGTTCAACGAGGAGAGCGGGTCCTGGAAGATCATCGCGATCTGGTCGCCGCGGATCTTGCGCAGCCACTTCTCGCTGCGGCCGAGCAGCTCCTCGCCCTTGAACAGCACCGAGCCCGTCGTCCGTGCGCCCTTCGGCAGCAGGCCCATGATGGCCAGCGAGGTCATCGACTTGCCCGAGCCGGACTCCCCGACCACGCCCAGGGTCTTGTGCCGATCGATCCGGAAGGAGATGTCGTCGACCACGGTCGACGACCCCTCCCGGGTGTCGAAGCTGATCGACAGATTGCTGACCTCCAGGAGCGGCGCCCCGTCGGTCTGCGCGGGCTCGTCGGGATGCCGGACCTGCGTCACCGCGTCACCGTCCTGAGTCTCGGGTCGAGGAAGCGGTAGAGCAGGTCCACGACGATGTTGGCGATCACGACGAAGAAGGCCGCGAACAGCGTGACGCCCATGATCACCGGCTGGTCGTTCGTGGCGACGGCGTCGAAGGCGAGCTTGCCGACGCCGTTGAGACCGAAGACCGTCTCGGTGATGAGCGCCCCGCCCAGGAGCGTGGCGATGTCCATGCCGAACAGCGTCACCAGCGGGGTCAGCGAGGGGCGCAGCGCGTGCCGGCGCAGGATCAGGCTGCCCGGCAATCCCTTGGCCCGGGCCGTCCGCATGAAGTTCTCGTTCAGCGTGTCCAGCACGTTCGTGCGGGTCAGCCGCGCGTAGAGGGCGACGTACAGGAAGGCGAGCACGATCCAGGGCATCAGGTACGACTGGAACCACAGCCCGGGGTCCTCGGTGAAGCCGACCGAGCTGGGGAAGGGCAGCACCTGCAGCTTCACCACCAGCACGTACTGCAGCACCAGCGCCAGGAAGTAGTTGGGCAGCGCGACACCGGCCAGGGCGACCACCATCGATGCCCGGTCCCAGCCGGTCTCGGACTTCAGGGCGCTGACCAGGCCCAGCGAGATGCCGAAGACCAGCCAGATCACCGCCGCCCCCACGGCCAGGGTGACCGACACCGGGAGCCGGCCGAAGATCATGGTGAGGACGTCCTCACCGTTCTGGAAGCTGTGCCCGATGCACGGCGCCTGGCAGGCGATCGCAGACGCGCCCTCGCCGTACGTCCGGCCGGCGAAGATGCCCTTCAGGAAGGTGCCGAACTGCACCAGGAACGGCTGGTCGATGCCCAGCTGGTGCTGGATGGTCGCGATCCGGTCGGGTGTGCACGTCTGCCCGCAGATGGCCACCGCGGGATCAGGCGAGAGCGCGAAGAACACCAGGAACGTGAAGAAGGTGACCGCGAGCAGGGTGAGGACGGCCCAGAGGAGCCGCCTGGCGATGTAGGAGCTCATCAGAGTCGGTGTCCTCCGGCGATCAGCTTCTGCGCCCGGTCGCCCAGGACGGTCGCGGACAGCACGGTCAGGAAGAGGAACATGCCGGGGATCAGGAAGTAGGACGGCACCGCGGTGAACCACGGGACCGACGCCGAGATCATCTGTCCCCAGGACGCGGTCGGCGGAGTGATGCCCACCCCCAGGAACGACAGGCCGGCCTCGACCCCGATGAAGGTGGGCACCGCCAGCGTGGCGATCACGATGATCGAGCCGGAGAGGTTCGGCAGGATCTCCCGGAAGATGATCGCCGCCCGGCTCGCCCCGGACGCGTGCGCCGCCTCGACGAACTCGCGCCGGTTCAGCGACATCGTCTGACTGCGGATGATCCGGGCCATGCTCACCCAGCCGAAGAGGCTCAGGACGGTGATGAGCATCAACGGCCGGTTGATGTTCGGGAGAGCGGACAGCAGGGCGATCATGAAGATCAACGTCGGGAACGCCATCAGGAAGTCCATGACCCGCGAGATGACCTGGTCGAGGGCCCCACCGAAGGTGCCGGCGAGCATGCCGAACAGGACGCCGAGCAATGTCGTGAGCAGGGTCGCCGACAGCGCGATCAGCATGGAGACCCGCGCCCCGTAGACGATGCGGGCGAAGATGTCGCGTCCGCTCTGCGGCTCCACCCCGAACCAGTGCTCGCTGGAGATGCCACCGAAGGGCCCGATGGGGATGCCGCCGGTGGCGGGGTCCACGGCGGTGGGGTCGAAGGTGTACGGGCCCCAGCCGCTGATCTTGGTGATGAACGGCGCGAAGACCGCCATCAGCAGGACCACCGACAGGAAGGCGATGCTCAGGATCACCGGGCCGGTGAACAGTCGTCTGGGCGACCTGCCCGTGGCGAGCGGGGCAGCGCTGAGGGGCGCTGCCCCGCTCTCCACGTCCGGGACCGTCGCCGGGGTCGGCATGGCCATCGGATCAGGCCGTCGGGTCCTTCAGCCCGAGCGAGGTGTAGTCGACGTACCCCGTGCGACCGGGGTGGGCGAAGGCGTTGGCCACATTCGAGCCGACCATCTGCAGGTTGGTCGTCCAGTCCAGCGGCACGACCGGGGCGAGCTCCATGATCTCCTTGTTCAGCTTGCCGTACTCGGCGTTCTGCTGGTCCAGGTCCGTGATGGCTGCGATCTCATCGAGCCGCTGGTTGATCCCCGGGTCGTTGAGCTGGGAGATGTTCTGGTTGCCGGTCGCGGTGATCTGCCGGCCGTCGAACAGCGGCTGCAGCAGCGGCGTGCCGGACAGCCAGGGGGAGCACCAACCGGTGATCGCCAGGTCGTGCTGCTTGGCCGGCGTGGCGATGACCTCGTAGTAGGTCGAGGCGTCGATGACGTTGAGGTTCAGCTGGATGCCGACCCGTGCCAGCGACTGCTGCATGGCCACGGCCTGGGCCTGCCAGACCGGCAGTGACCGGACGTCGATGGTGGCCTGGAACCCGTTCGGGTACCCGGCGTCGGCGAGCATCTGCTTGGCCTTGTTCACGTCGCCCGTGTCGCCGTCACTCGGGTAGAGGTTGAACGGCTCCCGACCCGGCACGTCGGGGGTGAGCATGTCGTGGGTGATGGTCGCCATCTGCTCACCGCCGGTGGCGGTCTGGTTGCTCTTCAGGTCGACGGCGTAGTTGATGGCCTGGCGGACCCGGACGTCGGCCAGCGGTCCCTTGGTGGTGTTCATCGCCATGTAGGTGGTGCAGTTGGCGATGTCCCGCACGGTCCGGGACTTGAGCTGCGGCTGCTGGATGCGCGAGAGACTGGCCGCGAGCAGCGGGTTGGTGCTGGACGCGACCGCGTTCTTGTCCTTGCCCTGATCGGAGATCAGCCGCTGGTCGATCGTGCTGGAGTCCAGGCCGAAGACGAAGTCGTAGCCGTCCGGATAGGCCGGGCGGACGGTGTCGGAGTCCGCGGTCCACTTCGGGTTCCGGGTGAGCGTGAGCTCCGAGCCCTGCGTGTACTTGTCCAGCATGTAGGGGCCCGAGGCGATCGGGTTCTGGTCGATCGACGTGGGCCCGGTGACCTTGTCCGCCGGGAACGGGGTGAAGACGCCGGTCGCGGTGATGTCGGCGAACCCGGGCAGCGGCTTGCTCAGGTGGAAGATGATGGTCTTGTCGTCCGGCACCTCGATCGAGCTCAGGCCGGCCGGGTCCTGGTAGATGCCCTTGTACGTGCCCGAGGCGTCGAGGTACTTCCGGTGGTAGTTGGGGCCGATCGCGACGGCCGGGTCGAAGGACCGCTCGACACCGAACTTGATGTCCTGCGCCCTGATGGGCGTGCCGTCCTGGTAGAAGATGTTGTCCTTCAAGTGGAAGGTCCACACCGTCTTGTCCGCGTTCGGCGTGCCGGTGTCGGTCGCCAGGTCGGGCACCACCGTGGTGCCCTTGCCGGGCTCGTTGGAATACGTGGTGAGCTGGCGGTAGATCAGCCGGTAGAAGTTGATGACGTTGCCGTCGTTGCCCATCTCCGGGTCGAGGTGGGAGAAGGCGACGCCGCCCAGGATGTTGACCGTGCCACCCTTCTTCGCCGGGCCGGTGTTGGTGGCGAAACCCAGCTTGTCCGTCGTCCCACCCGAACTGGACGCGCTGGGAGCGCCGCCGTTCGAGCCGCACCCCGAGAACAAGAGGCTGCCGGCTGCAGCGAGCGCAGCGACCCTCAGAAAACCTTGCCGTTTCATGTTCCGTCTCCAGTGTTCTGGCCGGGCCGCACCGACTCAGGTCTGCGGTGCTCGAGGGGGGCCGGGGTCGGGCTGATCGCGGTACCGCGACGGGCGTTCCCGCTGGTGGAACACCTGTGGTCGCTGCACGATGACTGTCGGCGGTCGTACGCCGGCTCATGACGTGTGACATGTTATCCACGTCTCAACGCGTGTCAACGGGCAAAATCCGGGAAGCGGACGGCGGCGGTTACGGCTCCGGTGCGACCGTTTGCACGCGGCTCAGCCGGGCAGGGGGCGGCCGTTCCCCGCGGCGCCCGCCATCGACGTGCGCGTGGGGAGGGCTAGCTCGCGGCGGGCGGCGGTAGCGGTGGGTCCAGCGGCTCGGGGAGACCCGACCACCATCCCAGCGCGTGACCGATGTGGTGGTGCAGCAGGTCGGCCACCCGCCCCTCGTCCGAGCCCTCCAGGAGGTCGAGCAGCTCGTGGTGCTCCCGGGCCGACGCCCGGAGCTGCTCGGTGTCCACCATCCCGGCGAGCCCGACCATGCGCGTCTGCGACCGGAGGTCGGCGACGATCGCGGTGAGCCGGGAATTGCCCGCCAGCGCCAGCAGCGTCAGGTGGAACGCCGTGTCGGCCGCGAGGTAGGACGGCAGGTCACCCTGTCCCGCGGTCTCGACGATCCGGTCGGCCAGCGCCCGCAGGTCGGCGAGGTCGGCGGCGTCGAGGGTCCCGGTCAGTCGCCGGACGGCCGCGACCTCGAGGATCTGCCGGACCTCGACGATGGCCCGGGTGTCCTCGGCGCTGACGGCGCTGACGCGGAAGCCCTTGTTGCGGAACACCTCGATCAGCCCACGCTTCTCGAGGTTGAGCATCGCCTCCCGCACGGGTGTCGCCGAGACCCCGAACCGGGCCGCAAGGGTCGGGGCGGAGAACAGCTCGCCCGGGGCCATCTGCCCGGACATGATGGCGGCGGCGATCTCCTTCTCCACCCGCTCGCGGAGGCTGGACGGGGGGGCCAGGCGACTGAGGCTGTCCACCGCTGCATACGTCGCGACGTGCCCGTTTCCTGCCGTCTTCATGGACTCCCCTGCTTCTCAGGGCCTGTCGCCCCGGACACCTTGCTGTCGAGGGCCGGCAGCACCTGCCCGGAGCCAGGTGACCGCGCCCGCGGCCCGTCGGGCGGTGGGTCGCCTGCTGAGCTTCCCTGCGTCCTGCCCCCGCAGCAAGACCCTTGGTAGTGACCGACGGGTTCCCACCCGCAAGGAGGGACCACTCCCCGACGGGTGGTGGAACCAAAAAG
>Ga0170475_100131248_pt1 | contig 10102 bp, 5 predicted proteins | sample Soicark_Litter_5_FD_111474 | JGI IMG/M metagenome (GOLD analysis project Ga0170475, IMG submission 111474) | Avena fatua rhizosphere microbial communities from Hopland, California, USA. Combined Assembly of 48 SPs | reverse complement strand
GCGTCCGCCAATCATGGCGTTGAAAAATGAATTTATAAGAAGGTTCGAATAGATTGCCAAAAACGCAATAGCAATTTCACGGGCGATCACCGATGCCGTCGGAGTCCTTAATACATGGATAAAATTAGCTACAATGCAGAAGTTGATGTAGAGGACGAGTGACAACCCAACAACACCGTTGTTATAAAGGACGTCCAAGAATGCGTTATGGAGATGCCCAGCCTCCCAGCTAACATGCTCGACCCGAAGCGAGATGAATTTTGAAGCCATGTAGCCATGCCCGAGAAATGGACTCTCTTTGACTAATGGTAAGGCGGCCGTCCACAAGTCCGTCCTCCCACTTAGGTTGTCAACTTGATCGTTCGCGATGTAGGCTCCGGCATAGTTCTGCAGCGGAGTACTAAACATAAAAAGCACCACACTTAAAATAGCCAACCCAAAGAGTAAACCCACAGCTGAACCAAGTTTCTTCTTCAGAGCGAAATAGAGTACCCCGGAGAAAAGACTCCCGGCGATGCCGGCCTTGCCGGCTGTCAAGATCATGATCAACGGGGCGGCCACCAAAAAGATTCGAGGCCAAACACACTTGCGCAACGATAGCATCAGGAGCGAAAGGACCAGTACAATGCCGGAAAGGACCGCCAAAGATGTAGGACTCTTTCCAAGTCGCCCTTCCAGGTACCATCGTGGCAAGTCGGAGAACGTTCCGTAAAGCAAAAGACAGGAGCAAGCCCAAAATGTCACCCTCAATAGGGCCACCAAATCCATCTCATCGAGGATCAGCCCGGAGCAAGTGGCCAACACCGACACAACCAGGATCAGCTTTATAGCCCATGCGCCGGAAAACCGAGGCTGCGGGGAATAGACAGCTGAGAGAGCGCAAAACGCGGCAAACGCGAAGAGCCATTTGGATCGCCCCAACAAGAGAGGATACAAGCAGCCGTGGTTCCGAATCAGGATCATCAGCAAGGCTATGCCAGCTAGGATCCAGAGGCATATCTCTCCATAGACCACGACGGAATAGACTCCCTCCATTTCAATTCCGGTCGCCCGATCGAAGATTTCTTCCGATATGAGGAGATAAAACCAAAGGACCAAAGCAAGCCTAAGGGTAACTCTGTTAGGAGAACCAGAAGACAGGACCAGATATAGGGTGAAGATGAGCGTCAGAGCGATTCCTAGTACTCCCACAGCAATCCAATTCGCCAGCGAATCGGACAAGAATATGAATGCAAGCACAGCTAAGAGAGTGGAGCAAACTAGGGTAGCGGCGATTCCAATGGATACGCCCTCTCCCTCCGCTGACCCAATGTCATAAGATTGATAAATAGACACGATCTATCCATTCACCCTTTGTTTCCCAACGAAAACACTCTTGAACTCGTTGTTGGGCGTTTTTCCCAAGTCGCTCTCGATAAGATCGATTTTGCGCTAGCTCGCCCATAGCCATTGCTAAATCTTGAACGACCCGCGTAGGGGAGCCCGCCGATACTTTAATACCAGTATGAACGGTAACTTGAGTAGCCGGCCCCCCCAGATCGAGGCAAATGACAGGACGGCCGGCGGCCATCGCTTCAACACAAACCCAACCTCCGGAATCGTGAAGACTTGGATGTACCAGAACGTCGCACTCGAGAAGCTTTTCGAGCGCCTGCGCCCGCGGCAAACTTCCTAAGAAGCGCAGGCTTTTTGATACGCCGAGTTGCCGGGCCAATCTTTCCAAGGACTTTCGTTCAGGGCCTTCACCGATAATCCAGTAATCGCTAGCCGGAAACTGACGATGAAACTGCGCAAATGCCTTTAGGCCAAGCGCAAACCCCTTCCAGTGGATGAGCCGTCCAACACTGAGTAGACGAAAAGGCGCACCATTACGCATGGGAAAACCCCGCATCGAATAGATCTCTGCCGCAGTGAGGCCAACTTCAGAACAAACAACGACCCTTTCAGCACCCAGGGATTCCAAACAGTCCTTGGTATCCTGGGTTTTAGACAGGACCAACGCGGCGCGGCGAGCATTCATGCGCACTAATGGATTTGCATTTCCTATAGCGCGACCCATGTCTCGGAGCAATTCGTAAATTCTGCCTCTGAGGCCCAACGATTTTCGGAGCAAGCGCGGGGCGGATTCTGCGCCTCCGACGGGTCCCCAAAAGAAAGGAATGGGTAGGAAGCACAAGAAGCTGGGCAGCCAGTAAGTACCGAAAGTAAGATGGTGGGCGGCTTCGAATCGAACCCGCTGATTCAGCCGCCGACTGAGAAAATACGCACCCAGTTGCCACAGAAAATAATAAAGACGTAAACCGCGCGAGCCTTTCTTCCAGAATCGCGCCCAACCGGGAAGGTCGAAATAGATCCACTTCACGGATGTTGATCCCCCCTTTGCCAATGCTTGATCGATTACACCACGGTTATTAGATCGGGTAATAACCCAGACGTCGTGAAATCTGGCGATTTCTTGAACCCAGTTCCAGCCGACACCGGGTTCCGAACCTCTCCCCGGCTCACATGCGTACGCAGAAAGAAGGACCCGCAAGAGTTTTATGTCTCTCTTTTCCAGGGCATTCGTAGTTCACGGCGCATGAGCAATAGAGCAAGCCCTAAGGCGGACGCATTGGACACAATGATTGCCATCAGAGCACCGCGTAGACCTAATCGCCAGGTAGCAGGAACTCCCAACAGCACCGTAATCCCGCTCGTTACAAGATAAACCCGGAAGATGGAAATCGAAGACCGCACAGCGCGAAGAGCGATGGTCGGTACAGTGGCGAGGTTCCAAGGTATCGACCCAGCGGCGACCCAGGGAATCAAAGAGCCCAGCTCGCCATAGTGGCCACCATAGAGGAAACGCAAGATAGGCGCGCCAAAGAAAATCAGAACGGCCCAGTACGAAATCGTTGCACCGGCGAAGAGGCAAGCGATCTTAAAAATCAGTTTCCGCAGAGCTTGCAGTCCATCCCTTTGACATATTCGCGAGGCGTAGGGAAGAAGACACCCAGATAGAGCCGTAAGCGTTTGTGCGACTGGCAAAGTAAAGTTTATTAACACCTTTAATTCACCCACAGCTGCCAGGCCTGAAAAAAAACTGAAAAGATAGTAGTAGATATTTCCAGGTATCCAACTCAATACAAAACTAGCCAAAAGCCATCGACCGTAGTCCCAGTGCTGTCTACTAACTACTCTCCAGTTTAGGCCGCTCGTCTTTAACTGTAATATGGGCTTCAATCGTTGCAGTAATAGAGCATTGCTGATCAATGCCGCCAAGCCCATCATTGCGAAGGCCAAAAAAGGCGACATCAGCCGGCGCCTGTCAACGATTAGGAGACTGGAGACGACTGCGAGACAGTAAACGGTCGAGCCTACGACCGCGTATTGGGGTACCATTTGCACATAGAAAGCGCCGCGCACAAGCCAGAGCAACAAAACGAACGGAGCTGCCAGCGTCATGCCAGCAAGGGCACCCTGCAGACCATCCTGCAATGTCCAGAGGCGCGCGAGCCAAACGGCTAAACCCAAAGTAACTGCGAGCACTACGGTCAGTCCAGTCTGGATCAGGACTAGCAGACCTACATATCCTTGTGCGCTGTGGGAATACTCCGCGGATCCGAACACGCGTTGCGGCTCAAGCACCAAAGCTTGGTGAAAGAACGAAATCAGCAAGAAGATCGAAAATGCCAGTGCATAGGAACCATACTGGGCCGGGAGTAGCCAGCGCGCGAGAAGTATACCGATCAAAAAGTTGGAGCCCGATATTAACGTCTGATCGATGATGGCAAGTGATCCTCGCGTTATCCAAAGCCTCCGCCCCAAGAGCCACGCCCATGCGCTCGTTGGTCGTGCAGGTTGTGACCCTAATTGATCTGCATACGAAGCTGGATTTGTCATTTGCATCGTACCGGATGCTTAGGTCTGAGCTCGCGCCGCAGCCAATTAACGGGCCGCTACAATGACTGTCGAACTAGACGTAACCACCGCTTGTGCCGGCGGTCGAACCGCTGAGTCAAATACTTGAGGATTGCTTGAATGGATTTATCTTCGACCTCAATGGTCGGAGCGGAGGCGTCGATAACATACACGACCGCCGAGCCAGCCTGAAGGCTTCGATACAGTGCTCGTTGTCGGCTGAGCTCGGGCCGTGGGAGCTCTTCCTTTCGAGCAATAAGGACTCCTTCGTCGGCGTCTAATACGATGGTCAAGTCGGGTCTGGGTATAAATTGCCGCAGAGCCCGCGTTAGCCAAACCGGTCCTCCATATCGATAGCGCTTTTGGATCAATCCACATATCGTCGAAATAACGATCAAACACTACTAATCCCGAACGGGCAAGCAAGGGACGTACAAGGATTAAGTAACCAACCCAATAATCCAGGAGGTAAGCAAAAAGTCTGAGAACGGACCATGAAACTCCATGAACAGTACAGCCGTGAGGTTGAGTCGTGTCGCGCGTGCTTTTACTTCTCCAGAGAAGCATCGGACGCCAGTGGAAGATCCGACTACGTCTGAATGCGGGTTGTGTGGCCTGAACGAGGCGCTCAATCAGTGTGCTCTTACCAGCGCCATCTGGGCCGGCAACAACGAGAAGAAGCCCCGTAGGCTGTAGCCATCGTTGGAGGCGTCTCGCCGTATCAGACAACAAATGTGTAGCCAACTTAAGTGGGTTTCTTACCAGGCTAGTTATCCAGGTGTGGTCCTTCGCGCGCGCGAATTGCTCGTTGACATCGCCACGGTCGCAAGCGTCGACAAGGCGCCTGCTCGATTTTCCTAGGAGGAGCTCACTGGCTAGTCCGTCCGCGACTGGTCGACCCAATTCACCGACGAGAGCTCTGAGTCGACGCGCCTGTCGGTCGGGACACGTGCCTTTCCAGATTTTCTTAGATAGCAGATAACTGAATTCGGGCTTGGCGTCGGGTATCCAAAATATACCCTTCCTGCGGCGTCCGAATACCAATGCTTCACCGGAAGGTACGACCAGTCCCCCTCTTCGATGCTCGAAGATGACGTCCACTGCTGTCCAAGTCACTATCGATCCTTCCTGCCAGCAAAAAACAAAATAGTACGCGTTGACGAAGTAATTGAAAACTTGAACGACCCTGTATTCATGTTCACGCAGGTAATGAAACACAAATGGGAGCTTGTCAATATCTTGAGGGTGCATCCCAAGATCTAAGTCGCTCCAGAGTTTTTCCGGAAGCTCCTCCCATGAATGAAGCACGCAGTAGCGGATAGCATAAGCGTCGAGAGCCTTAAAGAGCGTGCAGAGGAAGTCCTTATGAGTGTGGCCTTCTCTCAGCTCTAACCGATGAGGCCAGCGATTAAAGGTGCTGGTGCTTTCGGTCTCTGGAGATATTTGGCTAGACATTCTGATCTTTGGACATCCCTTGCGCTTTCGGAGCCAGGTAACCAGCAAGTATCCTCGCCAGGATTTGAACGTTGGGTTCTACAAAGAACCGGAGAACCCAATTGGAGAAACCTGGCAGCTCGTGGATTTGCAAATTCCCCACAAGGTTGCGCCAATATTGGCGGTCTTGCTCGCTTCCAGGTAGGCGATTCGAGGCCTGAAATAGAACCATCGGAACCGCAAAGGCGCTAGGCTGGTAGTTACTGTAGGCGACGGCAAGGGTATCTTCGAGGATGTACGAACGATGACCATTCAGACGCGGCTCACGAATCCATAAACTGTGAAATGCCAACCGCTCGAGATAACGGATTAAAGTGCGGAACCTGTCGCGTAGGTAGAGTCGTGCCTCTTCTAACTCCAGTTGTCGGAGCCTCTGAAGATGGAATCTCATCTTCTTCGCGATCGAATCCATCCAGAACGCGCTAGAGGCACTGTAATCGGCAGGCGTCTGAGGCTCGAAAAGGGCAAGTAGCCCCACTTGCTGGCCACTCTCTGTCAACTGACGAGCGATTTCATATGCCATTAGGCCACCAGCGCAAAAACCACCTAGATAGTACGGACCGTCCCTCTGAACTTGACGCACTTGCTTGACCAGGCTCGCTGCGATTTCTTCCATCGTCCTCGATATAGCCGGCGTCGAGTCCAGTAAAGTTGGGTCGATCGATAAAAACGGCTGATCGCGGCCAAGTCGCCGAGCCAAGGGTACGAACAGCGCGCCAGCGTGGAAACCGCAGCAGAAAAACGGTGCCTTTGCACCAGACGGCTGAACAGGAAGGACAGCCGAGGTTGGGGATGATGGCACCTCGTTGCGGATCATAGCAGCCTGTTGCTGAATGGTCGGTGCTTGGAAAACACTGGCCGCCGAAAGCGTTCTAGGGAACGATCGATCGATTTGCGTGATCAGCCTGGCAACCAGCAGGGAGTTTCCACCAAGGTCGAAGAAATTATCTTGGACAGAGAGCCCGCGAATACCGAGGATGGATTGCCAAATGCTTAGGAGTTTTACTTCAACGTCATCCTTAGGAGGCACGCTTTCACTACGATGAAGGGCATCCAGACTAGAGGGCGCAGGAAGAGCTCTGCGGTTGACCTTTCCATTCGGAGTCAATGGAAAGGAGTCGAGAAATTCGAATTGGATCGGCACCATGTATTCGGGCAGCTTAAGCTTTGCGAATGTGCGAAGCTCATCGACCAACGGAGTTGAACCTGGTTCGCGCACTACGTAGGCCACAAGCCGTTTCTCCGCTACATTATCGCCCCAGGCCGCTATGACACTTTGGCGAACCTCCGGATGAGCGTCCAGAACGGACTCAATCTCCCCAAGCTCAATACGGTAACCGCGGATTTTGACCTGATCATCGATACGTCCCAAGCACTCGATCTCTCCGTTTGGGAGGTAACGGGCTAGGTCTCCGGTGCGGTACAAACGAATTCCAGACTGTTTCTCATGAAAAGGGCTGGCAATAAACTTTTCTGCAGTTAAATCTGGTCGATGGAGGTAACCCCGAGCGACGCCCTCTCCACCGATGTACAGTTCGCCAGTAACTCCCAGCGGCACGGGGTGGCGCTGAGAATCTAGGACAAAGACTTGAGTATTTGCGATAGGCCTACCCACACTAACAGAGCCTTCGCATTCAGTTATCTGAGAGATGGTGGACCAGACAGTTGTCTCCGTGGGACCATACATGTTCCAGAGCGAAGAAGAACGTTTTAGCAAAGCATTGGCTAACTCTCGAGGCATCGGTTCCCCGCCACACAGGATCTTCAAATTGGAGCACCCCTGCCATCCAGCCTCAAGCAGAAGTCGCCACGTAGAGGGCGTGGCCTGCATAACCGAGATCCCCGCGGTTTCTAGTTTCCTCTGCAATTTCCCTCCATCCGTTGCAACTTCTCGGGTGGCAAGGACGATCTGAGCTCCACTGATAAGTGGTAAGTAAAGCTCAAGCGCAGCAATGTCAAACGAAATGGTTGTGACCGCCAAGAGTTTATCGTGCCCATTTAGTCCGGGCTTCGATTGCATAGAAATCAACAAATTCACAAGATTGCGATGCGAAATTTGAACGCCCTTGGGCTTGCCAGTCGAACCCGAGGTGTAAATTACATACGCGAGGTTCTCGGCGTCAGCAGTGTGGGGAACATTGTCCACGCTCTCCTGCGAGAGAATAGAGGCTTGCGAATCCATATAAATGCGTGCGCCCATATAGTCGGGGAATTTTGATTTGAGAGAATAAGTTGTGATCAACGTATTCAAACCTGAATCCCTCATCATCCAGGTCAGTCGGTCAATCGGGAAATGTGGATCGAGCGGTACATACGCTGCTCCAGATTTCAGCGTGCCGAGCAGTGCAATAACCATCTCGGTTGATCTTTCGACACAAACTCCTACCAATTTATCTGGCGCGGCTCGCAGTTTGCGAAGGTGGTGAGCGAGTTGGTTAGCTCGTGCATTGAGTATTTTATATTCCAGTTCCTGGCCTTCGCATTCGACCGCGATAATATCCGGTGTTCTTCGGACCTGCTCCTCGATCATCTCGTGGACGCAGGCGGTCTTGGGGTAGTCTGCGGTGGTGTTATTCCACTCCACTAGCATCTTGTGCCATTCGGACGCAGGTAGCCTAGGCTCGGAGAGGGTTTGATGGAGGCAGGCGGTCATAGTCAAACTACGTGTTCAATTTTCCTTAGACTCCCAAAACGTACATGCTTATAAACTGGCATCCCCATCAAACTGAGAGGGTTCCCATGCCCTAGGGTCAGCGAGTTTGTCCGCCAAGCATCTTTCGCGAGCGTTGTAAAAATAGAGCCAGCAAGGTAATTTCCGGTTGAATGGCGCACCCTTGCTGATCAGCTCGCCTTTATCGGCCGCTAGGCCAATGCTTTCCAGCATATCGATGCCCTCACGTCGACACCTAGTCAGACCCCAGTCCAGTATTTGCGTAAGCAAAGCTGGATCATTATCAAGAGTTTGAAAGTCAACCAGACGCATTCGCTTCAAATGCAGTATTTCATTGTCATGACGAAAGAAAATTGCATATGCCTTCATCACACCGCCGGCGTTCGCCGTCACCAGCCATGCGCGATTTTGGGAAAGCGCCTGCTGATAATGCCATTGGAGGATCTCGCGTGAGCGAACACCGAAAAGAACATTTGGATTTGATCGTTTTAATTTCGACCAAAACTCGTCAAAACGATCGTCAATCAACACGCATTCGTGGAGGTCCAATCTTGTGCTAACGAGAGGAAGTTTGGCAGTCCAAAACTTCTGTTTGATAAAGGGCGCGGCAGAAACCAGGTAGCTCAGCGGCTTCGCAAAGGCCACTTCTTTCATTGCTAGCCAGCAGGCCGTGAAGCCTCGACAGTTGGTGATCCAGAACGACGCACGGTCCCAGCTTCCAGTCGGCACGGGCAAGGAATTGAACGTCGCGAACGCATCAAATGCGTCGGGCCCTACGGTTGCATTTAGGAAAAGCTCGACAGAGGGCTGGGAAAAGTATCGATCTAAGAGCAACAACGAATAGCTTCGGTATTCACTGTCAACGACCCAAGCGTGGGCGACCGAGGTAAATACCCTTTGGCCACCAAATTCGTAAAACAGCGGAATGTTCCCAAGATATCCAGCCAGTTGCCCATCCTCACGCTCAAGGACCCAGCCAATGGGGAATTTTCCTCGGGATTGGAGGTAAGCTGGATTATTAGCCCACAGATGTTTCCATTGAGAGAAACTCCTTCGTGGAAACTTATATTTCGCCTGCAAGGCCGAAATCTGAGGATAGTCCTCAAACCTAGCTTGCCGGATAGTCACTGGTCGGAGAGCCGATTGCGCCCGTCGGCTCGGTTGATGAGGTGCGTTTGTGGTTACAACTTGATGGGATTGTGGGTAGAACACGAACGGTCTCAAGTCAACATTAAATTCGCTTCTAAACTCCTTGGGAAATCCATGCGTTGTCATCGTTCAAACAAGGCTTCAGTATCGCAAACAGGTAAATCGCCCACATGAGGCAGCACTGTGGATACTCGCAGATGCGCATTCGTGGAGAAGAGCTCAATAAGCTCCGTCAAATCTTGGATCGCACGAGCAATTTGCTCCGACGTGAAAAAGTCTGAATTGTATTGCACGCGACCCGACAAGCCATCGGTTTGGTCAATAAAGGCAAGGTAGATGTTCCAAGGGCTGCCACCGCTCTCGACATCTAGGGAGGTGACGCTCCAGTGCGCTCCCGCCGGGGTTCGTGGTTGGAGAGAAACAGCAATAGAGAAAAACCCGTTGCCTTGTTTGCTTGCGTTTGGTCGTAGCTCCCGTTTCAAATAGTCGATCGGGATCTGATCATATGTCACCGCTTCGGCCAACATCCGTTGGGTACGATACAATAAGTCGATAAACGATGGATCTCCTTCAAAGCTAATGCGCAAAGCAACCGGATTGAGGAAATGACCGAGTAAATAACTGGCTTCCGTCAGCTTACGACCACAAGCTGACAGCGTTCCGATGATGAATGTGCTCTGTCGAGTGTACGAGTACAATAGGGTACCGAAACTGGCAACGAGAGTCGTAAAGAGTGTAACGCCGTGATTCCTACTCAGCTCCTGTAAAATCTCTGTCAATGAACTAGATAGCTTAAAAGAATAGAGCGCCCCGCGGTTGGTGCTGGCCGCTGCAGCTCTACGATGACGGATACACTCCAGAGGTGGAGGCGAGTCGCGTAGCTGTTCT